>Ga0256404_1004477_pt1 | contig 26377 bp, 20 predicted proteins | sample RumenRJG_01DNA_FD_185990 | JGI IMG/M metagenome (GOLD analysis project Ga0256404, IMG submission 185990) | Bovine rumen microbial communities from Lethbridge, Alberta, Canada - RJG_01 | ecosystem: Host-associated > Mammals > Digestive system > Stomach > Rumen | place: Canada: Alberta | collected...
TTCACAACAGTCTCAGCCACTTCACCTCTGTCGAAAATGCCGTGGATATATGAACCGTAGACATTGCCGCATGAAGTTCCGGTGCCTCCGGATGTGAAACCGGAAAGAGTATCCGTCCTTCCCATGTGTATCTCGTATCCCTCGATCTCAATGCCGGACAGATCTTCGAATATCCCTTCGGTCTTCCCGAATCTTCCCGTGTACTGCTCTGTCCTCTTGTCACCTGCCAGGACAGTCCTGACCGGCAGCAGTCCGATACCTTCGATACTGCCCCCGCCTTCAACGCCTTCAGGATCGGAGACTTCCTCTCCGAGCATCTGGTATCCGCCGCAGATCCCGAAGACCGGGATATCTTCACGGCAGCATCTCCTGATCTCATCTTCGAGTCCTGTCTCTCTCAGCCATCTGAGGTCTGCAATAGTGCTCTTGGATCCCGGTATGATGACGAGATTAGGGCTTCCTACCTCGTCTGCCCTGCTGACGTATCTTACAGATACATCCGGGAACTGCTCGAATACATCCATGTCTGAGAAGTTGGATATCTTCGGTAGCCTCATTACTGCTATATCTATGTAATCGCTGCCCTGCATGCCATCGCCTTCACCTGCAGTTTCATCACTGCGGCTATTTGATGCAGTCCCACCTGCCGGCCTGCGGCCCCTGCCTCTGCTGGTCAGCCTCTCCGACAGCGAGTCCTCATCCTCGACCTTTATGTCCATATACGGCACGACTCCGGCGACCGGGATGCCGCCCTTTTCCTCGAGCATCTCGATGCCGCTGTCGAGAAGTGACGCATCACCCCTGAACTTGTTTATGATCAGCCCGCCGATCCTGGCCTTCTCGCTTTCCTCAAGCAGCATCACAGTGCCCAGAAGCTGCGCGAACACGCCGCCCCTGTCAATATCACCGACAAGCAGGACAGGCGCGTCTACCATCTCAGCGAGTCCCATGTTGACGATGTCGTTTTCCTTGAGATTGATCTCAGCAGGCGAACCCGCCCCCTCGATCACGATGATGTCCGCCATCTCCTCGAGCTTACGGAAAGCATCTTTGATTACAGGTATCAGCTGAGTCTTATATGCAAAATAGTCTCTGGCTTTCATGTTGCCTATCGACCGCCCGTTGACGATGACCTGCGAGCCCTCGTCATCCGTCGGCTTAAGGAGGATCGGGTTCATGCACACCATCGGCTCGATACCCGCGGCCTCAGCCTGCACGACCTGCGCTCTTCCCATCTCAAGACCCTCCTTCGTGGCGAAGGAGTTGAGAGCCATATTCTGAGACTTGAACGGAGCGACCCTGTAGCCATCCTGCCTGAATATCCGGCAGAGGCCCGCAGCAAGAAGACTTTTGCCTGCATTCGACATGGTGCCCTGAATCATTATAACTTTAGCCATTATCTTTACTCCGCTTTGATGCTTCTGAGGAATCCTGAGTACAGCTTATGGCGTATAATCTGCATTTTCCGTATATCTACGCCATGAAAAATTTCAGTTTAGATTGAAAATGTATCTATACATGGCGTTTTTGCAGCCATTTCTAGGTATTTACGTCACACTATCGTCGTTAAAATCGACAATTCGCTGTATTTATTGGCGTAAATCGACGATTTTTCTCTTGGATTACGCCAATTTTTCTATAAATACTCTGATTATTCCAGTTTTGCTTGGCGTAGTTCGAGGATTATTCCAAAAAGTACGCCATCTTACCGCAGCTGATCCGCCGGAAGGCTATTTACTTCTGATGCTGTCAAGAAATCCTGAGTACAGCTCGGTGAGCCGTCCCTCTTCCATTCCGTACAGTCTGCTTATAGTATCGTCACGGAAAACCTCTTCAGGCTTTCCGGTCATTTCTATCTTTCCTTCAGATGAGATGCATATGACTTTGTCCGCCGTCATGTGTGCGAGCTCCAGCTCGTGCATCGACATGATGACCCCAATCTGCCGCTCTTCAACGAGCGATCTCAAAAGGTCGAGGAACTCCAGCTTGTGCCGAATGTCCAGATACGACGTAGGCTCGTCGAGTATCATGATCTCAGGCTCCTGGCAGATGGCTCTTGCGAGCAAAACGCGCTGACGCTGGCCGTCACTTATCGCGTTGTAGTCACGGTCCGCAAGCTCTTCGACATGCACAAGCTCCATCGACTCTCTGACGATGCGCCTGTCTTCCGCCGAGAGTATCCCGAGCCTTCCGGTGTACGGGTAGCGGCCGAGCGACACAGCTTCCTCGCATGTCATCTTCTCAGCCGGCATCCTGTCAGTCAGCATCACAGCCTGCATACGGGCGATCTCACTCTGATTGTATTCGCCCCTCGCCCGGCCTTCTATATATACAGTTCCGCCAAGCGGGTCGAGCTGGCCTGCTATGGTCTTGAGTACAGTTGACTTTCCGGCGCCGTTAGGGCCTATCAGGGCAGCGATCTCGCCTCTTCTTATCTCTATCTCAACGCCGCTGACAACGACCTTCTTCTCGTATCCCGTGTCGAGGGCGCTGGTGCTTATCACTGTGCCCGTTGTTCCGCTATTCATATTGTTGTTCGCATCAGCCATTTTCTCTGAAGCATATGCGCCAGCTGATGCTGCACTATTCTTCTTTTCAGTACTCACAGCATCACCTCTTCTTTCTGTCGAGCAGCATGAATATGACGACCGGCGCACCGAACACAGCAGTCATCGTACTGATGCTCATCTCAGTCGGCGCGAACAGATTCCTCGCAAGCAGGTCGCAGAACAGGCAGAACACAGCGCCCCCGAGGAAGCACTGCGGCACCATCACGATCGGCTTTGACGTCTTCGTTATCGACCTCACCAGATGCGGAACAGCTATGCCGACGAAGGATATAGGGCCGGCAAAAGCAGTGACCGTTGCCGACAGCAGGCTCGAAAGCGTAATGAGCCCGATCCTGAACGATCTTATGTTGACGCCGACACTCCTCGCGTACTGCTCACCCATCTGAAAAGCGGTCATAGGTTTTGACAGCATAAAAGCTGCAATAACAGCCAGCACAACGACCACTGTAAGAGTCTTCACATTGTCCCAGCTTACAGCCGAGAAGCTTCCCATCGACCAGTTGTGCAGGTTGACTATGTTCGAGTCATCAGCGAAAGTCACCAGGAACTCAGTGACCGCAGAGCATATGTATCCCACCATTACACCGCAGACTATGAGGACCGCCATGCTCCTGATGCGCCTCGAGATCACGAGTATGACTGCCGTAACGGCGAGCGATCCCGCGAACGCAGCGATGATCATCATCAGCGAGCTCGTCATCATCCCCTCGCGCAAAGCGTATATCATGGCTGTCGCGACGCAGAGCTTTGCGCCCGAAGATATTCCGAGGATGTACGGGCCCGCGATAGGGTTGGCGAAGAACGTCTGCAGCAGGAATCCGGATACGGAAAGAGCGCCTCCGAGGAAAACAGCCGCCAGGATCCTCGGCATGCGGATGTCCCATACGATCCTGCCGAACTTGCTCACCGTGTCATGTGAGAAAAGTATCCTGACCGCCTCTCCGGCGCTCATCGACGAACTTCCCGTCAGTATATTTGCGATTATGAGCACGGCAAGAAGCAGCGCAAGCGCCGCGTAGGTAATAGTTATTCTTGCCCTTCTTCCCTCACTCATTTTCACTCCGATGTTTACATATTTTGCTGATAGTATTTTAGATGCATGTATATTTTCTGAATGGTGATCTCATATATACATGGAGCTTTGTACTTATCTCGCAAGCTTATGGAAATACTCCATATCATTGTCATCTTCAGCGCCTGCGAATATCCTGTTCATCTCGACAGTCATATCCGCAACGCCTGTTGTCTTCTGGAAGGTGCTCGCATCTGTACACCACACGCGGCCCTCCTTCACAGCCTTGAAATCAGCGAATTTATCCGACAGCGCTGTCAGGTCGCTTATGTTCTCAAGGCTTCCTTCGATGGTGCTGTTATAGATGAGTATATCAGCATCCACCGCTTTATCATAGAACGCTTCCATCTGCATGTTCATGGTGGAAAGCGCATTGTCTTCTTCCTCAGTTATGCCGTCAAGAGCGTATGTCCCGCCGGCAGTTTCTATCATTTTTGTCACGTAATCCCCCGGCTTTCTCACGACCACCGAGCCATTCGAATTTACCGAGAAGAATGCCACGGACGGTGACTCAGAGACCGCATCCGTGTCAACGGACTTTATCTTTTCTACTGCCGCATTGAAGAAGGACTCAGCCTCTTCGCTCTTTCCGAGCAGCAGTCCGTACAGCTTGATCCATTCAAGCCTTCCGAGAGGGTCTGCTTCATAGCTCGACCTCTCGACCAGCACAGGTATCCCGACCTCCTCTATCTCCTCTTTGATCTGAGGATTGTGGTATATCATCGTGGACTCGATCGCAAGGTCGATATCTCCTTCGAGCAAAGCTTCATAGTCCGGCGCGCGGTACTTTCCGATGTACTGTATCGTGCCGTCTTCCACAAGTTTTCTTATCTTGTCGATGCCCCAGTCCTTGGCCTGGGTGCTTGTCATTTTGACAGAATCGAGCGCGCCCGCTGCATCTATAAGGTCCATCGCGGACGATGCCGCAAGGTAGACAGACCGTGCAGGTGCACAGATGATCGTCATCTCTCCGATCTCTTCGTCAGGAAGCCACTCAGGCAGCTCGTCCGAGCCCTCGATCACCAGGTACTGCAGACCGTCCTCAATGGTGACGACAGCTATGCCGTCCTCATAATAGTCGACATGGAACTGGTCAGCGTACTTAAGCTCCATCGATCCGGTCTTATGCTCCTCAAGGATGCTGTCAGCCTTCTCCTCGATAGTTTCAGCTGCCTTATCCTTGCTGCCGCAACCTGCACACAGCAAAACAGCCAGCATCGCCATCAGGACAAGCAAAATCTTTGCAGTTTTGCCAGCCTTTCCGGTTATTGCAGTCATTGCAGTTGTTGCGCCTGCTCTGGCGTTATTATGTAATTCTCCTGTACTCGTAAACTTATTCTTCAAATGTCTGATTTCCTGTTATTTATCTTTCTGCACTTCATCGGTGCAGCATTTCTAATAAACGAACACAGAGATCCTGCCTTCCGGCAGGGTCTCTGCGCAGTTGTAACTTTTATTTTACCGATGATGAGTCGAATGTAAGTGTGTATTCGATCTCATGCGGCTCGCTCATTGCCGTGGTATCGGCGATCACGGTCATCGGCTTGTCGAAGCTGAGGACAGGGATCTCAAACACCGAGTTTCCGTCCTCGTTCACAGGCAGATACTTCTCGCCTTCTACGATCATGTAGTCGTAGTGCGGACTGCTCCATTCGATCACAGCCGTGACGCTGTCGCCGGATACTTTGATGGTCGCAGGCGAAGTAACTGAAGCTTTGCCTGTACCGCCTTCAAGAGCCACATCTACTGTATGCTCTCCTTCGGCGATATCTGGCGCAGCAGCTTCTTCCCCATTGTCTGAGGTTTCAGCGTCACCGGAAGCTTCTTTCTCACCGCCGATAACCGCCTGAATGTCATCTCCGGGAACTGGGTCAGATACGACTACCTTGTGGTCATACCAGGTTCCCTTGGTCCCGAGCAGTGCGAGGTCGAATTCCTCGTCAAGCGCAGGCACCGGAACATCGAATCCGTATACCTCATCAGTGTAGCCGTCGCTGTAAGTTACAGTGTCCGTTGTCGGCTCCAGGAGCTCTGCCCCGTCCTTCTGAGCATCCTCAGCAAGGCCGGGATACAGGTTGACTATCTTCTTCGACTGGAGGCTGACGTGGATCGTCATCTTCCCGTCCGCGACAGTCAGGATCCCCTTGTCCTGATTGGCCTCGTTCACATGGAACATCGAGTTGTCCGTGGTGAAGGTCGCGACGTAAGTGCCGTCCTCGATTCCCGGATCAGCTGCCTGTCCTCCGCCGCAGCCTGCAAGCGCAAGCATTGCGAACGCAAGCACAGCACATGCGATTAGTTTGATTATTTTTGACTTTTTCATTCTTTTTTTCCTGTAATGCTGTGCAAGGGGCCTGCTCAGCAGCAGACCCCTGCATCGCTATTCAGATTTACTGAGCCATGGCCTCAGCAGTGTGTGCAACGTAGATCTTCTGGATGTCTGCGATCCTTCCGAGTCCTTCGATCTGGTTGCTTACGTTATCAGCACCAAGTCCGGCGCCTGTGTCAACCGGCTTGTCAGCGCCTTCTACCTCGAACTCACCGCCGTTGACGAATCCGTAGTACCATGCGCCCTCTTCATCGCCTGCCATGTCGTTGTTAGCGTGGTCGCCTGCTACTACCATCAGAGGTCTCAGGATGACCTTTGTGTATCCGGCATCCTCAACAGCCTTCTTGACTGCAGGGAATGCTGTATCTTCAGGGTTGCCCTCAACAGTTCCGATGAATACGTTCTTGTATCCGAGCTGCTTCATCTGCTCCTGCATCTGGTCATATGAAATGCTTGCCTCGTGGGAAGTACCGTGTCCCATGAATACGAATGCAGTACCATCTGCTGCTGCAGCATCGAGTGAATCGAATCCGCCTGCCTTTACAGCCTCAGCAACTACAGCCTTTGCAACAGCTTCCTTATCAGCGTTGATGACTGTTGCATCCTCACCTACAGTACCGAGAAGCGGCTCAGCGACCTTTACAGAATCGAACTTATCCTTGTATCCATCGAGTGCAGAGATGAGCTCATCATACTCAGCTCCGTGCATCAGGTGTGTAGGCTGTACAACGAGGTTCTTGACGCCATTGTCTACAGCTCTCTGGAGTGCCTGATCAACGTTGTCGATTTTCTCTCCGTCACGTGCATATACGTGGTTGATGATGATCTGTGCTGTGAAAGCTCTTCTTACAGACCAGTCAGGGTTAGCTTCCTGCAGAGCCTTCTCGATTCCGCCGATATCCTCTGCACGGCTCTCATTGAAGGATGTACCAAAGCTTACAACGAGAAGTTCGTTCTCGCCGATCTCATCCTGGTTCAGAGGATCATCCTTCGATGCATCACCTGTGTCTCTTCCGAAGTAATCAGGGTCAGCGAACTCGCCCTCTACCTGTTCCTTCTGCTCATCAGTCAGAGCATCCCATGCCTTCTTGGCAGCTTCGCACTGAGCATAAGTATCATCTGTATACTCCTGTACGTAGATGGCATCGATCAGAGCAGCGCATTCTGCAGCAGGGTCATCAGACTTTGCCTCCTCAGCTTCACCGCTTCCGCCTCCGCATGCTGTCATGAGTGACAATGAGAAAATCATGGTGATTCCCAGCAGCATTACCAGTAACTTCTTCTTCATTTTTCTTCTCTCCTTTTCCATCAAGAAAATATTTCGGGCTTTACATAAAAAAAGCCTTCTTACTTCTCACGGTAAAAAAGGTGACAGAAATAAGGAGCAAGGCTCCATTAAACTGTACGACCAATTCCTCGTGATCTCGGAAACTTTCCGGTCTGCCGGTTGCACTGCAGGCAGCGGACGGAAGTCTCCTGTACTTAAGTACCGGCAGGTCTCCTGGCTGAAGAACATATCATGTCGGTTCGCCTTCCCGGATCATCCGGTCCTGCTGTTAACAGGACGGATCCTTTCCAGTGACATAATGAACTGACACGCTCTATCACAGTGACGGGATCGCGCAGGATTCACACCTGCTTCCCTATTCTCCCCGGCTGAAACGGGGCACCGTATACTTCATGTTATTAATTATTCCGCAGTGCCAAGTAATTGTAACACCGCATAGTTACTGCATCAAGAGAACGGGCGGCCTATAGATAATCTCGATACAAGTGCACCGGGTTATCTCGTAATTTGCATATATACTGCCGTGCCTGAATCCCGGCACGAGTCAGAGTATTTCAGATTGAATCAATTGCTCCCAGTGCATGATCTGCATATATATCCTGCACCGCAGGTATCTGTCCGAGGCCTTCTATCACACATACCGTCTCATATCCGGCAGCTGTGAACCTTGAATACCACGAGTCCGGATCATCCGGGTCAGCCATGTCATTCACAGCGTGGTTTCCGGCAACGAGCATCAGCGGTCTCAGGACGACTCTTCTGTAATCTCCCTTCCCGGTTGCAGAGATCACATCATCAAGAGACGGGCTGGCTTCAACCGTTCCGACGAAGAAGTTCTTCTTTCCCATACGGGCAAAAGTCTCCTGCATCATGTCATATATTCCGTTGGCGGCCGCTTCGGTCCCGTGGCCCATCAGCACGACAGCGGTCTCTCCGTCGTCATACTCAGCGCATGCCCCGACCAGAGCACCGGCAACTCCGGCAAAATCCTCATCGCCTGTCAGAAGAGGCGCTCCCAGTGCGGTCCTCTCAAACTGATCCGGATACTCATCCAGTATCCCCTTCAGCTTGTCATACTCAAGGCCACTCATGAGATGAGTAGGCTGTACGACAAGAGTATTTATTCCGTCTCGTACAGCTCTGTCCAGGGCTTCCCTGACATTGTCGATCCTGACGCCCTCCCTCTTTGCGATGATATTGATGATCATCTGCGAGGTGAATGCCCTGCGCACGGTCAATCCGCATGCATCCTCTATTGCCTGCTCGACTGCCCCTATATTAAGTCTGCGGCTCTCTTCCGAAGTCGTCCCAAAGCTCACGACGAGCATTGCAGTTTTGTTTTTACCGTTACCTTTCATTTTTTTACTTTAAGTGCCCCTCAGTAATTCAAATTCCGGGCTAAGCTCTCAGATCTCATGTATTTGACGCATTTCCGATCGGTCAGATCACTAGTCCGTATTTTTTTACCATCGGCGCCAGTTCATCTGTGCTGAGCGATCCTGCGTACATCGCCCTGCCCTGATACAGCCTCAGTGCCTCTTCGAGCAGCTTCGTATCTTCGCACGCTATGCAAAGCGGTTTTCTTATTGCGTACTGTGCCGCCCCGAACTCGTCAAGATCTGCATCCTTCGCTATCTCAATTGCGATGACATCAGCATCGCCCCTGTTTTCCTTCTTTATCTTAGTCTCAAGGTCAGCATCACATGAGAGAACTGTGTCTGCACTGATCCCGCCTGCAGCGTCCATGTCCAGAACGAAAGCGTCCTTCTCGGTCGCGCATACTACCTGATTTCTGTCCGTGTGCTGAGGGCATGGCTTCTTCAGACTGAACCCTCCGAGCGAACCCTTCAGAGCGGCTATGTGATCAGGTCCCGTGCCGCAGCATCCGCCGAACATGGCAGCTCCTGCTCCGTTGAACCTGTCTGTGTAGCTCGCGAGCTCTTCAGGTGTGCAGCTGTAGACAGTCTTCCCATCCACGACCTCAGGGAGGCCGGCATTAGGCTTGACCGCGAGAGGCACTTCAGCGAACTCGCCGAGTCTCTTAAACTGTGCAAGCATCTCCTCAGGCCCTGTGCTGCAGTTGAGCCCGAAAGCATCGATGCCCATACCCTGCATGATCACAAGAGCAGCACATACGTCAGTACCGGTCAGTGTCCTGCCGTTCTCATCGCATGTGAAGGATACGAGCACAGGCTTGTCGCTGACGTCTTTGACTGCGAGCAAAGCGGCTCTCGCATCCGGCACAGTCATGATGGTCTCTATCACATACATGTCTACACCGGCTTCTTCCATCGCCTCAGCCTGCTCATGGTAGATGTCATAGAGCTCATCGAAAGTCAGGTCACCGAGAGGCGCGAGGAATTTGCCCGTAGTCGCGATGTCTCCCGCGATAAGAGCATCCTTTCCGGCACTTTCAACAGCCTTCTTCGAGATCTCTACAAGCCTCCTGTTGAAATCCCCGACCTGGTTGAATATGCCGTTTTCCTCGAGCTTTACCCTGTTGGCCCCGAAAGTCGGCGCATATACGACGTCGCTCCCGGCCTCGATATATTCTCTCTGCAGCTGCTCCATCACCTCAGGATGCTCGAGCACCCATGCCTCGGTGCACTTGCTGCTGTCATATCCTCTCTTCTGGAGCTCAGTCCCGTTGGCTCCGTCCAGTACAAGCGGAAAATACAGTTCCATAATACCCTCCGGTCTTCTTATATATAGTCAGTTTACCTGTGTTTGCCCAATTAATAACTGCATATTAAATATACCAAAAAATAATGGTAAAATGAATTCGGAGGTACGTATGATTTTCAATGACCCGCAGAACATAACGATCGAAGAACTGATGCAGCTCGCAGAGGAAGCCGGCTTCACGGCCTCAGCGCCTCTCAACATGGACGCACTCATATTCCGTCAGGAAGTACGTGACATGTGCTCTGCCGACCAGTGCCGCAGCTACGGCCGCAGCTGGAGCTGCCCTCCTGCAGTGGGTTCACTTGAGCATTCTGCAGAGAGAGCGGGCAGGTATCACCGCGGCATCATCGTTCAGACGACCGGACAGATGCGGAGAGAGATCGACTACCACTCTATCTTTAAATACAATGATCAGCATGTCAGGAATTTTGCCTCATACGCAAGACAGGTACGGACACTCTTCCCGGGCTGCCTTCCGATGGGCGCCGGCGCGTGCCGCATATGCAGGAAGTGCACATATCCCGACCGCCCGTGCCGCCACCCGGACAAGCTGATAATTTCCATGGAGGCTTACGGCCTGGTGGTCAACGACGTCTGCAAGGCATCGGGCCTCGAATACAACTACGGTGACAGGACTATGACATTCACATCGTGCATACTGCTCGATTAATGTGACATCGGGTACAGTAAAAAAAGGGGGATAAGACATGATGACAGCAAGAGAAATTTTCCTTGAACTTCTCAAGCCGGACGGCAGGCCTGAGCGCCAGCTCGTCCAGTATGAGGCCCTCGAGATGGTAGTTGCGCACCCTATCGGCGCATATATCCGTCCGGGCTTCAGGCCGGGTGCATCCATTACGGACCGCTGGGGCGTCAGGACCGACTGGCCCCTTGATGCACCGGGAGCCATGCCGCATGTAACTCAGGAAAACAAGGTCATCAAGGATATAACTCACTGGCGGGACTATGTCCATGCGCCGGATATCCTCGCCAACTGCAGCGATGATGCTCTGTGGGAGCCGTTCCGCACCAGGGCAAGAGACAACGCCGGTGATGACAAGCTCGTAACAGGATTCATCCCGACGGGTATTTTTGAGCAGTGCCACAATCTGATGCCTTTCCAGGAGGTCCTGACCAGTCTGTACGATCACCCGCAGGAAATGCATGAGCTGATCGCATACATCAATGAGTACAGGATGAAATATGTCAAGCTCATGATTGACAGGCTGCAGCCTGATGCAATATTTGCCCATGATGACTGGGGAACCAAGGATGCCCTCTTCATGAAGCCTGACATGTGGCGCGAATTCTTCAAGGAGCCTTACAGGGAGTTCTACGAGTACATCCGCTCGCGCGGCGTCATAGCCATCCACCACGCGGATTCCTACCTCGTCCCTATAGTCGAGGACATGGCCGAGATCGGTATACAGGTATGGCAGGGAACCCTTCCGGAGAATGACATCCCTGCTCTTCAGGAACGTCTGCAGGGCAAAATGGTCCTGATGGGCGGCATCGGAGCTTCCATCGACCGCGCTGATGCCGGAGAGGAAGAAGTCCGCGCATATGTAAGAGAAGCGCTTGAAACATACTGTCCTGGAGGACACTTCATCCCGTGCATCACCTACGGACTGGCCGGAGCAGTATTCAGACACATAGATCCGTGGATAGACGATGAGATCGCAAAATACAACAGCGAATACCATCTGCCGCGGTATATAGCAAGAAAGGACTCTGAGCGAAGGAATCCGGTCATCCTGTCAAAAGCATCCGCATCCACTGACGTGACTGCTCCATCTGATGCAGCCCCGGCAGCAGGATCAGCAAAACCTGCTTCTGACATACACCCTCTTTTCAAAGAGGTATCCGAAAACCTTCAGGACGGCTCGGTCGACCTGACAGTTGAGTCAGTTAAGGCAGCACTGGCCGCAGGTCTGGACGCTGCGGACATCCTGAACGACGGTCTTGTAAGAGGAATGACTGAGCTGGGAGAAGACTTCTCAAGGGGCGAGGTATTCGTACCTGAGATGCTCCGTGCGGCTGCATGCATGTCAGCAGCCACAGAGGTCCTCAAGCCTCTTCTTGCAGCCGGCAATACAGGAGGCCCTTCAGGCAAAGTCGTCCTCGGCACAGTCAGGGGCGACCTCCACGACATAGGCAAGAACCTCGTCAAGATAATGATGGAAGGCGCAGGCCTCGAAGTCATCGACCTCGGCTGCGACATCCCTGCAGAAGACTTTGTCCAGGCAGCGATAGACAACGACTGCAGGATAATCGCCTGCTCCACCCTTCTCACCACATGCATGGATGAGATAAGGACAGTAGTGCAGCTTGCCAGGGAACGCGGCATACGCGACAATGTGAAGATCCTCATCGGCGGCGCACCTGTATCGCCTGAGTTCTGCGAAAGCGCCGGAGCCGACCTGTATACTCCTGACGCAGCCGCAGCAGCCCGCGCCGCAGTGCAGATGCTCGCCGATTAGACGATTTACTGAAAACAAAATGAAACATCGAAAAAAGAACGGGCTCATCGCCCGTTCTTCATTATGTCATTTATGACTTACAAGCATAAACTACTTGTTTGCTGCCTCCATCTGTGCAGCTACCTCAGCAGCGAAGTCCTCTTCCTTCTTCTCGATTCCCTCGCCTACCTCGAATCTTACGACCTTAGCCAGCTTCAGGCTGCTGTCAACAGTCTTCAGGTACTGAGCAACAGTCTGCTTTCCGTCCTCTGCTCTTACGTAAACCTGATCAAGCAGGCAGATCTCCTTGAGCTGCTTGGAGATACGTCCGTCAACGAGACCCTTGAAGATCTTGTTCTCGGAGATTTCCATCTTAGCAGCGATAGCAAGACCTGCAAGTCTTGTCTTTGCTTCATCTGAGAGGAAGTTAGGCAGATAGTTGAAGTTGAAGCTCTTGTCAGCCTTCTTCTCAGCCAGGATGTCAAGGTCAGCCTGATCCCATACGTCAGCAACCTTGTCAAGAAGTCCGTTCAGAATCGGCTTTGGCAGTGAGAACGGATCGTTCAGAGCGCTCTCAAGAGTGATCTTTCCGAGGTTGGCAAGCTCAGCCTCAGAGATCTCATCTCTGCTTACATACTGAGGGTTCATTGCAGCTACCTGCATTGCAACGTTCTTCAGTGCTTCTCTGTTAGCTTCAGTGTCATTTCCTTCAGCAGCTACGATAACGCCGATGTTTCCGCCGCCGTGGATATATGAAGCCATAACGTTTCCTGCAACTTTCTCGATTCTTCTGACGTTCATGTTCTCGCCGATCTTAGCGATGAGTGCTGTCAGTGCTTCGCCGATCGTCTGGTTGTCGTCGAAAGCCATAGCCTTGAAAGCTTCGATATCATTGCTCTCAGCGTTGAGTGCCAGCTGAGCCAGCTTCTCTACGAATCCGATGAACTCGTCGTTCTTTGCAACGAAGTCTGTCTCGGAGTTAACTTCTACGATAGCAGCTGCCTTCTTGTCTGCTGAGAAAGCAGTTCTTACAAGACCCATAGCAGCGATTCTGCCGGCCTTCTTAGCAGCCTTGGAGAGTCCCTTTTCTCTCAGGATCTCTACAGCTCTGTCCATATCTCCATCAGCCTCTACAAGAGCCTTCTTGCAGTCCATCATTCCTGCAGCGGTCATGTCACGAAGCTCTTTTACCATCTTTGCAGTTACAGCCATATTTTCCTCCTTAAGTATGACTATATCGATGCCCCTTTAATGCAAAGGGGCACCGATTATCGAAAATCCTAAATATTATTCCTCGTCTGCAGCTTCCTCGGCCTCTGCCTCAGCCTCAGCTGGTGCAGCCTCTGCAGCCTCTGCAAAGCTCTCGCCCTGCTTAGCCTCGATGATAGCGTCAGCCATTGTGCTTGTGATCAGCTTTACGGCTCTGATAGCATCATCGTTAGCCGGGATAACGTAATCAACGTCATCAGGGTCGCAGTTTGTATCAACGATACCTACTACAGGGATACCGAGGATCTTAGCTTCCTTGACAGCGATTCTTTCCTTCTTAGGGTCAACTACGAAGATTGCGCCAGGCATTCCCTTCATGTCCTTGATTCCGCCGAGGTACTTCTCGAGCTTGTCAGCCTCAGCAACCATCTTCAGTGCTTCCTTCTTAGCATACTTGTTGATAGTGCCGTCTTCCTGCATTGCTCTGATCTCAGCGAGTCTCTCGATTCTCTTGCTGATTGTCTTGTGGTTGGTGAGCATTCCGCCGAGCCATCTCTCGTTTACGAAATACATTCCGCATCTCTCAGCTTCATCTCTGATTGCAGCCTGAGCCTGCTTCTTGGTTCCTACGAAGAGAACCGGCTTGCCGCTTGCTCCGACCTGTCTCATGAAATCATAAGCATCGTCGATCAGACCGAGTGTCTGCTGAAGGTCGATGATATAGATTCCGTTTCTCTCTGTGAAGATGTAAGGAGCCATCTTAGGGTTCCATCTTCTTGTCTGATGTCCGAAATGGACGCCTGCTTCGAGCAGCTGTTTCATTGTTACTACTGACATTTTATAACCTCCGGTTAAACTTACTTCCACCGTGACTTACTGCCTTCAACCCCGCTGTTTGCAAGGGCACCGCGGCTGTTCACAGTGTGACAAATATATCTGTGCGCAAAGGCACTCGTATATTATACATATGCGAGTGCCCCATTTCAAGTACTATTTCTATTCAGTTTTTTGCCTGTTTTTCCTGTTGTCTCAGTTCATTTCAGGCATGCGGTCTCCGTTCTGTCTGTGCCTGTGATTCATGCAAAACGGTTATGCATTTACTGTTCAGCAAGCAGCTGGTCCAGTGCCTCTCTGTACTTCGCCACATTGGCGCCGACGATTGGATCTCCGGCGAGGTTTCCTTCACTGTCCACGAAGTATGTCGTAGGAGTTCCCGGTGCAGGCAGCTGGCTGTTTGATCCGTCCCAGGCCTTGAGATTCAGATATGTCACTCCTGTGGTCTTAACGATATCCTCAGCATCTGCGAGCTTTGAATCATCCGTTTCAGTAACATCCACGACGAGACCTGCAACAGCAGCTCCCTTATCTGCGTATTCCTTGCTGATCACTTCGATCTCCGGCATCTCTTCAACGCATGGGCCGCAGTAAGTTCCCCAGATGTTTATCATGGTGATCTTGTTCTTTGCGAACAGTTCCTTCGAATCAACAGCGTTTCCGTCCAGATCGGTCGTCTGGAAGGATATGCTGCTTCCGGCAGCCTGTGCGGACTGATCACCGGATCCTGATGACTCGCTGCCGCCACCACAGGCTGTCATTGCAAATATCATGCTGAATGTCAGCAGTAATGCCAGAACAGTTTTCTTCTTCATATATATTGTCCTCTCTACACATTTATCATCCGGACATTTTATCCTTATGCCCTAAGCCTCTTCAGCAGGCCTGACTTCCTGGTCCGGCAGCTGTACCGGCCCCGGTCCTATATTCATCGACAGCGCATGCATCGGACATGCATGGATGCACTCACGGCACCTTATGCACTCGTTGCTGTTAGGCGTCTTGTGCGGATCGACATTCATTTTGCATGTCTTTGCGCAGATACCGCAGTCCACGCATTTCTCCTTGTCCACGCGCATGCGGATCAGGCTCACCTTCTGGAAGAGCCCGTAAAATGCTCCCAGAGGGCAGATGTATTTACAGAACGGCCTGTAGATGAAGATCGATGCTGCGATGCACAGCAAAAGCAGCAGGAACTTCCATCTGAAGAGCCAGCCCAGAGCCCCTCTCATCATGCTGTTGAGAAGGACCAGCGGTATCCCGCCTTCAAGTGTCCCAACCGGGCAGATGTATTTGCAGAAGAACGGCTCTCCCACACCATACTGGCTCCTGTAGAAGAACGGCAGCAGAAATACCATGACGAAGAGCATCACGTATTTCAGGTAGCGCAGAGGCCTGTCAATCTTCTCCGGCACTGTCAGTTTAGGTGTCGGGATCTTGTACAGGAGCTCCTGTATAAGACCGAAAAGGCAGAGCCATGCGCAGATGAATCTTCCTATGAAGAGCCCGATGATGGCGAGGTAACCGATCACGTAGGCTCCGATGCCTCTGTGTCTGTTGTCAAAGATGGCCTGCAGCGATCCAATAGGGCACGAACCCAGAGCTCCCGGACAGGAGTAACAGTTCATTCCCGGAACGCAGACCTGCTTGAGTTTGCCCTGATATATGACAGGATCACCGGGAAGGAATCCTTTGATATACGCGTTGGAAAGGATCCCCCAGCCTGCCTGGACAGCCTTGCGCAGTCCGGCGGCTTTCTTCGCTTTTATCTTCTGCTCATTCTTATCCAAGGCCTATACACTCCATGCATATATTGATGGCTTTGGCCAGCACCACTGCGACCTCACCGCGATAAATGCCGAACGCGCACAGCGCTATCGCCATCGGGATAAGTGCTATGGTTACCTTAAGAGGCACTTCACGTTTCATATCACCCTCACCTCTCTGAATCTGCAAACTCTTTATCCTAAAGGTTAATTTTAACATAAGTCAGCAAGAATTCCCCCCATCCTCTTTAGGTGGCGGGATGAATTGCAAAAAATAAAAAACCAACAAAGAACAGTTGTTTGCAAAAATGCTTCGTGGTATAATAAGGCATCCAATAAAAAGGTCTTATCCGGCCGGACCAGGTACAGGTATGAATGTGCAAGGATGCTAATAGGTGTCCTTGCATTTTTTGTTAGATCAGATGCGTGGAGAGTATACCATGAACAGAGCGATGCGATTCCGTATAGAACCGAATAAGGAGCAGAAAGAGTTGTTTGCAAAGACATTCGGCTGCTGCAGATTCCTGTACAACAGGATGCTTTCTGACCGGCTGCTGAGCGACCTGACTGGAGAGTCTATGGAGATCCGGCCAGCGGCATATAAGAAGGACTATCCGTGGCTTAGGGAAGTGGATTCACTTGCTCTATGCAATGTGCAGCTTGATCTGGAAAGAGCGTTCCGTGACTACAGAAAAGTACCCGGCAGAGGCAGACCGGGATACAAGAGCAAACATCACAGCCGCAGGAGCTATAAGACCAATTTCGTGAGGGGAAATATCCGCATCGAGGGAAATAAGATAAGACTCCCCAAGGCAGGGATGGTCAGGATAAGGATACACAGAGAGATCCCTGAAGGATGGACACTGAAGAATGTCACCGTCGTGAAAGAACCGAGCGGCAAACACTATGCCTCTCTTCTCTATGAAATACCTGAAAGTGAAAGCCAAGCAGAAGGTGCGCAGAGAGAAAAGAGATACCTTGGCATAGATTATGCAATGGACGGACTTGCAGTGATGTCAGACGGGACAAGAGCAGAGTATCCGAAATACTTCAGGCAGGCAGAGGAGAAACTGGCAAGAGAGCAGAGGAAGCTCTCGCACTGCGAGAAAGGCAGCCGCAATTATGCAAAGCAGAAACGCAAAGTGGCGGTCATCCATGAGAAGGTCAGGAACCAGAGAAAAGACTTCCTGCACAAGATGAGCCGAAGGCTCGCAGACGGGTATGATGTTATCGGTGTCGAAGACATCGACATGAGAGCGATGAGCCAGAGCCTGCATTTCGGCAAAAGTGTTTCTGACAATGGCTTCGGGATGCTGCGGACAATGCTTGCATATAAGCTGGAAGAGCGAGGCAAAGAACTTGTGAAGGTAGACAGGTTCTATCCATCCAGCAAGAGATGCAGCAGATGCGGAAGGATCAAAGAAAAACTGACCCTCAGTGATCGCATCTACCGATGTGAATGCGGTAACGAACTGGACAGGGACGTGAACGCTGCGATAAACATCAGGCTGGAAACAATGAGACTGAAAGCCTCATGACAAAAGTAAACTTATATCTAAAAGAGGAACCGTGGGGCACACGGGGATAGCTCGTTGATACTCAGTTCGTTGGAACTGTTGAGCGAGAAGCCCCCACTTCTACAAGTGGTGGGAGTATGTCACTTCACTACAGTATTTCTTTCAATCCCTGCAGAATTACCTAAACACAACTTAGGTTGTCTGAAAATGACCGCATGGTCACTGTTAAAAATGCATTCATGTCGTGCACTTAGCGGCACAGCAGCCGGTACGCAGGATAGGATTCCGAACATATCGCGCCCCGCTCCTTGCCAACGTTCGGCTTTGCGCTGCACCTTCGCCCTAATGGTCTTATTTTGCCCCGAATACTTTTCATGTTTTTATTTTTGCAATTGAGGACCTCTCACAGCCGTACTAAAATTGACATGTAAATTAAAGGAGAAGGTGTTTTTGTCAATACCTTCTCTGCTTTATTTCCCGGAGAGACTGTTGGCCCTCCGGCAGTAAAAAAAGCTCAGAACTGAGCGTATTATATGGAAAGAAGGTATTTTATGGAAAAGTTCTTCAAACTCCAGGAGCACGGAACTGACGTAAGGACCGAGATGATCGCAGGTGCTACCACATTCCTGTCAATGGTCTACATCCTCGCAGTCAACCCGAGCATCCTCTCCGCATGCGGCATGGACAGCGCGTCCGTCTTCACTGCAACAGCAGTATCCGCAGCATTCGCTACACTCTGCATGGCATTCCTTGCCAACTACCCTGTAGCACTCGCATCCGGCATGGGACTCAATGCTTATTTTGCATTCACCGTATGCCCGATGGTAGGTACTGACAGACCTTGGGAAGTTGCTCTTGCAGCAGTACTCTGCGAAGGTATCGTTTTCATCCTGCTCTCGTTCACCAACTTCAGAGAGTCTCTTGTAAACGACATCCCGCAGAACCTCAAGTCCTCGATCTCCGTTGGTATCGGTCTCTTCATCGCTATCATCGGACTCAAGAACTCCGGCGCTGTAAGCGTTACAACTGAGAACGGCATCGCACTCGGAAACCTCGGTGACGCAGGCATCTGTCTCTCACTCGTAGGTATCCTCGTGATCGCTTTCCTTGCACACAAGGGAGCTAAGGGCGCTATCTTCTACGGCATCCTGATCACATGGGTTCTCGGAATGATCGCTCAGGCTATCGGCTGGTATGTACCGGATCCTGAAGCAGGCGTATACAGCGTATATCCTAACTTCGCAATCAGCGGCGTCAAGATGGACTACTTCTTCGCATTCGACTTCGAGTGGATCGGAGCTCACCTCCTTGACTTCGTAGTAATCGTATTCTCATTCCTGTATGTAGACATCTTCGATACAGTCGGAACACTCATCGGAGTAGCTGCCAAGGCTGACCTCCTCGACGAGGACGGCAATCTGCCTAACGCAAAGCAGGCTCTCCTCTCCGACGCTATCGGAACATGCGTTGGTGCTATCTGCGGAACATCCACAGTTACATCCTTCGTTGAGTCTTCAGCAGGCGCTGCAGCAGGCGGCAAGACAGGACTGACTTCCGTAACAACCGGAATCCTCTTCCTCGTCTCCCTGATCCTGTCACCACTCTTCCTCTCCGTACCGGGCTTCGCAACAACACCTGCTCTGGTATACGTAGGATACCTGATGATGACACAGATCAAGAACGTACAGTTCGAAGGCGTACCGATGTCCGACGTCATCTCCGCATTCCTCGCGATCATCATGATGCCATTCACATCATCCATCGCAAACGGAATCATGTTCGGAATCATCTCCTACCTCGTACTCAGAACACTCGAGGGTAAGGCTAAGGACGTTAAGCCTGTAATGTGGATCTCCGGAGTACTCTTCGTACTCTACATGATCGTAGGCTAATAGACCTCATATCAATACAAACCAAAATGCGGAACCGCTGTGCGATTCCGCATTTTTCTTTTACTGCTGTTTATTGCGCTTGTTATGAGTTGCTGTGTCGCTCTATTCCACTTCCAGCTTCTGCATCGAGTTACTGCTCTTCCAGCTTCTTGCGTGCGTCATTGACCAGCGACTGGATGTTGTCCCTGAAGACCATGTCGACACCGTTCTCGATACGGTCCTTCATGAAGTTGGCACGGGATTTTGCATCAGGCGTGCTGCCTGAAATGAGCACGGTCTTCATGACCTTCATGAGGAACTTGTCCATGCCCTGGACTGCTGCCGGATCGTACCTGCCGCCGAGTATGTACAGGATCGAGCGGTTCTCATTCTTAGGGTCGAGCTTGCCGATGCTGTAGCCCCACACCTGGGCGTAATTGTCCGCCGTCTCGTCAGCCATTCCGACACCGAATACGATCAGCTTCTGCATCAGCTCGGCATCCAGCAGCTTTCCGAATTTGTCAAAATCCACGATGCCGCTGCCTCTGATCCATCCCCCGTAGATGATGCAGTCGTATTCGTACAGGTTTATATCCTTCATGCGCGGGTCAGCGAAAGCCACGGCCTCGCATCCGAGGTCCCCGGCGATCCATTCCGCATATTGTTTAGTGCTTCCTCTCTTGGAGGTGTAGATGACTATTGCTTTTTTGCTCATTTCCCTATCCCTTTACGTTCTCTTCACCGAGCAGCTTCACAAGCCTTGCTCTCAGTTCATCCGTGAAATCTATCCGGTTCGACTGGCTGCACCTGACAGGCTTCTGGCCCGGCAGGTATACCAGCACGTCCCGGCTGCCCGGGAACAGGCTCATCATGTCAGTCAGGTGGTACAGCATCGCCTTCGCATCGCTGTGCCTTGCCAACACAGACTCAGGCACCCTCAGCTTGACAGGATCGTTGAGCGGCTGGGCAGCAGGCTTTCCGTTTCCGTTGCCGTTACTGTTACCGTTCTTGTAGCCGCCGTTGTATCCATTCTGCGGTGCGTTACCGTTCTGATAGCCGCCGTTGTAGCCGTTCTGCTGGCTGCTGTAGCCGTTTCCGTTATAGCCGCCATTGTAACCGCCATTACTGTCGCCGCGGCTGTACCCGTTGTCGCGGTATCCTCCGCGCCGTGTATCCGCCAGCCTGCGGATATCCTCGACCGGCACTATGTCCTCGATCAGGATCTCGGCATCGCTCTCGTCCTTGAAGCTGACGCGGCCTGACAGTCCGACGATCTGATCGTTCCTTATGATATTCCTCTTCCTCTCGTAGACCTTAGGGAAGGCGATCGCATCGATCACGCCGTCAAAGTCCTCGAGGGTGAGCCTTGCCATCTCCTGTGATTTACGCGTGATCATCGTCCTAACGCCGCTCAGCATTCCGGCAAGTATGACAAAGTCGCCATCCCTGAACTTCGACGTGTTGATAACCATGCTGTCACCGTCATCGCGCCCGGAGGTGAACTCCTCACCGCCTGAAGTCAGGTCGAGAGTGCTCGCCGTCGTGTTGTCAGCGATGAGCTGCCTGTATTCGTCGAGCGGGTGACCCGACAGGTACACGCCCAGCATCTCCTTCTCCATGGCGAGCTTGGTGTCGCCCGGGAAGTCAGTCACTCTAGGCAGCGGCGGGCTTGCTAGCACGTCGTCCTCGAAGCCGTCCAGCTGGAAGATGCTCATCTGCGCCCTTCCGCCGGTCTTCGCCTTCTTCTGTGCCCTGTTGACAGCATCATCGCAGACAGCCATCAGCACAGCCCTGTTCTTCTCTATATCGTCAAAAGCGCCCGCCTGGATGAGAGACTCTATCGCCTTGCGGTTGAGTTCGCCCGCATCCACAGCGCTTATGAACTCGTAGAAATCATGCGTTCCAGGCACCTCATCCCTCGCGCGGATTATCGCATCGATTATGCCTGTTCCGACATTCTTGACGCTCAGTAGACCGAATCTGATCTTCCCGTCAGCTGCGGTAAAGTTCCTGCCGCTCTTCATTACCGACGGCGGCAGCAGCTCGATACCCATCTCCCTGCAGTTCCTGACGTAGTCGGCGGTGTGCTTGGCATCGCCGGCCATGCTGCTCATCAGAGCCGCCATGAACTCAGTCGGATAGTGGCACTTGAGATAAGCCGTCTCGTAGGAAAGCACCGCATAGGCAGCCGCATGCGACTTGTTGAAGGCGTATGATGCAAAACTGACCATGTCCTCGAAGATAGTCTCCGCAGCCTGCGCAGGTACTCCGTTCGCAACGCATCCCGCTATTGCGGCGCCGCTCTCGTCAGCCTTCTTGCCGTTGATGAAGTACTCCTTCTCCTCGAGCATGACACCCATCTTCTTCTTGCTCATCGCGCGGCGCACGAGATCCGAGCGCCCGAAAGAGTATCCGCCGAGGTCTCTTACTATCTGCATTACCTGCTCCTGGTAGATAAGGCAGCCGTAGGTGACGTCGAGGATCGGCTTGAGATGAGGGTCTACGTATTTTATGTTGTCCGGATGCTTCTTGTTCTCGATATACTTAGGGATCGAGTCCATCGGGCCCGGACGGTACAGAGCGATGCCCGCGACAATGTCCTCGAAGCAGGTCGGCCTGAGGTTCTTCATGAAGTCCGTCATGCCGCCACTCTCGAGCTGGAACACGCCCTTGGTGTTGCCGTCTGCTATCAGCTTATATACTTCAGGGTCGTCATAACCCATCTTCGCCCAGTCTATGGTGACGCCGTGGTTCTCCTCGATCATGCGGAGAGCGTCCCTGATGACCGTAAGGTTACGGAGCCCCAGGAAGTCCATCTTGAGAAGTCCGAGCTCCTCGATGGTCGTCATGTTGAACTGTGTCGAGATGCCCTTGTCCGAAGAGTAAAGCGGCACGTATTCATCCAGCGGGAGCTTGGAGATGACCACGCCGGCTGCGTGTGTCGAAGCGTGGCGCGGCAGTCCTTCAAGAGCCATCGACAGGTCGAGCACCTGCTTTACAAGCGGCTCGTTCTCGTATCTTCTTCTCAGCTCCGGATTGACCTCGAGAGCCTTGGCGATAGTGATGCCGAGCTCATTCGGGATGGCTTTGGCTATCTCATCGCCCTCAGCGTACGACGCGTCGAGAGCCCTCGCGACATCGCGGACAGCCGCTTTGGCCTTGAGAGTACCGAAAGTGATGATCTGCGAAACCTTGTCCCTGCCGTACTTTCTGTTGACGTACTCGATGACCTCCTGCCTTCTCTCGATACAGAAGTCGACGTCTATATCCGGCATGCTGACTCTCTCAGGGTTCAGGAACCTCTCGAAGATCAGGTTGTACTTGATCGGATCTATCTCCGTTATATCCAGGCTGTACGCAACGATGCTGCCCGCAGCCGAGCCTCTGCCCGGTCCGACGGCGATCTTGTGCGACTTGGCATAGTGGATGAAGTCCCACACGATGAGGAAGTACTCGACGTAGCCCATGTTCTCGATGACGGAAAGCTCCATCTCGAGGCGCTTTCTGTAGCCCGAATCAGGGTCCATGGCAGACTTGCCGTATCTGCTGACGAGGCCTTCATAGCACAGTTTGCGGAGGTACTCATCGCATGTCATGCCTTCAGGCGGCACGTACTCCGGCAGATGGTACTGGCCAAAAGTAAATTCGACGTTGCACCTCTCTGCTATCTCGTGTGTTCTCTCGACAGCATCCGGGATGTCCGCGAAGAGTGCTTTCATCTCGTCCTCGGACTTGATGTAGAACTCATCATTTTCGAACCTGATGCGGTTCTCATCATGTATGTTGGTCTGCGTCTGGATGCACATCAGGATGTCCTGCGCTGTCGCATCCTCGCGCCTTATGTAGTGAGCATCATTCGTCGCAACAAGAGGAACGCCTATATCCGCCGACAGCCTCTTAAGACCGGCGATGACCGTCTTGTCCTCTTCGAGATGGTGATCCTGTATCTCAAGGAAGAAATTGTTCTCGCCGAATATGTCGAGGAGCTCCAGCGCCTCGCGTTTTGCTCCCTCATAGTCCCTGTTCAGGAGCATCCTCTGCGTGTTGCCGGCAAGGCAGCCCGACAGACAGATGAGGCCTTCACTGTACTGGCGCAGCAGGCTCTTGTCGACCCTCGGCCTGAAGTAGAAGCCGTCAACATAACTCTTCGAGACGATCTTGACCAGGTTGCTGTAACCCTGCTGGGTCTCGGCAAGCAGTATGAGGTGGCCCGAGTTGCGGTCCTTGCCCGCTTCCTTGTCGTACATCGTCCTCGCAGCCGTATACACCTCACAGCCGATGATCGGCTTGATGCCCGCCTTTTTGCAGGATTTATAGAAATCGACCACACCGAACATGGCGCCATGATCAGTAATGGCGCACGAATCCATCCCGAGCCCCTTCACGTATTCAGGCAGCTCGGAGATCCTGCTCATCCCGTCCAGCAGGCTGTATTCAGTATGGACATGTAAATGCGTAAACATGTAGTAATTATATCATATTATGACATTGGGGACGGTTCTCATTGTCATCTTTTTCTGACATTGGGGGCGTGATGACCTATCCCGATTTCTGAAAGAAATCGATGGAAGATCACATGCAAGGCTTGCCCGAAGCGCAGCGAGACTGCAAGCCACTGCTGTTCTCACTGTCAGCTTTTCCCATGCCATCATTGGTCCATTCTGTGGTCCTCATCTTCATTTTTACTGATTGTTTGCTGCAATTTTGGTCCTCTCTGTGGTCCTCATCCTCATTTTACTGATCATTTGCTGCCATTCTGGTCCTCTCTGTGGTCCCCATCGTCATTTTTACTGATGATTTGCTGCCATTCTGGTCATCTCTGCGGTCCTCATCATCATATTCAATGATGATTCGCTGCCATCACTATGGACGGTCCTTTTTTGACACATAAAATGGCTCAGAGTGTGCGACCACAATTATGTGGTCCACAGTCTGAGCCAGTATATTATTGTTCAGAACGTGACAAGGAGAACCGTCCCCGTTGTCACGGCCGGAATGTGACAAACAGAACCGTCCCCGTTGTCACATTAATACCACTTCTGTCCGCGCTCTTTCTTGAGCATTGCGATCTTCAGTCTCTTGACGCATTCTCTTACGTCTTCTTCGGTGTAGTTGTTCTCACCTACGATGTTCGACTCGATGCCCTCAGGGTTCTTGTTGAAGTCTACAACGTTGGCAAGGAACGGACTCTCTACTACGAAAGTGCCTGCTGTTCCGCTCCAGTTGAGACCTGCAACAGGGATGCCTCTCTCGCCGATCTCGTTGACGCAGTTGACATAGTCAACGTCCAGGTTGCCCCAGCCATCAGTCTCTACGATAACGCCGTCAGGACGGCAGCACTCAGCGACTACTGCAGCAGTACGTGAGCATCTGATCTTTTCTTCGTTGCCCTCAGGAGAACCGAAAACGAGAACTCCCATCAGGTCGATTCCTTCGTCTTCTCCGAGGACCTCGATAAGAGGATCTCTGAAGTGATGAAGGCTTGTTTCCTTAGTCGAAGGACCTACTCCCATTTTTCTACCTCCTTAGTTCATCGCTTTGATAGCACCGTCTCTGAACTCGTTAGGAGTCAGCATGACAGGCATAGCGCCGTAATCGATAAGTGATTTTCCGCCTTCTACGCCGGATGGCTGGTTCGGGAAGATCCATGTGTCGAGCATCGCACCGTGAGCGATCATCTCCTTAATAACGAGGACCTTCTTCTGTCCAGGTCTGATCCTGTCGTAGTATTCGTGTCTCTCAGTGCACTTGGTGCCCTCGAACTTCTTGAGCTGTGCTCTGAAAGTGTTCATCCACTCCTCGACCATTCTGTATGCGTCGATGATAGCATATCTTTCCTGGCCCATTCCCTTCTTGAAGGTGATGTTGAAGGAGATGATGTAATCATCGTCTGCAGGTGTGCCGGCCCTGTTCAGATGCAGCATCTCGCTGAGATTGCCGTCCGAGCTGCCGAACTCGTGAGCCTGCTCTCCATCTACGTCCACACCTGTAGGCATTACATAAACGCCAGTGATGGTGTGGGTTATACCCTCTCCGCACTTTCCGAGGACCTTTACGGAGATAGGGATTATATCCATGATTGTGTTGGTGTGTCTGTCGTGGTCGCCCGGCTTGATGATCTCTACATCAATGTGGTCGATAACTTCACTGTACTTTTCGGCCAAAGCAGGAAGACAGTCGTTGTTGATCGTCATCTTTCCGCCGGTCGTGATCTTGTTCTCGTCGCCCATTTCAACTTCTGTCATGTGGAACGCCTTGATAACAAGTCTTCTCAGTTCAATATCATTTGCAGCCATTGCTATTCTGACCTCTCCTTTTTAATGAGTTTCAATGATACTTAAGTTGTAGTTTCCGCATATATAATATTTCAAAATGCGGACGTTTTCAATTGAGAAAGACATTTACAATGATCTTTCTCCTGGAAAAAATGGGGCTGATTGCTCAGCCCCATCTTCGATACTTTCAGATATCGATGTCCTATTCAGTTCATGCCGGGATATATAGTCCCGGATGTAATCGGAATACCCGATTAGATAACTGCGTGATACTCGTAAGGCAGTGTAACGATCTTGCCCGGAGTCTCGATTGTCTCGAGGAGCTCGAGGGAAGCCTTTACGATAGCTGTCTGCATCTCAACATCGTGAGGTGCACCAGCGTTAGCGCCCATAGGTACCATAGGAGCAGCAGCTCTCGGTGAACCAGCCTGTCTTACGACCGGTGGAAGTGCTGCGATAATAACTGTAGGGATACCTGCAGCCTCGATTGCTCTCTGCACGA
>Ga0256404_1004479_pt1 | contig 26362 bp, 17 predicted proteins | sample RumenRJG_01DNA_FD_185990 | JGI IMG/M metagenome (GOLD analysis project Ga0256404, IMG submission 185990) | Bovine rumen microbial communities from Lethbridge, Alberta, Canada - RJG_01 | ecosystem: Host-associated > Mammals > Digestive system > Stomach > Rumen | place: Canada: Alberta | collected...
TATATCAATAATGCCATATTTTAGCAAGCGTAAAATATCAATAGCCATTGATTTCATGCGGTTTTTTAGTGAAATATGTAGCCATAAAAACATTGTAGACTAAGAAAATGACGGGAACTCAGGATAATCTCTTTCATATTTCGTTATTATAAAATCGGCTCCAAGCTGTCGTGCTGCTTCGAGAGTAACATTACTTGTATTTTGTGTGGTGATAAGAATGTAAGGCAGCTTTTCTAATCCCAAATCATGTAGCTTTGATAAGAAAAATAGTCCATTTCCTCCACCTTCATGTAATTCTAAATCTAAAATAATCGCATCCGGAATACAATATTGAACCATATCAAGGGCTTTATTAGAGTCATCAGTTATTCCTAAAAGATGGCAATTTACGAAAATTGATACACAACATGGAATTGAAATGGCATTATCAATTTAGTGCTAAAGTCTTATTGAATATAAGAATGGGGATTATATGAATATTAAACATGAGCATCCATCCGTTTTTTGCAAGGCAAAACAATATTATTTTATTGGACTTAAGATAATAGCTATGTTATTATAGTGATAAGGTACTATCAACCACACAAATGAAAGGATGGACAAATGAAGGGAAAAAAATTGACAGCGCTGTTTACATGCGCATTTTTACTGACTACCTCCACGCTGAGTTATGCGTGGGCCGATTCAGATTCGTCCGGCAAAGCAGGTGAGCAGGGGACAGCAGCTAGTGGTTATAATGAAAGTGATCTGGATCAGGACACACCATTGTATGATTCTGGAATTGCTTTGTATTCTGACATACCGGCTTCATATCCGGATGGTGGAGTAGATGCTATCAGACAGCGATATCCGGAGAACAGAAATCAGAATCCGTATGGTACATGCTGGGCATTTGCATCAACAGGCTTGGCGGAGTTTGATTTGATTAATGATGGTCTGGCAAGTAAGGATACAGTTGATTTTAGCGAATTGCAATTGGCATATTTTACATACAATTTTGTTACTGATCCACTTGGAGGTACAGAGGGCGATATTGCAAGGTACTATAATGATAACGCGACTTATTCTTATCTTAACAGAGGAGGCAATTTTGAATATTCACTCCGTCGATTAAGTCAATGGATTGGTGTTGCAGATGAGTCAGATGTGTCATATGCCCAAGCTGGTGCAACGATTAGTGGCTCATCAATCGATGATAAATATGCGTATGGATATGATAAAGCACATCTTGAGAATGCATATGAGATCAATATAAAGCAGCAACCTGATCAGGTTAAAGAAATGATCGAGCAAAACGGAGCTGTCGGGGCGATGTATCATGATAGAGACTCGGCTTGGGGAGTTTATGGAGATGATTCATATACTTATTATGATACTAATAGAGCAGGTAGCGGACATGCCATTATGATTGTCGGTTGGGATGACAATTTCTCAAAGGACAATTTCAAATATGGTAACAAACCGGCTCATGACGGTGCGTGGCTTGTACGTAATAGCTGGGGAGATTATAAGGATTATTTCTGGATGTCATATGACACTGTTTCATTACAGGATACAGCCTGGGCATTTGATTTTACCGGAGCGGATAATTACGATAACAACTATCAGCTGGATGGTGGAATAGGTACATATAAGGTATCAAATTATACGACTATGGCTAATGTCTTTACGGTTGGTGAGAAAGATGGTGTTACATCAGAGAGCCTTAAGGCAGTTTCACTCTCTATGACAAGAGAAGCAAATGTTGGGTATAAAATCGAGATATATACAGATTTGTCTGATATTAATGACCCAACAAGTGGTACATTGCAGGAGAGTGCGACTACAGAAGGTGAAAGTGTATTTGCAGGATATTACACTATACCTTTGAATGATGAAGTTAAGCTTATTCCGGGTAGTTCATTTTCTGTTGTTGTCACATTAGATAAAGCGGCGCTCGATCATGAGTCAGCTCATTCAGTAGCAAATGGAGATAATGTGATATGGGATTGCCATGTGAACCGGGACAATTCAAGAAGCTTCTACAAATATGCAGGAAAGTTCTGTAATATTACTTATCCAAAGGGGAATGATGGAAACCTATGTATTAAGGCATTTACCACTAACAACACAAATGAGACACCGGTAGAAGAAAAACATACTGTTACATTTGATGCCAATGGTGCAAATGTGACAATTCCAAACAAGGAAGTTATTAAAGGACAGACGTATGGAGATTTGCCAACACCTGCGAGAGAAGGATATACATTTGCAGGATGGTTTACAGATGCTACAGCCGGAACTCAGGTGACAGCTTCTACTATAGTAGAGCTTACAGAAGATCAGACGCTATATGCACACTGGACACAGAATCCGGTAGTAGAGCCGGAAAAGACAGCATCTGAGAAAGTTTCCATGGTAAAAGAAGCGATTGAGGCGGCTGTTAGTGCGATAGATGCTACGAATAATCTTACAAAAGATGATATTCAGAAAGCAGTAGATGATGCTCTTACTAAAGCAGGCATCGCAGAGTCGAAAGTGGTAGTAGAAGATTTCACAAAGACTGATGCGACTACAACTGCATCAGGAAAGGCAAAAGCCACAATAAGCATTACATGTGGAACAGCTAAAGATAGTGTGATATTTGATAAGAATATAGCACAGCTTCCGAATTCGAAGCCAAGCGAACCGGATCAACCAAGTCAGCCGGATCAACCGAGCCAGCCGGATCGACCAAGCGTGCCGGATCGACCAAGCGTGCCGGATCAGCCAAGCCAGCCGGATCAACCAAGCCAGCCGGATCAACCGAGCCAGCCGGATCAGCCAAGTGAACCGGACAAGCCGGGAACACCGGAAGGCAAGGTTGATTATAAACCAAGCGTTTCGACTGGTGACACCAAATCAACTGTATCTGTTGATGAGTCAAAGCTTAAGGATACAGTTCTTAGTGCAGAGCAGAAGAAGCTTGTAGATGATGGTGGAAAGGCAGACATCACTCTTACTATGTCTGATATTTCAAAGAATGTTTCAGATGAACAGAAAGAGCTTATTAATTCAGTACTTAAATCTGATGATAAAGTTGGTATGTATGTAGATATTTCTGTTCTGCTTACAATAACTAATGCAGAAGGCAATGTTATCACTGATAAAGCTTTGGTATCAGAGACTGCAACTAAATTTACTGTAAAGATGAAACTGGCAGATGAACTTTTACAAAAAGATTCATCAAAGATTCGTACTTATCAGGTAGTAAGATTACATGATGGAAAGTCAGAAATTCTTGATTCAAAATGGGATGCATCAACAGGAACACTGTCATTCGAGACAGATAAGTTCTCTACGTATGCTATCTCATATAGCGACAAGGATAAGGAAGCTGTCAAGGAGCCAACAAAAGATCCTGTAAAGAATCCGACAAAAGATTTCGATACAGATATCAAGGATGGAAACAAAAAAGATAATAGTAAACCACAAGTAAATAGCAACGTAAAAACAGATTCAAAACAGCAGACAAAAGATGCTATAAAGACAGGTGATGATAATAGAGTATTATTTATGTTTATTGTACTTATAGTTGCTGTAGCTGGCGTATGTGTCACTGTGAATAGAATTGTTAAGAAGAACTAGTGGTAGGAATGACAAGGCGAGCTTAGGCTCGCTTTGTGTATTTGTGCGCCTGGCGGCATTGCTTTTTGCAGAAAGAGATGCAGGGTGGTAGGTGAAAAATTATAGATTCGGTTGAGGTAGATTTTTATGCAATTTCACCGCTTCACCGCATTAAAATTTAATGCTTTTTTTATAAAATATACAAAATGTAACAAAAAGTACTAGACAAAATGCCTATATAAGGTAAAATGCATATATGTAATCAAGCGGCACATTTGAAGGTTGTGCAGATAGTATTGGGTATATTTTACGAATTGGGGGGATTTTTCATGAGAATATATCATGCTAAGGATTATGCAGATATGAGCAGAAAGGCTGCAAATATCGTATCGGCACAGGTGATTATGAAGCCTAATTGTGTATTGGGACTGGCTACGGGCTCTACACCTGTCGGATTGTATAAGCAGCTCGTTGAGTGGTTCAAGAAGGGGGATTTGGACTTCTCAGAGGTTATGACGGTGAATCTTGATGAGTACAAGGGATTAAGCCGTGAGAATGACCAGAGCTATTATTATTTTATGCATCAGCATCTGTTTGATCATGTGAATATTCCGATTGAGAATACGCATCTGCCAAATGGCATGGAACCGGATTCGGACAGGGAGTGCAAACGCTATACTGAGCTGATTCAGGCACTGGGGGGTGTCGATTTACAGCTTTTAGGTATAGGACACAATGGCCATATTGGATTTAATGAGCCGGGAGAGTCTTTTGACAAGCAGGTTCATTGTGTGAATCTGACAGAGTCAACTATAGAGGCCAATAAGAGATTTTTTGCATCGGCTGATGATGTGCCAAAGCAGGCATACACGATGGGAATCAAGACCATTATGCAGGCCAAGAAGATTCTTATAGTGGCAAGCGGTGAGGATAAGGCAGATATTGTGCAGAGAGCTTTTTTCGGACCAATTACACCACAGGTTCCGGCTTCAGTGCTTCAGCTTCATAACGATGTGACACTTGTGGTGGATGAAGCGGCATTCGGCAGGATATCCGGCGAAATCAACAATTAATAGATGATGATTTTAGCAGCTTATAATCTCGAGGATATATGCGATAAAGCTAAATAGCAGCTTGAAGTTTTGAAGTGGATGAAAGATGATATTCAGTTGAGAAGGTGAATATAGATGATAATTAAAAATGCAAGGGTTTTTACAGAGGATAACTGCTTTGTATACGGTGATGTCTCTGTAGAGGCCGGTCGTTTCAAAGAAGTACCACGGACAGCAGATAATTGTAAAGATGATGGTAATAAATGTACGTGGGGCAAAGCAACGGAAGAAGGCAGCGTGAAAAATACCTATAAAGGAAACTCAGATGGAAAAATTCTGGATGCTTCAGGTCTTATCATGATTCCGGGACTTGTGGATATCCACTTTCACGGCTGCAGGGGAGCAGACATGTGTGACGGCACTGTAGAGTCGCTTGATGTGATTACATCATATGAGGCTTCTGTCGGAGTGACGAGTGTTTGTCCGGCAACGATGACCATACCGAGGGATGAGCTCTTATGCGTTATGAAAAATGCAGGTGATTACACATATCACGGTGGAGCGCATCTGGTAGGAATCAACATGGAGGGACCATTTATCAGTCCGTCAAAAAAGGGAGCGCAGGCAGCAGAAAATATTATGCATTGTGATTATGAATATTTTCGTCAGCTTCAGGATGCAGCCAATGGTCTGATTAAGCTTGTTGATATAGCTCCGGAGGAGCCGGGAGCGTTTGAATTTATAGATAAGGCAAAGGATGAGACTGTTATATCAATAGCACATACGGCAGCAGATTATGATACGGCAAAGGAAGCTATAGAGCATGGTGCAAGCCATGCCACACATCTGTACAATGCCATGCCGTCTCTTCACCATAGGAATCCGGGAGTTATCGGAGCTGTGAGGGATTCACAGAAATGTCATGTTGAGCTGATATGTGACGGAGTACATATTCATCCATCGGTTATCAGGGCAACGTTTGCCATGTTTGGTGCAGAACGTATGATTTTAATCAGTGACAGCATGAGGGCTACAGGTCTTGAAGACGGCGAATATACACTTGGAGGGCAGCCGGTGACAGTAAGGGGCAATCTTGCCACACTTCATGACGGTACGATTGCAGGCTCTGCAACAAACCTGATGGACTGTATGCGTTTTGCGATAAATGAAGCCGGTATTTCGCTTGAGGAGGCAATTATGTGTGCGACAGCCAATCCGGCAAAAGAGATTAATATATTTGATGAAGCAGGAAGTATTTCTGTCGGTAAAAAAGCCGATTTTGTGCTTTTAAATAATGCATTGGATATTGTAAGTGTGTATATCGATGGAAAGGAGATAACATGTTAGGTTTTTTCAAGAATAAATCAAAGGAGATAATTATTTATTCTCCTTGCAAAGGAAAAGTGGTGCCGATCACAGAGGTTCCGGATCCTACATTTTCAGAAAAGATACTGGGAGATGGATTCGCAGTAATTCCGTCTGATGGCAAAATTTATGCACCGGCAGATGGTGAGATTAAGGCAGTTTTCGATACACTGCATGCAATCACAATGGCGACCGATAAAGGAACCGAGATTCTGATTCATATCGGATTGGATACGGTGATTTTAAAGGGAGAGCCTTTTATAGCTCATATCTCGGCCGGAAGTCAGGTAAAAAAGGGTGATTTGATGATGGAAGCAGACATAGAAAAGATAAAGGCTGCCGGTTTCAATCCGATTACACCTATTTTGATTGGCAATACAGAGAAATACAATAAAATTACTTTGATTAAAGAGGGTGAAGCTGAGCCGGGGGATGAAGTGCTCAGTCTTTCGTAAGAAATATAACGAACTTTATCGGAGTATCTCCAGTTTAGTATATATATAATGTGAATGAGGGGAAATCTATGAAATTTCTTCAAAAACTGGGTAAAGCTTTAATGCTTCCCGTAGCAGTACTTCCTATCTGTGGTATCCTCATGGGTATTGGGTATTTTTTATGTCCTGCAACCATGCAGGGTGGTGACATCGAGGGAGTGCGTAATTTAATAGGTCTGTTTTTAGTTAAAGCAGGGGGCGCTTTGATTGACAACATGGCCATCCTTTTTGTAATCGGCGTTGGTGTCGGTATGTCGGAAAAGAACGACGGTACCGGCGGTATTGCAGCTTTAGCTTCATGGCTGATGATGACAACACTCCTGTCTACAGGCTTTGTTACAACAATCATGCCATCTATCGCTGACAGCGCTACAAAGACACTTGCATTCGACAAGATTGCAAACCCATTTATCGGTATCTTAGCCGGTATTATTGGTTCTTTGTGTTACAACAGATTTAAGGATACAAAGCTTCCTGACTGGCTGTCATTCTTCAGCGGCAAGCGTTGCGTAGCAATTATCGCAGGTGTTGTTTCAATCCTTGTATCTGTAGTATTACTGTTTGTATGGCTATTACTTTTCGGTGCTCTTGTAGCTATCGGTAAAGCAATCGTTGGTCTTGACGTGGTCGGCGCAGGTATCTATGCATTCCTGAATCGTTTGTTAATCCCTACAGGATTACACCACGCATTAAACAACGTATTCTGGTTCGATACTATCGGACTTGGAGATCTCTCTCATTTCTGGGCAGGCGAGACATCAAAGGATGTTTCATGGAGCCTCGGAATGTACATGTCAGGTTTCTTCCCATGTATGATGTTTGGTATTCCTGGTGCAGCACTTGCCATGGTTAAGTGTGCAAAGCCTGCTAAGAAAAAGGTTGCCATCGGTATCCTTGCTTCTGCAGCTATCTGTGCATTTATCTGTGGTGTTACAGAGCCTTTTGAGTTTGCATTTATGTTCCTTGCTCCTGGTCTCTATGTGATTTATGCTTTACTTTATGGTATTTTCACAATGATTACAGTAGCTCTTGGATTTAGAGCAGGCTTCTCATTCTCAGCCGGCGCGATGGATTTATTATTCTCATCTTCACTTCCGGCTGCAGCAAAGACAATATTGCAAACATTGACAACTGCATCACAAGACTCAGACTTGAGGTTAAGGATATCACTCAGGTTGATGACAAGAAGATTAAATCTGCAGGTGTTGCAGGAGTTATGAAGCCTGGCAAGAATTCTGTTCAGATCATTATCGGAACCAAGGTTCAGTTTGTTGCGGATGAGTTTTCTAAGCTTTGTGAGTAGATTTGTTCTGCAATATAGCAGTGTTGATTCACGTTAGGTGATTCACATAATTTCATAATACATGATTTAAAGCCACACCGGGTGTTATGCCTGGGGTGGCTTTTTTGAGTTCGGGCCGTAAGCTCCGACCGAATATTACAGTTGACATAGTCTGTTTATTGACATATTATAATTATAGAAAGGTCTCCATTAACCTTATGGTCTTTGAATCATAGAAGAGATGAACATTAAAGAAGGTCTCCATTAACCTTCGGTAATCAATCCGTAAAGAGATGAGCATTAACGAGTGGGAAGCTTAGTCTTCCCACATTTTTTAATCTCAAATACAAAGGAGCAGTATTATGTTTACACTAGAGGGAAAGTTGACATTTATCAATATTGACCAGAGTTACCTCAAAAAGCTGCATGATGCATGCTCAGAGGTGTATTATAAGCCAAGCGGTTATGAGAATAAACCGTATATAGGAATTCTGATAAATAAAAACGACAGAAAATATGTAATTCCATTATCCTCAGCGAAAGAGAAGCATAAGACATGGAAAAATGTTAATAAAGAATGCTATTTGGTTTATGAAAAGGCAAAGGAGTCCAGTATGGGTCAAGGAGATATTTGGGTGGAAGTAGAAGAGGATGATGTAAAGCATATTCTTTCTGTTATGGATATTAAGAAAATGATTCCGATTGTGGATGGTGTTTACAGTAGGGTAAATATTAATCCAGATGACACAGATACCAATGATGTCAAGAAATACAAGGATTTGCTGAATAAGGAATATTCTTTTTGCTTGAAGGTAATTGATGAAGTTATCGGAAAGGCTAACAAGTTGTACGATAAACAGATGGCAACAGGAAAGGTAGTTAAGTTCTGTTGTGATTTTAAGGCATTAGAAGAAGTGGCAGATAAATAGTATCGGATGGCTCGCATGAGCCATCCGTTTACAATTATATAGAGTAAGGCATTAAAATACATGTTGTAATATTAACAGTTGTGTTGCTGACTATCAGTGTTGAAAAACGAACAATTGTTTGCTAGTACAGCGAAAATTAAGTTGTTGATACATTGAGCGAGGATGCGGTTTCGAGAGTGCATGTCAAAAAACGCAGGCGTAGCGGGCTACGTCAAGGCTTTTTGGCATGTGCTATCGGAATCGCAGACCGGTCAATATATCAATTACTTATTATTCGCTGTACGAGAATAAAAGGAGTTAGGAAATAAAAGTATATTAGGTTTAGTAATTTAAGTATTCATTTAATTTATTGTAATTAGGGAAAATCCAATATCAATCGATTGATAGAAAGAGTGATTTTATATGAACATATGGCTAAAGTTAAGGAAAACAGCTGCAATTACACTATGTGAATTATTTGCAATTGCTACAATTTTTACAGGCTGTGCCTTCACTGATTTATCCGGCACGGAAGGTGCCGGGCATGCCGCAGGAGCTGTAGTGGCAGGTGAGGATTCTTCCGGTGCTTTAGGCCGCACGGATAATGTGGATGGTGCAAATGGCGGAAGTGACCCGTCGGAAGCTGATTCAGGTGCTAACGGTACAGTACAGGCGGATGCAGGGAAGCCGCAGGAAGATCTTGTAAACAACAATTCTTATGTTTCCCTTGATGCGATTCCTGCATATGATGGCAAGGCATATGTGGCTGTCAACAATAATGAGCCTTTTTTTACGGACAGCGATATGACTACCACTGCTTTTGAAAATTACAGTGATTTGGATTCACTTGGCAGATGCGGTGTGGCTTATGCCAATATCTGCAAGGATATCATGCCGACTGAGGAGCGTGGCAAGATAGGCATGATAAAGCCATCAGGCTGGCATACGGTGAAGTATGATGTGATAAAGGACAGGTATTTATATAATCGCTGTCATCTTATTGGCTATCAGCTTGCCGGCGAGAATGCCAATCCAAAGAACCTAATTACCGGCACGAGATACCTGAATGTGGAGGGCATGCTGCCGTTTGAGAATCTGGTGGCGGATTATGTAAACAATACAGGAAATCATGTGCTTTACAGAGTGACTCCGATGTTCTCGGGCAGCAATCTAGTTGCAAACGGCGTTCTCATAGAGGCAAAGTCGGTTGAGGATAACGGTGGCGGCATACTTTTTAATGTCTATTGCTATAATGTGCAGCCCGGAGTCGGAATAAACTATGAGAATGGTGACAGCTGGCTGGATGGCACCACTCCGCAGCAGAGCGCTCAGACGGATACACCGCAGAATGAAGTCTCGCAGAGCAGCGCTACAGATTCTTCAAACAGCGAGACGATGGTTCATATCACTGCAACGGGCAAGAAATATCACCGTGCGGGCTGTCGAACCTTGAAAAAGAGTGACACAGAGGTAACGCTTGATGAAGCAAAATCCATGGGCTTGTCTCCGTGCGGAATTTGCAATCCGCCACAGTAGATGTGCATTTGCAATTCACCGCAGTAGAAGCACATTAGCATTTGAAATTTTCCACAGTAGAAGCACATTAGAATTTGAAATTTTCCACAGTAGAAGCACATTAGCATTTGTAACCCTTCACAGCAGATGCTCGTTACCTTTGCAATACAACCAAGTTTATTGAAGAAACTAGGAAGAAAACGTGCAAATGAAAATATTGTCACAGAGTAAGGGCTGCAAGCCACGGGACCGCCAGGGCGCACGCATATGCATTTGATTGAGCGAATAGCGAAGCCACTTAGATACTGTAGGATTATGCACATGAAGCACAGAAATGACTTGCCATGGAGGGCAAGTCAAGGAGAACCGCGCCACGGAAGGCGCGTTTCGACGGTTTCGTCAAGCATAGAAGAATAAAAAGCATAATCCGTACAGTATCTTAGCGGTAAAGCGTAGCGAAAGCAAAGCATATGCGTGCGCCCTGGCGGTGCCGTGGCTTGCAGCCCGTCCTATAGCACATACAGCAAAATCCCCTGTAACCCTTGACGATTGCAAAACCGAAAAGTATAATAGAATAGCTAATGAATTCAATATTTTAATATAGATGGAGGAAACCAAATGGCACTGAGCAAAAAGCCGGTCAACGGCATGAAGGATATATTACCTGCAGAGATGGAAATCCGTGATTATGTGACAAGCGTGATCAAGGATACATACAGAAGCTTCGGATTTACACCGATAGAGACACCATGCATGGAGAATATTGCAAATCTCACAAGCAAGCAGGGCGGAGAAAATGAGAAGCTGATCTTCAAGGTAATGAAGAGAGGCGAGAAGCTGAATCTGGAGACAGCAAAGGAAGAGTCGGATGTAGTAGACTTTGGAATGCGCTATGACCTTACAGTGCCACTTTCAAGATATTATTCAAACAATGCCAACAACCTGCCATCGCCGTTTAAGGCACTTCAGATGGGCAGTGTGTGGAGAGCAGACAGACCTCAGAGAGGCCGCTACAGACAGTTTACACAGTGTGATATAGATATACTCGGAGAGCCAAGCAATCTGGCAGAGATAGAGCTGATTACAGCAACCACTACCACAATCGGCAGACTCGGCTTCGAGAACTTTGAGATAAGAATCAACGAGAGAAGAATCCTAAAGGCAATGGCTGCTTACAGTGGTTTCGCTGAGGCGGATTACGACAGCGTATTTATCACACTCGATAAGATGGACAAGATAGGAGTGGAAGGCGTTGCAAGTGAGCTTGCACAGGATGGCTACCCACAGGAAAATATTGACAAATATCTTGATTTGTTCAAGCTTTTGGAGCAGACAAGGGATGTCACTGAGGGGGTAAATATACTTTCAGAAAAGCTCGGTGAATATTTAGACGAAGAAGTGGTTACAAATATGACAGAGATAGCTACTGCTGTCAATGCCACAAAGGGAGCAAAGTTTGAGCTCGTATTTGACCCTACACTTGTTCGTGGAATGAGCTACTACACAGGAACTATTTTTGAGATATCAATGCCTGAGCTTGGCGCAGCCTGTGGCGGTGGCGGACGATATGACAAGATGATTGGAAAGTTCACCGGAAATGATGTACCTGCCTGTGGTTTTTCAATCGGTTTTGAGAGAATTATCCTGCTTCTCATGGAGAGCGGCTTCAAAATTCCTGAGAGTCCAAAGAAGGTGGCTTATCTGGTTGAGAAGAAATATCCGGCAGACAAGCTTGTTGATGTCATGAACCAGGCAAAAGACGCAAGAGCAAACGGACAGCAGGTGCTTGTTGTGCGCATGAACAAGAACAAGAAATTCCAGAAGGAGCAGCTTATGAAAGAGGGCTACGAGGAGTTTATTGAGTTCTTTAACAGATAGGAATCTGATAAGCAGCAGATTAGCTGTGTAGCAGCGGTAACAAACAGTTATTAGAATAAATATATAGTAGAAATATAAGGAGCATAAAATGGCAGAATCAATGCAGGGCTTACATAGAAGCCATAGATGTACAGAGGTATCAAATGCCAATATCGGTGAGAAGGTCACCGTCATGGGCTGGGTACAGAAGAGAAGAAATTTAGGAAGTCTCATTTTCGTAGATTTAAGAGACAGAAGCGGAATACTTCAGATAGTATTCGGTGAGGAAAATGTAGGTGCAGAGGGCTTTGAAAAGGCAGGCAGCTTAAGAAGTGAGTTCGTCATCGCAGTTGAGGGAACTGTCCAGAAGAGAACAGCTGCTGTCAATGAGAATTTAAAAACAGGTGATATCGAGGTTATCGCTACATCAATCAGAGTGCTTTCAGAGGCACAGACACCTCCGTTCCAGATTGAGGAGAATTCAAAGACCAGCGAGGACATCAGACTTAAATACCGTTATCTGGATCTTCGCCGTCCTGATATCCAGAGAAATCTCATGCTCAGAAGCAATGTGCTTCGAGTGATGCGTGACTTTATGGCAAATGAGGGCTTTTTGGAGATAGAGACACCAATCCTTTGCAAGTCTACACCGGAGGGAGCCAGAGATTATCTCGTGCCAAGCCGTATACACCACGGACATTTTTATGCGCTTCCACAGTCACCACAGCTCTTTAAGCAGCTTCTGATGGCTTCAGGCTATGACAGATATTTCCAGATTGCACGATGCTTCCGTGATGAGGATCTGCGTGCAGACAGACAGCCTGAGTTTACACAGGCCGATATGGAGCTTTCATTCGTAGATATCGATGATGTAATCGAGGTAAATGAGAGACTGTTAAAGCACCTTTTTAAAGAGGTCATAAATGTGGATGTTGAGATTCCGTTTAAGCGTATGCCTTGGCAGGAGGCTATGGACAGATTTGGTTCTGACAAGCCTGATACACGCTTTGGTATGGAGCTTTGCGATGTTTCTGATGTGGTAAAGGACTGTGGCTTTGGAGTATTCACAGGAGCTCTTGAAAACGGTGGCTCTGTCCGCGGTATCAATGTAGAGGGACAGGCAAAGATGCCTCGTAAGAAGATTGACAAGCTTGTAGAGCATGCAAAGGGTTGTGGAGCAAAGGGACTTGCTTATCTGTGCATCAATGAGGACGGCACATACAAGTCATCATTTGCCAAGTTTATGACAGAAGCTGAGCTTGATGCACTTGTTGCAAAGATGAACGGAAAGCCGGGAGATTTACTCCTTTTCGCAGCAGACAAGAATAAAATCGTATGGAATGTACTTGGAGCGCTTCGTCTCATGCTAGGAGCCGAGCTTGGCCTGATTGATGAGAACAAGTACAATTTCCTCTGGGTAACAGAGTTCCCACTCCTTGAGTGGTCTGATGAGGAAAACAGATTTATGGCAATGCATCATCCATTCACTATGCCTATGGAGGAGGATTGGGACAAGATAGACTCAGATCCGGGCGCAGTTCGTGCAAAGGCATATGATATCGTACTCAATGGTACAGAGCTCGGTGGAGGCTCAGTGCGTATCCATCAGGATGACATCCAGGAGAAGATGTTTGAGGTGCTTGGTTTCACAAAGGAGCGTGCACATGAGCAGTTTGGATTCCTGCTTGATGCATTCTCATATGGTGTACCGCCACACGCAGGACTTGCCTTCGGTGTTGATCGTATCTGCATGCATATGCTACATACAGACAATATCAAGGAGGTTATTGCATTCCCTAAGGTAAAGGACGCTTCGGACCTCATGTCAGAGGCACCCGGAACTGTAGATCCAAAGCAGCTTGAGGAGCTTGGAATAGCTATAGCTGCAGAGGAAGATGAGGAATAACACTATAATATGAATTTGAAAAAAAATATTTTCAATGCGATTACCATAATACTGCTCGCCGCACTTATTGCGGGGGCAGTATTGCTTAATAACAGGATAAAAAAGCTTGAGACACAGATGTCATACACCTCAGACAACACATCGGTGATACTTTCCGATGTGCAGACCATGCAGGATGATATCAAGTCAACTCTTGAGGAGGAGGCCAGCCTCATAACAGACTGGGACATTTCTTTAAAAAGTGCAGACTTTACTGATATGACATACACAGTCTCTGTCTCGGTGGTGCCAAAGGAGTACACAGAGGATACAAAAACCAGTGTATTTTTCGGTACAAACGAGATACCGCTCGAGCTAAACGGCATCAAGTATACGGGCGAGGCCACACTTCCACTGTCTGAGGACTATGCAGGCAATGTGACATTTCTGTTTGTTGACGGAAATAAGAGAAGCACAGAGGTGCTCGATGAGTTTAAAGGTGTGACATCAGTGTTCAAAAATGTAGCATCCGGCATACTTGCCGATAAACCAACCTTTGACAATGGCAGCATAAAGCTTGGCACAGATGTAGATGTAGCAGTCATGGGAAATGATTACTTTGACTTTAACAGTGTGCAGCTCGTGGTTGCAAGCTCAGATACAGAGCTAAAGACATACGATATCCGACAGCTGTTGGCAGAAAACGGCACAGACAGTGCAGATTCTGCAGATACAGACTCCATCACATCAGCCTTAAGCCGGAAGGATGATGCCCAAAAAGATGGCTCAAAGAATAACACGGAAAATGATACCTCTGATGCCTCAAAAGAGGACGACGGCAAGCTCCATAGCCTAGAAGGCACAGTCAAAATCGAAGACTTAATCCCTGTCACAGCCGCAAGCAATATCAAAATATATGTCAAAGCAGTATCGGCACAGGGCTACACCTTCACATATGACCTGTTCGATGGTACCGTAAATCAGGACATCACAGACTTTGAAACCATAGCCGACATAACCAGCGGAGACTACACAGTAACCGACACGGCCGGCAGTAAATATGAACCATAAGAATATGATATAAAATAAAGCTCATTTCGCATAAGTGAAATGAGCTTTAAATTTAAAAAGTAAAAAGTGCCGGACAAAATTTCACGCCAGTGAAATAAGTCCGGCACTGCCAGAATGCAAGGTAGCAAAGCGCCTCGCTCATAAACCTGAATTAGCCGGAGAGTACACGGTGTGTTCCGAAGAAAAATGTGAACTGCCGCGGAGTTCCATAAAGTAAAAAAGAAAGAAAATGTAAATAAAACCGTAATCTGCCCGGACAAATAACCGCGGCTGACTTCACATTTTTCTGAGGAATATACTGTGTGCTATGCCGGCAGCCTCACAACCTAAAAAGCGAGGCGCCCACCACCAATCATTTGATGAGCTGCGCCTCACCCTTCTTTTTTGCTGAGTGGCAGCGTAAATATAAACTCAGTTCCCACACCCTCAGTGCTTATCACATTTATATTCTCACCATGCGCCTGCACGATTTCTTTAACTATAGACAGGCCAAGTCCCGTACCGCGCTTATCCTTTCCGCGGGATAAATCACTCTTGTAGAAACGTTCCCAGATCTTTGAAAGGCTGTCCTTTGGTATACCGATACCGTGATCCTTTACTGATATAAACACCTTTTCATTTCTGATACTCGTCTCAATCTTGATACTCGAATCATTATTTGAAAACTTCACAGCGTTGTCAATCAGGTTGTAAAGAATCTGCTGGATTTTGACCATATCACCGCGCACGAAAAGCTCTTTTCCGGTGAGCAGCAGGTCAAAGCTTAAGCCCTTTTCACTGCATTTACCCTCGAAGGTAAGGATTGTCGTGCGGATCATTGTATTGATGTCAAAATCAGCAATATCCAGGTGTATGCCGTGATGACCGAACTGGTTCAGATCAATAAGACTCTTGGTGAGCTTATTAAGCCTCTCGGTCTCAAAAAGGATGATGTTTAAGTATTTATCCTGCATCTCAACAGGGATGGTTCCGTCCAGCATAGCCTCCACGTAGCCCTTTATCGAGGTAAGAGGGGAGCGGAAGTCATGTGACACGTTGGATACAAACTTGCGCTGATCCTCCTCAAGCATATCAAGCTCCGTTGCCATGTAGTTTAGTGTGTTTGCCAGATAGCCGATTTCGTCATTGGAATGTACATCAATCTGGGCGGTGAAATCACCCTTTGCATACTTCTTTGCGGTCTTTGTGATTCGTGTGATTGGCCGGTAAATGGAGCGGCTCATCATGACAAGTAGAATAAATGCCACTGCAAAAATGAGCGCTACAGTGTAAAAGGAGATATTCATAAAACCGTTTACACCTGCCGTGATATGGCTCATTGTCTTGTGAATGACTATGTAGCCGATATTCTGGTACGAGACATTTACCGGGGAAAATACGGACAGCATCTTATGCTTGAAGGAGCCGTAAAAATCTCCAATCATATAGTTGTCGCTGCCAAAATCGGTGACATCAAAGCCATTTATCACTACAGGCTTAGATCTGTCATTTTGGATATCAATGCCTATTGACGGATCATCTGAGTCCATGAGCAGCTCACCATCAGGGCTGACCACCCATACCTCGGCATCCATATAGTCGGCTACAATTTTCATGTGATTCTGGAAATCGCTAAGCGACATGGATGAGCCAAAGTATTCGTCGGCGTAATCACCTGCAATGATGGATGCTTCCCTGTAGAGATTGGAAGCCTCCTGCTTTTCAATATAGTCTGTGGTGAGATGCTGTGTAAAGGTGCATATAATGAAAAAAGCGATGACACCGTAAATCAGATAGCTGATTAACAGCTTAGTGTAGATGGTATGCTTCATTATTTATTTTACCTCAAACTTGTATCCGATGCCCCAGACAGTTGCGATGCGCCAGGTTGGCTTGTCCTTGATTTTCTCGCGGAGACGCTTTACATGCACATCGACAGTGCGGGTGTCGCCGACATATTCATAGCCCCATATGTTGTCCAGAAGCTGCTCCCTTGTAAACACCTGATTTGGAGATGAGGCAAGAAAATATAAAAGCTCAAGTTCCTTTGGCGGCATATCAATCTGCTGTCCGTCATAAGTGACAGAGTAGTTGGATAGATTTACAATAAGCCCTGGGTACTCCACACACTTGATATTTACGGAAGCATAGGCCTCCGGCTTTGCAGGCTGGAAGCGTCTGAGCACGGCCTTGACTCTTGCCACAAGCTCCTTTGAGTCAAAGGGCTTGAGTATATAGTCGTCGGCGCCAAGCTCCAGGCCTAAAACCTTGTCAAATACCTCGCCCTTTGCGGAGAGCATGATAATCGGCACATCGGACTTTGCACGTATCTCACGGCATACCTGATAGCCGTCTATGCCCGGAAGCATGAGGTCCAAAAGAAGCATGTTTGGCTTGTAGTGCTCAAACGCGATAAGCGCCTGCTCACCGTCATTTACGATTTTGGTGTCATAGCATTCCTTGGTCAGATATAGAGATATAAGCTCTGCTATATTGTTGTCGTCGTCTACTATCAGTATTTTCTGTTTAACAGCCATTTCTAATCTCCTTCTTAAAAATTATTTATATTCCGTAAAAGTAAATTGTCGTTATTTAAAGGTTGCGATGGTTACTCCGGCATCGCCCTCACCAAACTCACCGAGATGGTATTCCGCAATAGTTTTTGTCCTCTTAAGGAGTCCATGCACAGCCTTTCGCAGTGCACCGGTGCCTTTTCCGTGGACAATGCGCACTGATGAAAGATGAGCGATATATGCGTCGTCTAAGTATTTATCTAAGAGAGCAAGTGCCTCATCCGTGGTCTTTCCAATCAGGTTGATTTCTGATGAAACTGACAGCGATTTGCTCATCTTTATCTTGCTTCCGCTGCCGCCGTACTTCTTGGCAGGAGAGACATCGTCGTTTAAGAGCACGAGGTCATTAATATTAACCAGCGAGCGCAGTATACCCATCTGCACATACAAATCGCCCTTGGCGTTTGGCAGAGTGTGGACAGTTCCCTTCAGATTGAGGGAGAGCACAAGCACAGAATCACCGATGCGCAGCTTATTAGGCGCCTTGTGATTTGCCTTGGCAGTGTTTTTCTTGATGTCTGACAGCTTCTTTTCCTTGTCATTCATCTTGTCACGAAGGGCAGAGCGCTCTTTTTCCATCTGACTCATAGGAGCCTGTCCCTGTCCGTATTTGTTGAAATTGCGGATGGTTTTGTCGGCAAGTTCCTTTGCATCCTGCAGTATCTTGTAGGCTTCCTCATTTGCCTCGCGTAAAATCTTGTCTTTGCTCTTGTCTATGCGCTCATTTTTCTCTTCGAGCTGTTTCTTGAGCTTTTCAATCTCGGCCTTGTAGCTGTTGATTTCAAGCTGTTCCTTTTCGATAGTTTGTCGCTGTGACTCGAGGCTTGCGATCAGATCCTCAAAATCAAGGTCGTTATCATTAATTCTGCTTTTTGCATCCTCGATGATGTTTTCGTCCAGACCAAGCTTTGATGAGATTGCAAATGCGTTACTCTTTCCCGGAATACCGATTAATAGGCGGTAGGTAGGGCTTAAAGTCTCCACATTGAACTCACAGCAGGCATTTTCCACACCTTCTGTGGAAAGCGCATATACCTTCAGCTCACTGTAGTGTGTGGTGGCCATGGTGATGGCGCCATACCGGTGCAGTCTGTTTAAAATTGAGATGGCAAGTGCCGCACCCTCTGTCGGGTCGGTTCCCGAGCAGAGCTCATCGAACAGGCAAAGGCTTCTGTCATCGGCTTTTTCAAGAATTTTTACGATATTGGTCATGTGAGACGAGAAGGTACTGAGACTTTGCTCAATACTCTGCTCATCGCCTATATCCGCAAAGACATCCTCAAAGATGGCGAGCTTTGACCTGTCAGCCGCAGGAATGTGAAGACCTGCCTGACCCATGAGAGTCAAAAGTCCGACAGTCTTTAGTGAAACCGTTTTACCGCCGGTATTTGGTCCGGTGATGATGAGCTGCTTATATTCCTCGCCAAGCCGTACATCTATAGGGACCACATTTTTAGCATCCAAAAGCGGATGACGGCCCTTTCTGATATTGATATGCCCCTCGGTGTTGAACTCAGGTGCCACACCATTATATGATTTAGCCAGATTTGCCTTTGCAAAAATAAAGTCAAGCTCTGAAAGAATCTCATAGTCCTGCTCCAAAGCAGCCGCATTCATGGCAACCTTGTCGCTGAGCGCTGCAAGGATTTTTTCAATCTCCTCCTGCTCCTTTATGAAAAGCTCCTTGAGCTCATTATTCAAATTGACGACAGCCATCGGCTCGATAAAAAGGGTAGAGCCGGTAGATGACTGGTCGTGCATCATGCCGGGTACATTGCCCTTAGCCTCAGCCTTTACAGGCAGACAATATCTGCCGTCGCGCATGGTCACAACCGCATCCTGCAGATATGTCCTCGTTGTGCTGTTGTTCATGAGCTTGGTGAGCTGCGCATGGATTCTGTCGTTCATGCCGCGTATGCTCTTTCTTATCTTAAAAAGCTCAGGACTTGCATCATCGGCAATCTCTTCCTCAGATAAAATGCACCTCTTAATCTCATCACAGAGCGCAGAAACCGGTTCAATTCCTGCAAACAGACCGGAGAGAGAATCCTGCTTCTCATTGTCCATGCCGCTTCTGCCATAAGCCTTCACGCGCTTTGCAACCTCCAAAAGACTGCAGATGCGAAGAAGCTCGGTCGTATTCAGAGCTCCGCCGATATCAAGCCTCTTTAGGGAAGCATGTACATTGTGTATGCCGACGAAGGACACTCCGCTGTCCTTGTACAGGCGGCTTAGTGCATCGGCAGTGGTGGTCTGCAGATGTCTGATTTCGTATAAATCGGTGATAGGCTCAAGCGAAAGACACCTTTTCTTTGTCTCATCACATGCTGCGTAGCTGCTTAGCATGGTGAGGATTTTGTTATATTCCAATGTTTTGTAAACTTTTTTATTCATTTCTATATCCTTATATTGCTGTATCAGATATTTATTGAAAATATCTTAAATAGATGGTTGAGGTTTAAACTCATATTAACACATTATAGCCGAAAATTGTTAAAAAAACCACATTAAATTATATCTAAATGTAAAGGGATGTTATTGGTCTTTAAAGGACACTTTTTGTATGAAAAGAAATTTACGATATATTGGAGCATATTCGGTTAAACGAGCCAAAAAAGTAAGGGCTTGCGACATGTACACGCCGGACTGCTGCACTGCTCCCACCGGTGCGAATAGCGCAGTGGCTTAGATACTGTAGGATTATGCTCATAACACAGAAATGCCACGGCATGGATGCCGGGGCAAGGAGCTATCGAGCCATGGAAGGCGAGTAGCGACGGTTTCGTCATGTATAGAAAAAATAAATGCATAATCCATACAGAATCTTAGTCACGCAGCGTAGCACCGTTGGGAGCAGTGCAGCAGTCAGGCGGGTACATGCCGCAAGCCCGTACTCAAAGCCAATACTCAAAGAAAAAATATGGTTGCAACGCAATATAATTCAGAATATAATGTAAGATAGTAACTAAAGACATCTAATCAGGGTGACAATATGGAGCAATTTATCAGAGAAAAGATAAAGGATAAACCGCTGAATAAAAAAAGACTTGCAAAAAAAGCAGGCACAGCAGCACTCTGCGGAGTGGCATTTGCAGTGGCTGCAAGCATTGTTTTTGCTATATTTCTGCCGGTTATCAACAGACAATCAAAAAAAGCTTCAGATGGAAAAAATAATAATGATGTGCAGACAGCCACACAGCAGTCAGGCATAGATGACAGCAGTGATGCATATAGTGAAAATGGTACACAAAGCACAGAGTCCGGCACCTCTTCGGAGCCGTCTTCGCAGACATATCAGCCTACACTCGCAGATTATCAGGCAGTGCAGAACCAGCTTTACAGAGTGGGAGCCACAGCTACGAAATTTGTAGTAGGAGTCACGGGTGTGACAGATGCCACTGATATTTTCAACAATTCCTATGAGACCGAGGGTCAGGGAGTGGGAGTGATACTGAGGGACAATGGAAAGCAGCTAATCATTATGACAGAGAAAAATGTAGTGGATAAGGCGGATAAGCTTAGTGTAACCTTTGTAAACGATATGATGGCTGATGCTGCGCTGGTCAAGTATGACAGCAATACAGGTATAGCAATCATTTCCGTGGATAAGTCACTTCTGGACGACGCCACAACAGGGGCTATAGCGGTTGCGGAGCTTGGTAATTCAAATATTGTTTCAAGAGGAGCATCTGTCATTGCGCTTGAGGCAAACTATGCCATTCTCACAGGTCTTGTAACGTCAACAACCAACGAGCTGTCGGCGCAGGACAACAATTACTCGGTGCTCACCACAGATATCGCAAGCAACAAGTTGCAGAGCGGTATACTGATTAATACAGATGGTCAGGTCATAGGGCTTTCGCTGCAGGATTTCAATCCGGCGGAGGAAAATAATACACTCACGGCTGTCAGCATAAGCGACCTGTCACCTGTCATTGAAAAGCTCGAGAGCGGCGCAGATGTGCCGTACATAGGCATCACCTGTACTACAGTTACAGAAAAAATAGCAAACAGATATAACATCCCAAAGGGTGTTTATATAAAGCAGGTTACCATGGATTCACCGGCATTTGTCTCGGGGCTTCAAAGCGGAGATGTGATAGTTGCGGTAAACAATACAGAGGTGTCGAATGTGTCCGCGTACAACACACAGCTTATGCAGCAAAAGCCTGAGGATACCTGCAATCTGAAAGTAAAGAGAAAAGGAAGCAACGGCTACACGGAGATTACCTGTCAGGTGAAAATCGGAGTGATGAATTAGCCGAAATAGGAGGATATATGAAGTATATTTCAACTCTCCGCGAGGGAGAGAGAATCAATGAGATTTTTTTATGCAAGAGCAAGCAGACAGCCATGACCAAAAGCGGAAAGCCTTATGACAATGTTATCCTGCAGGATAAGACAGGCACGCTGGATGCCAAGATATGGGATGTTGGCTCAGTAGGCATTGAGGAATTTGATGCAATGGATTACATAGCCATAACCGGTGATATCACAAGCTTTCAGGGCAATTTGCAGTGTTCCATAAAGCGTGCGAGAAAGGTAAACGAGGGGGAATATGACCCTGCGGATTATCTGCCGGTCAGCGATAAGGATGTAGAGGTCATGTATAAGGAACTCATGGGCTTTATCGGCTCTGTAAAGAATCAATACCTGTCACAGCTCTTACATAGCTTTTTTGACAATAAGGAGTTTGAGCGCCGTTTCAAGTTCCATTCAGCCGCAAAGAGCGTGCACCACGGCTTTGTAGGAGGTCTTTTGGAACATACACTCGGTGTGACGAAGAACTGTGATTATTTTGCAAAAATGTATCCGGTTTTAAACCGTGACCTGCTTCTTACGGCAGCTATTTTCCATGATATCGGAAAATTAAAGGAGCTTTCTACTTTCCCGGAGAATGACTATACAGACGCAGGCCAGCTCCTCGGACATATCATGATTGGTGCAGAGTGGGTAGGCGATGCGATTAAGAGCATCGACGGCTTCCCGGTAGTGCTCGCAAACGAGCTGAAGCACTGCATACTTGCCCACCACGGCGAGCTTGAGTTTGGCTCTCCGAAAAAGCCGGCACTTGTCGAGGCACTTGCACTTAGCTTTGCAGACAACATAGATGCCAAGATGGAGACCTTCAGGGAGCTGCTTGTAAATGTGCCTGAAAACGATACAAAGTGGCAGGGCTACAACAGATTTATGGAGACAAATTTCCGCAGAACAAGTGTGTAAAAAGCGGACAAGATTAAATATAGCTATGGTGTGATTTTTGGTGTGAAAGCTTGCGCCGGATACAAACATTATAAAGAGTAATTATATGATTAAAGGGTCAAAAGGTATCATCGATGCATGCTTGCATGCAATTCGATGTATACCTTAGTGACCCGCACTACACCGAGAAAGTAGCAATTTGCTGCGGAAACGCAGGAAATTAGCGGATTTCGAGGTGGAGTCAGATTACGGGAATGCGTAGCATGTAGTAATCTGATTAATCATAAATGAGGGGCAAAATACCTTTTGACCCTCATATCATTATATATAAAATAAAGAAGAGAAAAGCATGAAAAAAAATGACATATTTGAACTTGAAATAACAGATATGGGAACAGATGGCGAGGGTATCGGACATTATGATGGCATGACCTTTTTCGTAAAGGATGCACTGATTGGTGACGTCATAACAGCCCGCGCAACAAAATTAAAGAAAAACTATGGCTACGCAAGAGTGGAAGAGATTAAGACCCCTTCCACTTTTCGCGTTGAGCCGCAATGTGAGCTGCACAAGAGGTGTGGCGGCTGCCAGATACAGGCGCTCTCCTATGAAAAGCAGCTTGAATTTAAAAATAATAAGGTGCGCAACAATCTCATGCGTATAGGTGGATTTTCCGAGGCAAAGCTGGACAGTAAAATGCAGCCGCCTGTTGGCGCAGACAATCCATACCGCTACCGCAACAAGGCACAGTTTCCGGTGGGATATGACAGGGATGGCAATATAGTGACAGGCTTTTATGCATCGCGAAGCCACAATATCATCCCGGTTGAGGACTGCAGGCTTGGGGTGCCGCAAAACAAAGAGATACTGGATATCATAAAGGAATGGATGAATGAGTGCGGCATCACACCGTATGACGAGAACACACACAAAGGGCTCGTGCGCCATGTGCTTATCAGATATGGTTTTACATCAAAGCAGATTATGGTGTGCCTTGTGATAAATGCAGATGAGCTGGAGCCGGAACATCGAGCAGCGGATATTGAAGGTGCAGAATGTGGGAAAATTGCGGATAAGCGTAATGGTGATAAAGCTGGTGATAACAAGGAATGTGGCAGTACGGCAGGTGATAGCAGGCATAATGCAGCAGATTCACTGTGCGAACGACTCTCAAAAATCGATGGGATGACTTCGATTTCCTACAATATCAACAAGGAAAACACAAATGTCATCCTCGGCAAAAAGACAGTCTGCATATGGGGAAGACCATATATTGAGGACACCATCCATCTGCTTTCTTACCCTGATTTCACACCACAGGGGACAGGCATCACATATCAGATTTCTCCACAGTCGTTCTATCAGGTAAACCCGAAGCAGACAGAAAAGCTTTACAGCACAGCACTTGCATTTGCAGGGCTCACAGGAAATGAAAATGTCTGGGATCTCTACTGCGGTATCGGTACCATATCGCTCTTTTTGTCACAGAAGGCAAAGCAGGTGTACGGAGTGGAAATAGTGCCTCAGGCAATCGAGGATGCAAAAAACAATGCGAAGCTCAATGGCATCACAAATGCACAGTTTTTCGTAGGAAAGGCTGAGGAGGTGCTTCCACAATTTTATGAGAATGCAAAGAAAACTGAGAAAATAACAGATGATACAGCATCCACCGGACATACAGATATGCTTCGCCCGGATGTGATAGTCGTTGACCCTCCAAGAAAGGGATGTGATGAGAAGTGCCTGGACACAATGCTTGCTATGTCACCGGAGAGGATTGTATATGTGAGCTGTGATTCGGCAACATTGGCAAGGGATTTGAAGATACTCTGTGAAGAGAAGTATGAACTCATGAAGTGGCAGGCATTTGATCAGTTTTCTCATACGACGCACGTAGAAAGTATTTGCCTCCTCGAGCGGGTGAGAAACTGAACTGGTTTAAAAGAAATAGCCCAATTTCGTTTTTAGGATATTTTCCCAAGGACGAAAAATGGGCTTTTTTAGTTTTGATAAAAACTTGATACAGGCAGACTGCTTTGGGAGAAGTTTAGCCTGTAAATGGTATAAGCGGTATTTCAATTGTTATGATAGCTATTGTAATAATATAATATGACATAATCGAATTGACAAAAACGATACATATATTTATAATATGGACAAAACGAGAATGACATGAATGGAGGACATGATAATGAAGAAATCTGTAACACTTGAAGAGTCATTAAAAAGAATTGAGGAGTTGGAAAAAGAGAATGCAGCCCTTCGGGAGGAATTGGAGTATTACAGAAATCGTAAATTAAGCGGTCGTCAGAAACATAACGCCAAATGGATGGCAATTTATAATGATTTTGTCATTGGATATGAGAGTGGTATGACGATGGTAGAAATTGCGAAGCGAAACAATGTCAGTGAGCGGACGATTTATAGATATAAAGCATATTATGACAAAATGAAGAAAAAAGAGGAATGATTTGTTGGGAGGAAAAATGGAAGAAACAAAGGAATTGATTACTACAGATGATATTCGCAGTAAAGTGTACATAATACGTGGGCAGCAAGTAATGCTGGATAAAGATCTGGCAGAAATTTATGGTTATGATGTCAAACGATTGAATGAGCAGGTGAAACGAAACATTAACAGATTTCCGGAGGATTTCATGTTTCAGTTAAAAACAAGTGAAATCACAGAATCTTTAAAGTCGCAAATTGCGACTTTAAACGTTAGTAAAAATAAACGAGGTATGCATATTAAAAAGATGCCTTTTGCGTTTACAGAGCAAGGAATCTATATGTTTGCTACGGTACTTCGCGGAGAATTAGCAGAGCAACAAAGTATTTTTATTATGCGTACCTTTAGAGAAATGCGACATTATATTAAACAGAATCAGCAATTTGTAACAAGATCTGAAATGGAATTACTATCATCTAAAGTTACTGAAATATCAGTGCAGACAGCTACGGTAATAGATAAACAGAAACAAACAGACCAAAAAGTTGATTTGATTCAAAAGAATGTTGAACAGCTAAGTGAGAATTTCATTACGGATAAAGACAAGAAGAATTTTGTGATTTATAAAGGACAGAAGTTAGAAGCGGACATTGCTTACATAGAAATCTATCAGCAAGCAAAGAAATCAATCTATGTTGTAGATGATTATATGAATGCAAAGTCATTACAACATCTTTCTCAGAAGGCTGATGGGGTGGAGGTTGTTTTGTTTACAGAAAATGGAAAGAGTGGCAAGGGATTTCTTACAAAATCTTTAGTGACAGATTTTCAAAATGAATATCCTTCTCTACGAATTAAGCCTAATCCCGATTGTCATGACAGGTTAATTGTACTTGATTATGATGAGGAGACAGAACAGGTTTATCTCTGTGGAGCATCTAGTAAAGATGCAGGGAAGAAACTTTGTGCAATTAATCAGATTACAGAAACGGCAATTATTCATCCGGTAATAGATAGATTACTCAAACTTCGCACTTGAATAAGTGCCTATGCACCTTGAAAATTCAATAATAACTGGCATAAAAATAGCATGAAACTATCTGATTTGGTATAATTGAGTTGTTCAGAAACAATTAAAATCGGA
>Ga0256404_1004481_pt1 | contig 26360 bp, 23 predicted proteins | sample RumenRJG_01DNA_FD_185990 | JGI IMG/M metagenome (GOLD analysis project Ga0256404, IMG submission 185990) | Bovine rumen microbial communities from Lethbridge, Alberta, Canada - RJG_01 | ecosystem: Host-associated > Mammals > Digestive system > Stomach > Rumen | place: Canada: Alberta | collected...
TATGGGAACAGCTGTTACACGTCTTGACTCTACAAAAGTAAAATCTTTTGATATTCAAACAAGATGCTTACCTGATGGCACAAGAACATATCAGGAATTGATATTCTTCGGTGATGAAGCTAAACTTACAGTAAATGTTGATAATACTGAGTATGAGTTTATTGTAGGTGTTGACAAGCCAGCACAGGAACAAGGACCTGTATATGTATCAAAAGCTACAGAGGCAATGACATACGCAGATCACGGTGAAGGTTACTGGCAAGGCATTTACATTGTCGTAAAGAATAACAATCTTGAAGATGGTGTTCATACAGTTCACGCAACAATCGACGATGTAAAAGTTATATATGATGATAAGACAGACACTTGGCAGTTTCAAAATGACTATGCAGGTTCTTCAAATGTTGTTACTTATAACACATTTACGCCTTACTTCCCAGCAAATGTTGTAAAAGTTGCTGACTCCTATGTAGGTATTGCTGAAGTTCCTATTGCAGATTTGGCAACTGCTGATATGTGTTCAGGTATTCGTAAGATAAATCTTGCACACTTTAAAAAGATTTCAGGTATTGAACTTCATCTTGACAAAATATATAAAGATTGGAATGTACCAACTGACAAACTTGCTGAAGTTAAAGTTCTTTTGAATAATGATCCTGAAAAGGTATTCTGTGAAACAACAGTTGCTGATGGCTACATTGAACTTGAAGACTCAGGCGACGGAGTACATCAGAACTTGCATTTGGAAAACTTTGAAATCCCAGTTACATATGAAAACAAAGATGACATCTTACCTTATTCAACAACTTTGGATTTCTATATTACAGTTTATGACTTGTATAATGAGCCTCACGAGATGAAGTTTTACTCATACACAGGTATTCGTTTCGACCCAACTACAGAAGATGAAAGATGCAAAGCAGGTAACCTTGATGAAAACTCTTCTTTCAAGGATCTGCCTGAATCATTTGGCGGACTCTGGAATTCATCATCAACCTGTGTTGAAGAACTTACAAAGATTGGTGAACTTGTTGATGGAAAGCCTGTAGGAGTTTATCAACAGCCACAAGAAACATACTGGGTTGGTATAGGTTCACCTGCTCCTTTCAATCCAAAAACAAGTTGGAAAGGACACCAGTATGGCGAAGACTTCTACGGTGTTGCTTGTTTCAATATCGGCCACATCGAAGATGCAACAGGATTTGTGTTCAAAATTGAAGGTCTTGAAAAAGACTTGAAGAATTATACATTTGATAAACTCAGTGGTTCTACTAATGATGTTATTCTTCAAGTTTGTCTTGTTGACCCTGATGAACTTGAACACGCAAATGCAAAAGTTACTGCATTCCTTGATGCTGATAATCCTTATGATGGTTTCACACCTGTAAAAGAGAATGTATTTGAAACACCAGTTATGTATGCGGGTAACTCAACTGCAACTGAAAAGCGTGTTACATTTGGTCGCAATAAGATACTTTCTGGTGATGTATATGTTCGTATTGGTATCAAAAAGGATTCAGGACTTCGCTTTACAGGAATTAAGTTGATAGAGGAAATATAATTTATGGATAAGAAGTACACATCTAATGTTGAAGACAAAAGATTAAACATTGAAGAGCAGCCTACAATGGGCCAGCATATTCTTCCACAGCAAATCTGGAGAGATGGTGCTCTTATCCCAGGTTCACCTGATGATGTTAAGTTTAAGTCACCAGAAATGATTGGCGGTGTTGCTGTTCAAACATCTTACTTTAATGATGGGCAAACTGTTCATCAGCTTATACAGAAAATAAATCGGTTGCCACTTGCAAAAGTAAGAGGCACAAAGAATGTTTACTTCAATGAAGAGTTGAAAAACCTAATCGGACGTGAGTTTGACAATGATCCAACTGATAAAAAGAAAAGTTGGCAGTACATCATTTACTCAAGCAAAGGTGAACTCGCTTACGGTCTTGGTGATCCGATAGTTGATGTTGCAACTGGCCACTTGTTCTTCAGAAATAAAGACTTCGTTGAAGCAATCGAGCCTGATGAATTGTTTTATATAACATTTTATAAGTATGTTGGCCGCTTTGGCTTTATTGGTTCAGGTGATAATGACCAAGATACTTACGGCGGTCTTGACTTACCTTTCCGTGATGATGTAAAACACTTTAAAGATGCTGACAATGATAACCGCACAGCAACATTTCAACTTCAAGGCGCAGAAGGAAATACAATTTATGTGTTGCCAAATGCAGCAGAAGTTTATAACGAAGGTAATGTTGTTATTGATGAATATGGAAAGTCAACTTCAATCAACAAAAATCTTGGTACAGTTATGCTTCAGGAAAACTACCAGGAGATAGACTGGAACATTGGATGGCACAATGGCGGAGTATGGTTACCTGATGGGACCGTTAGAAAGAACTAATTATTTAAGAGGATAAGATGGCAGCAAAGATTCAAGTAGCAAGAGGTGACTTAGTAGGTAAACAAAGTGAAAAGCCTTTAGTACCTGCTGAATTATTTTGGCAAGCAAGAACCTCTGATGATAACAATAAAGATGACTCATATACAAAATGGGACGAAGGAACTCTTTTCATAGGCCGCCCATCTTTGAATATGAAGAAGACAGCTGAAAAGCCAATTCCTATTGCAGGTGCAAGAACATTCTTTTCAGTTGTTTCTAGAGGATTTTTAACAGACCAATCATCAATAGCAGATCCTATTTTCAAACACGCAAGCGTAGGCGACCTTTATATTTTTTCAAATGACGCTAAAGAAGGCCAATTCCATAATGTTGATGACTTCCGTAAAGATGACCTTTTACTTATACTTGACATTGGCGAAAGCAACAAGTCTCCTTATACTGGTGAAATAATCAATCAATCATTGATTAAGTATAAAAGAATCAACTGTTCCGGCGGTTATGCTGATGACGTTTACTTTACTCAAAACGGAATGGAAGATGGCGATAAATGGTATGGCTTTGATGCAACAAATGTTCAAGATGCTTTGCTTGAACTTGATAGAGAAAAAATTAACTACTATGGCTCAATAGGCTCAAATGCACAAATACCTGTTTATCCAAGAGTTGGAATTAACGGTTTGTATCTTGTTACATCAGATCAGCTTAGTTTTAATTCAGGAATTGAAGGTAAAGAGTTCTCTCCTGACAAAGGCGACTTTGTTATTTGGAGACAGCCTGTAAACACTGACCCAACAACAGGCTACTGGGAACAGGTTCCTAGTGGCTACACAAATGCTGAAGAAATTGACTATTATGATCACGATGATGACATTGACCTTTACGTTAGCAAGTTGTTCTCAACATTCACAGACGATCACAAAACTCACTTCAAAGAAAGCAGCAGCAATGTTCGTGAAATGCTTGACTTCTTGATGGCAGAAAAAGCCCAACTTGATGAGCAAGGTAAAATACCATTGTCACAGTTGCACGACACAGTACTTGGCGCTTTACAGTTCAGAGGCGTTTGGAACCCACTTAAAACAGATATTAAGATTGAAGACAATTTAGACACAATTGATGGTAAACAATATGTAAAAGAAGGAAAAGAGTCAATAGTAAATCCTTTACCAATGTTGAAAGAATACACAGATGGCGACACAACAGGAATTACATATCAAGGTCTTAATGACGGTGATTACTATGTTATTCAGACACAAGATGATGTTCTTAATCTTCAGTATAAGTTTTATAATGTTGACTTTGAATTAAACTCAGGAGACTGGATCGTATGGCAGTCTTCACAAGTAGAAGATAATGTTTCTGAAGGAACAATTCACACAACAGGCTTCTGGAGCAAAATTGATAACACAGACCGCATTTCTGCAATGCAATATAAAATAGATGTTTCAAACAGAAACAACTTCTTTGTAACACGTGCTGTTGACGAAAGCATTTTGACTTTGGTCGGTACTCCTAAACTTATAGGACAGAATAAAATCGGTCTTGAGTTCCTTGGCAACAATACAGTTGCAATCACTGGCCGCGGACTTATTGACCAGCTTGAGTATGAAAATCCGTTACCCAACTTTCTTGTAAGATATGATAATAACACTGGTACTGTAAAGAACTCATTTATTGAGGAAATTGGTGGTCAGTATGACAACTTACCAAATAATGAAAGAACAGATCATATCAAGGACATCCATTCAGACAATGTTACATTGATACATTCAAATCTTCAGGTTGGTGACATTAATGAAGTAAGACACCAAAAAGTATTCGGTAACATTACTTTGGCACCTCACATTACAACATCTCTTGATAAGATTACTTGGGATAAATCTGTATTCCAATTTGAGGTTGATGCTGCAGGTGAAGATGGAACAATTAAACGCAGAACAGTAAGTCTTGTTGCGCCAAATGGACTTAGTAGTGACTTAGGCTATGGTGTAAACGAAGACATTGCTGATGTCGAAACAAACATTATTCTTCCTGAACATACATCAACATTAGTTGGTAAACTTGCTGGTGTTGAGTTTGAAGATACACGCCTTCTTAAGTCTACAACAGAAGGTTACGCTGAAAGTACTTCAATCGAAGAACATATCAATGCAGAAGACTCAACTGAAAATTACCACGACAGCATTCATAATGTTATTGAGTTCCATTCACAGGTTTCTGCACCAATTCAGAACTCTTATGAATACTACTTTGGTGATTGGAATACAACTGAAGAAGGCGCTTATTATGATAATGATGACTTCGATGAAAACGGCAAACTTTCAAGAAAGTGGACTAAAGAGTTCTTTAGTGTGCGTCTTGTAAAAAATACACATCAGATAAACAGTAACATAACAGTTATGTTACCTACAAAGAGCGGCTCTTTGATTACAGAAGAGTTTGTTGAAGATTTGTTTGGCAAAGACGATGATACTTATTTGACTATGTTTGGCGTTTCAAAAACGCTTGACACTGGCAATAAGATTAATGTGTTACAGAAGTCGCCTTTGAGACAGATTCAGAATGCGCTTCGTACTCGTTTGCTTGCTTCAAAAGTTGAACGCGAAAATGAAGAAGAGAAAGCAATTCAGCAGCAAATCATTGCAGAAGCAACTGCTGATGAACTTGCACCTTCAAAAGACGATGGTACATTCAAACCTACAACTGATGTAAAGGTTGCAGATACAGTTATTGAAAATGATCTTATCGCAGGTGTGTTTAATGAAGATGGATCTATCAAAGAAAAGAAGTCAATTTTTGCAACTCGTGCATTAGGTGTTTCTGACCCAGACTATGGTACAGGAATCATCCAAGCAGCAAGACAAAACTTCCCTGATGCAGAACAATACTTTGACCCAGTTACTGGAGAACCTACTGTTCCTACTGATGTTGTAGTTGATATGCCAAATGAAAGTGGTGTTATGTTGACAAACGAATCTGTTATTTCAGGCGGCATTTGGTAAGACTAATTAAAGTGCAATACTAATTTATAAGAGGATTAAAATGGCGAATACAAAACACTATAACAACATTAAGATTGCTCGTGGTACTCGTGCCAATTGGTTAACAGGTGCAAACCCATCTTATGGTGAAATGTTTTATGATAAAAACACTAAGGGTGTTTATATCGCAGTTCCAAATGCAGATGCTGAAAATGGAATTGATCTTAAACGCTTTGGCGGTTTTGACTCAGTAGTTCTTAAAGGAACAATTCAGGCATCCAACTTTGCGAATATTTGTAAAATTGCAGAACCTGGTGATGCATATATTGTAACAGGCGCAATCAATGTTGTACAGCCTGAAATTACATTTGACAATAAAGGTAATGTTGTAAGAAACACGACAAGCGTAAGAATTTATGACGATTACTTTAAGAATGGTCAGGTAATTATTTTTACAAGCGAAGATGTTTCAAGCATTCCAAATGCATACATCTTCAATGAATCTGAAATTACTGCAAATCCTGAAGGTGCAAAAGGTATCATTACTTTGGCAGGTACTGCTGAAGCAGTTGACCTTGAATATGATCCATCATTGACAGAAGTTGCTTCTGAAAAGGGAATGGGCACAGGTAAAGCAATCACTGATGTGCAGACAGCTCTTGACGCTCTTTTTAATGAAAAGATGGAGTTCATTGGCTCATTCAATGAAATAACAATTACAGCAACAGACAATCTTACAGACGCTGACAACTATACTCCTGCAACAGCTACAGATAAAGCTTGGGCAATCATCGCAAAGCAGAAGCAGTTGCTTATGGGTCAGTCACTTGTTTATTCTGGTCCAACTACAAAAGTTACAACTGTAGACGGCGATGTTGTATTCAGAACAAGCACAATGATCGTAAATAATGCAGGCACTATTTACACAATCCCACTTGGCGCTTCTGAAGCTTGTGATATTTCATTTGCTCCATCAGGTGAACTTAAAACAGATGAATCTGTTCCAACATTTACTACTACTCAGACAGATGGTTCAGAAGTTACATTAACACACGATCAGATTTCAACAGTTCAGCACGCATTGGACTACTTGTATCAGAATAAAGCTGACTTGAACTCTAACGGTAAGTTGCCACTTTCACAGATGCCATCAACATTGATTGGTGCTCTTCAGTATGTTGGTACAGTTCAGATTGGCGATGGTGTTACAACTTTGACAACTGCAGAATTGGCTGCTTTGATGCGTTCTGCAAAAGAAGGCGGAGATTCTTGGGAAACAGACACCGACAGTAAAGAAGGCAATAAAAAAGCAAATGCTTATGAAAACCTTGACTCAGGTGACTATGTAATTATCTCAATTCCACTTGCAACAGAAGATGGTGAAGACTTCTCACATACAAGACAGGTGTCTATCACAAATGCAGATGTTGAAGTTTTCAAAATAAGTAACGGTGACCACGTTATTGTAAACAGCGCAACAGAAGATGGATATGTGTTTGACCATCTTGATACTTCTGCTGCAGTTGACGCTGTAAATGAAATCATTGGTTCAGTTGAAATTGTTGATAAAGAAAGACTTACTCCTGAATCATTCAACACTGATGGTACAGTTGTTTCTGCAACTATTCAGGAAACACAGGTTACAACTGATAAAGCAAACCACACAATTAGAGTTGAGTCACCAAACGCTGTTCTTGAAAGCAAAGTAATTCCTGCCCACAACTTGCCTCAGTCTGGTGGTAACCGTTCATTGGTTGAATCTGATTTGTATGTGAACGATACAAAGCACGACTCAAACTATAAAACTGGTGAAGACAAAACACACAACACTGAACTTATTGGAAAGAAGGCAGACGGTACACCTGTTACTATTGAGTTCCCGAATAAAGATGGTGCAATTCAGGTTATCAGTAAAGGTAATGGTAAAAAAGATGTTATTCCTAAGTTTAATGAAGAAGGCGCTTTAATCGACTCTGATATATCTCAGATATTCGAACCAACTATAGGAAAAAGCACACTTCACCTTGGCAAAAACTTTGTCATCGTCTATGACGACCCTGCACAACTCTTGGTGTATCTTCGTGACGAAAAAATTATTACTCGCTTGTTTGACCACGATGATAAAAACATCAATTCTGAATCACAGACAGCTCGTACACACGATGAAAACACTCTTGTTGTACTCGACGAAGACTCAGCTATTGACGGTGGCGAATGGGTCTAATCCATTTAGGTTGAAATAAAAAGGCGGGCTTTTTGCCCGCCTTAATTTATTTAAAAGCACTTATCTGTTCTGTTTGAAAATTCCCAAACTTGGAATTTCAAATTCTCCCACAGGAACTCCACACCAAGTACGCTCGACAATTTTCCATCCATCACGCTTATCTTTCTCAAGTTCTTTTGCAAAGATTTCTTCTTTTCGTTCCTTTGCCCAAATAAAAAGTTTGGCAAACTCGCTCATAGGTACTTGATGGCCTTTATTGACTAAATTCTGCAACTCTTTTATACCTGTTCTTACTGTTTGATTGATAAGTGCTTCATCAGTCAAATCTCTTACTTCAGATTCCATCATATTTGAACTCCTTAAAATTAAGCGGAAGTATTTCTCAACTTCTGCTGTTATTTTTATTTTACATTGATTACTTTCATTTTCTGTGCAGCGATTTCTTCTCTCTTTGTTGAAGCAGCATTTATCAAAGCTTTTCCACCGTCAAAGCCGCCCCAGCAAACAGCAAATGTTTCGCCTTTAACTTCTGCAAGTTCTTCAGCCCAGTCTCCCAAGCAGTCCTCGAAGTCAGAGATTACGCAGAGTTTATCCTGTTCAGACTTCAAGTACTTTTCTTTTGCATATCTTATTCCACGAGCGATTGATGTACCACCGCCACAGCAGATTGCTTCAAGGTTTGATCTTTTCAAAGGAAGATCATCAACAAGGCGAGTGTCCCATAAGATGATTCTTGACTTTGTACCAAACTTTGATTTGTACTTAAGTATCTCTGAAAGAAGCGCCTTTACAAGTTCAATGTCAACTGAACCTGAAACATCGATTAAAGCAACCAAGTTTCCAGGACGATATTCTTCAACAGTTGTAATGCGTGTTCTCATTACACCACCTGAAGTTTTACCACGGTTATAGTTGTAAAGTGGATCCTGACGATCTCTCTGAACAGTTTTACCAATACAGTTCTTTTCAATGAACTTGAGAACAGAGCGATCAAGTCTCATTGTAGGAGTTGCATCAACTAAGTTTGTTGACTCTCCGTCACCAGGAGCACTCCAGTCATCTGCATCATCTCCACCTGAACCTGAAGCAGCAACCGCACCCTGCTGACCATTTTCTGCATTTCTGCGGTCCTCAGCAGCCTGAGCCATTGCCTGGGCAATTTCATTACCCTTATCTCCGTTCTGAGCATTTGCCTTGATAACAGAAGCCTTCATTTTGTTTCCGTTTCCATCGTTTCCGTTTCCCTGCTGTGGCTTTCCTTTACCATCACCTTTTACTTTTGACTTTCCACCTTTACCAACTTCGTCCTGTTCTTTATCGCCGTTCTTGCCGTTACCATTCTGATCTTTACCGTTTCCGTTCTGACCATCCTGTCCCTGCTGATTTCCATTGTTTCCTGACTGACCTTGCTGATTGCCGTTCTGTCCATCCTGACCGTTTTTACTGCCTTTACCATCTTTTGACTTGTGGTCGAATATTGAAGTTTGATCTTCATTAAGGCCATCATTCTGCTGCTGAGAATTATTTCCCTGCTGACTGCCCTGAGAGTTTCCTCCCTGCTGACCACCGCTTGACTGCTGTCCGCCAGCCTGTGAACCGCCTTGTGATGAACCCTGGCCCTGTGACTGTCCTTGCTGTCCTGACTGTCCGCCCTGCTGTTGCTGACCGTTCTGTCCCTGCTGCTGTTGCTGCTGAGCCTGCTGTCTCTGCATCTCATCAACCTGTTCATTCAACTTTTCCATAAACTCATTAGGCTGAGTTAAGATAAGATGGAGATATCCCATCCAAGTCAAACCATTAGGGAAGCCGAAGTCGGCAGGATAAACACCGCGACCAAACTGATGGATTTCATCAGGCTTTTCATCCATCCACTTTTCAATGGATTCAAGCTGTTCTTCATTTGCATAGTTGATAAAGCGAACAAGTGAAGCATCAGAGATTCTTTCTCGAACATCTTCAAAGTCTTTTGGATCAGGCCAGTACTTACCGTTGACTTCAAGGTCCTGTGTAATGTTGCGGATCATATGAATGAAGCTTTCAGAAACATCATCCTCTTCATTTCCTTCCATTTCAATATGTTCACGGAACTTAGGCCATTTTGACTTAATCTGTCGAGAGGCCTGCATATCTTTGTACCAATTGTCTTTGAAGTGCTGCAGTACACAGTGGCCTGCTTCGTGCATCATCAACTGTTCTTTTGCAAGGCCATTTGCTGCATCTGTTGCAAAGATATTGTAAACCCCAGAAGCTGTCTTACAAGAGCAGCCAGGAGCCATTGTCATAGGATCATCCATTTCTTCCCAAACTAAGGTATTCATCTGATCCATAACTTCTTCGTAGTTTGGGCTGTGGATTGGGTCGAGGTGAGGAATGCGAGCAATAAGTTCTGCTTTCTTTTGCTGCAATTCAAGTTCTTCCATAAATTCCTCCATTTACAGTAGTAATATAAAAGACTTTTATGAAAAGTTCAATTACTTTTTGAAAAAATTAGCAAATCCTGTAACTGGGAGTTCTGGTGCAGCAAGCCGCTTTTCAGCCTTTGCAACTGCTTTTTCGTAGTTGTAATCTTCACTGAAGTTGTAGCATTCTTCATAAAGTGCATTACCTTGATGCAGGTTGACTTTAGGAACTCCGAGAACTTCAAGACGACTTCTCGCAATCTCAAGAATCTCAGGGTCAAGTTCAATCCCGTAGACAAGCTTAGGATCTGCTCCTGCCATTATGGCTGCTGCAAGTAAGTTGCCTGCCCCACAAGTTGGGTCAAGAACAGAGCCTTTGAGATCTTGAAACTTTTCAAGCATTTTGATTGTAAGTTCAGGAGGCGTAAAGAACTGACCAAAGTCTTGACGCTCTGCTAGTGTCTTGTTAGCATACATCTTGTCTTTCCATTGACTAAACTCACTTTTGATGTTTTCAATCTGTTCTTTAGTTAATAGCACTCTCAATCTCCTTGATTTCATCTTCCGTAATGTTGAAGTATTCATATAAGTCGGCGTCTGTCCAAGGGTGAGTGTAGTCAGGTAAAATAGGAACAAACTTTATATACTGAGCAGTTGCCGCAGTCGTCTTTATGTTCTTTACAAGCCACTTATAAAGCTTCAAGAAAAGACTGTCATAAAAGTTTTTCATTTCAGCCTCTGTGTCAAAAGCCATTATTACATAACCATTTGTTTCAGATGAAGCTTTTACATTCTTTGCAACTTCCCAATCTTTTGACGTAATCTCAGCCCAATCATACTTCCCAAGATTGCCGTGTGTTGCAGGAAGCACCATTTTATAAGGCTTATCTTCAGGTGCATCATAAGTAAAATGCTTACAAGGGTAGTTGGTGATTTTATATATAAGTGGGTTGAACTCATACTTGAAGACTTCGTGATCTTTACCATCAATGTGATATATGCCTAATGAAGAGTAGAATGCCGCACCAAAAAGTTTTATTGCTTCTTCTCCACTGACTTCTTCGATTGATGCTATTCTTTTACGAATGCTTTCATATCTTTTGTAGTCTGTTCCTTGCTTGTACTCCGCAAGAGGGTCCTGCAACCATCTTATTGGAGAAAGATTCACAACATCATCAGAATGCTTCATTGCTTCTTGAAGTATTTTGAGGTGAAGGTTCTTATCATACGGCGGATTCATTATAATGTGATCAAAGTTCATATCTTTTATTATATTAACAAAATCTTTAATGGTCTTAAAAGTGACTGCATCTTTGTTAAAGTCGTTATCTTCAAAGACTGTAACAATAAAGCCACAACTTTTTAAGAATTCAATATAATGCTTACTTTTAAGACAAATTGCAGCAACAGTCTCACCTTTCTTCCAAGATGACACCCAGCTTTTTATTTGACTAAAGTTGTTATAATCGAATGTCCTAAGATTGTAAGCTATTACAGCATTTTTATCTTTTTTAGAGATTACTCTATAATCATCATTTAACTTTGACTTAATTAAAGCTTCACCAAAGTTGTTACAAAGAGTATCATAAACATAAACAATATCATCTTTATGAAATCCAATGTCCTCAAAAGAATTAGGGATGTTGTTTCTATCGAAGTTTTCAAAGAATGTTTTGCTGCCAATTATAAACTTTACAAGTGTTTTGAAAACTTCACGATTGTCAGCAGGCTTCTCTTCTCCATTATCGTCATCATCAGAGCCTTCACCTTTTGTATGAGTTGTTACTGTCTTTTCATCTCTGTCGCCTTTACCCTTTTTATTTTTAGATTGTTTTTGGCCAACACAACTTGAAGCAAACTCGTGGTTATCAACTGCAGCCAATTCATCAACTTTTATATCGAAAAAGCTTGTAGTCATTATAAGTTGACTTGAAAGTTTTTCAAGAGCAATTTCATTAAAGGCCTCTTGATTATAAAGCGCTTCAAAGATGAAGTTGACTCTTTTTGTTTCAAGAATTCTTTCAAGAACTTTTTCTGTTGATAAGCCAAGTGTTTCGCCTCTGTCAAGCTCAGGCTTAATAATGCCAAACAAGTTATCATCAGTGCTGCCCAAGGTAAAGTCCCAGATGTAACCTGTCTTAAACGCATCATCATTTGTTGCAATACGATACGCTTTCTGCGTGTAAGATGCTTCTGCAGGGTCATTCATCAAAATGATTTCATTTTTGATTTTACTTACGGAGAATGACCTGTTAGCCATATTTGTTGCAATAAACACAGCATTTGGACAACCATCTATTATATCTTTTGCATAATCTTCTGCATCACCACCATTTGTGTTATTGCCGTCTATTATAAAAGCATTAACACCAATGCTTGTTAAAATGTCTTTTATAAAAATGTGTGTTTCATTCTTGTTTCCAACAAAAATGATTGATGCAGCATCTTTATTAAAATGTTTCTCCACAAAACTTTTTAAGTTACCAATTCTCTGAAGTGCTGCAAAGTCATTCTTTAATGTAGCAACCTGCTGTAAAAAGTTGAAAAAGTCTTCTTTCTTAAAAAACATTTTCAAAAGATTTTCAATCGAGTTGCGATTATTTTTAATTGTGTCATCATTCCAGTTTTCAAACGCACAATCAGGACACAACTCTTCAAGCAAGTCATAAGTGTTCTTAAACTTGATGAAATCAATATTTGTAGCTTTATCGCCTCTTGGAATTAAAACATCTTGTATGTATGATCTTACCAATGTCTTAAGTTTTAGTTTCTTATTATCTTTTGTCGTAAAAGCTTTTACAACATCAGTCATTTTTTCAAGGCCGGTGCCAGAAGCGATAAACAACTTTTCAAGTTTTATTGTTTTACAAAGAGCATCAATTTTCTTTTTTGAAATATCAGTTGCTAGTCCAATATCACCTTCATCAATGTAAATGTTTGCAATATCATTTGGCAACTTTGAGAGTCTTCTTGTATGTGTCCCATCTTCTGTTCCAGTCATAAAAAATACAACTAAAACTTTTTGGCCAAGTGCAAGAAGTTCACATAAGTCATCTTTGCTGATTTCATCAATATCGACAACTTCAATGTTAAGTCCATAGTTTTTTACATCATTTATGTATGACTGCTTTACTGTATGAGCATAAGAAATCATAATGTTAAAATTACAATTTCTTTTATTAATAAGATTTAATGTTAAAGCAGTTTTGTGATACCTAGGACAAATATAGCCGATGCTTATATTCTTTTTATCAATTTCATTAACAGTATCAAGCTCTTCTTTTGACAAATGATAAAGGACAGCGTTCTCTTTCTTAAAGAGATGCTCAAACTTTTCTATTGCTTCATATATAGTATGACCAGCGACTGGGAAAAAAGTTTCATCTGATTCTGCATTTAATTTTGATTTAAACTCAAATCTTGGATCATTCTCAAAATGCTTTTTGATTTCTGAGTCAGCATCTTTGCCAATAACAACATCTTGATGAGCAAGACGCACAACATCTTTGCCGTTTGTATCAGCGTTTTTATATCTGTTATTGAAACCTGAGTCAGCTTTACCGATTTTAAATCCTGAGCCACGCTCATCATTAAACTTATAAAGGTAAATATTCCAATAAGGATTGTTTAAGTTTTCTTCATTTATAACACTTGTCCATTCTTTCATAGTTTCCTCCTTCATATAAAAATTGGCAAACCGAAGTTTGCCAATTTTATGTTTTTAAGCTCGACGGCCGCGTGTAATCTGCAGGAATGTGTCGATTGTAACAGGCTGGTATGTCTGATCTTTGATAACATAAACCCGTTCAATTTCTGATTGTGAAAGAACCTTGGAAATATCTCCTTCCACATAAAATGTTCCTTTGCGGAAACCTGCGGAAACAACTTCGTTCCCTCTTGCATATTTTGAACCCGTTCTTGGCTTAACGTTGATGTAGTAATCCATCTTTAATCTTCCCATAGTTTTATCTCCTTAAAAAATTGATTTTCAAATTATTCCCAGGGACGAACCCTGGGACTTTTCAATTAGGCAGAGAACTCTGCGTAGAACTTGTAGTTCTCGAGAACTTTTTCCATTCCCTGCTGAGCGATTTCAACTTCAGGATTCTGTGGAAGAGCCTGAGTGATACGGATCAACTGTTCAACGGCAGTTATATCAGCAGTAAGTTTTGCAAAGTTTACAGCGCGTGTTTTCTCATCAACTCCCTGGCCAACCAGAGCAGTCAAAGTTTCGTGCGGATTTTTGTCAGCGTAGGTCTGCATAATCTGTGTGTAGATTTCTCCCAAACCTTTGCGTGTATCAACCGCATTTGCGTGAGTTCCATCAAGGAACAGGCTGAGTTTTGCAACCTTATCTGCGATAGAAGTTGCACCCTGGAAGATGTCCTGACCGCCAATTACAGGAGCCTCACCAGACTTAAGTCTCTTAAGAACCTGACGAGTTCTTTCCTGAACTGCCTTGAGGTAGCTCTGTGTTTGAGCAACATCCTCGAAGGAACCTGTACCCGCACCAATCAAACCCTGCACCATCTTATCGATGAACTGATTGCGTTTAGGATTGAGCGGTACATCGAGCGCAGCGCAAGCCCACATTACTCGCTGCATATATTCATAAGTACGACCTGAGATGAAGTTGTAAACTTCTCCAGTTTTGCTGAAGTTTCCTTCAAACATTTCAGCAAAGTTTTTGTTTGTGATGTCAAGCATTCCCTTACCTGAGTCTCTTTCGTTTGCATAGCATTCGAAGATTTCCATCATCATATTCTTAACTTCTGCACGAGCATTCTTTTTGAAAGCATCGGTCATTGTTGGGAAAGGATCCTTAAACTCAGGCCAGTCTGCAATTCTTTCTTCTTCATCCTGAGAGAACTCATCAAGGAAGTCCATATAGTTATCAGGACAAAGATTGATAACGCAGAAGCGGTTGAGTGAAGGAGAAGTAATATCACAGTAAGAAGGCAGGTTGTCTTTGAAGTTACCTGCGGAAATAATTACACAGTCATCAGGAAGAGTGTTTCCGTTTCCGATTGTGCGTTCGAAGATCAAGCGGTACAAAGCACCCTGGACCAAAGAAGGACAAACAGAAAGTTCATCAATGAATAAGATACAAGGAATACCTTCCTTCTGCTTATTGATTATTGTCTGATACCAAGTAGGATTCTTTGTTGTCAAACATTCCTTCCCAGGTTCATTAACCTGGAAGCCAAGGATTTCATTGTTTTCAAATCCTGAACCGATGAGTGAAACGACGTGATATCCATAATGCTCGCCGATCTCATTTACAATCGAGGTTTTTGCCAAACCAGGGTTAGAAAGCAAAAGCATTGGTACTTTGTTTTCTGTGGCACGAGTTACTTCAAAAGCGGTAATAATAGTATCTCGTATCTTATTTGTTCCCATATTATCCTCCGTGGGTTATTTTGCTGTTTACAGTAATAATATAAAAGCAACTTGCGGAAAGTTCAAAAACTTTTGAAAATTCCGCAATTTTTTTAATTATTTTCTGATTAAACTTTGGGGATAATTTCGTTTATCAAAATTGAATTGTTTTCGTTGAAGAAAGCATCACCAGCTTCTTGTAAATCCTTAAACTCACCGCTTCGATATTTTTTCAAGAAAATAACTAAGTTTTTATTATATTTGAAACGGAACTGAGAAGTTGGAACAACTTCGTCTTTTTTCATAGGAACGCGTTCCATAATAACAATATTCTTCCAAAGAATAACTTTATCAATTCTCCAAAGCTTTTGAGACTTAATTCGTCTTTCATACTTTGGAAGTTCTTTTATCGACTTTCCGCATTCAACCATTGTTGCGAGTTCCTGAGGCGTTAACTGGTGATCCTCATACTCTGTTTCGATTAAAAGAGGGTAATGTCTTGGCTTGATGTGTTCCTTAATGTCGTGAATAAACACTTGAGGATCCTTTGTGAAGTCCCACGGGAAGAAGTATTCAATTCCTGTGTTTTTATGAATAATAAAAACTCCGTCTTGTCCATTCTGTGACGCAGTTCTAATTGCAAGAACACACGGACATTTTTCGCAGAAGCTAATCAACTTCTTCATAGTTGTTTGCTTCCATTTATCTCCATTAAAGTTTTCAGCTATCATTTAAGCCTCACTTGAGTTTTCTGCTGCAACTCCACCATCAATAAGAACACATAAAGTAAAGAAGTCTTCAGATGCAGCAGCAGGATCGTCCTGTTCACGTACTTCTTTCCAATACTTGTATGCTTTTGTAATATCTTTTTTATTTGCTTCGTGATCCTGAGCAAAATTTTTCTGTCTTTCTGCGATGTCAGCTTTAATCATTTTAATCTGAGATTGAAGCGCATCAGCTTTTTCCTCAAGAGCCATCTCTGCTTCAAACTCACCGACCAATTCATTGTAAGATACATTTGTCATTTCAATTCACCTCTTAATTTGATTTCTTTTCTTTTGCTTCCTGATCTCTTACTGCTCTTTTTGCTGAGCTGTAAATGTTGAAAGCAACTTTTTCCCAAGCTTTCAAAGCTGAAAGTGGGTCAAGGAATAAGCCAATAGAAATATCGTTTACTCTCCAAGCGATTTCTTCTGTCTCTTTTCCATCTTCACCACGATGAACTTTCTTAGCAAGTTCATAAGTGCCATCTTCGTTTTCAAGAACAACTTCTGCATATTTTGCCCATACGCCTTTGCTGTTCCCTGGCTGCTTTACATACTCATCAAAGACAAACTTTTCGATAGAAGTTCTTCCGCAACCATTGTCATAGACAGCAGAATAAAGAACATCACCTTTTTTAAGGTCTTTCATAATGTCCTTGTCAATTCCACTTTTTATGCCTGTGTTTGTTCGCATCTTTTCTTCTCCTCTTGTAGCAACGCTACAGTATCATTTATCAATTTTTCATTAGCAAGAATATCTTTTGAGTTATCAAGCCAATGTGCTTTTCTACATTGTTCAACTGTTCGTCCTGTTTTTACAGGAATGTCACCAACATCCTTTACTCCTTGTTCGTGAAATGGTGGTACAACAAACTTCCAGTCTCTTTTGATAGGAGCTTCTTTTAATGACTCCATCAACCGTCTTAAAGAAAGAAAGCCAGCTAAATCATTATCAATAATATAAGTAAAGTCGAACTGCTTTAAGAAGTATCTTTGTCTTTCAGATATTGATGCTCCGAAAATAGCAGTTGAATTTTTTGTGTTAAAAAAACTGTCTGTGCGAAGAACAGCTAAATCCATAATGCCTTCAACAAAATAAAGTCTTCTTGAACTGTCAAGTTTATCAATATCATAAAGTGTTGATGTTGAAGCGCCTCTTGGGTAAATACACTTTTTATACTCGTGTTCGTCAGGGTCCATTCCTTTACGGCGCAACATATTATAATAATACTCTTTACCATAAATGTCGCGACCTTCACAAGAAAGCAACTTACCCCTTTCATAAATTGGAATTACAAGTCTCTTTGTAAAGTAAACCATCTGATCTTTGTTGTTTGGCTCAAATGTATCAAATGATCTTGCCATTGTGGCAAAAGACATATGCATTGACTTTGCAACAGATACAGGAATGCATCTTTGCATTAAGTACTTGCAAACATCAGGATCTTTATCAACTGGGATAAAAGCTCCATCAAGTGCAATATGAACATCAGGAGTAGCAGATAAATCTTCTTTAATTGTTTCTTTGAAAGGATTTATAAATGTAGCTTCATCTTGAGCTTCCCATTTTATACCAAGCTCTTTATTGATTGAGTGTCCTGTTATCTCACGAAAGAGGCCTCTCAACTTGCCATTATAGCCGCAACTGAAGCAGTGGACTAATGCATGGTCAACATCAACCGAACACGATGGATGCTTATCAGTATGAAATGGACAATGACACATTATATGACTTCCTCTTACTGACTTAGACATATCAAGTCTCATTATAATCTGTTCGTTAATCTCTCTTTCAGTCATTTAGCATTTATACCTGAAAATATATTAACACCTTAGTAAGGTCTGTAACCTCTATGTATGTTTTGTCCGTAAATAATAGTTGAAGAAAATCTGTTTCCAACAGCATTAACATTTGAACCTCGACTCATCTCAGGTTTTGTGAAGTTGTTTAATGTGTCGAAAAACTTTGTACGGAGAATGTCATCTGCTTCTCCGTTTTCTTTTGCTTTTTGAATGTCGTTGTGAAGCTCTTGTAAGTTGATAACACCTTCTTCAGAATTGATGTTTAATTTTCTTATTGTGTTTTCACAGCGGTCAATAACATAATAACATCCATAAGTTTCACAGCAGTTCTTTACAATCGTTCCTGCTTTCTTATCCATCGTTCCTTCAATAATTTTGATAAACTTTGGAATGTTTGTGTACAGTTTTATTGTACCATCATCGATGATAACACGAACATTATTTTTATTTGGATTTGGACAAAAAATAAGAAAGAAGAAATCACTCAAGAGTTCTTCTGTTGTCAACATCTTTTTTGGTAATTCTACTTCGTCACTCATTTTATAAGTCCTAATTCTCTTGCTGGGCAATCATTGTCGCAGTCCTCACAAAAGCAGTCTGGACAACCTTCATTTTGTTTCTTTTCTTTTTCTTTTGCGGTCTTTTCCGCTTTATCAAGCATTGCTTGAAACATTTCCTTTTCTGAAACTTCCATAATATGTACCTACCTTATTGTACATATAATTAGCGGCTTCAGCAATAATCGAAGCAATGTCACATTCTTTATCATAATAGAACTCATCATAAATGTTGTAAGCAGTTATGCCCATCTGTTTCAACTTCCAAACAACATAAAGTTCCAAATAACTTTCAAAATAAAATACTGATGAAGAGTGGTCTTTTCCTTCAAGCTCTTCACAAATGTTGTAAAGCTTTTTCCAATCTTCAAACATTGCGGGCTTTACAACGGTCAACCATCTTTCGTAAGCTTCACCACTTGGATAATTAGATTTAATCAAATCAGAATTAGAAAAACAAAACTCTGAAAATGATTTATCTGCCGACTTTCCAAAGCGTAACCTCATATGAACAGATTTCATATATTCACGCGGAAATTTAAGTCCTGAACGATTTGAAATTTCTTGATAAAAGTCAAAGTCACCATCTTTCCATTCACCTGTTGATAATAAATGACTTATACGAGGAACAGCAGATTTAATATCATAACGGTACTTCAGTCCATTTTGCTGACACCAAACAGTACGATCTGTTTCTCTAGTTTCATCATTTTCTGTTGCAATATATTTTGAATATGCACGACCAGTAATTTTGTCTCCTTCACACTTAAAACGAAGACGCTTTTTATTGTATTCTGACTTATCTTCGTTATATTCATCAAGCATTCTCTTAAAATCTGATATTGTTCCTTTAGTGAAGTCAACAACTGCTTGCTTATCAAAATTATCCACAAGATTTTTATTGAATTGTGTAAGACCACTTCTTATTGTTTGTTTCTGTTTTTTATTAAACACTTCTACTGTAATATTTTCAGCAATATCAACAACAGTGTCTGCAGTCGGTTTATCTTTATGTTCTTCAAGATACTTTTGATATTCGTGTGGATATGATTTTATAATTCCAAGTCTGTTAAGCCCATATAATTTACAGAAGTTGTCATCACCGTGGCCGAACTGATAATGTTTGTTGATAACATATAAGATGCCACAGTTCTTCATTCCTTTTATCCAATTCGACTGCTGCATACCTGAAATATCTAGGCCCACTTTAAGGAATGTATCTTTTGTGAAATAGATTCCGTGATTCTGCTTTACATCTCCAATGTTGTAAGAAGACGCAAGGAAGAACATAAGCTCCTTCAATTTTTTCAATCGCTCTTCAACCTTCAACTTCAATGGGAAGTGTTCGATTAAGTAATCATCAGTGTAAATCTGACCTGAGTATGTCATTATCTCAAGACGCTGTTTATTTCTTTCAACATCTTTATCATACTCATTCTTGATAAGAGCATTTAAATCCACAATTATAACCTCTATGGAATTATATTAACCTTTTACAAAAAAGGAAGCCAACATATTTTCTGATTGGCTTTGATGGTTTGGCATACTGTAGTCAGGCTTTTCAAATAATTCATAAATGCCTAATACGATGCGGTTTGGGTCTCCGCCTCTGTCATAAACGCTGTCCCGTATTTTGATAAGTTCTTCATCATTCACAGGAATCTCAATTGGGTCAAACTTAAAGAAAGTAATATGTCCATCACTTTTCTTATAAGTAATTTCTTCATCTTTACTTTCGAGAAAATATATTTCTGAGAAGAAGTCTTTCAAGTAAGGAACTCTATCGTTTGCTGCTTGAAAGAATGCTTCTTCATCAGCGAAACCCATATCTTCTATTATGTACTTAGGAGTTTTCGACACCAAACTTTTCAATTCATTAAAAGTGATGTCTTTCATTTACGCCGCCTTAGGTTCTGTCAACCATACGACCAAGCGGGTCAGTAACAAACTCTGTATTTGCGATTGCGGACATATCAACATCAACGCCGCCAAACTTTGTCTTGTTTCCTTCTTTGAAAGTTGACTTCCAATCGAAAGAGTCAGGATTATTTTCTGGTGTAAGAAGATCAGTAAAACCGCCGAGGTCAACACCATAATCTTCCTGTTCCTGAACGCGCTGCTGTTTCTGTGCGGGGCGTGCAACTGGAGCAGATTCTTCGATTGAGTCAAAAGAGAACTCTACATCATCATCGCCGTTTATTACTGAAGTAAGTGCTGTGTTTACTTTCTTAAGCTGTTTCAAAATTGGCATAACCTGCAACTGGGCAGCTTCACCAGTTTTGATTGCTTTCATCAAGGCAGCTCCAACTTTTGTTAGTTCCTGCTGCGCTAATTCCAACTGTGCCATAAGTCACCTCTATATGTTATATTAACAATTTAGTCAGAAATCACAAAAGGTACCCGCCTGGGTACCTTCAACTTATTCACATGATTTTTGATTAGAATGTTGCAATGATTTTCTCAAGGCGAGCAACGCAAGCAGGATTTACACCGTTGAAAGTTGCCTTCCAATTTGTTTTCTTTACCTTCTGGAAGCGAGCCTTCATCCAAGCATAGCGTGTAGGATTCCAAATTGAAAGGAGGTGTGGGTTTGAAAGGTAGAGGCGGAATGTTTCTGCAAAAACTTCCTTGTTGTCAGGTTCGTAGTTGCTAACTCTTCTTTCGCCCATTGGAATTTTTTCCCAGTTAAGATAATGTTCGTGAATGTAGTGGCCAACCTCGTGAAGGATTGCTCCGTAGATTGTATCGTCAATTACATTGTAGCGAGCTGATCTTTCATTGTCGAAGACTGTGTTTCCTGGGACAACTGCAACAACATCTCCACCATTTTTATAGTAGCCTTCTGTTGTGTAGTTGCAAACGTGGTTTGATCTTTTTTCAACCGAAAGTTTTGGAACAGCGTAACCGTTCAACTGGCAGAAGCGGACAACGAGGGCTTTTGCTTCGTCCTTCATAATTTCCTTCATCTGTGCCTTGTTTGTAATTACAACTGCCATAATTTCCTCCTTGTCGGCTGTTTACAATAATAATATAAAAGACTCATGCACAAAGTTCAAAAATCTAATGATAGTTTTTCAAAACTTTTGAGACTTTTTTAGCTATATTGGACAATATAATAATAGGAAATTGAAGGATTTATTTATATTTGGAAGTGTTTCTTTTTGAAAGTTCATACTAAATAAAATATATGGAAGACCGCTAACCGTGGAAAGCGGATACCATTATAATTCATTATAATGTGTAAGTTTGACATAAATGCTAATTGAAAAGTCGAACAACACGAGGAGATTAAACATAATGATTAGATTTACAGAAGCTGTAAAACAGTATTCAGAAGAAAAGAAGGCAAAAGGAATGTCTTCTGTAGTTACAGGTAAAGAATTAGCAAGAATTCGCCAGCTTTACAAAGAAGGCAAGTTCAACGAAGAAGCTGAACCTGAAAAGAAAGAAGACGACAAGAAAGAAGAGATGACTGAAGCTCAGAAAGCTGAGTACAACAAAACTCTCGAAGAATTCCGCGCATACAAAGAAAGCAAAGGTCTTGGCCGTGGCGTTTCAACAAAGCAGAAGAAAATGATCGAAAGAACAATTCTTTGTGGCACAATGACTGCTCCTGTTTCTCTTGACGAAAACGAAAAGACAATTATCGCTGGTCCTTCAACAAAAGTTGAAGAAGGTAAAGAGACAAAAGCTGAAACAAAAGTTCAGGAAAACAAAGAACTTGATAAGAAAGCAATCGTTGCTTCTATCCGTGAAGCTCGCAAGCAGGTTTTCAATGCAAAAAGACTTTTGAAAGAAAATGACTTGATGGGTGCTGCTGATGCAACACAGGCTGCTGGAGATGCTATCAACTCAGCTGATGCTGCAATCGCTCCTGCTGCTGAAGGTGCTGTTCCACAGAATGTTGTTGATGCTGTTTCTGCTATCAAGGCGTCAGTTGATGACCTTGCAACACAGTGTGGTATTGAATCACCTGTAGATACTGGTGCAGATCCTAACGCAGGTGTTCCTGCTGTTGATGGATCGATGCAAGATCCTAACGCTGGTGCTGCAGGCGCTGGAGCTGCTCCTGTTATGGAAAGCAACAGACTTAGTGCTGCTAAGGCTCGCCTTGCAAAACGCGAAGCTATGTTGAAGAAAGTTCAGGAAGGAGCTGATGGCCAGGATGCAATCACACAGGCTATTGCTGCAATGACAAACCCACAGGAATTCCACAACATCGACAAGAAAGACTCAGAAGAATTGGTAAAACCAACAACAAAGAAATCTCCTGAAGCTGCAAACACTTGGCCTACAGTAAAAGGTTCTTACAAAGAATCAGTTACAGAAAAAATGATTTCTGACCGTATCGCTGAAAATGAAAATGCTTGGTCTTTCTCTCGTATCTTAAAAGAAGGAATCTTAGGCTAATAATATAGGTGGGCAAAAAGCCCACCTATCTATAAAAACTTTCAAAAGGAAAATATAAATGAGTGATTTAGTTACAAAAGATACACCTTCAATTCTTGACTCAGAAGATATGGTAGGTGAAGCAAAGCAGATTATTGACTCTGTTCCTGCTGCTGACATCGAAGGAATGCACTCTCCTGAAGAACTTGCTGAAGCAAGAAATACTTTCTGGAAAGCATATCTTACAAATGGAACAGAACTTCAGGAAGGCAATTTCAACATTGGTTCTTTCTTGAAGAATTACATTCAGACACACGGCAACGCTGACCTTGATGGAATTATTGCCGCACTTCCTGATGAAAAAGCAGGTCTTTACTACAAGACTCACACAGATGCTCTTCAGCAGAAAGTAAATGAAATGGTTGCAAAACTCAGCGCACAGGGAACTCCTGTAAATGCTGAGCCTCCAAAACCATTCAGCGTTGATGATTTGACAAACGACTTGGCAAAGGAACTTGCTGGAAGCGAAGATGAAGTTGATGCTGTTCTTACAGCTGCTGATTCTGCTCAGGACAAGTTTGATACAATCCGCTCTGTAGCAAGAACAATTCTTCAGGGTAAAGGTATTAAACACCACGCTTTCATCTACGGCGATCCTGGGTGTGGTAAATCATCACACTATGATGAAAAGATACCTGTTCGTATGGATGATGCTATGGCTGAAGCTTTTGAAGCTTGGCTTCAATCTCGCGAAAAATAATTTCTTCTGGATTTCTATCAGAATCCCAGATGACGACAACGCTATATCCTTGCTCATTTGCAGCAAGGATTTTTTGATTATAGTTTTTAATATTGTCTTCAGCTGTTTCTTTTGAAAAACAGTGTCTCCAATATTTCAACTTTTCTTCAGGCCATTCAGGATTTGCGTGAACGTGGCTCCCATTAAACTCAAATATTAAGCCTAATTCTTTTATACAAAAATCATACAAGTAAAACTTTTTACTTGATGTCATTAAAAAGAACTCTTTTGTGTAAGGCGCCAAAAAGCAAGTATATGTATTTTTGTATAAGTTATAAAACTTATCAAATAATTTTGTAGACATTTTAGAAAAGCCTTTACAAGAACATACCCAATGCATTTGTGTTTCTTTTGAATACTTTTCATCTATTGTTTTACGCCATTTTTGTTGTCTATTTTTATAAATGATTTCACCTTTTTCTTTACCATATTTTTCTATGCACTTTTCTTTTGTAAAAGTCGCCTGTCTTTCGGAAATCAACTTTTTGGCTTCTTCTTTAGTATATCCCTTTTTAGTCCACCATTTTAATTGCGTGTTAGAGCTCCTATTAGAAGGATTTACTTTTGAACTGTTTGCTTTTTGTCTTTCAGAGATTTTTATTTTGGCTTCTTCTTCAGACCATCCTCTGTCAGTCCAAAACTCTATTGAAATACATTTATCAGATTTACAATGTAATTCATTTCTTATATCTGACAAAGAGCATTTATTATGAGAGTTGTAAAACATCTTAAACTTATTTTTTATTATATCACTTTCCCAATTAAAGCTCTTAAAACTTTTAAGTTTGTCACAGGTAGGGACAAGCTTTTGTATAAAAATATAAAAAACTTCGAATGATGGAAAGTCATACTCTTTCCATTTCATATTGTCATTTACATCGCGTGTTCTTAGTTTCATATCAACTCTCCCTGGATTATAATAATTAGTATATGAAAATAAAGAAGCTACTAAATTTTTAGGAGAAATAAATGAAAGAACTAGAAGTTAAAGTTGGAGACCTTTATGAGTTTGCTTTAGCTCAAGGCGGCAAACCTGAAAATGATGGATCTCTTTTTGTGAATGTTCCTTTCGAACTTCAAATTAAAGATGAAAATGGAATGTGGATTCCTTCTACAATGGTATATAGAAAAGAAGATGCTATTTATGAAGTTGAATTTGAAAAAGATGGGAAAATAAAAACTGGTAAATATGCTGCTGAACATATTTTACCTTACAATTTTGAAGCACAATTACATACTTATGTAAAAGACTTACAAGTAGGTGATGAACTTCCATCAGGACATATTGTAAAATCAGTAAAGAAAGTTGCAGATAAAGACTTCGTATATTCACCTCAAGCTGACAGTGAATCACATTGCTATCAAGACATTGATGGACTTATTCACCATAACACGTTCTCTGTAAAAGAAGCAATGAAATATGACTTCCCTAAAGGACCACTTGCAAGAAAAGGATACTCAATTGAGTTTAATGCCGGTGATATTGGTAAAGCTGCATCAGCAATCGTTGCTTTCTTCTACAAAAACCGTAACAAGAAAGTAATTATTCTCGATGACTGTGACTCATTCGTTCTTTCAAAGGACCAGGCTATTCAGAACCTTCTTAAAGGTATGTTGGACTTGGACAACACTGAAAAGAACCCTAAGATGATTACAGTTGCTCCACAGATTCGTAAACTTGCATCAAAGATTATTGCTGCAGACAATGAAGCACTTGAGGAAGGTGTTGAGGTTGAAATCAATCAGAATGCTCTCCGCGAAGGCCGCCTTGCTGTTTCAATAAATGGTGAAGAAGTTTACAATGAAGAAGCTTCTGCTGAAGATCTTGCACAGTTCAAACTTGTTGAAGCTGCTCCTGCAAAGAAAGCAATTCGTGAACACACAGACTACTCTGGACTCGGACTTCTTTTCGAAGGTACAGGTGATGATGACGAATGGGAAGATATGTCAGATGAAGACGCTGAAGTTGCTGCTCAGTTCGCTGAACTCGACAACGAAGATCCTGAACAGATTCCTCCAAAATGGCGCTTCGCTTCAAGATTGATTATGATTTCAAACTTAAAGAAATCAGATTTGAATGATGCTGTACTTTCTCGTACACTTTCATACGAGTTGAAATTGACTCAGGAAGAGTTTATGGCTCGTCTTGCTCAGATCTTGCCACATATGTTGACAGATGTTGAAACAGAAGATTCAGCTGAAGTTGTTCAGTATGCTAAGGAAGCTGCTTACGCTTACTTGCTTGCTGCTGTTGAACTTGCAAACAAAGGCGGCTCAGTTGGTGGTAAACCTGTTCGTATCGTTGGTAAACTTCAGTTCCGTATTATCGCTGAACTTGCTGGTAAATGGATGCAGCGCGCTGATGACTACGCTATGAAGAACAATATCGATGTTAGTGACCGTCTTTCAATGGACAGAATTAACAATGCAATCAAGAAAAAGTTCTTTATGTATGATGTTATGCCATCATTGATTATCGACTAACTTGAAAAGTTGAAATAAATAAAGGCGAGCTTTTTGCTCGCCTTTTGTTTTTTATTTGTCTTTTTCAAACTCTTCAACCGGGTGTTCAGGTTGCTTTATTTCGGGATCTCCTATAATAGGAACAAAGCCGATTTTGCCAACTTGACCTGTTTCCTGAAACTTCATAAG
>Ga0256404_1004485_pt1 | contig 26348 bp, 21 predicted proteins | sample RumenRJG_01DNA_FD_185990 | JGI IMG/M metagenome (GOLD analysis project Ga0256404, IMG submission 185990) | Bovine rumen microbial communities from Lethbridge, Alberta, Canada - RJG_01 | ecosystem: Host-associated > Mammals > Digestive system > Stomach > Rumen | place: Canada: Alberta | collected...
ACTGTGACGACTATTTCTCAGCCCGTCGGCTCGGCATCCATTCGGGACGTATCCTGACGGCGGCTCTTCTCCACGAACCGAAAGCCAAATGATGCCGCCTATGCACCAGAACACGCTCAGACCACTGTTCCTCCTGCTTCTTGCCGTCATCCTCTTCAGTGCGTGCAGTTCTACGAAGTATCTGGCCAACTGTCCGACTGACGGCTGCTACCCGCTGCCAGGTGCCAAGGTAATCAGTCCCTATGACAACGATCGGCGCACGCATCGCCATACGGGAGTCGATCTCAAGACCAAGCCCCGCGACCCCATCTATGCCGCCTTCGACGGTGTCGTCACCCTGTCGCGCCGTTTTTCCGGCTACGGCAAGTGCGTCATCATACGCCATGCCGACGGTACGGAGACTCTCTATGCCCACAATGCAAAGAACTATGTGAAGGAGGGGCAACATGTCCGCTGCGGACAGCGGATAGCACTGACGGGCCGGACTGGGCGTGCCACCACCGAACACCTGCATTTCGAACTCCGCAGAAACGGAAAACCGCAAAATCCTACAGCCTTACTGGCCCGTTTGCTCAAAAAAATGCCCCGCCATTAAAAAAATCACGGTATTTAAACATAATTATCGATATTTTTAATTAATTTTGCACCCGTAAACGTATGTATCGGTCTTCGGATCGGGTATTAATTAATTAAAACAACTCAATTTTATGCAGAAAAGATTATTCTTTCTGGTGACACTATTGTTAGCGATGTCGTTAACAGTAATGGCGCAAATCACAACTTCAAGTATGGCAGGTAAGGTGACACTCGACGATGCTAACGGCGAGGAAGTCATCGGTGCCACTGTCGTTGCTGTACATGAGCCTTCAGGCACACGTTACACGACAGTTACCAACGCCTCTGGTCGTTTCACGATCAATGGTATGCGTACGGGTGGTCCTTATGAGGTCACAGTATCTTATATCGGCTTCCAGTCAAAAGTTGTAAAGGGTATCATCCTTCAACTGGCTGAAACTTACAACCTGGCCGTATGGCTCTCTGAGGACGCTACACAGCTGTCGGAGATCGTCATCAGTGGTAAGGCTTCTAAGTTTGCCGCAGAGAAGACTGGTGCCTCCACCAACATTACCAGTGCACAGATTACGAATATGCCTACCGTTTCGCGTAGCATCACAGAATTCACCCGTCTGTCTCCTTACGGAGGTAACGGCATGAGCTTCGCAGGTGCTGACGGTCGTACGGCAAACTTCACTGTTGACGGTGCAAACTTCAACAATAACTTCGGACTGAACGCCGGCCTTCCTGGTGGTGGTAATCCTATCTCTATCGATGCCATCGAGGAGTTGCAGGTGGTGGTTTCTCCCTACGATGTCCGCCAGACCAACTTCATCGGTGGTGGTGTGAACGCTATCACCAAGTCGGGTACGAACACCTACAAGGGTACCGCCTATATCTATCACCAGAACGAGAATATGCAGGGCGATGCTGTCTATCGCGAGCAGATTACGGGCGCACGTGAGAAGAATCAGGTGACAACCTACGGTTTCACCCTGGGTGGCCCGATTATCAAGGACAAGCTGTTCTTCTTCGTGAACGGTGAAATGGTGAAGAAGCCTACGGTGGCTAACCGTTGGCAGGGTGCTGATGCAGACAATCCCGCCGACCCTGAGAAGTATATCTCACGCACTACGAAGGCAGACCTTCAGGCTGTCTCTGACTATGTGGCCAGCAAGTATGGCTACAACACAGGTAGCTACACCAGCTTCCCTGCCGACGAGAGCAACTACAAGATTCTGGCTCGTCTCGACTGGAACATTACTGACAAGCACCATCTGGCCGTACGTTACAACTATACCAAGAACCGCTATTGGAGTTCTCCTAACGCTTCTTCTATGGATGGTGGTAACCGCATGTCGGACGGACGTATGTCGAAGTCTTCTATGTCATTCGCCAACTCGATGTACGCTATGGACAATAAGGTTCATTCGTTCACATTCGACTTGAACAGCCGCTTCACGGAGAAACTCTCTAACCAGTTGTTGTTCACCTACTCAAAACTCGATGATATCCGTGCTACTGACTCCAGCGAGTTCCCATTCATCGATATCACGAAGGGCGGCAACAACTACATGGCTCTGGGTTATGAGTTGTTTACCTACAACAACGCTGTCCACAATACGATCTGGAACATTAAGGACGATGTGACTTATTATATGGATACGCATAAGTTGACTGCCGGTGTCAGCTTTGAGCACCAGATGGCCGACAATATGTATATGCGTAACGGTACTGGTTACTATCGCTACAATGCTACCGACGATATGTGGGTGAACGGCGTCCTGGATCCTGCTGCACTCTTCAACAGCACACCTGAGATCGTGGCACTGACCTACGGTTACGATGGTAAGACGGATCCTGCTGCTCGTGTACAGTTCAATAAGCTCGGTTTCTATCTGCAGGATGACTGGAACATCCTCGACAACCTGAAGCTCACCTATGGTCTGCGTCTCGACGGATTGTTCTTCAACAATGAAGACCTGATGACCAATAAGGCTATCTATGACTTCGACTATAACGGTAATCACATTGATACTGGTAAGTGGCCTTCTTCAAAGTTGACTGTCTCTCCACGTCTTGGTTTTACCTGGGACGTATTCGGTGACAAGTCGCTGAAGGTACGTGGTGGTACCGGTCTCTTCTCTGGTCGTCTGCCTCTCGTGTTCTTCACGAACATGCCTACCAACTCAAACATGGTACAGTATAAGGGTATCTGGAATGCTACTGGTTCTAACAGTGCTATGAAGACCGATATGACACAGTTTGGTAATGGTAACATCCTCACAGGTACTGCACTTCGTGACTATATCATTGCCAAGGGCCTCGGTCCCCAGACCATCAAGCCAGAGGACGGTCAGGCTGGTTCTGCTATCAATGCCGTGAGTCCCGACTTCAAGATGCCGCAGGTATGGAAGACCTCTGTAGCTGTCGACTATCAGATTCCCGTATCATTCCCATTCACCGCTACTGTTGAGGCTATCTTCAACAAGACTATCAATGCTGTATGTATCTCAGACTGGAGCATAAAGGACGTAGGCGGTTTTGCACGTCTGAACGGTGTTGACGACCGTGCACTCTATCAGGACTTCAAATATACTTATACGGCTGCCGATGGTAAGGTGAAGCAGCTGCCAAATGCCTATGTGCTTGACAACACAAGCAAGGGTTACGGATGGACATTCAATGCTACACTGACCGCACAGCCTGCTGAGTGGATTAGCTTGATGGCTGCCTATACGCACACCGTCAGCAAGGAGAAGACTGGTATGCCGGGTTCTGATGCTTCTTCAGCATTCACCTATATCCCCTGCTATGAAGGTCCGAACAACGTAGGTCTGCACAACTCACAGTATGTGACTCCCGACCGTATCGTTGCCAATGCTACGATCCACGACAAGAGCGGCAACCACTATAGCCTGATCTATGAGACCTGGCGCGGCGGTTACAACACTTCTTATATCCTGGCTAACGACATGAACGGTGACGGTTACACCTACGACGTGGTCTATATCCCCACTGACCAGCAGGTTGCCAACCGTGAGTTCCGCTTCGTTTCTGAGGATGACAAGGCTCGTTTCATGGACTTCGTCCACAACAACGACTATCTGTCAAGCCATCAGGGTGAGTATGCTGAGGCTTACAGCCACTATTCTCCTTGGGTTCACCGCGTGGATATCAGCTACAAGCACGACTTTAAGCTGAATGTCGGTAACACCAAGCACATGCTTCAGCTCAGCTTCGATATGAAGAACGTGCTCAACTTCTTCAACAGCAAGTGGGGTGTGGCTAAGATTGCCAACCTTGACTACAGCACCTCTCCTAGCAACAGTGTCCAGTACTCTAAGATCCTGAAGTATGAGGGTGTCGATGCTGATGGTTATGCTACCTTCTCTACACCTAACACCGTCAATGGTAATGCAGAGAACTGGAAGCCTTATCACTCTCTCGGACAGTGCTGGTATGCATCTGTTGGTATCAAGTATTTCTTCAACTAAAAAATGTCTGACAATATGAAACTAAGATATTTCTTTCCCCTGTTCGTAGCCGTCATGGCTATGCTGACAGGTTGTGCCACAGACCAGGACAGATCCTATCTCGGTGAGATTCGTCTCTCTCAGTCTTATGTGGCACTCAACACGGCTGGTGGCTCTACGACGATTACCCTCACTGCCACTTCAGACTGGAAATTCGAGAAGGTCATTGCTAAGACGGAAAAAGGCAGTGATGGAAAAACTATTACTACCTATCACGAGACTCCCGATTGGTTGACTGTGACGCCGCTCTCAGGCGGTGCTGGTGAAAATATCGCAATTACCTTCTTTGCCGAGGCAGCAGAGGGTCGTACGGCTACGTTGAAGATCAGCTGTGGCAACAAGACTCAGGAGGTGAACATCATCCAGGGTATTGCCAAGGTGTCGACTGCTACTTGTGCACAGGTGATTGCCGGCCCCGATGCCAAGACCTATCGTGTCACGGGTACTGTAACCGGTATTGCCAACACCACTTATGGCAACTGGTATATGAACGACGGTACTGGCGAGCTTTATATCTACGGCACACTTGACAAGAACGGTAGGGATGGACAGAACAATTCTATCGCTGCCTGGGGTATCGAAGTGGGTGACGAGCTGACCGTCGAAGGTCCGAAGACAACCTACAATGGTACTGTAGAGCTGGTGAACGTGGCTGTGGTGAAGATCAATAAGTCGCTCATCAAGGTCGATTCTCTGACGGTCAACGGTGAGAAGACAGATCTTTCTAAGAATCCTCTGCCACTGGAGGGTGGTAACGTGAAGGCTCATATCACCTGCAAGGGCGACGGTATCAATGTAGAAATCCCTGCCGACGCTAAGGAGTGGCTCTCTATCGATGCTGTCTCTTCTAAGTCTGTTACCTTCAAGGCTGCTGCCAATAAGGGTGGCGATCGTAATACGACTGTTACCCTGAAGACCTATAGTGGCGGTAAAGAATACTCTTCTCAGTTCGCTATCTATCAGGCTGGCGCTATCATCGACGCTTCTGTAGCAGAGTTCCTTGCTGCAGAGGTGGGTGACACGCAGTATCGTCTCAAGGGTGTTGTGACGGATCTCTATGAGAGCGACAAGCAGGGTAAGAGCTTCTACATCAAGGACTTCAGCGGTGAGACACTGGTCTATCGTGCAGAAGGTTTCCTCGATGCAGGTATTGAGGTTGGTGATGTCGTGGAGGTTGTCGGTAAGCGTGGTGCCTATAAGGATACACCGCAGATGGTCAACGGTACTTGCACGCTGCTCTATGACGTGGAGGAGGTTACTATCGAGGAGTTCCTCACGAAGCCCGACAATAAGAACGTCTTCTATCTGGTCACTGGCACGATAAGCTCACTGAAGGATAGCAAGGGTAACGACAATGACTACGGTAACATGTATATCACAGACGGTACCAACGAACTCTATGTCTATGGCTGTTATCCCGGATGGGGCGCTACTGGTGATGCCCGCAAGTTCTTCGTTGCTGACAATGACCTCGAGGTGGGTGATCAGATTGCCATCATCGGCTACAAGGACACTTACAAGGAGCTCGTCGAGCTTTGCTCAGGTGTATGCTTCTCGTTCAAGAAGGCTAACGCTGAGTAATTCATTCCCGCATTATATTCACTCCCGGTGCCGTATTGGCATCGGGAGTGCTTTTACCTAAAACATGATTATTCGATGAAAAGACTATCCTTATCCGTTATGTTCCTACTGTCGGTTCTGGTTTTATGGGCACAGGATCAGAGTGTTCTTTCCTATTATCAGGCAGCCGACGGAAAGAAGGGCGCTGAGTTGAAGACTGCCTTTTTCCAGATTATCAGTCCTCATGAAGTGCAGAGTTACACGCCTGGTGTATGGAATGCCATCAACAGCTATGACATCCGTCCCGATGGCAAGATATGGGATATCTATTCAGGTATCTCAAACTTTACTCCGAAGGATGATCAGGATAAGGGCGAGGAAGGGCAGGAGAACGAGGCTTATAACCGTGAGCATGCCATGCCTAAGAGTTGGTTTAACGAGGACACCAATCAGGATTATTACTCTACGGGCGTCTATCCAATGTTCACCGACCTGCATCATCTCTTCCCCACTGACCGCTATGTCAACAGCATGCGCAGCAACTATCCCTATGGCGAAGTAGGCGAGAAGGTCACTAAGCAGTCAGAGGGCGGATTCTCCAAGTTCGGGCGTTGCACTGATGAACTGGGCTATAAGAATTCAGGACTCAACGGACGCGTGTTTGAACCCAACGATGAGTACAAGGGCGACCTCGCCCGTGTCTATTTCTATATGGCCACGGCCTACGAGTCGTATAAGAATGAGAAAGGTGCAGACCGTAGCCCGAAAAACTGGAAGAGTGATATGCTCACCAGCGACATCTATCCCTTCTTCACCGACTGGGCACTGAAGATGCTCCTGCGCTGGGCTGCTGAGGATCCTGTCAGCGAGAAGGAGATCAAGCGCAATGAAGCTATCTACGACATCCAGAAGAATCGCAACCCCTTTGTCGATTATCCCGGTCTGGAGCAGTATATCTGGGGCAACAGCATGGATGTGCCTTTCAGCTACGATCATTATGCGGAGCCCGCCACGGCTATCTCCAACATCCATCGTGAGATGCAGCCTGCCGCCGACCGTGTCTATGACCTCAAGGGGCGTCGTGTGAGTGTCGACAAGCCTCGCAAGGGTATTTACATTCGCCATGGTAAGAAGGTAGTGATCAGGTAATTGCTCATTGTGACTTTCCAAGCTGTTGCCGATGCACATACCTAAGCGCTATCTGCTCTATCAGCAGAAATATGTTGCACCATACGTCAATATGCTGCTTCAGGTGGTTTCTTTCTTTGCCCATCTGGCAGCTGTCGCGTTGATTGTCTGTGCGACATTGGAGTTTGGCTTTGAACTGTCTGCTCAGTTGAGGCATGAATTCGCCTGGCTCTATTTCTGTGTGTGGATAACGTTTCTGGTGGACCGAATCAGTCACCTGATACTGAAGAAGAGTATTTACTGGAAGTCGGAATATAGTTTCTGGGGGTGGGGTGTCAATGCACTTCTGGCACTGACGCTGTTACCCATCATCGTCAAAGTGCTGGGAATTGATGATAGCACTGGGGTGATGAGTGTCCTGGATAATCGGGTTTTCCACTTGCTGGTGTTGTTCGTGATATCCGTCATCGACCTCTCCGATGCGATGATGAGTTCATTGGGCAAGAAGTCGAATCCGGCCTTGATGATGGCCGTCAGTTTCCTGTTTATCATACTGGTGGGCTCGGGTCTTCTGCTGATGCCGCGGTGTGTCCATCATGGGGTTCACCTATCATGGGTAGATTCGTTGTTTACGGCCACCAGTGCCGTTTGTGTGACGGGCTTGACGACCATCGACGTACCTACTACTTTTACTGTGTTTGGACAGATGGTCATCATGCTATTGATACAGATAGGTGGCTTGGGTGTGATGACCATTACCAGTTTCTTCGCCCTTTTCTTTATGGGCAACGCTTCGATCTACAACCAGATGCTCGTGCGCGATATGGTGAGTTCTAAGTCGCTGGCTTCCCTCTGGTCGACGTTGCTTAATATCTTTGGCTTTACAGCCATCATCGAACTGGCGGGAGCTGTGGCTATCTTCTTCAATATTCATGGTACGATTGGGCTCAGTCTCGCCCAGGAACTGTTCTTCAGCCTCTTCCATTCCATATCGGCCTTCTGCAATGGAGGCTTCTCCATCTATCGCAACGGACTGAGTGCCCCCGAATTGATGGAGCATCATTGCTGGCTCTACATCATCATCTCGCTGCTTATCATTCTCGGAGGTATTGGCTACCCTGTGCTGGTGAATTTCAAGATGGCAGTCTATAAGTATATCGAAGGCATCTGGAAATGGATTCATGGGCAGCGCTACGTTCGTTTCAGCATTCCCAACCTTTATGACATGAATACGAAGATTGTGCTCCGTACGACAGTAGTCCTCATATTGGTGGGTAGTGTCTTGATAGGTTTCTTTGAATGGAACAACACGTTCTCCGGCATGCCTTTGGAAGAGAAACTAACACAGGCTTTCTTCAATGCAGTTAGTCCGCGAACGGCGGGTTTCATCAGTATTGACCTCGGTAGTATGTGCATTCAGAGCATCATTATCTATACTATATTGATGTGGATTGGTGGTGCTTCGCAGTCTACGGCAGGCGGTATCAAGGTGAATGCCTTTGCTGTTAGCCTGCTTAATATCCGCGCCGTCGTACGGGGTTCTGATCGGGTGGAGTTTGCGGGTCGCGAATTGTCGCTCGACTCTTTGCGCAGGGCCAATGTGGCTGTCTTTGTCAGCATTGGCATATTGACGCTCTTCGTCTTTGTGATGACGGTTCTTGAACCACATCTGCCACTCAAGGCGATTATCTTTGAATGTGTGTCGGCTTTCGGCACCGTAGGTTCCTCCCTTGGTATTACCGCCCAGTTGGGCGATGCTGCCAAGTTGCTTCTCGTAGTGTTGATGTTCCTTGGGCGTGTCGGCTTGGTTACATTGGCCCAAGGCATACTGCATCAGTATAAGAATCAGAATTATCAATTGCCAAAAGACAGTATTATCATATCATGAAGTGTATCATTATTGGTTTAGGAACTTACGGCAAGGTGCTTGCTGTCGAATTTACGGAGTACGGTCACGAGGTCATTGGTGCCGATAACGATGCCAGTCGTGTGGAACGTGTGAAGGATAGTTGTGCTGCAGTGTTTCAGATTGATGCCTGCGACGAGTTGGCGCTATCGGTATTACCGCTGAAGAAGGTGGATGTGGTAATAGTGGCCATTGGCCGTAATCTGGGTGCCTCTGTGCGTGTGGTGGCCTTGCTGAAGAAGTTAGGTGTGAAACATATCTATGCCCGTGCCAATGACTATGTGCATAGGAACATCTTGCAGGCTTTCGATATCGACCGGGTGCTCATCCCCGAAGAGCGGGCTGCTCACGACCTGGTGCGCCAGATGGAATTGGGCGTGAAGACCTCTTTGTTCCGTGTCGATGGGAAATATTGTGTCTTCATGTTCAGTATCCCTGAATCATTCGTTGGTCAGCAGGTCAATGACTTGCATCTCTACGATGAGTTTGGACTGAAGATTATCGCGGTCAAGCAGGCGGGGAAGACCATCAACGGCATTGGTATCGCCTATAATGAGGCGGCAGTGACCCAGGTCGTGGAGGGGGGACTTGTCTTGCAGGCCGATGATGAACTCGTGTGCTACGGCAAAGAGTCCGACTTCAGGAAATTCTGCAGGATGCTATAGGCATAACACGAAATATCCCTCAGGCTGTGATCGACCTGAGGGATTTTAAATTGTGTAGGGACACCCGGGCTCGAACCGGGGACCTCTGCAATGTGACTGCAGCGCTCTAAACCAACTGGGCTATGCCCCTATGCTTTTACTTAGCGGGTGCAAAAGTAATCATTATTTTCGAAATAACAAAAAAATAACTCTTTTTTCTGCTGAAAATAGTTAAAAACCGTGTAATCCGTGTAATCCGTAGCTTATTTTTAGTACCTTTGCAGTCAGATTTGCAAATTAAATTTTATTATGGCACAAGAAGATGTATTTAAGAAGATCGTGAGCCATTGCAAGGAGTACGGTTTCGTGTTCCCCAGCAGTGAGATTTACGATGGTTTAGGCGCTGTATATGACTACGGTCAGAACGGCGTGGAGTTGAAAAATAATATCAAGCAGTACTGGTGGAAGGCAATGACGATGCTGCACGAGAACATCGTGGGTATCGACTCTGCCATCTTTATGCACCCGACGATATGGAAGGCTTCTGGGCATGTGGATGCCTTCAACGATCCCCTTATCGACAACCGTGACTCAAAGAAGCGCTATCGTGCCGATGTGCTCATCGAGGACCAGATTGCTAAGTATGATGAGAAGATTCAGAAAGAGGTCGAGAAGGCTCGTAAGCGCTTTGGTGACTCTTTCGATGAGGCGAAATATCTGGAGACCAGTGAGCGTGTGAAGGAGACCAAGGAGAAGCGCGATGCTTTGCATGCCCGTTATGCTGCTGCTATGCAGGGGCCTGACCTCGACGAGCTGAAGCAGATTATCCTCGACGAGGAGATCGTGGATCCCATTAGTGGTACGAAGAACTGGACCGACGTGCGTCAGTTCAATCTGATGTTCTCTACTGAGATGGGCTCTACGGCAGACGGCTCGATGAAAATCTACCTGCGTCCTGAGACTGCTCAGGGTATCTTCGTGAACTACCTGAACGTACAAAAGACCGGTCGTATGAAGATTCCTTTCGGTATTGCGCAGATCGGTAAGGCTTTCCGTAACGAGATTGTGGCTCGTCAGTTCATCTTCCGTATGAGGGAGTTCGAACAGATGGAGATGCAGTTCTTCGTACAGCCAGGTACAGAGTTGGAGTGGTTCCCCAAGTGGAAGGAGACGCGTATGAAGTGGCATCTGGCTCTGGGCTTCGGTGCAGAGAACTATCGTTTCCACGACCATGACAAGTTGGCTCACTATGCTAATGCTGCTACCGATATCGAGTTCAAGATGCCGTTCGGCTTCAAGGAGGTAGAGGGTATCCACTCTCGTACTAACTTCGACCTCTCGCAGCATGAGAAGTACTCTGGCAAGTCGATCAAGTATTTTGATCCTCAGACCAATGAGAGCTACACGCCGTATGTCATCGAGACCTCTATCGGTGTCGATCGTATGTTCCTTTCTATCATGTGTCATGCTTTTGATGAGGAGAAACTGGAGAATGGCGAGACCCGCGTGGTGTTGAAGTTGCCTGCAGCCCTGGCTCCTGTGAAGTGTGCCGTTATGCCGTTGGTTAAGAAAGACGGTCTGCCCGAGAAGGCCCGCGAGATCATCGACCAGCTGAAGTTCCACTTCAACTGCCAGTATGACGAGAAGGACTCTATCGGCAAGCGCTATCGTCGTCAGGACGCTATTGGTACACCCTATTGCGTCACCGTCGATCACGATACGCTTACAGACGGTAAGGTGACACTTCGTTTCCGTGATACGATGGAGCAGGAGCGTGTGAATATCAGCGACCTCAACTCCATCATTGAGGACAAGGTGAGCATCGCTAGCCTGCTGAAGAAACTCCAGTAATGTTTATGGTAACGAAAAGACTATATCAGTTATCCGGCATACTCTGTCTGCTGTTGACGCTGTCGTTCTCGTTGTATTCGTGCAGTGAGGAGAGCGGCACAGAAGACGAGTATGCAGACTGGCAGACACGCAACGATGCTATCGTGAAGGTGTGGGCTAATGATCCCAGCCTGACCAGGATCAAGAGCTATACTGAAGATCCGACTACGGAGGGTGACCCTACCTATTATGTATATGTGAAGAAACTTGAGGAAACAGAAAACTTAGGAGCCTTGAGACCGCTCTTCACGGATACTGTTCGTGTGGCCTATCGTGGCAGACTCATCCCCTCTGCTTCCTATCCGAATGGCTATGTGTTTGACCAAAGCTTTATTGGTGATTTCAGTTGGGAGACGTCGGCTATGACGCAGTTGCGTTGTGGCAGTTTCGTTGAGGGTTTCACCACGGCTCTGATGGATATGCGTGTCGGTGATCGCTGGCTCGTGTATATCCCCTATCAGATGGCATACGGCTCTGGTTCTTCGACAACCTATCCAGCCTACAGCAATATGATTTTCGAAATCGCACTCTTCGACTGCTGGCATCCGGGCGAGAAACGTCCGCCTTTAAAGTAGTGTTGAGTGCGGTTGGGTGATTTTTACTGACAAACACCGTGAATGGCTATGCAGAAGTACGCGGACTATATCAAGCGGATCGAGATTGACTCGCTTTGGAGCGGGAAGAAACACATTGTGTGGGAACTGAATCGTCAGGTGAACATCCTGAGCGGTAGTAACGGCCAGGGTAAGAGCACCATCCTGAATAAGGTGGTGAAGGGCCTTGTCGCTGGAGGCGAGTTCCCTTCCCATATGCTGAAAGGGGTGAAACTTGATGTGGAGCCTGAGGATGCAAAGTGGATACGCTATGACGTGATTCGCTCGCTGGACTCACCTGTGCTCGACCTCGATACTATGGCTCACGTGGATACGCGCATTTCCTCTGCACTCGACTTCCAGCTCTACCACTTGCAGCGGAAGTACCTCGACTATCAGGTGAATATCGGCAACCGCATCATTGCTGAACTACAATCGGGAAATACAGATGCTGCCCAACAACTCTCGATGCAGAAGAAACGTTTCCAGGATATCGTTGATGACCTGTTCTCGGAGACGGGCAAGAAGATCGTGCGGACAGAGAACGAGATACGCTTCTCGCAGATAGGCGAGACATTGGTGCCCTATCAGTTGTCGAGCGGTGAGAAGCAGATGCTGGCCATCTTACTGACCGTGCTCGTAGAGGACAATCAGTCCTACGTGCTCTTTATGGATGAGCCCGAAGTGAGCCTCCATATCGAGTGGCAGAAACGTCTCATTGACCTTTGTCTGGAACTAAATCCGAATGTGCAGATTATCCTGACAACGCATTCGCCGGCAGTGGTGATGAACGGCTGGGTGGATGCTGTGACGGAGGTCAGCGATATTACGTTGTCAGCGTGATGGCTGGGAGTGCGGCCTGAATAAGTGCAGGTTCATACATAGATATGGCGAAAGGGAAGAATGGTGGCTCAAAAGGCTTGCAGGGCTATATCAATAGCCAGTATTTCGAGGCAGCCAACGCGCTGAAATCGAAACGGGCACGCCGGCGTATCGTAGCCTATGTGGAAAGCTACGATGATATCTATTTCTGGCGCACAGTACTCAGTGAGTTTGAGAACGACAAACGATACTTTGAGGTTATGCTTCCCTCTAAGACGGGCTTGTCGCGAGGAAAGAAATCGGTGTTGATGAATTTCCTGGAGGGAGAACCGTTAGGCAGGGATATGATTGCTTGTGTCGATGCCGACTTCGATTATCTTCTCCAGGGTGCTACTGCCCAGTCGCAGAAGGTGCTGGAAAGTCCCTATGTCTTTCATACCTATGTCTATGCTATAGAAAACTATCAGTGCTATGCCCCTTCGTTGCACAATGTCTGTGTGGCTGTGACACTAAACGACCACCGGATCTTTGACTTCCGTGACTACTTCAGTCGGTTCAGCGAGATCTTGTTCCCCCTTTTCGTTTGGTCTGTCATGCTTTACCGGAATGGCAACTATCCGAAATTCTCAATCACAGATTTCAACCGAGTCGCTGACCCAGGAGGTTTTACACCTGCCAATCCTGAACCCTCTCTGGAGAATATCAAGCGAAAGGTGCGTACCCGTATCGGTGAGTTGCAGCGCTTATTCCCAGACGCGAAAGAAGAGTATCTCCAGACGAAGGATGACGTGAAGGCTTTGGGCGTGACGCCGCAGACCACCTACCTTTATATGCAGGGGCATCATCTCTTCGACACTGTGGTGACACCGATCTTGTCAAAGGTGTGTAACATACTTAGACAGGAGCGCCAGAACGAAATTTATCATGCCAAGGCTCACATGACGCAGAAACAAAACGAGATGACCTGCTACGAAAATTCGTTGCAGGATATCAAGGTCATGCTCAAAAAGAACAACGGCTATATGGTGTCAGAGCAGTTCCATCGTGTGCAGGAAGACGTCAGACGGTACTTGGACGACCAGCCGGAGCAATCAACTAAATAAAGGTCTCCAGGAACTTGATGGTACCCTCAACCTTCACCTCTTTGGTGGTGGCGGGCAGCAATAGGGTGTCGCCCATCTGGAATGATACCTCTTGGTCATCGCAACTGAGACGCCCATTACCTTTCACACCGATAAGGATGACGAAGGAGTCGAGATCGCTATAGTCGATTGTCATCGGTTCTGTGAGGTCATAGACCGAAGTCGTGAAATAGGGACACTCCACGAGTTCGATGCCTTCATTTACCTTGGGGGTGTAACCACATCGGTAGTTTGGAAGTACGGTATAGTCAATGCTTTCAGCAGCCAACTCAGTATGGAGTTCGCGATAGTTCCCGTTCTTGTCCTTACGCTTAAAGTCGTAGATGCGATAGGTAACGTCGGAGGTTTGCTGGATTTCAGCAACAAAACAGCCCGCACCAATGGCATGAATACGCCCCGCAGGGATGAAGAATACGTCACCCTCATGGACTTCGTAGCGAGCCAGGGCATCGGTGATGGTATCGTTATCGACCATCGCCTTGTACTCTTCTGGCGTGATTCTCTGTTTCAGGCCGTTATAGAGTTGTGCGCCGGGAGTCGGTTCGAGCGCATACCACATCTCGGTCTTTCCGCGTGACTTACCCTGACGGTGGGCAATTTCGTCGTTCGGGTGAACTTGGATAGAGAGGTCCTGACGGGCGTCAATGAACTTGATCAGCAATGGGAACTCATTCCCGAAGCGAGAATAATTGTCTTTGCCCACGAGTTCATCTTTGTGTTCGCGTACGAGCTGGTTGAGTGATTTCCCCTTTTCAGGGCCGTTGGCAACGATGGTCTCGTTGTTTTCTACACCTGATATCTCCCAGCTCTCACCTACGTTTTCCATCTGTGTGTCCAGATGTTTGAAGGGGATGATCTTGTCACCTCCCCAGAGTGTCTGCTTCAGCAGCGGTTCAAATTTGTACATAATAGTTATATAGTCATTAGTTGTCTTTCCAGAAACTTCTTGTAAACAGTACGAGTACTGTCATGATTTCCAGACGTCCCATGAGCATCAGCGGACAGAGAATCCATTTGATGTAGTCTGGAAGTATCGACCACGACATCACGGGGCCTATTTCTGTGCCGAGTGTCGGTCCGACGTTGCTAACGCAACTCAGTGCAATGGTAATGGCATTTGTATTATCAACTCCTGCAATAATCATGATGGAAGCCGAGACTATCACCATGAGGATTGTGAGTGTAAAGAAGGCGAAGAGAGCGATAAGTCTGTTTCTGGGTATGTTCTGACCGTTGATTTTCACCGGCAGGACAGCATTAGGGTGGATGATTTGCTTAAAGTTGTTGCGTACGATCTTCAGCAGCATCACACCTCGGATACATTTGAAACCGCCACTTGTGCTGCCGGCACAAGCCCCCAGATACATCACCAATCCGAGTATAACCCAGGTAAAATGCGGCCACTGTCCAGCATCGTCATTAAACATGCCTGTCGTCGTAATAAACGATACCACCTGGAAGAGGGCACATCTGAAGGCACGCTCCAGATCATAGTTCATTTGGGTAATCAGCAGAGCCATGATGAGTAGTGTCGCACCTGTCACCACAGCAATGTAGAGTTTGAACTCAGAGTTCTTGAACAATAGGTTCAGCCTCACTTTGAAGACGCTCAGATATAATAAGGTGAAGTTGATGCCCGAGAGGAACTGGAAGGTGATGGAGATGTAATCGATAGTAGGCGAGTGGAAAAACTCGGTGCTGAGGTTGTGGATGGCAAAGCCGCCCGTGGCCGTTGTAGTCATCGAGTAGTTTGTGGCCTCAAACCAGTTCATTCCCGCAGCCCAAAATGCCAATCCACAGGCAATGGTCAGTGACAGGTATATACTCCAGATATATTTGGCCGTTGTTGTCAGTCGTGGATGCATCTTTGCCTTGATGGGCCCCGTAGCCTCGGCGGCAAATACTTTAACGCTACCGGCTACTAACGAAGGCAGGATGGCGATGGTGAAGAATACGATTCCCAGTCCGCCGATCCACTGCAATAGAGAGCGCCAGAACAGGATGCCGTGAGGCAGGCACTCCACATCGTCGAGGATGCTTGCGCCGGTTGTCGTGAAACCCGAGATTGTCTCGAAATAGGCATCTACAACACGTGGAATACTGCCGTGAATCAGGAAGGGGAACATTCCGAAGAAAGAGAAAATAACCCATACGGCAGTCACGAGCAGGAAGGCATCGCGGCGGCTCAGGGTGTTTTCGGCGTGTCGGCCCATCATCAGAAAGAAGATGGCACTTGTGGTAGTCATCAGCATTGAAACCAGAAAAGCCATCTGGTCATCCTCACCGTAGCTTAATGCCATCATAGCACACCACGACATGAAGAAAGCCTCAATGAACAGGAGTGAACCGATGATCTTGCTGATGATACGGAAGTTTACCATATCGCATTCTTTTTGAAATACTTGTCAAGTGTTTGTAGTTTAGCTTCATGGCAGAACACCATGACGGCGTCGCCGGCCTCGATACGTGAGTTTCCATTGACGAGCATGCCTACGCCGTTGCGAACCAGACCGCCAATGGTTACCCCGAATGGCAGTCCCAGATCCTTCACAGCGCGTTTTGTCACACGGGAGTCAGGGGCAGCGGTAAACTCTGCGACCTCGGCATCGACAACCATCAGAGAGCGCAGGTTATCGACGTCGGCATCTAGCATCAGTTGGTAGATGTGGCTGGCGGCAATGGTCTTTTTGTTGATGATGGTACCGATGTCAAGACTCTCGGCCATGTTTACGTAGTCGAGGTTCTCGACAAGTGCCACCGTCTTGCGCACACCGAGTTTCTTGGCTGTTAGACAGGCCAGGATATTGGTCTCGGCATTGTCGGTAAGGGCCACAAAGGCTTGTGTGTTGCGGATGCCTTCCTCTTCCAACAATCCCAGATCACGTCCGTCGCCGTGAATGACCATTGCTTCCTCACTCTCCAGCAGCTCGTTCAGTTTCTCACATCGTTTGCTGCTCTTCTCGATGATTTTCACGTTCATATAGTTGGGGATAGTCAGAGCAGCTCTGACAGCCGTCTTACCGCCACCCATAATGATGACGTTTTTCACATCAGTATAGTGCTCCTTACCTACGATTTTGCGGATGTAGGGGATATATTCCTTGGTAGTCATGAAATAGGCGAGGTCATTGACATGGAGCTCGTCCAGACCACCAGGGATGATGGTGTCGTCGTTACGCTTGATAGCCACGATGTGATAGGGATCGTCTGGACCGCAGAGGTCTTTCAGTGGCTGGTTGAGTATCTCTGCACTCTCGCGGAGCTTGATGCCAAGCAAGATGAGTGCTCCACCGTGTACATCCCATCGCTGGCGAACCCATGACAACTTCAGTCCGTTGGTAATGTCGATAGCTGCCAGTACTTCAGGGTAGATGAGTGAGTCGATGCCCAGCTCCTTGAAGAATGCCTGGTTCTCGGCTGATAGGTATTCGTAGTTGTCGATGCGTGCTACGGTCTTTTTGGCGCCGAGGGCATGGGCCAGGATGCAGGCATTGATATTGATGCTTTCTTCTGGGGTTACGCCGACGAAGAGGTCTGCATGCTGTACGCCCGCCTCCTTGAGGGCATGGATGCTGGTTGGGGAGGCCTGATAGGTCATCACGTCGTATTCGGTGAGCGAACTGAGGCGCTCTTCATCGTCGTCAATCAGGATACAGTCCTGATGTTCTCTTGACAGCAGTTTCGACAGGTGAGTTCCTACGGCGCCTGCACCGACGATGACGACTTTCATAGCGTATTGATAGCTTTAATGATTCCTTCAGCATCAATGCCTACGATGTGTTGCAACTCGGCGACGGTTCCATGTTCTACGAAACTGTCGGGTAGTCCAAGTCGCACCACCTTTGGCTGATAGCCATGATCATTCATCCATTCCAGTACGGCAGAACCGAGTCCGCCCTTCTTCGCGCCATTCTCCACGGTGATGATGCGCGAGAATTTCTGTCCCACCTCTTCGAGGATATCCTCGTCGATAGGTTTCAGGAAACGCATGTCGTAGTGGGCGATACTGGGGGCAGAGGTTTCTTGTGCCAGTTTGGCTATTGCCTCTGTCACGTTGTTGCCCATCGGACCGATGCTAAGGATGGCGATGTCGTCGCCGTCATGCAGTTTACGTCCTTTTCCAATAGGTATCTCTTCAAAGGGACAGCGCCAGTCTCGTAACACGCCACCGCCACGGGGATAGCGGATGACGAAAGGCCCCTTGTCGGGCAACTGTGCTGTGTACATCAGGCGGCGCAGCTCGTGTTCATCCATCGGCGATGAGATGATCAGGTTCGGGATGGGGCGTAGGGCTGCAAGGTCAAAGGCACCGTGGTGGGTGGCACCGTCTTCACCGACGAGTCCGGCGCGGTCGAAGCAGAATACGACGTTGAGCTTCAGCAGGGCCACATCGTGGATGATATTGTCGAAGGCTCTTTGTGCGAAGGCGCTGTAGATATTGCAGAATGGCAGAAGTCCGTCCTTAGCCATACCACCCGAGAAGGTGACAGCATGTCCTTCAGCAATACCAACGTCGAAGGTGCGCTCTGGCATCTCCTTCATCATGATGTTCATCGAACAGCCGGAAGGCATGGCTGGTGTCACGCCGACTATCTTCGGGTTCTGTCTGGCCAGTTCCAGAAGGGTATGGCCGAACACGTCCTGGTATTTCTGGGGCTTGTTGGGGTCGTTGTCCACCAGGCGCTCACCCGTATCCGGATTGAACTTGCCCGGGGCATGCCAGGTGGTGACGTCCTTCTCTGCCGGTGCATAGCCGTGCCCTTTCTGCGTATGCAGATGAAGCAGCTTCGGCCCCTTCATGTCTTTCATCTGTTTGAGAATACGCACCAGTTCCTTCACGTTGTGACCATCGAAGGGACCGAAATAGCGGATGTTCATGCCTTCAAAGATGTTCTGCTGATGAGAGATGGCACTCTTGATGGCGTTGGAAAGACGGATGATGCCCTTCCGACGGTCCTCGTCGAGCATGCCCTTGCCGTGCAGCCAGCGTGAAGCCTTGAAGCGCAGGGCGTTGTAGGTCTCGTTGGTGCTCAGGTTCAGCAGGTATTGTTTCATACCGCCCACAGAACGGTCAATCGACATGTTGTTGTCGTTCAGGATGATCAGCAGGTCGTTAGGTGAGGAAGATACATTGTTCAGACCCTCAAAGGCCAGACCGCCACTCATGGCACCATCGCCGATGACGGCCACGACGTGCCGGTTGTTACCTTCGAGCTTCGCCGCCACGGCCATGCCGAGTGCAGCCGACACCGAGTTGCTTGCGTGTCCGCAGGCAAACGTGTCGTATTCGCTCTCTGTCGGTGAGGGGAACGGTTTGATGCCACCCAGTTTACGGTTGGTACAGAATTGCTCTCTCCGGCCTGTCAGGATCTTATGTCCATAGGCCTGATGCCCTACGTCCCAGACGATTCTGTCCTCTGGGGTGTTATAGACGTAATGCAAGGCAACAGTAATTTCTGCAACACCGAGACTCGAAGCCAGATGCCCTGGGTTGACGGCAACTTCTTCGATAATATCTTTGCGGAGTTCCTGACATAGTTGAGGCAGTTCATCGACACTCAACTTGCGGAGATCCTCAGGGTATTGTATCTTATTGAGTAGTGTAAATTCAGACTTTTCCACTATAACTTCTTTTTATTTTGCTGCAAAGTTATACATTTTTTATCAATATACAAAAAAAAACACTAATTTTGCACCGTAAATTCATAATAGAGATAAAAAAAGCTACTATTATTTGCGAGTTACATAAAAACTTCATATTTTTGCAGATAGTTTAGTTGCTGAAGCCTAAAACATGAAACTTATCACGTTACCGACCTCCGAGATTCGGCCATTGTCGTTCTATCTGGCGATGGAAGAATATGTGGCTCGTCATATCGATGAGCCTGATGCCTTTTTCATGTGGCAGGTGGCGCCCAGTGTCATTTTCGGGCGCAATCAGGTGGCAGCGAATGAGGTGAACCTTGATTATTGCCGTGAGCATGGTATTAGTGTGTATCGGCGGAAGAGCGGGGGAGGCTGTGTATATGCAGACGAGGACAACGTGATGCTTTCGTTTGTCACTTCTGGGGAGAACGTAGGCTTTGCTTTTAACCGGTTTGTCAATATGGTGCTGCTGGTGTTACATCAGATGGGCATCGAGGCCACGGGTACGAGCCGTAACGACATTCTGATTAATGGCCAAAAGGTCTGTGGTACGGCCTGCTATCATCTCACTGGAAGGAGTATCGTACACTCGACGTTACTCTATGACACGAATATGGCGCATATGCTGCATGCTATTACCCCTGCTCCTGAGAAACTGCAGAAGAATGGTATCCAAAGCGTTCGCCAGCGCATCACCTTGCTGAAGGACCATACCCGCTTGAGCCTGGCTGAGGTGAAAGACTTGTTCTGCAGTACGCTCTGTGATGGTGAGCGCATGTTGACGGCTGATGAGGTCGCTGGCGTCAGGCAACTGGAACAGACTTATCTCGACAAACAATTCATCAACTTATTACAACAATAATCTATGGCTATCAAACAAGAATTAGAAAAGAAAGAGAAGCGCACATGCTTGTACGACAAGCATATTTCCTTAGGTGCTACGATGGTGACCTTCGGAGGCTTCGACATGCCCCTACTTTACCAGAATGCGGGTATCGCGCCAGAGCATATGGCTGTGCGTGAGCACGTCGGCCTTTTCGATGTGTCACACATGGGCGAAGTGACGGTCAAGGGTAAGGATGCTGAGCGTTATGTCCAGCATATATTCACCAACGACATCGCCGGTGCCCCTGTTGGGAAAATCTATTATGGTATGATGTGCTATGAGAATGGCGGAACTGTCGATGATCTGTTGGTGTATAAGCTGGGCGAGAACGACTTCTTCCTCGTCATCAATGCTGCCAATATCGATAAAGACTGGGCGTGGATGCAGGAGCATGCTGCCGGCTTCGACATCGACTTGCAGAATCGTAGTGATTTTTACGGACAAATTGCCCTCCAGGGACCAGAGTCGGAGGATATCATGGAACGTGTGCTCAGTCTGCCTTGTAAGGAACTGTCGTTCTATACCTGCAAGACCATTGGGGAGACTCTCATCTCCCGCACGGGCTATACGGGTGAAGACGGTTTCGAGGTGTATGGCACCCATGATTTCATCCGTGCCTGTTGGGATAAACTGATTGCCGCTGGTGTTCAGGCATGTGGACTTGGTTGTCGTGATACCCTGCGCTTCGAGGTGGGACTGCCGCTCTATGGTGATGAACTCTCTGAGGATATTACGCCGATTATGGCTGGCCTGGGCATGTTTGTGAAACTCGACAAGGCTGAATTCATCGGCAAGGAGGCATTGGCCAGGCAAAAGGCCGAAGGACCAGCCCGGAAACTGGTCGGTATCGAACTCTTCGACAAGGCCATCCCTCGTCATGGCTATACGGTGTTGAAAGACGGCCAGCCTATCGGTGAGGTGACGACGGGTTATCACACCCTCTCTACCGACAAGAGTGTCTGCATGGCACTGATTGATGCCCAGTATGCAGCACTCGATACAGAGGTGGAGATCCAGATCCGCAAGAAGGTGTTCCCTGGTAAGGTGGTGAAGAAACAATTTTATAGCAAAAGTTATAAGAAATAAAACATCAAATATAATTTATTATGGCAAAAGTAATTGAAGGACTCTACTACTCAGAGTCGCACGAATATGTAAGAGTAGAAGGTGACTATGGTTTCGTTGGTATCACAGACTATGCACAAAATGCCCTCGGCAATGTGGTATATGTGGATATGCCCGAGGTGGACGATGAAGTGGTAGCTGGCGAGGAGTTTGGTGCTGTGGAGAGTGTGAAGGCCGCCTCAGACCTGATATCACCCGTTAGTGGTACTGTCGTCGAAATTAATGAGGCATTGGAGGATCAGCCAGAGCTGGTGAACCAGGATGCTTATGAAAACTGGATTATTAAGGTGGAACTCTCCGACAAGTCCGACCTCGATAAACTCATGGATGCAGCCGCTTACGAGAAATTCTGTCAGAAGTGATATAATATGGAATATAAGTATTTCCCGCATACGGAGGAAGACCTGCAGGCGATGTTGGAGAAGGTCGGTGTCAAGTCGCTCGACGACCTCTATGCCCAGATTCCCGACAGTATTCGCTTCAAGGATGACTACGATCTGCCGTTGTCACAGAGTGAACTTGAAATCCGACAGGCTTACGACCTGCTGGGTAAGGAGAACCGGCAGTTGACCTGTTTTGCCGGCATGGGCGTCTATGATCACTATACCCCCGCCGTCATCCCCAATCTGCTTTCGCGCTCAGAGTTCCTGACCTCCTATACCCCGTATCAGGCAGAGATCTCACAGGGTACGTTACACTATATCTTCGAGTATCAGTCGATGATGGCCGAACTGACAGGGATGGACATCTCCAATGCCTCCATGTACGACGGCACGACAGCTGCGGCCGAGGCGATGATGATGGCTGTGGCTGCCGGAAAGAAGGTGAATAAGTTGCTGGTTGCAGGCACCATCAATCCCCTGACCTTTCAGGTGCTTAAGACCTATGCCCTGCATCAGGGCATCCAGTTGGATGTGCTTTCTATCCAGAATGGTACGACCAGTCTCGACGAGGTAAAGACCAGACTTGCAGAGGGCGGTTATGCCGGCGTCCTCGTACAGCAGCCCAATATCTATGGTATCGTGGAGGACTATACCGGTTTTGCCGATGCCTGTCATGAACAGAAGGCCCTCTTCATCGTCGATAGTGTCGCTGCCGACCTTGCTGTGCTGAAGACGCCAGGGGAGTGGGGAGCTGATATTGCTGTAGGCGATGGTCAGAGCCTCGGTATCCCGATGTCGTATGGCGGTCCCTATGTCGGTTATATGTGCTGTACGGAGAAACTTATCCGCAAGATGCCCGGCCGTATCGTCGGCATGACCAAGGATAACCGAGACCAGCGAGCCTTCGTACTTACCCTTCAGGCTCGTGAACAGCATATCCGTCGCCAGAAGGCCACGTCGAATATCTGTTCCAACCAGTCGCTGATGGCGCTTTGGGTCACGGTTTATATGTCGCTGATGGGGCGTCAGGGATTGAAGGAGGCGGCCGAGCGTTCTTATGCCGGTGCGCATTATCTCTGTAACGAACTGGTGAAGACCGGTCACTTCAAGCTTTGTTACGACAAACCCTTCTTCAATGAGTTCTATGTGACTTACGACGGCGATGCCGATGTGCTCTACAAGCGTTTCATCGAAGCCGGTTTCCTCGGTGGTCTCCGCTTTGAGAAAGGCTTTCTCTTCGCTGTCACGGAGAAACGCACAAAGGAAGAAATTGATAACCTTGTAAAGTTGGCTGCCTTATGAATAGATCATTATATGGAAATCTGATCTTCGAACTCTCGAAGCCAGGTCGCAAAGGCTATAGTCTGCCGCGTAACAATTTCGGTGATTATCAGATCCCCGACGAACTCCGCCGTAAGGAGGATGCTGCCCTGCCTGAATGCGACGAGTTGACGGTGGTGCGCCATTATACGAACCTCTCTAATAATAACTTCGGTGTCGATACAGGTTTTTACCCGCTGGGCTCCTGTACGATGAAGTACAATCCAAAGATCAACGAGGAGATAGCTGCCTTGCCAGCCTTCCAGGATCTGCACCCGCTGCAGCCGGAAAAGACCGTCCTCGGTGCCAAGGCTTTGATCATCATGCTCGACAAGGCGCTCTGTGCGCTGACGGGACTGGCTCATTTCACCTTCAAGCCCTATGCAGGGGCGCATGGTGAACTGACAGGTCTGATGACCATCGACAACTATCATCGTTCGCGGGGTGACCTGCAGCGTAAGAAGGTCATCGTTCCTGATTCTGCCCACGGCACGAATCCCGCTTCGGCAGCTGTCTGCGGACTGGAGATTGTCGAGGTGAAGTCGCTGGCCGATGGCACGGTGGATTTCGACGACCTGCAGCGTATTGTCGCCGAGCAGGGACAGGAGATTGCTGCCATGATGATGACCAATCCCAACACCCTCGGTCTTTTCGAGGTGCGTATCCCAGAGATTGCCAAACTCATCCATGACTGTGGTGGTCTGATGTATTACGATGGTGCCAACCTGAATCCGATGTTGGGGGCATGCCGTCCTGGCGACATGGGCTTCGACGTGATGCATATCAATCTGCACAAGACCTTCTCGACGCCTCATGGCGGTGGTGGTCCTGGGTCGGGTCCCGTCGGTGTGCGCGAGGGACTGCAGGAGCATTTCCCCTTTGTCTCTCCCTATCAGGGCAACTACGCTGTGATGCTGCGTGCCTATACCTATATTCTCTCGCTCGGACGCGACCAGATCAAGCATGTAGGACCGTTGGCTACGCTGAATGCCAACTATATCAAGGAGTCGTTGAAGGATGTCTATGAACTGCCCATCGACACGACCTGTTGTCACGAGTTCGTTTTCGATGGTCTGAAGGATAAGAGTACGGGTGTCACCACGATGGATGTGGCCAAGCGCTTGCTCGACTATGGCTATCATGCTCCGACAATCTACTTCCCCTTGCTCTTCCATGAGTCGCTGATGATCGAACCGACGGAGAACGAGTCGAAGGAGACGCTCGACGGTTTCATCGCTGTGATGCGAAAGATTGCCGAGGAGGCCAAGGCTGATCCCGAACTGGTGAAGTCGGCACCTCACGATACGCCTATCGGTCGTGTCGATGATGTCCTTGCCGCCAAGCACCCTGTCACCACTTATAAACAGATGCTCAATGACAACAACTGATTTGATCATTATCGGTGCGGGACCTGGCGGTTACCGTGCCGCTGAATATGCTGCCAAACAAGGTCTGAAGGTCGTCATCTACGAGGCTGGCGAGGTGGGAGGAACATGTCTGAATGTGGGTTGCATCCCCACGAAGACATACGTTCACTCTGCTACCTTTGCTGAGGCCCGTGAGCGCATGGCTGCCGTTGTACCTCAGTTGCGTGCTGGTGTCGAGAGCATCCTCTCGCATCCCAACATCACCCTTGTGAAGGAAGCTTGTAAATTCATTGACGCGAATTGCGTCAATGAATTTACAGCTCCTCATATTATCATCGCTACCGGTTCCGAGACGAAGTGGCTCCCCATCGAAGGCGCCCAGACCGATCATTGTGTCGTCGATTCCACAGGGCTGCTCCAGCTGGAGCAGTTGCCTAAGCGCCTTGCCATCATCGGTGCAGGCGTCATCGGCATGGAGTTCGCCAGCGTCTTCCGTCGTTTCGGCAGCGAGGTGACGGTGATAGAATACCTGAAAGAGTGTCTGCCAGCCCTCGATAGCGACCTAGCCAAACGCCTCCGCAAGCAGATGGAGAAAGAGGGTATCACATTCCACATGCAGTGTGCCGTGAAGCAGATAGCCGATGGCGAAGTATTCTTCGAGGATAAGAAAGGGAATACACAGAGCGTTGAGGCCGACATTATCCTGATGGCCACGGGCCGCAAGCCCCGCACCGAGGGACTTGGTCTGGAACATCTGGGCATCACCCTCGCCCCCAACGGCGCCATCCCCACAGATGATAATTTCCGGGCAGGGAGAGAGGCTCGTGTTTTCGCCATCGGCGATGTCAACGGTCGCCAGATGCTCGCCCATGCCGCCGAGATGCAGGCCGTTCGGGCCGTCAACCAGATTTTAGGGAAGAAAGACAACATCCGCTTCGACATCATGCCTGCTGCTATCTTCACCAGTCCCGAGGCCGCCTGTGTCGGTCCTACGGAAGACCAGCTCAAGGAACAGTGCATTGCCTATGAGTGCAAGAAATCCTTCTGGCGGGCCAATGGCAAAGCCCTTGCAATGGGCGAAACCGAAGGCATGCTGAAGCTTCTTGTTGCTGCGGAGGGAGGCCTTATCCTCGGTTGCCATGCCTATGGCGCCCATGCGGCCGACATTGTTCAGGAGGTCAGCGTCCTGATGTGCAAAAGCACCACGCTCAGCGAACTCGCCGACATGGTGCATATCCATCCCACGCTCTCCGAGATTCTCAAGAGTGCTGCGGATTAGTTCGCGTTAGCCTTGTCCGAGGTAGCATAGGCGGCGACATTCCCGTCTGTCGGGGATGTCGTTTGTTTGTTTTTCCTGTTTTTTGATGCACGCATTTGGGCTCTGTCCCAAATGCGTGAAGACGTGATGAGGCGTTTCGGCTGACCTTACAGCGCATCTTCCTGCACGCTCGGCTGACTCCGTCATGATATTCAAGACGACTGAGGCTGTGCCTGCATCGGCACAGGTGATAGGAACGGTAAAGGTGAAAGACGGAGGACTACTTTGTCATGTCGCTGAAGAAGCCTGAAGGCTTAGGCGACAAATATGATTTCTATGGCATCAAGCGAATAGAGCCCCAGATTAGCTTCCAGTATTACTTGTAAGTAAACGGAAATATCAACCCCCTTTAGCATCAAAACAGCATGAGTCCATAAAAAAAATCGGCAAAAGATTTGGGCGTCTCAAATGAATTTCGTATTTTTGCACCGAAGGAATGCGACTATATAGGATAGGAGCCCCGTTTGGATCGGCAAGCGACCTATTAATATAGGATACGACGCTCCGCCTAGGACAAGAGCCCCGTT
>Ga0256404_1004486_pt1 | contig 26343 bp, 21 predicted proteins | sample RumenRJG_01DNA_FD_185990 | JGI IMG/M metagenome (GOLD analysis project Ga0256404, IMG submission 185990) | Bovine rumen microbial communities from Lethbridge, Alberta, Canada - RJG_01 | ecosystem: Host-associated > Mammals > Digestive system > Stomach > Rumen | place: Canada: Alberta | collected...
TGCAGAATTTGAAAATGGGAGCTTATTCCCGCGCTGACAAGAGCGAAATTGAGAGTACACTGGAAATGGTGTACCGCCGTTTCCCGAGACTGAAAGAACGCAGGAATCAGCCTGCCGGCACTCTTTCCGGCGGGGAACAGCAGATGCTGGCCATGGGGCGCGCCCTCATGAGCCATCCGAAAATTCTTTTGCTGGACGAACCTTCCATGGGTCTTTCTCCTATACTGGTGAACGAGATATTTGATATAATAGATAGTGTCAACAAGGCCGGCACGACGGTTCTGCTTGTGGAGCAGAATGCGAAAAAGGCACTGAATATTGCAAACAGAGCTTACGTGCTTGAAACGGGGAAAATTGTCAAGGAAGGGCCTGCACATGACCTTATGAATGACGATTCCATCCGTAAGGCTTATCTTGGTGAGGACAGCTGACCATCCGTTTTTCGGATGTGAAACGGTGTTAATCAGTGTTAGTCTCAGAAGCAGACGGGAGGGCGTTCTATGGAAAAAGTAGTGATTACAATCGCCAGACAATACGGAAGCGGCGGGAAGACAATAGGGAAAATGCTGGCGGCGGATCTTGGCGTCAAGGCTTATGACCGGGAAATCCTGAGGCTTGCCTCCGAGGACAGCGGCATTAATGAGGCTCTGTTTAATCAGGTAGATGAACACCTGAAGGGGTCTTCTCTTTTCCGCTTTATGAAAAAAGAATATCACGGAGAGCTGATTCCGCCGGAAAGCGGAGATTTCCTTTCCGACCAGAACCTGTTTAATTATCAGGCCAAGGTCATTCGGGATCTGGCGGAGGAGGAAAGCTGCGTCATCATCGGCCGCTGCGGTGATTATGTTTTGAAGGATTTTCCGAATGTTGTCCGGGTCTTCATTCATGCCCCGCATGATTTCTGCCACAAAATGACGGTGGAGCGCGGGTCGCGGAGCGAGAAGGAAGCCGACAAATATATGGAGGATATTGATAAATACAGAGGAGAGTATTATCACTATTACACCGGCCAGGAGTGGTTCGATGCCAGAAACTATGATCTGACACTGAACAGTGCTGTTCTCGGATTTGAGGGCTGTGTGGATGCCATCGAGGACTATATTGGCATTCGCTTTGGCAATGACTGGAAAACCAGATAAAAGGAAGACGGGAAATACCCGGAAAAATGAATGAACCAGATATGAGAGGTTTATGAATACGAATACTGACAGTACGAAGAAAATATCCGGCAGCAAAAAGCCGGCACTGATCCTGGCCGGGTGTCTCACGGCAGCACTTCTGACCGGCTGCCTGCAGCGTTCGTCCGGCGGAGAAGAGACGGTAAAAGGCTACGATCTTCTGGAGGAAGGAAACTACAGCGATGCGCTTGAAACATTTCAATCCGCGATTGAAGCTCATGAAGATGAGGTTCCGGCCTACCGCGGGGAGGGGATTGCGCTGATCGGGCTTGCCCGCTACGCGGAAGCCGCGGAAGCCTTTTCAAAGGCACTTTCCTACACGGACCGCAAGATGGACAAGACGAGGTACGATATTCTCAAATATCAGGCCAGCGCCTGTCTTCGCAGCGGTGATTATTCCGGCACGGTGACCACCTGCACGACACTTCTGGACATGAAGGAAGATGCGGACGTATGTTATTACCTGGGGGCAGCCTACCTGGGACTGGGAGATCAGGATCAGGCAAAGAAGAATTTTGACCGTGCCGCGGCGCTGGATGAGGGCAGCTATGCGCTTTATCTGCACATTTATGAGTGCTATGCCGATTATGACCTGACGGCGGACGGTGACTCCTATCTGAAGACCGCGGAAAGTATCCAGCCGGAGAGCGATGATGATTACTATCAGCTGGGGCAGATTTATTATTATCTGGAGCAGTATGATGAGGCGAAGAATGCGCTGGCGCCGGCGGCAGAGAATGGATATACGCCGGCCATGGAACTGATGGGAGAGGTTTATCTGGCGCAGGAAGATTATGATCATGCGCTTTCCATGTTCCAGTCCCTGATGGACCTGAAGGGAGAAAGTCCGGCTGCCTATAACGGGCTTGCGCTCTGCTCGATTGCTTCCGGTAATTATGACGGAGCGCTTGCTTATATTGAAGAAGGTTTGAAGCTGGATACAGATGAAAGCAAGCAGAATCTGCGATTTGACGAGATTGTCTGCTATGAAAAAAAACTCGATTTTGAAACTGCGGCCATCAAAGCCAGGGCATATGTGGAGCTGTATCCGACGGACGAGGCAGGACAGAGGGAGTACCGTTTTCTAAAAACAAGAGTAAGCAGCTCCGGCGGGAGTGAAACATCAGCAGAACAGACGGCGGGCGATCCGGCATCCGCGGAGACATCGGCGGATACAGCGTCAGAGACAGGCATGACATCCGGGGACACGGCATCCGCGGCTCAGCAGTAAAACGGTGCGATAATTTCAGAGGTACAGATGGAAGAAGTAAACAGAAACAGAACCTCCGACAGCCGTCCGGAGAGGGTGATTGTGGCGGCTGTTTGTACGGGGGACGAACGTGAAACTGCCGAGTCCGTGGAGGAACTGGTGCAGCTGGCGGATACAGCCGGTGCACAGGTTGTCGGCCGTGTGATTCAGAACCTTGAGAATCCGGTCCCGGGTACGTATCTGGGCGCAGGAAAAATAGAAGAAATTCACAACCTGGCGGTGGCCGCCGATGCCGATGCACTGATCTGTGATGATGAACTCTCACCGGCACAAATGAAAAATCTGGAGCGTTCACTGGAATGTGCTGTTCTTGACCGTACGATGCTGATTCTGGACATTTTCGCCAGGAGAGCCCATACGAGCGAAGGACAGATACAGGTGGAACTGGCACAGCTTCAGTACCGGCTGTCCCGACTGGAGGGATCCGGAAACGCACTGTCCCGGCTGGGAGGCGGTATCGGAACCAGAGGTCCGGGGGAGAAGAAGCTGGAGACAGACCGGCGCAGAATCCGCTCGAGAATTTCCAGGCTGAAGGAGGAACTGAGGGAGGTTGAACAGCACCGCGAACTTCTGCATGAAGGCCGTGTACGGAAATCGATTCCTTCGGCGGCAATTGTCGGCTATACAAACGCGGGAAAATCAACGCTTCTCAATACGCTGACCGGAGCCGGCGTGCCGGAGGAAGATCAGCTGTTCGCAACGCTGGATCCGACAACCCGTAGGCTGACGCTTCCGGACGGGCAGGAAGTTCTTCTGACCGATACCGTCGGGTTTATCCGAAAGCTTCCGCATCATCTGATCAGCGCCTTTCGCAGTACTCTGGAGGAAGCGCGCCATGCGGACGTGATCATCCATGTGGTGGACAGTTCCAGCTCCCAGATGGGGCGGCAGATGGAGGTTGTCTATCAGACATTGGATGAGCTGAGCATTTCCGGCCGTCCGGTGATTACGCTGTTTAATAAATGCGACCGGAAGGAGCGGGGATTTCATCTGTCGGATCCGCGCGCAGAACACTGCCTTGACATCAGTGCGAAAACAGGGCAGAATCTGGATCAGTTCGAGGCCGTTCTCGCAGATGTCCTGAACGAGAGGTTTATTTTGATTGACCGTGTCATCCGTTATCAGGATGCGGGAAAAGTGCAGCTTATTCGCAGAGGCGGAAAGCTTTTGTCGGAAGTATATGAGAGTGACGGAATACACGTGATTGCCTATGTGCCGCCGGAAGTTTACGGAAAGCTGTGAAAAGGGCCGGAGTGCGGGATGATCCCGTGCCGTCACGGGAAAACAAAAGAATAAGACAAAAGGATAAGACATAAAAAGAACCCGGGTTCAACTGAACCCGGGTTCTGGCGGTCTATCTATCGATTAAATGCGGTAATCACAGTTTAACGACATTAGAAGCCTGCATTCCACGCTGTCCTTCTGTCAGATCGTAGGAAACTTCCTGACCCTCTTCAAGAGTCTTGAAGCCTTCTCCCTGGATTGCTGAATAATGTACGAATACATCCTTGCCATCATCGCCAGTGATGAATCCGTATCCTTTTTCTGCGTTAAACCATTTTACTTTACCTTTGTTCATGATGATGCCTCCATAAGCATATAAAAATGTTCTCGATCTGGGTAATGGAAGAACACATAAGCGTCAGAATTCAAAACAATTATTTTCATGCTTCAGCTAAGTGATATCTTACTACCTGCAAATCTTTAGTGCTTCTAAATTATATGTCAGACGACCGGATAAGTCAACAAAATAAATCATGGAAACAGCACATTGGAAACCGGCTGAATCACGGCGGAATTACTCCGTATCAGGTTCAATATCAACGTAGATGACATCATCTCCGGTGGAAAGAACAGCATCCGTTTCAAGCTCATCATCGGAGAGAACACCCAGAAATTCATCCGTGTAATCGTAGGTTACCTCACTGATTTTTGCGTTTTCTGAAAGATCCTTCCCGATCATATATACGTATGCATCCTGGACAATGGTATCTTTCCCTGTGTAGTTTTCATATTCATCGACACTGCCGTAATTATAGGCGTTTACTTCCCGTTCCTCGTAGGTTTCAAGATAATCCTCCGTAAGGATGAGATTTTTTTCTTCACAGTAGGCACTGATAAAAAGCCAGCGGTTGACATAACTGAGAATGTCCGCCTGCATATCATCCGCGTCTGCTTCCGTGCCGTATTCTTCACTCAGAGTATCATAACCGGCCTGCACGTATTTTTGAGCCTTACGGTACAGATCATCCGGATAGCCGTCGAAGGAAGCGCCTGCGTATGCCTGTTCGAAAAGATCCGTATACATGGAATCCTCAGAATTGAGATTGCTTATATCTTCGAGTTCGGTCCGCACTGCCTCCCGGTAGTCATCCTCCGAATCATACCCGAGTTTTTTCAGATAGCTGTCATCCAGTTCCTGATAGCGGGGAGCTTTCACGTCGTTGATGCGGACCCTGAAACAAATGGTCCGGCCGGTCCACTCCTGTGTGGGGGCTGTTTCATCGTAGGTAATGCTGAACGTAAGGGTTTCCCCGGTGCGGTGTCCCTCCAGGTTCTCATCAAAAACATCGCCGAACTCCCAGTTTCCCAGCAGCAGCTCGTAATCGCTGCAAAGCGTACTTTCAGTTTCACCGTTTACAATCGTGACGTCGATATTGACCTGATCGCCGGTTTGCGCACCTTCGGCTGTACTGGCGAACGTAGTATCTGTGTCAAGACGGCTGTCAATTTCCGCATCGACATCTTCATCCGTAACCGGATAAATTGACTTTTCTACTTTCAGAACGTCATAATTTCCAAAAGTTACATACTGTGCAGCATTTCCGGTCAGATATCCGGAAACAGCACCGGAGGGGAGTTCGCTCCCGGAACCGTTTTTCTGGTTGTTACAGGCTGTCAAACCAGCCAGTAGAAATAAGATGGTGACGGCGGCTATTTTTTTCTTCATTGCCCTTCCTTTCCTGCCCACGAAAAGTATAAAATATGATAGCATGGAGAGGGACAGAAAAAAAGAACAATCATCATTAATAATTACGTGCAGCCTGGAGGATAAGTATGGATATAGAACTTCCTTCCAGGGTGAGAAAGATTATTTCCACTCTGGAGGATCAGGGATATGAGGCATTTGCTGTGGGGGGCTGTGTGAGGGACGTGTGCCTGGGAAAGAAACCAAGTGACTGGGACATTACGACCTCAGCCCCTCCTCTTAAAGTAAAGGAAATGTTTTCCCATACCGTGGACACGGGACTGAAACACGGTACCGTTACGGTGGTGATGGGGCAGGAAAACTTTGAGGTGACGACGTACCGGATTGACGGCGCCTATGAGGATATGCGCCATCCGAAAGAGGTTACTTTCACTACAAGTCTGTCAGAGGATCTTAAAAGACGTGATTTTACAATCAATGCCATGGCGTACAATGAACGGCAGGGCATCATTGATCTGTTCGGAGGGAGAGAGGATCTGGAACATCACCTCATACGCTGTGTCGGGGAGCCGGAAGAAAGATTTCATGAGGATGCGCTGCGTATTTTCCGCGCTGTCCGTTTTTCGGCACAGCTTGATTTTTCAATTGACGGGGATACGGCGGAAGCGATCCGGAAGCTGGCACCGGAGCTTGGGCAGATCAGTCCGGAACGTATCCGCACAGAGCTGGAAAAACTGATTACATCGGATCATCCGGAAAGGCTTCGGACCGCCTGGAAGCTCGGCGTGACAGCACAGATTCTTCCGGAATTTGACGCGATAATGACGCAGGTTCAGAATAACGCTCATCATGTGTATACGGTTGGCGAACATACCCTGCGCACCATGCAGAATATTCCTCCGGAAAGTATTCTTCGCTTTACCATGCTTTTTCATGATTTTGGGAAACCGGCGGTGGAAACGGTGGATGAAGAAGGGATTTATCATTACGAAAACCATGCGCGTGCAAGTGAAAAAATTGCAGTCACGATTATGAAACGGCTGAAATTCGATAATGCTTCAATGAATACCATCCGCAGGCTGATTGCCATTCATTCACTGTATCCGGAAGAAACGGAGGAGGGCGTGCGCCGCGCCGTTCATAAAATGGGTGAAGATTTATTCCCGGCGTATCTGAAGGTGAAGCGGGCGGACATCCTGGGGCAGAGTCCCGCCGTGCAGAGTGCAAAACTGGCTTATCTGGGTAGAGTGGAGGATCTGTACGCAACAATTCTGAAACGCAGAGACTGCATGAGCCTTAAGGAAATGAAGGTTACGGGAGATGACCTGAAAAAGGCCGGCATCAGTGCCGGACCCGGAATGGGCAGGATCCTGAATACGCTTCTTGACGATGTACTTTCCGTGCCGGAACACAATGAAAGAGGCTATCTGATGCACAGAGCGGAGGAACTGGCGGGTTCAGCTCTTTACAAAGCAGCCGGGGAAAGTTAAAATCAAGACGTTCGTTATACTGATAATGATATTTTGCAGAAAAAGAGGGATCAACTATGGGGTTTATATCTACACCCGTAAAGGGAATGAATGACTTTACACCGGAGGATATGCGCCTGCGCACTCATGTTTTAAGTCTTATCCGTGATAATTACAAAAAATTCGGCTTCGACGAAATTGAGACGCCGTGCATGGAACATATTGAAAACCTTTCGGGCAAGATAGGCGGAGAAAACGAAAAGCTGATTTTCAAGGTAATGAAGAGGGGCCGTGAACTGGAGAAGGGCCTGCAGACAGGAGAGATTGCCGACAGCGGCATGCGCTATGATCTGACGGTTCCGCTGTCCCGCTACTATGCAAACAATCGCGCAGTCCTTCCTTCTCCGCTGAAGGCCCTGCAGATTGGAAATGTATGGAGAGCCGACAAGCCTCAGAAGGGACGCTTCCGCCAGTTTACCCAGTGTGACATAGATATTCTCGGAGAGTCATCCTGCATGGCGGAGATTGAACTGATCAGTGCGACGGCCGATACGCTCAGCAAAATCTTTTCCGAGGTGGGAATTCGTGAGTTTACGGTACACATCAACGATCGCCGTATTCTGAAATCCATGGCTCTGGCAGCCGGTTTCCCGAAGGATAAGCTGAACGAAGTATTTATCACACTCGACAAAATGGATAAGATCCATCTGGACGGCGTGAGAGAATCTCTTCTGGAGGAGGGATATGACGCTGCCGCGGTAGAAAAGTACACGGCCATGTTCAGCAATATTCCGGATGACACAGACGTCAGCCGTTTCTGCGGGGAAATCTGCGGTGATTATCTGGATGACGGCGTGAAAGAGAACATGGATATCATTATGAAGACCAGCAGGGCGCTGCTTCGAAGCGGTGTCTCCCTGGTATTTGATCCGACGCTGGTCAGAGGAATGTCTTACTATACAGGAACTATTTTTGAAATCACGATCGACAATTACAACTTTTCCATAGCCGGGGGCGGACGCTATGATGAGATGATCGGACGTTTTTCCGGCCAGAACGTACCCGCCTGCGGGTTCTCCATCGGCTTTGAGCGAATCGTCACCATTCTGCGTGATCTTGGCTGGAAGGAACCGTCGGATGGCTGTCCGAAGACGGCTTTCCTTGTAGATAAAAAAGCAGACGCTGATAAACTGCTTAAGGTATTTAAGGCGGCTTCCGGTATTCGTGAGCAGGGCGGAACCGCAACGGTGGAACCGCTGGCCAAAAACGCAAAATTCCAGGTAGAAAGCCTTGAAAAGAACGGCTATACGGATGTCCGCAAGGTATACCCGGATACGGAAATCTGAAGAAGATTTAGGGAGAATGACGGAAACCTTCTTATTGACAAATAGGAAAGCCCGGTATATAAGTATAGCAAATGCTCATTTGTGAACGCATGGGGTAAATATCAATACGGAATAAACAAAAAAGGAGAATGTATTATGAACAAGACAGAATTAGTTTCAGCTATTGCTGATGAAAGCGGATTATCCAAAAAGGATGCTGAGAAGGCACTGAAGGCATTTACTTCCGTTGTAGAAAATGAACTGAAGAAGGGCGAAAAAATTCAGCTGGTAGGTTTCGGAACTTTCGAGGTATCCGAGAGAGCAGCAAGAACCGGAAAGAATCCCCGTACAGGCGAGGAGATTGAAATTGCCGCCGCCAGAACTCCGAAGTTCAAAGCCGGCAGGGCACTGAAGGACGCCCTTAACTGAAATATGCGGCTGGATAAGTTCCTGAAGGTTTCCAGACTGATCAGGCGCCGTACGGTGGCGAACGAAGCCTGTGATGCCGGCCGCGTTTCGGTAAACGGAAGAACGGCGAAGGCCTCTGCAGATGTAAAGGAAGGCGATGTAATTGAGATCGCTTTCGGAACGAGAACCGTGAAGGTCCGGGTTCTGAATGTGCAGGAAACTGTGAGAAAAGATGAGGCTTCGGAATTATTTGAGTATGTGTGAGAAAGTGGAGACTGGAGAACAGTCTCTGCTTTTTTCAAAAAAACGTAATATAAATGTAATATCGAATCGGGCCAAAAGAGTTGCAATCCTCTCGATTTAAGCTTAAACTAAGAATACCTGTAGATTTTTTTGCGGTCTGTAGATAAAAAAGGGGAATGGCAGCTATGACATCTAATCACAAGAAGCAGGCCAGCCGGGCTAACCGCTTTGGAATGGCGGTTATTGCGGCAATCGTTCTGGTGCTGATCGCTGTACTGCTTGTACGCAGTCATACATTGCAGACAAAAATTAATGCCTATGCCCAGACGAACGAGGCGCTCACCGAACAAATTGAGGATGAGAAAGGCCGGGCAAAGGAGATAGAGACTCTTCCTGACTATATTCAGTCGGATGAATATATCGAGAAGGCCGCCAGAGAAAAATTCGGTCTTGTGTATAAGGATGAGAAAATTTTTAAGAGTTCAAAATGAAACGGATGGCAGAAGATGGTGCACATTGTGTACCATCTTTTCATTTATAGAGAGCACCCGGCATGGAGAGTATCCGGCAGGCGGAGAAAAGACGGAAGGATGGCAGGAATATGGACAGGTTCTTGCAGGATGTATTTGCAGTTATCGAAGAATATCAAATGCTCAGCCCGGGAATGGCAGTGATTGCCGGCGTATCCGGAGGCGCCGATTCCGTATGTCTTCTGCGGTGTCTGATTGAATGGAAGAGGAAAAACGGGCCGCTCGATATTTCAGTGGTTCATGTAGAACACGGTCTTCGCGGCGAAGAAAGCCTGGAGGATGCCCGGTTTACAGAAAAACTGTGCAGGGCATATGATATTCCGTGTTATACAGAGTCCATTGACGCTGCCCGGATCGCCGGAGACAATGGAATGACGCTGGAAGAAGCCGGCCGTTACGCACGATATAAGATTTTTGAATGTTACCGGCAAAAACTTCACGCGGATGTTTGTGCGCTGGCTCATCATGCGGGCGATCAGGCGGAAACGGTTCTTATGAACCTTGCGCGGGGAACCGGACTCAGAGGACTGGGCGGCATTGCACCGGTGCGGGAGCAGGTGATCCGGCCGCTGCTGTTTGAAACCAGGGCACAGATAGAGGATTATCTCCGGCGGATCGGACAGAACTTTAAGACAGACAGGACCAATCTGGATACGGAGTTTACCCGGAATAAAATGAGGCTTGAAATTATTCCCGCCATGGAAAACAGGATAAACCCGGAATCGGTGCGGCATATCTGCCGGGCGGCAGAAACATGCCGCCAGGCGGAGCAATTCCTGGAGGAGGAAGCCGCCCGGCGTATGAAGGCGTGTGTGCAGGTGACGCAGGAAGAAGCCGTGATTTCCTGCCATGCCTTTCTAAGACAGCCTCCGGTTATGCGCTCTTACATTGTGCGCCGTGTCTTTTTTATTCTTCGCACGGGGGAAGGCCTAAAAGACATAACCGCCCTTCATGTGGAGGCCGTATGCCGCCTGGCCGCCGGCCGGACCGGAGCAAGATTGGATCTTCCCGGTTTTTCTGCGGTCAGGGACTATGACCGGCTTAAGATCATCCGGCAATCTTCTTTGGAGGATAAAAGCACAGAAAAAAGCGAAGAGGCGGGATCAGGGCGGAACAGGAAGCCGGAGGATTCCGGACAGAAGAGGAAGGTTATTGTTATTGACACGGAAAACGGCGGAGAATACGAATGCGGAAGCTGTCGTTTTATGGTACGCGTGATAGACGGAGCGCAGATCCCCCGGGATGTGTTTCCGGATCCGGGAACGCCGGATCAAAAGGCGCTGTACAGGACGCCGGATGTGGACCGGATTCCGCAAAAAGAGTACACGAAATGGCTGTGCTGTGATAAAATTAAAAATACTATGTGTATCCGTACACGCCGTCCCGGCGACTATTTTGTTACGGATGCGGACGGAAGGCACCAGCTGCTGAAAAAGTATATGATCGATCAGAAAATCAGCCGGGACCGGCGTGCGGACATGCTGCTGATTGCAGAGGGAAGTCATATTTTGTGGATGCCGGGAGGAAGGATCAGTGAGGATGTCCGGGTGTCCCGCAGTATGAAGAAGGTTCTTGAAATCACCGTCGTAAAACATGAGGAAATGCGGAAAGAAAACGCAGAATAAGAGGAGCTTGGCATGGCAGAGCATATTGATGTTTTAATTCCGGAGGATGAAGTCGAAAGAAGAATTGGAGAAATGGCGGAACAGATCAACATGGAATACGCCGGCAGAGGCGTACATCTTATCTGCATCCTGAAGGGAAGTATCTTTTTTACCTGTGAGCTTGCAAAAAAACTGACCATTCCGGTTACCATGGATTTTATGTCCGTGAGCAGCTACGGGGCAGGTACCCGCTCCAGCGGGGTTGTCCGCCTTGTAAAAGATCTGGACGAACCGATCGAGCACAAGAATGTTATTGTGCTGGAGGATATTGTAGACAGCGGTCATACGCTTCACTATCTTCTGCACAACCTGACCCAGAGGAATCCGGAAAGCCTGAAACTGGCGGCTTTGCTGGACAAGCCGGACCGCCGTGTCACGGATGTCCATGTGGATTACACCGGTTTCACGATCCCCGATAAATTTGTGGTGGGATGCGGAATGGATTATGATCAGCGCTACCGCAATCTGCCTTATATCGGTGTGATTTCATTTGACGACTGAAAGCATAAGGGGAAGCTATATTGAACACAAATAAAAATAACAACAGCAGTGCTGTACGGAATATCGGTTTTTACATTGTTCTGGCCGTTTTGTTTATACTGATGGTTTTCGGACTCCGGGAAGGAATGGAGACCAGGAATACCGTGACCCAGAAACAGTTTGAACAGATGCTCGAACAGGGGGAAGTTATCTCGGTCGAAATCAGCCAGAACCAGCAGGTACCGACCGGTGTTCTGGAAATAACCGTTACGGACGGAACGATTTATACGCTGAATGTGTCAGACGTCCGACAGGAGGAGCAGCTTCTTCGCGGATATGAGGAGGTTGCCGTAAAGGTAAACGATGTCGAGAAGGACAGAGTTTTCCTTACAACCATTCTGCCGGTGATTCTAATGTGCGTCATGCTGATCTTCTTTGCCATGATGATGAACCGGCAGGCGGGCAGTTCAAACGCGAAGATGATGAATTTTGGCAAAAGTCATGCCAGAATGATCACGCCGGACGCGCAGAGGGTGACCTTTTCGGATGTGGCCGGCCTGCAGGAAGAAAAGGAAGACCTGCAGGAGCTGGTTGATTTTCTCAGAAAACCTGAAAAATACCTGAAAGTCGGAGCGCGCATTCCGAAGGGAGTTATTCTGGTGGGGCCGCCGGGAACCGGGAAAACGCTGCTGGCAAGAGCCGTTGCCGGCGAGGCCGGCGTGCCGTTTTTCAGCATCTCCGGCTCTGACTTTGTTGAAATGTTCGTTGGCGTCGGCGCTTCCAGGGTCCGCGATCTTTTCGGGGAAGCAAAGAAAAACAAACCCTGTATTATTTTTATTGATGAGATAGATGCCGTTGCCAGGCGCCGGGGGACCGGTATGGGAGGCGGGCATGATGAGCGCGAGCAGACACTGAATCAACTGCTGGTAGAAATGGATGGCTTTACGGCGAATGAAGGCATTATCGTCATGGCAGCCACCAACCGCGTGGATATTCTGGATCCGGCCATTCTGCGCCCGGGACGTTTTGACCGCCAGGTGGCGGTGGGCCGTCCGGATATTAAGGGACGCGAGGAAATCCTGAAGGTTCATTCCAAGGATAAACCGCTGGGAGATGATGTTAATCTCGGGCGGACAGCCAGAACGACGAGCGGGTTTACAGGCGCAGACCTTGAGAACCTGATGAATGAAGCAGCCATCGGCGCAGCAAAGGACGGACGGTCTTTCATCAAACAGGCGGATATCGACAAGGCCTTCATCAAGGTGGGAATCGGCGATGAAAAGAAGAGTCATGTGATCAGTGAAAAGGAAAAACGGATCACTGCCTACCATGAGTCGGGCCACGCCATCCTGTTCCACCTGCTCCCGGACGTCGGACCGGTTCACACCATTTCCATCATTCCGACCGGACGCGGAGCCGCCGGCTATACCATGCCGCTGCCGGAGCGCGATGAAATGTTCAATACCAGGAGTGAAATGCTGGAAAATATTGTTGTTGATCTGGGCGGCAGAATAGCGGAGGAACTGGTCATCGGCGATGTGACAACCGGCGCCTCCCAGGACATCAAGCAGGCGACGGCTATGGCGCGGGCTATGGTTACCAAATACGGCATGTCGGAGCGTCTCGGCCTTGTCAATTATGAGCAGGGGGAAGATGAAATATTTATCGGACGTGACATTGCACATTCCAAGGCGTACGGTGAAAATGTTCAGTCGGAGATTGATGATGAAGTTAAACGGATCATTGATGAAGCGTACGATACCGGACGGCGTCTGATTGAATCTCATATGGATGTGCTGCACGCAAGTGCAAAGCTGCTGATGGAAAAAGAAAAAATCGGGCGTGAGGAATTCGAAGCTCTATTTAAGGATTCACGGGCGGATGCCGCCAGTACCGCACAGCCTGAGAACGTCGAAGTCGAAAAGGGAGTTTCAGAGAATGCTCCGAAAGCCGATAACGAATAAACAGGGACGGAAAACACTTTTTTCGGGGAAACGACTGGGTATTTTTCAATATAAATAAAAATATGCACAAAATACACCAATATAATTTGTGAAGACTGTGCAGACTTTTTTGGAAAATGGTGCTACTATACATCATGTAACCCCCCAATATATTATAGTTTTTGCTACACCCAATCAGAAATACCTTCTCAGAAAAAAGGCGGCCCTTGCGGCTGCCTTTTTTCTTTGTTATGATATGGTGAGTCTGCCGCTTACGGAAACGGTGCCGGACCGGACATGGCAGCAGAGACAATACAAAAGACGTGAGAAAAAGATGAACACAAATACAGCTTACGAACATTTCCTGAAAACAGCAAAATATATCCTGCAGATGCGCCCGGTTTTTAACGCGGACGCCGTTTTCAGTGATGAAACAGAAAATTATGTATCTCCGGCAGAACCGGAGAAGGGAAGCACGGTTTCCATTCGTCTGCGCACGGCGCACAATAATATTGACGATGCCTATCTGATCAGCGGAAAGCTCCGTCAGAAAATGGATTTTGAAAAGACGGAAGGGAGCTTCGATTACTATACGACATCCATAAAACCCGGCTCGTCCTGGTTTCGCTATTACTTTGAACTAAGCTGCGGGCGCATTCACTGTTATTACAATAAGCTGGGTGTGACGCAGGATCTGCGGGATGACTATTCCTTCAGCATCCGCCCGGGCTTTCATACTCCGGACTGGGCGAAAGGTGCCGTCATGTATCAGATTTTTATTGATCGTTTCTGCAACGGCGACCCGGAGAATGACGTGCTGGATAATGAATACTCCTATATTAATGAGTGCGTTACACGCGTGACGGACTGGGACAAACGGCCATCTCCGATGGATGTCCGCGAGTTTTACGGCGGCGATCTCGCCGGAGTGTTTAAAAAACTGGACTATCTTCAGAGCCTGGGCATCGATGTTATTTATTTTAATCCGCTGTTCGTATCTCCATCCAACCATAAATATGATATTCAGGACTATGATCATATCGATCCCCATCTGGGGCATTTTGTGCGGGATGAGGGTGAACTTCTGCAGTATGGAGACAAGGATAATACTCATGCCACGCGCTATATTCAGCGGGTGACGCGGAAGGAGAATCTGGAGAGCGCCGATAAAATGTTTGCCGAGCTGGTATCGGAATGCCATAAGCGGGGCATCCGCGTGATTCTTGACGGCGTGTTTAATCACTGCGGTTCCTTCAATAAATGGATGGACCGCGAGCGGATTTACGAAAATCAGGAAGGGTATGAGAAAGGTGCGTATATTTCCGAGGACAGCCCGTATCATTCCTTCTTCCACTTCAATAACGAGCATGAGTGGCCGTACAATCCTTATTACGAAGGGTGGTGGGGGCACGATACACTGCCGAAATTGAATTATGAAAATTCCCCGAAACTGGAGGAATACATTCTGAACATAGGAGCCAAATGGGTATCCGCACCGTACAACGCCGATGGATGGCGGCTGGATGTGGCAGCTGATCTTGGGCAGTCAGCGGAGTACAATCACATTTTCTGGAAAAAGTTTCGTCAGAGTGTGAAGAAGGCGAACCCGAATGCCATTATACTGGCGGAACATTATGGAGCGCCCGGAGCCTGGCTGCAGGGGGACGAGTGGGATACGGTCATGAACTATGACGCGTTTATGGAGCCGCTGACCTGGTTCTTCACAGGCATGGAAAAACACAGCGATGAATTCAGGCAGGATATGCTTGGAAATGCGGGAAGATTCATCGATTCCATGCGCTACAACATGGCTCAGTTTATGGCTCCCTCACTCCAGGTGGCTATGAATGAGCTTTCCAACCATGACCATTCCCGTTTTCTGACCCGCACGAATCATATGGTTGGCCGTATGAATAATTTTGATTACGATGCCGCATCGGATCATATCCGGCCGGAAATCATGCGGGAAGCGGTGGTCATGCAGATGACCTGGCCGGGGGCACCGACCATCTATTACGGTGATGAGGTTGGCGTATGCGGGTTCACGGATCCGGACAACCGGCGTACGTACCCATGGGGGCATGGCGACTGGAGAATGCTTGACTTTCACCGGGAGGCAATCCGGCTTCATAAAAAGCATCGGGTGTTTGCCAATGGATCTCTCATCATCCTGTATGGTTCACAGAATGAGCTGGTCTACGCCCGCATGAATTCGGAAGAGAAGATCATCGTACTATTTAATAACGGCGATGAGGAAACCGATATTACGCTGCGGGTATTCCCGGCAGGAATCGAGAATGGGGATGTGCTCGATTCCATATTCATCACGGATGCGGAAGGCATCAGCCGCAGGCAGATCCGGGCGGTATGCGAAAATGGCTGTATTCAGGTTCATATGGCTCCCACGAGTGCAGTCGTCATGGAAAAGACGGGAAACCAGAAAACGGATTCCGGTGTGTTACAATGAAGTTTCGGGAGGATAATCAATGAATATTATAGTTTTGGCAGGAGGAACCAGCACGGAACGGGATATCTCCATCGTATCGGGGATGGAAGTGACAAGAGCGCTTCGAAACCGCGGACATCGCGCAGTCATGGCGGATGTCTGCTTCGGGACCTGCAATATGGATCCGGCGGCCGTTTTTGATTACACAGATACGCCGGAGGAAGAAGCCGCGTGGATTCATACCTTCGACAGCAAGGTTGAAGAGGTCAGGACACGCCGCAGTTTTTTCGCGGAGGGATTGCTGGAGCTTTGTCAGGCGGCGGACACTGTTTTTATGGCTCTTCACGGTTCCAACGGGGAAGACGGAAAAATCCAGGCCTGCTTCGAACTGATGGGAATTCCCTTTACCGGAAGCCGCTATCTGGGAAGCGCGCTGGGGATGGATAAGGAACTTACCAAACAGATTTTCCGCGAAAACGGCGTTTCCACTCCGGCGGGAATTGTACTTCACCGCGGGGATCCGGTTCTGCCGCCTTCCGAAAACGGCGTTGGTGTTCCCTGTGTAGTCAAGCCTTCCTGCGGCGGTTCCAGCGTCGGCGTCAGCATTGTTCGAACGGAAGAGGAATATCATACGGCCCTGGAGGAAGGCTTTCGCTATGAGAATGTTCTGATTGTAGAGCAGTATATTGACGGCAGAGAGTTTTCCGACGGCGTTGTGGACGGAACAGCTTATCCGATTATTGAGATTGCGCCGATTCAGGGATTTTATGATTACACCAATAAGTATAAGGCCGGCAGCACGGTGGAAACCTGCCCGGCTTCTCTGACGCGGGAACAGACGGAAAGAATGCAGAAGCTGGCGGTAGATGCCTATCATGCTCTTCGTCTGGACAGCTACGCCCGCATGGATATCATGATGGCGAAAGACGGAGGTATGTACTGCCTGGAGGCCAATACGCTTCCGGGAATGACGCCGACCAGCCTGCTTCCGCAGGAGGCAGCCGCTCTTGGCATGGATTTCGGGGAACTTTGTGAAAAACTGATTCAGGTATCCGTGCGCGGCAGGAACTAACGGCATATAAAAGTGATCCGTGATGGCACGGGAGCGTCCACCCGGAAAAGAAAAGGAATTTCCAATGAAAAATATGACACCCCGCCGGATGGCAGAAGTGGCAGGCGGTGTTCTTCATATCCCGGAGGGGATGGAAGAAACAGCAGACAAAGAAGTTTCAAATATCGTGACGGACAGCCGGAAGGCAGGAGAGGGTTCCTGTTTTGCAGCCATCCCGGGAAGCCGTGTGGATGGTCACACATTTATACCCCAGGTGTTTGCGCAGGGAGCCGCCTGCGTGCTTTCCGAAAGGGAACTTGCAAACGCACCCGGCTGCTGGATCCGGGTTGGATCCACACTGCAGGCACTGCAGGCTCTGGCTGAATACTACCGGAAGGTGATGAACATTCCGGTTGTGGGAGTCACGGGAAGCGTCGGCAAGACGTCAACCAAGGAAATGATTGCCTCCGTTCTGTCCCGGAAATACCGGGTTTTAAAAACCGAAGGGAATTTCAATAATGAACTGGGGCTTCCGCTGACGATTTTTAACCTGCGGGAGGAACACGAGATTGCCGTTCTGGAAATGGGCATCAGTCATTTTGGAGAAATGCATCGTCTTTCGAAGATTGCCCGTCCGGATACCGCCGTCATCACGGTCATCGGCAACTGTCATCTTGAATTTCTCGGATCCAGAGATGGTGTCTTAAAGGCGAAGACGGAAATCTTTGATTTCCTCAATCCGGGAGGCCATATTGTCCTGAACGGGGATGATGATAAACTGGCAGGCATAAAAAGCGTGGGGAACATAACGCCGGTCCGGTACGGCCTGAGAGAGAACCGGGAGGCTCCGGGGACGGATGAACCGAAGCTTGATTACTGGGCAGAAAATACGGAAGAAAAAGGGCTGGACGGAGTTTCATGCCGGATTCATATGCCGGATGCCGCGATGGATGTCCTGATTCCGATGCCCGGACGGCATAATGTCATGAATGCGCTGGCGGCGGCTTCCGTCGGTGAAATCTATGGCCTTACACCTGAAGAAATCAGGGAAGGAATTGAACAGATTGAAGGAATAAAGGGACGATTCCACATCGTCCGGACCGGGAAATACACGGTGATTGATGACTGCTACAATGCAAATCCGGCATCCATGGAAGAATCGCTCCATATACTTTCCAGGGCGGAAGGAAGAAAGGTAGCTGTGCTGGGGGATATGGGAGAACTGGGAGCGGACGAAAAGAAGTTTCATGCGCAGATCGGCACCATTGCAGGGCAATGCGGCATTGACGTTCTGGCCTGCGCTGGGAAACTCTGCCTGGAAATGGCACAGGCTGCCCGGCAGGCTGCCGGGGAAAACGGCCGGTTGAAGATTTACTATTATGAAGACCGTGGCGAACTTATGGCGGCACTTCCGGATCTGCTGCGGGAAAAGGATACCATTCTCATTAAAGCTTCGCATTTTATGGAATTTGACAGGATCGTGGAGGCTCTTACAACATGACAATTATTGCAGGTCTGGGAAATCCGGGCAGCAAATATGCCGGGACACGGCATAACAGCGGTTTTTCGGCGCTGGACATTCTGGCAGAAAAGAATCATATAGAAGTAAAAGATAAAAAATTTCGCGGTCTGATCGGGCAGGGGATAATCGATTCGGAAAAAGTGCTGCTTGTCAAACCGACGACGTTTATGAACCTCAGCGGAGAGTGCCTTCGTGAGGTATGCGATTATTATAAGGTGGACCCGGAGGATGATCTCATTGTGCTTTATGATGATATCAGTCTGTCCCCCGGGCAGCTTCGCATTCGTAGCAAAGGAAGCGCCGGCGGACATAATGGCGTGAAATCGATGATCGCCTGCCTGGGAACCGATGTTTTCCGCCGTGTCAAAATCGGTGTCGGGGAAAAACCGGAGGGATGGGACCTGGCAGACTGGGTGCTGGGCCGCTTTCCGGAAGATGAAAAGAAGCTTATGGCGGATGCTTACGCCCGTGCGGCAGCGGCGGCACAGGATATGCTCACGCAGCCTCTCGACCGGGTCATGAATCTGTACAACACTAAAGTTTGCTGATATGAATTATGAATATTGAAAGAATGAAAGTATGAAAGCATTTACTTCTCCGCTTCATGAGCTGGGAGAATTTGAAGAACTTCAGAAAGCGTTAAAAACAAACACGGGCGTCCTGGAGGTGACCGGCTGCATTGATGCTCAGAAGACTCATTTCATGAGTACTCTGGCGGAAAATGTACACACAAAGCTGATCATCACCTACAGTGAGCAGCGCGCACGTGAAATAGAGGAGAATTATAGATTCTTTGATCGGAAAACGGCCCTTTTTCCGGCCAAAGATTTTATTTTTTATCAGGCGGATGTTCATTCCAATCTGATTGAGCGTCAGCGCATTCAGGCGCTGAAAGCGCTGTGTGACCGGCAGCCGGTGACAGTGATTACCACCATCCAGGCGCTGATGAATCACGGTATGCCCTTTGATGAATGGAAGAAGGCGGCGTTTACGCTTAAAGCCGGCGATGAGCTGGACCTTTCTGCCTGTGAACAGCAGCTCGTCCGCATGGGATATGAGCGGACAGCGCAGGTGAATGGGCCGGGGCAGTTTGCGGTTCGCGGCGGCATTCTGGACATTTTCCCGCTTACCGGGGAGAACCCGTGCCGGATTGAACTTTTCGGCGACGAGATTGACGGTATCCGTATGTTTGACGCTCAGACACAGCGATCGATCGAGAACTGTTCTTCCGTGATGATTTATCCGGCGACGGAAATGATCCTCGGACAGGAGCTTCTGAACAGCGGCTTTAAGAAAATTGAAAAAGAAGCGAAGACCCAGGAGACAAAGCTTCGAAAAGCCATGCTGACGGAGGAAGCCTTTCGCGTACGTTCCTCCTTTAAGGAATTAAAGGATCAGATGGAACTGATCGGCGGCAATGACAAGCTGGAGTCCTACATCGGTTATTTTTATTCACACACGGAGAATTTTGCCGACTATTTTCCACCGGATACGGTGATCTTTCTCGATGAGCCGAACCGTCTGATGGAGAGCGCACAGGCGTCGGAGACGGAGTATAGGGAAAGCATGAAAAGCCGGCTGGAAAAAGGCTATGCGCTGCCAACCCAGGCGAACATACTGTATTCGGCTCAGGAGACAGCAAATGCGCTCAATCATCATAACTGCGTCGGGCTGTGTATGATTGAGGGCGTCAGGGGCGCCTGGCAGGTAAGCGGCCGGTACAGCATACAGACAGCCTCCATCAGCCCGTATAACAATGATTTCGAGATGCTGGTGAAGGATCTTACGAAGTGGAAGAAGAAAAAATACCGGGTGATTCTGCTGTCAGCGTCCAAAACCAGAGGCCTGAGACTGGCTGCGGATCTTCAGGAGCGGGACCTGAATGCTGTGTTCACGGAGGATGCGGACCGGGAGGTGCTGCCATCCCAGATACTGGTGATGTACGGAAATGCACACCGTGGATATGAGTATCCGATGATCCGCTTTGCTGTGGTCACGGAGACAGATATCTTCGGGAGGGAGAAAAAGAAACGGACACGCCAGAGAGTGTACGAGGGCACCAGCATCTCCAGCTTTGAGGATCTGACGCCGGGCGATTATGTGGTACATGAAAGTCACGGACTGGGCATTTACCGCGGCATTGAGAAAATCGAAGTTGATCACGTCATGAAGGACTATATGCGCATCGAGTATCAGGGCGGCAGCAGCCTTTACGTGCTGGCGTCCAACTTCGACGTGATCCAGAAATACGCGGATGCCGATGTGAAAAAGCCGAAACTGAACAAGCTGGGCAGCCAGGATTGGAACCGGACCAAATCGCGGGTGAAGGGCGCCGTTGCCGAAATTGCGCAGGAACTTGTGGATCTGTATGCAGCCCGGCAGAACGCGCAGGGATTTCAGTTCAGCCCGGATACGGTCTGGCAGCAGGAGTTTGAGGAGTTGTTTCCCTATGAGGAAACGGACGACCAGCGCCGGGCGATTGATGAAGTCAAGAGTGACATGGAAAGTACGAAGATCATGGACCGGCTGATTTGCGGCGATGTCGGCTACGGTAAGACGGAGATCGCCATCCGGGCGGCTTTCAAGGCTGTACAGGATGGAAAGCAGGTCGCTTTCCTTGTGCCCACCACAATACTGGCGCAGCAGCATTACAATACGTTTGTCGAACGGCTGAAAAGCTATCCTGTGACCATCGGGCTCATGTGCCGTTTTCGCTCAGCATCCGAGCAGAAGGAAACACTAAAAAAACTCGCCGCCGGCCAGGTAGATATCGTCATAGGCACGCATCGGCTGCTTTCAAAGGATGTCAGTTTCAAAAATCTAGGTCTGCTGGTGGTTGATGAGGAACAGCGCTTCGGCGTCACCCACAAGGAAAAAATCAAGCAGATGAAGAAGAATGTGGATGTGCTGACCCTGACGGCAACGCCGATTCCCCGGACACTGCACATGTCACTGGTCGGTATCCGGGATATGAGCGTGCTGCAGGAACCGCCGCAGGACCGGCTTCCGATTCAGACCTTTGTGATGGAATACAATGAGGAAATTGTCCGCGAAGCCATCACACGGGAACTGGCGCGGGGCGGCCAGGTTTATTACGTTTATAACCGGGTGAATACGATTATGGATATGGCGGACCGGCTGCAGAAACTGCTGCCGGAAGCAAGGGTCGCCTTCGCTCACGGGCAGATGGCCGAGCGCGAACTGGAGAAAATCATGTACGACTTCATCAACGGAGATATTGATGTACTCGTGACAACGACGATTATCGAGACCGGACTGGATATCCCGAATGCCAATACCATGATCATTCACGATGCGGATCAGATGGGGCTGGCTCAGCTGTATCAGCTCCGCGGCCGGATCGGGCGGTCATCGAGAACCAGTTTTGCCTTCCTTATGTATAAGCGGGACAAGATGCTGAAGGAAATCGCTGAAAAACGTCTCTCCGCCATCCGGGAGTTTACAGAACTTGGCAGTGGTTTTAAGATTGCCATGAGAGATCTCGAAATCCGCGGCGCCGGCAGCGTTCTGGGGGAAGCCCAGTCCGGACACATCGCCGATGTCGGCTATGATCTTTACTGCAAGCTTCTGAATGAATCTGTGCGGCAGGCAAAGGGCGAGGATGTATCGAAGGAAGACTTCGACACTTCGATTGATCTTGATATGGACGCCTTCATTCCGGATTCCTACATTGGAAACGGGGCACAGAAGATGGATATCTACCGCCGGATTGCCTCGATCAGCACGCAGAATGAGTACGACGATATGCTTGAAGAGCTTCTGGACCGCTTCGGAGATCCGCCGAAGAGCGTTCAGAATCTGCTGCAGGCAGCGCTTCTTAAGGCAATGGCGCATCAGGATTATCTGACGGATGTGACGCAGAAGGGAAATGTCATACGGCTGACCTTTTATGAAAAGGCAAAGATCGATGTAACGAAGCTTCAGGCCTTTATCAGCTTCTACGGCGGACGCATGAAGATGACAGCCGGGAAAACACCGGTTCTTGTCTATACAAATCCGATTCGGGGCGGCCGGGAGGGCAGCATGCTCGTGCTCGTAAGAGAGATTCTGGACAAGTTAAATACACTGGTGATATAATAAATCCAATTGCACTGCATACGCAGTAAGTTTTATATTGACGGAGGATCTTTAACTATGGGTTACGGTTTAAAGAAAGGAATGGCTGCGGCACTTTGCGCAGGCATGGTACTTTCACTCCTTTCCGGCTGCGGAAAGAAAGAAGAGAAGAAAGCAGTGGATGCAGACGCGGATGCTGTGACACTGAATGATACATCCATGAAGGAAGACGTAGCGAACTTCCTTGTTCGCTTCGATCAGGCCAAATTTGAAAGTTCTATGGGACAGTTCTATTCTTACTATGCATCTTCCTACTATGGGACTACGAATTACTGGGATCTTGATTTCTCGGGACAGGGCCAGACGGTAGCCGATTCGTTTAAGACAAGCGAACAGACGGTTCTGGAACAGCTGATGCTCTGCTCGGAGCATGCTTCTGATTACGATATTGTTCTGACCGATGATGAAAAACAGAAGATCAGCGATGCGGCCGCTTCCTTTATCGCATCGAATACACAGGACACGCTGGATGCTATGAATGCAACCCAGGAAGTTGTCGAAGAGGCGCTTACCTATCTGACCATTCAGAGCAAAGTGGAGCAGGAAATGACAAAGGATGTCGATACCAATGTGACCGATGAGGAAGCTGCACAGAGGGATGTTGACTATGTAAGCTTTTATGCATCTGCCGAAGCTGAGACAGAGGCTGTCAGCGAGGGTATGACAGAGAGAACAACGGAAAATGCTTCGGAGGGAAGCTCCGAAGGGCTTGGCGTCAGCGAGGATACCAAGACCGGAAGCGCAGCTGAGACAGAGGCGGAAATCACAGCAGAGGGCACGGAATCCGCAGCAGAAAACGCCGCTGAGAGTGGTACGGAAGCTGTAACCGGGACTGAATCGGAAAGCGAAACCGAGCTTGACGAGGCAACGATCGAGGCACGCGCGAAGGCGCAGGCGAAGGCGGAAGATTTCCTGAAGCAGGTACAGGATGCGGATGTGAAGGATGCGGATGCGTTTGACAAGCTGGCGGATGCGGCAGCAAAAGACAACAATAATGTAACCCACTCCACCTTCACCTTCGGAAAAGATGATTCCTATCCTGCCAAAGCAGTTATTGATGCAACCAATGATCTTAAAGACAACACGCTGGTTCAGCAGGTAATCCAGGATGGCAGTAACTTCTATGTTCTGTATGTATCGGATGCCTTTGATGAAGACGCGACGGAACAGAAGAAGCAGGAAATTGTTAACCAGAGAAAGCAGGATGCCATCGATGCCCAGTACAAAAAATGGGAAGCGGATGAAACCTGGGAAGTGAACAACGACTTCTTTGCTGCACTTGACTTTAATGTTTCCCTGACACAGCAGACGGAAGCTGTAACGGAAGCTATATCGGAAGCTGCTTCCGAGACGCCGTCCGAGGGAACTTCGGAAGGCTCCGGCGAGGGTGAGGCTGTCAGCGTAAGCTGATCCGGATTTGATTTTCTTCCGAAAACCTGATAAATGGGAAAAAATGGAAAAAAAACAGGCGCTCCGCGGTTTACACCGCGGAGCGCTTATGTTATAGTATGGCCATACAATTTAGCATAGTACAGTGATAATCAGATGTCGCATTATCACAGCAAAGGAGACGGGTATGAATAGGAAACTTGTTTGCGCGGTAACAGTATCGGCGGTCGTTTTCTCAATGGCAGGGACGGTCATGGCTGCGGATAACGGCCTGGCAGAAGATGGAAAGTTCGTCGTTGGATTTGACGCGGAGTATCCGCCGTATGGCTATAAGGACGATAATGGAGAGTATACCGGTTTTGACCTGGAGCTGGCCCAGGGTGTGGCGGACCTTGAGGGATGGGAGCTTGTCAAAACGCCGATTGACTGGGATTCCAAGGATATGGAACTGAATTCGGGTGCCATCGACTGCATCTGGAATGGATTTACGATGACCGGCCGTGAGGATGATTATACCTGGTCGGTACCGTATGTTGACAACAGCCAGGTGATTGTCGTTTCGAAGGATTCGGGTATTACGGATCTGGCAGGACTTTCAGGAAAAATTGTCGGCGTGCAGGCAGCTTCCGCTGCGCTTACCCTGCTGGAGGATCCGGAGGGACAGAAAGATCTGGCGGATACCTTTGCACAGCTGCAGCAGTTCCCGGATTACAATACAGCGTTCACCGAGCTGCAGGCTGGCAGTATTGATGCGCTGGCGATGGATGTCGGAGTTGCCAAATATCAGGTCAGCAGCCGTGACGGATTCGTTATTCTGGATGAGGCGCTGAACTCGGAGCAGTATGCCATTGGATTTAAGAAAGGAAATACCGCGCTGCGGGATATCGTAGATGCCGACCTTCAGAAACTGGTTGACAACGGGACTTTCGATAAACTGGCAGAAAAGTATGACCTGACCGAGTTTGTCACTCTCGGCAGGGGAACAGAGGGAACGACAGAGAAAGCTACCGAATAATTGCAGTGAACGTAATCTTTTCGGTAAGGGTTATTTCAGACATCGGTTTTTATAACTTACACATGTACAGCCTCCGGCGGCGGCCGGGGGCTTTTTCGGGGGTTTATTCATGAGAATTCAGGTTGTCCTGCAGCAGCTCGCCTCGGGTATGCTGCGTTCTCTTTGGATTTTTATACTGACACTGGTATTTTCACTGCCGCTCGGACTGATCGTGTCTTTCGGAAGAATGTCGAAAAACGTGGTTCTGCGGACGATTGTGAAGATCTATATCTCCATTATGCGCGGTACTCCGCTGATGCTTCAGCTTCTCGTGGTTTATTTCGGGCCGTATTATCTGTTCGGTATGAGCATAGGCGGAAATTATCGCTTCACAGCGATTATCATAGGCTTTTCTGTTAATTACGCAGCTTATTTTGCGGAAATTTACCGGTCCGGAATTGAATCCATGCCGGCAGGGCAGTACGAGGCAGCCCAGCTGCTGGGGTATTCAAAAAGTTCAACCTTTTTCCGGATTATCCTGCCGCAGGTCATGAAACGGATTCTGCCGTCCATCACAAACGAAGTTATCACGCTGGTAAAGGATACCTCTCTTGCCTTTTCGCTTGCCTACGCGGAAATGTTTACCATTGCCAAGCAGATTGCCGCATCCCAGACCAGCTTTGTGCCTTTTATTGCCGCTGGAGTTTTCTATTACATATTCAACCTGGTGGTAGCCCTGATCATGGAACGAATCGAAAAGAGCATGAGTTACTACCGGTAACAGGTACAGACGCCTGTGATCCGATGGCAGCGTAATTCAGAAGAAAGGCAGGTTTCATCATGAAAATTCTGGAGATGAATCATATACAGAAATCGTTCGGGGATCTGGAAGTTCTGAAGGATATATCCCTGAGCGTGGAGGACGGAGAAATACTATCCATCATCGGTCCTTCCGGTTCCGGCAAATCAACATTACTTCGCTGCGCTGCCATGCTGGAGAACGTCAACGGCGGCGAAGTTATCTACATGGGGAAAAAGGCATCCTGGGCGGATGAAATGGGACGTCACATGGTCAAAGGTGAAGATGCGGTGAAAATACGTCAGACATTCGGCCTTGTTTTTCAGAACTTTAATCTGTTTCCTCATTATACGGTTTTGAAGAACATTACCGAAGCACCTATTCTGAATCAGCATCGGAATAAGGAAGAGGTATATGCACAAGCCCGTGAGCTTTTAAGGAAAATCGGACTGTCCGACAAGGAAAACGCCTACCCGTACCAGCTGTCCGGCGGGCAGCAGCAGCGTGCCGCTATTGCACGGGCGCTGGCACTGAACCCGAAAGTTCTGTTTTTTGATGAACCGACC
>Ga0256404_1004488_pt1 | contig 26330 bp, 25 predicted proteins | sample RumenRJG_01DNA_FD_185990 | JGI IMG/M metagenome (GOLD analysis project Ga0256404, IMG submission 185990) | Bovine rumen microbial communities from Lethbridge, Alberta, Canada - RJG_01 | ecosystem: Host-associated > Mammals > Digestive system > Stomach > Rumen | place: Canada: Alberta | collected...
TTGCGGTTATTGTCAAGTGTTTTTTGATAAAAAAGTGGGGGATTTTATAAAAAAAGGAATCTGGAAGTCTTATAGAATGGGACTTAGAGATTCCGAGAGATTATATTTATAGAATGGAGGAAATAACATGACTAACGAATTCGATTTCAATAATGAGAATAACACATCAGAGGAGACTTCAGTGAGTGGAGCAAATGAAGTGAATACTACTACAGGTAATGATACAAATAATAATTTCTTCAGTAGTATCTCTAATGAGAATGACAGTAATGCTTCAGATACATCTTCAGAAAACTTTTCAGATATAACAGGTAATGATAGCCAGAGTACAAATTTTGTTATGGTTGACAGAACATCAGAAGATACAGAGACAATGAAAGCAAGACAGCAGGTTGAGAAAGAGAAGAGTAAGTTCGAAGCGAAGAGAAGAAAAGCAGCAGCTAAGCTTGAGAAGAAAGAGGCTAAGAAGAAATCTAAAGCAGGAAAAGAACATGGAATTGTATTTAAGACAGTAAGATTAGTTGTATGTGCAGCAGTATTTGGTGTTGTAGCCACAGGAACGATGTATTTCACAGGTGATTCATTAGGAATATTTAAGAATAATTCAAAAGAAGCAGTTGTTATACCAAGTACTTCAGTAGGTGCAGGCAATACAGGAATAACCGGTTCAGAAGGTGGAACAACATTACAGACTGCTGCAGACAAGACTACTACAGCAAGCAGCGGAGAAACAGTGATAACAGATGTTTCGGATGTAGTTAAGAATGTAATGCCATCAGTTGTAGCTATAACAAGTACACAGCTTGTACAGTCAGGTTACAGTGGAAGCTTATATGATTATTACTTCGGAAATGGTAATAGTAATAATAATCAGTATGAAGAGCAGACAGGTGCAGGTTCAGGCATAATCATCGGTCAGAATGATACAGAGTTATTGATTGTTACTAATAACCACGTTGTTGAGGGTGCAGACAGCTTACAGATACAGTTTATAGACGATGAAACAGTTGATGCCACTATAAAGGGAACAGATTCAGAGAAAGACCTTGCAGTTGTGGCAGTTAAATTATCAGATATTAAGAAGTCTACATTAGAGCAGATAAAAGTAGCAACTCTTGGAGATTCAGATGAATTAGAAGTAGGCGAGGGAACAATTGCAATCGGTAATGCATTAGGATATGGACAATCAGTTACAACAGGCGTTGTAAGTGCTTTAAACAGAGAAGTTCAGTATGAGAACAGAACAATGAAATTAATCCAGACAAATGCAGCTATTAACCCTGGTAACAGTGGTGGTGCATTACTTAATTCAAAAGGTGAAGTAATTGGTATCAATGCAGCTAAATATTCATCATCTTCGGTAGAAGGAATGGGCTTTGCAATTCCAGTTTCATCAGTAAAAGATGTAATTGAAGACCTTATGAATAAAGAGACACTTACTAAAGTAGATTCAGATAAAAAAGGTTATCTTAACATTTATGGCAGAGACGTAACAAGCACTCTTTCAGAGACATACAGTGTTCCAACAGGTGTATATGTTATCGAAGTAATGGAGGGTGGAGCTGCTGATAAAGCAGGTATTGAAAAGTCAAATGTAATAACTAAAATAAATGGTGAAACAGTTTCATCAATGGAAGATTTACAGAGTAAACTTGAATATTACGAAAAAGGAACCGAAGTAACACTTACAATCCAGTATGCTAAAGGTAATGAATACAAAGAAAAAGAAGTAAAGGTTACTTTAGGCGAAGAGATGAAATAATCAGATTTACTATTATTATTAACAGTAATTTACAGACCGGGCGATTTAAAGCCCGGTCTGTTTTTGCATAAATATCTATTTTCTACTAGATTAATATGTGCTTTTTTGCTATACTTACCTATATATGGTTTAATTTATATACCAGATTTTAAATTATAAAGATTTATAAAGTCTAGCGGTAAAATTAGGGAGAAAAAGTATGCGCAGAGTACAACTAGATCAACTAACAGCCAATATGATACTTGCAAAATCTATTTATCATGATGGAAACCTGATACTTGCGAAAGGTATGGATAAACTTAAAGATTATGTTGACAAATTGGAAAAATATGGAATATTTTCTGTATATGTTAAAGATGATATATCAGTTGACATAGAGGTTTTAGATGCAATACATTATGAAACCAGAGAGAAATGTAAGCGCATATTGAATAACTGTTTCAATACAATAAAGAATCAGGGGAATTTAAGTGACAGTATAATTGATGAGATGGTAGTTTCAATACTAAGTGATTTATTCGAGAAAGATGACGTAATTGTCAGTATGGCAGATATAGGAGTGAAAGATGATGCTACCTTGATACACTCTGTCAATACGGCAGTTTTTTCAGTATTAACAGGAAGAAGAATGAATTTATCTGAAAGTGAATTAAGAAGTTTAGCAGAGGGTGCATTATTCCATGATATAGGAAAAGTGCTTATCAGTTCAGATATACTTCTTAAAGACGGTAAATTATCAGATGATGAATTTGATAATATGAAAGAACATTCACTGTTAGGATATGAAATATTATTAGAGCGAACCAATATGAGTGAGGAAGCGAGAAAAATTGCTTTGCAGCATCACGAAAGGTTAGATGGTTCGGGTTATCCATATGGTTTATATGGTGACCAGATAAGCAAATTAGCGAGAATAGTTGCAGTTTCAGACGTATATGATGCACTTACGGCGGAAAGGTGTTATCGTAAAAGTATGTCTAATTTTAAAGCCTACAGCATTATAAAACAGGACGTAGGAATTAAATATGACGAAGAAGTATTTAAGAAATTTATGTTAAATATAGCTGTTTACCCTAATGGCGTGGTAGTACATCTATCTGATGGTACGCATGGAATTGTCAGCAGACAGAACAAAGGTATGCCATTCAGACCGGTAGTCAGGGTAATTGATGACAGGGATAAAGAGTACATAAAATTATATGATTTGAATCTGTTAGACGATTATGGAATATACATATTAGATTAAGTGAAAGGAAAGGATTATTATGAGTTTAGTAAATATTGCAGTAGGACAGAGTGGAGGACCAACAACAGTTATTAATGCAAGTTTATATGGAGTAATTAAAGAGGCTTGTGATAATGATGATAAGATAGGTAAAATCTATGGAATGATTAATGGAATTGAGGGCTTTATAGAGGGCAAGGTAATAGATATTGTAGGTGAAGTTTCAGAAGATGAAATAGAGTTGTTAAAACATACACCTGCTGCATATTTAGGTTCATGCAGATATAAGCTTCCTGAATCTATGGAAGATTCTATTTACCGAATTATATTTGAGAAATTTGATAAGCTTAATATAAAGTATTTCATCTATATCGGTGGAAATGATTCTATGGATACAGTTCATAAATTGTCTGTATATGCTAAAATGACAAACAGTCCTGTAAGAATAATCGGTGTTCCTAAGACAATTGATAATGATTTGACTAAGACAGACCATTCACCTGGATATGGAAGTGCTGCAAAATATGTTGCCACAACCGTAAGAGATATTGTTATGGACGCAAATGTGTACGATACACATTCAGTTACGATTGTTGAATTAATGGGAAGACATGCAGGCTGGATAACAGCAGCGAGTGTGCTTGCCAGAAAATATAAAGGTGATAATCCTGTTTTAATATATTTACCGGAAGTAGCATTTGATGTAAAAGAATTTGTACAAAGAGTCAAGGCAGAATTAAATAAGAAGCACAATGTTATCGTGTGTGTATCAGAGGGAATTAAAGATTCAGAGGGTACATTCATATGTGAATATTCATCTGAAGCCGGAGTTGATACATTTGGACATAAGATGCTTACAGGTTGTGGAAAATATCTTGAAAATGTTATAAAAGAAGAATTAGGCGTTAAAGTACGTTCTGTAGAATTAAATGTAAACCAGCGCTGTAAGGCTGCATTAGCTTCAATGACAGATATAGAAGAAGCTATTATGGCAGGCAGAAATGGTGTAAAGGCAGGGCTTAATGGTGAAACAGGCAAGATGATTGCCATGAAGAGAGAAGATACAGAAGAATATTCAATAGTATATGAGACAGTTGATTGTTCAGAAGTATGTAATCAGGAAAAAGTTGTGCCAAGAGAATGGATAAGTGAAGATGGTACCGACATTTTACAGGGCTTTATAGATTATGTACTTCCATTGATTCAGGGTGAGAGTTTAACACCAATAGAAAATGGATTACCTAAATATTGCTATAGGAAATAAACGGAATGGAGATTAGTGTGAAAAATAATGCTGATGCACTTATTTTTCACACAGCTAAATGTGTTGCAGGCGCCACATTTAGCTTTTATCGCAGGGCTGAATTTAATATTCAGCCCGCGCTTCCTCCGACGTAAACGTCTGCGGAATGGAGAACAACATGACAGATAATAATCAGAATATAAATGATGATGAATACGAAAAAATATGTTTTGTATGCAGAAGGCCAGAGAGTAAGACAGGCAAACAGGTTACTATGCCGGGTGGAATTACCATCTGTCCTGATTGTATGCAAAGAACATTTGATGCGATAGAACATAATGGCTTGAATAGTGGAATGGACTTAAATGATGCGGCACTTAACTCATTATTATTTGGTAATTCCAATAATTCAGGCAGAAGCACAAATAGTACAAAAGAAAGTTCAAACACAGTTTCAAATGCGGCTTCAAATGCAGAGGATAATGAAAATGCGACTTCTGAAAATACAGAGGTTGTCAATGATGGAGAGGATAAAGAGAAAGAAGATAAAGGTCAGGATAGAAACGGACTCAATAATATAGAGGGAAGATTACCTAATATACGTTTTGTGAATCTGGCAGATCTTCAGGGAGATTTCAGAGGACAGAAGAAACTTAAGAAGAGAAAACCAGGTGAGAAGAAAGACATTGGTTTCGATATTAAGAAGATACCTGCACCACATAAGATTAAGGCAATGCTTGATGAGTATGTAGTTGGACAGGAATATGCTAAGAAAGTCATTTCTGTCGGAGTATATAATCATTACAAGAGAGTAGGAGCAGATGTTACAGATGGTGTGGAGATAGAGAAATCTAATATGCTTATGATTGGACCAACAGGTTCAGGTAAGACATACCTTGTAAAAACTCTTGCTAAATTATTAGATGTGCCTCTTGCGATAGCAGATGCTACATCACTTACAGAAGCCGGATATATCGGTGATGATATCGAAAGTGTAGTTTCTAAATTACTTGCTACAGCAGATAATGATGTAGACAGAGCTGAAACAGGAATAATATTTATTGATGAAATAGATAAGATAGCTAAGAAGAGAAATGCATCAACAAGAGATGTAAGTGGAGAAAGCGTACAGCAGGGATTATTGAAGTTACTTGAGGGAAGCGAAGTAGAAGTTCCTGTAGGTGCTAATAGTAAGAATGCTATGGTTCCGTTAGCTACAATTAATACGAAAAATATCTTATTCATCTGTGGCGGAGCATTTCCTGACTTAGAGGATATAATCAAAGAAAGATTAAATGAGCAGGCATCTATCGGTTTTATAGCTGATTTAAAAGATAAATATGATGATGTAAATGATATAATAAGACAGGTAACAATTGAAGATTTAAAGACATATGGAATGATTCCTGAATTCTTAGGAAGAATGCCTATCATATTTACTTTAGACGGACTTACAGAAGAGATGCTTGCAAAGGTTCTTAAAGAGCCTAAGAATGCAATATTAAAGCAGTATAAGAAATTATTAGAGCTTGACGAAGTAGACTTAGAATTTGATGATGATGCGATATTGGCAATTGCTAAGAAAGCAATCGAGAAAAAGACAGGTGCGAGAGCCTTAAGGTCTATAATTGAAGAATATATGCTTGACATTATGTATGAGATACCTAAAGATGATAATATCGGAAAGGTAACGATTACAAAAGAATATATTGAGAAAACAGGTGGACCACGTATTGAAATGCGTGGAACTGACAGACCACAGATAGAAAGTAAACAGGCTGAGGAATAGATATGTCTATACCTGCATAGAATTTATAGAATATGTGTATGTGGGTGAATAATGGATTGCCGACAGAATATTATATCAGAAACTTATGTGGATTTTATAGAAGAAGCAGTTCCTGATGTTGAAGAATATATAAGAAATAACCTTGATGGAAAATGTTTCATTTATCCGGGAATACAGATTGTATTTGTGTATAAATCAATAAATGAGATAATCGGAAGTGGATTGTCTACCTATGATTATGATGAGATTCCTAAATTATATGGCCTGATGGATGGTGTTGCAATAGAAAGTACAGGGGCATCAAGACTTCAGAATATTCCGGGACTTCAATTAAAAGGAAATGGAATAATAATAGGAATTATAGATGATGGAATTGATGCGTACCATAGTGCATTCAGATTTTCGAATGGTGATACCAGAATATTAAGTGCGTGGAATCAGGAGGATCAGTCGCTTCCTCCTCCGGAAGGTTTAGTATATGGAAGTCAGATTACGAGAGAATTAATCAATGAAGAATTGTCTAATCCTGATTCGGAGATTCTTAATAATCTGGCAAATGATAGCATACATGGAACATTTATGGCAGGAATTGCAGCAGGAAATATTAATTTAGAACAGGGATTTGCAAGTCCTGCACCTCAGGCAGATATTGTTGTAGTAAAGCTAAAGCAGGCTAAACAATATTTGAAGGATTATTATTTTATAAGAGAAGGTGCTAAAGCATATCAGGAAAATGATATTATAAATGCTGTCATATATATAAGCCGTATGGCAGATATGTATAATAAACCTGTTATAATATGCGCACCACTTGGAACCAATCAGGGTGGACATAGTGGCATAAGTACACTTGGAACATTTTTAAATAGTTATGCAATAAGAACCGGAGTTGGTGTTGTATGTCCTATAGGAAATGAGGGAAACAGCAGACATCATTTTAGTGGCAATATTACGGAAGTAGACGCATTTGAAGATGTGCAGATACGGGTTGGCGCAAATGTTTCAGGTTTCACGATAGAATTGTGGGGAAGATCCCCGGACATTTTCGAGGTTGAAATTATTTCTCCGACAGGTGAAAGAGTCAAAAGAGTTCAGGCAGTTTCAGGACAGGAGCAGGTGTTCAGGTTATTTTTAGAACGTACAGTTATCTATGTAAAATATGAACTTGTTGAGAGAATGACTGGCGAAGAATTAATACAGATACGATTAGAAGCCCCGACAGAAGGCGTCTGGACCATACGTGTATATGGTGAACTGGTAATTTCAGGCACATTTAATATATGGCTTCCTATTACGGAATTTGTCGGAGATGATGTATATTTTCTAAAACCTGATCCATTTACTACGTTAACGAGTCCGTCAGATTCATTCATACCGATATCTGTTGGAGCGTATAACCATTCTACAGCAGGACTTTATATTAATTCAGGAAGAGGATATGCGATAGGCACAATGATGAAACCGACATTTGTTGCACCTGGAGTTAATATCCTTGCACCGACATTGAATAATTCATATATCAGATTATCTGGAACGAGTATCTCGGCAGGAATAACAGCAGGCGTTATGGCACAGTTTATGGAGTTGGGCATATTAAGAGGCAACAGAGTTAATATGAACACAATAGAGATTAAGAATTATCTTATAAGAGGTGCGAGCAGAAAGCCGACGTTATCATATCCTAACAGAGAATGGGGATATGGAACACTTGATGTGTATAATAGCATAGATATATTGCGTACTTGAAATAATGATGATAGGTGATAGTACGGCTGCACATCTGAAATATGATGATAGGAAATAGTATGGCTGCACACCTGAAATAACGATGATAGGAGGATAGTATGAAAAATCGAATTGATATGTCGATTTTTCATACGGCTATTTGTTTCGGAGCGAAAACAAATAGCTTTTATGGCAGATGAGAAATCGCCTGGGCGAATTTCTTATCGCCTCTTCGCGACAAGTCGCTCAGAAATGAGGAATAGTATGGCTGCACAACAGAAATATTATGCCGTAAGAGTAGGCAGAACACCAGGAATATATCTTAACTGGGACGATTGTAAGAGGCAGGTAGAGGGATACAAAGGAGCTAAATATAAAAGCTTTTTAAGTCCTAAAGATGCTGCTGATTTTCTTAATAACAAAGTTAATACAGGAATAAGCATAGATGAGGCAGGCAGACCTGTGACTGATGAATATACTGCTGTTGCATATGTAGATGGAAGTTATAACAATGTGACAAAGGAATTTTCATATGGAGTCGTGATGTTTCATAATGGAAGTGAAAAGCATTTCTCACAGAAAGTTGAGAATAAAGAATTAGCAGAGATGAGAAATGTAGCAGGTGAGATTAAAGGTGCAGAAGCAGCTATGCAATATGCCTTAGATAATAAAGTTAAGAAGCTTGTGATTTACCACGATTATGAGGGAATAGCAAGCTGGTGCCTAGGCTATTGGAAAACAAATAAGCAGGGAACGATTGCATATAAAGAATTTTATGATAAAATTAGTAAAGAAGTAAAAATCAGTTTTGTCAAAGTAAAAGGTCATTCAAATGATGTATATAATGATTTGGCCGACAGTCTTGCGAAACAGGCAATCTTTTAGATATGCAGGCAATAGATGCTTATATAATATTGAATCTAATAATAAAACATAAGAGAGAGAGGAACACTTAAATGAGTATTTTAGCAGAAGCGTTAAGTTTACAGCTTGATAAGAAAGGAATTAAACATTCTGTACATGGAGATGATAAGGAAGGCGTAATAATGATGCAGCAGTTACATGAAACAAAGATTACAACTACTGTATTATTTCTGACTGAAGATAAGACTAATTCCGTATCAGTAAGATTTTATAATTTCTATAAAGTTGAAGAACAGGATAAGACAGGTAATTTATTCTTCCTGCTTAATAAGATGAACCAGAGATATAGATGGGGCAAAATAGTGCTTGATGGTGACGATATTATGATATCAATGGATGCGATTGTTACACCATTTAATATTGCGGATATATGTGTGCAGCTTACAATCTACGGAGCACAGATAGCTGATGAGACATATACAGCATTAGAAAAATTGAAATATCAGTTGTAAGATATTTTATTACGTATAATCCTAAATATAGATAACTCAGACTTAGCACATACTAATGTAGTGTATATCATCTGTTAAAGCAAATTTGACAGATATAAATATCGAAATACCTTGTAAGAATTGCGTAAATTTGTAAGATATCTTTTTCGGCTCAAATTTTGTGTACATTCAACAGACATACACTTAAGCCGATATGTCCGCCTATGACACACACTTTCATAATTCCTTAATCTAGTGAGAGTAAATGCCGTCATCTGCAGAGGTTATTACGGTGCAGCTAATCAAACGCGCTTCGCTTGAACGGTGATTTGCTGCACCGCCCGTTTGCATCTGACGGCATTAACTCTCACACGATACGTCATAAATCAAGTGTGTGGCATAAACGGACACATCGGTTTAAGTGTGTGGCATTGAATGAACTCAAATAATCAAAAGAGCCGAAAAAAGATATCTACAAATTAGCAATTCTTACAAATGTTTCGATATTTATATATGCAAATTTACTTAATGCAGATGATTTAATTTTATTTAGTATGTGCAAAGGCTGAGTTAGATATCAGAAAAGGACTATCCTGCTATATGGATAGTCCTTTTATATTGTAATAAAATATCTTACAACTTATATTTCAATATTATATACCTGAATTCTCAGGAGTTGTATCAGTAATTGGTTCTGTAGTCTCTTCAGGAGAAGGAGTCTCAGAAGAAGACGATTCAGTAGTTGACTGTGTAGGCTTAGTTGGAGTTTCAGCTGGTTTAACACTAGGTTTTGTTGGCTTAGCAGTAGTTGAAGTAGGATTGGTACTGCTATTCTGGTTGTTGTTAGAACCTGAATTATTAGTGCTGCCACCTGAACTATTATTGTTAGAACCTGTTACTGTTAAGATGATTGACTTAGTTGCACTTCTTCCTAATAGGTCTGTTACATTGAATGTGACCTGATATGAACCTGGTACATTAAGATTATAGTCGCCGGATATTTTAACTGTAGAGGTTACATCATTTCCACAGGTATCTTTGGCTTTAATCATATTTAAGAGGTTTACACCTGAATTAGCTGCAATAGTCATATCGCCAGCTTCTATGCTTGGAGAACAGTTATTCCATGGATTAGATGGATCGGGATCTGTTGGGTCCCAGCCTCTGTATGGACTGTCCTCTGGTATCTTAATAACTGATGGTTTACCAAGTGGGCCAGGTGATGTCTCGTCATCATAGACTATAACGGTTGTGCCATATGGACAGTTATCATATATCCATTTGGCATCCTGCACATTTAATCTTACACAACCAAGAGAAGCAGGAGAACCTAATTTGTTAAATTCTTCATATTCTAATTGGTTTTTATGTGGAGAATAGCAAGGAACTGAATGGAACAATATTCCACCATAGAATCTTGTGGCATATTGTGAATGAGTTCCATCGACCATTAATCTCCATGTATAACGTGATGATACCTTAAATGTTCCAAGTGGAGTATTGTTAATATATTTTCCGGTTGAACAAGCCATTGCTTTATAAGGAACCGTAAATTCTCCGTTTGAATCTTTAGTATATACAGTTACACAGTTTAATACACGATTAACCTTAACTAAATAAGGGTATTTATCAGAAGTCATAGTTGTCTCAGTTTCTGATGTCTCATCTCCAGGCAATGTAAAATCTAAATCAGATAGTCCTGTTGTTTCGCCTGAAACCGATTCGTTATCAGACGATTCAGTTGTCTTATCTGACTGGGTTTCATCGGGTGAAGTAGTTTCATAATCTGAATAAAATTCACCGCCTGAGGCTGTATTAGTCTTCTTATTTCCTTTTAGAAAAGAAATGGCAATTATTATAACTATTAATGCAATTGCCGATAAGATACTTGCAGTTATAAACTGTCTGTTTTCGTATATATAATTTTTAATCTTATTAAGTAAATCTTTCATAAATAAATCTCTGTCCTTTATTATTGGGCATCGATAGAAGCTTTTACAAATCCTAAGAAAAGTGGGTGAGGTCTGTTAGGTCTTGATTTAAGTTCAGGGTGTGCCTGAGTACCAATGAACCAAGGATGATTTTCTAATTCAATCATTTCAACAATTCTTCCGTCAGGAGAGATACCTGATAACTTCATACCATTTTCTGTAAGAACCTGTCTGTAATCATTATTAACTTCATAACGATGTCTGTGTCTCTCATGAATAGTTTCTTCTTTATATAATGCATAAGCTTTTGATGTCTTATCAAGTACGCAAGGATAAGAACCAAGTCTTAATGTTCCACCGATATCCTCAACGCCGTCCTGGTCAGGCATAAGATGGATAACAGGATGAGTAGTCTGTGGATTTAATTCCACACTATGGGCATCTTCATAGCCTAATACATCTCTTGCAAATTCCACAATAGATAACTGCATACCAAGGCATAAACCAAGGAAAGGAATATTATTTTCGCGGGCATATCTGATTGCCTGAATCTTACCCTCAATTCCTCTGTCACCAAAACCACCGGGAACAAGTATACCTGTTACGTCAGATAAGATTTCACCGACATTTTCAGCAGTTACAGTCTCTGAGTCAACCCATTTGATATTAACAGAAGCACTATTAGCTATACCGGCGTGTTTTAAAGATTCCACAACACTTATATATGCATCATGCAGGGATATATATTTGCCGACTAAAGCAATATTTACCTCTTTAGTAAGATTCTTGCTTGCTTTAACCATATCCTCCCATTCTTTAAGGTCAGGTGTACGGTTTTCTAATTCAAGACACTGGCATGCAACTTCCGCAAGATGTTCTTTCTCCATTGCCAAAGGTGCTTCATACAGAGATTCAACATCAAGATTCTGTAATACATGAGATGTTGGAACATTACAGAATAAAGCAATTTTGTCTTTAATGCCTTTGTCAAGAGGGTGTTCAGAACGACATACAATTATATCAGGCTGTATACCCATTCCCTGTAATTCCTTAACACTTGCCTGTGTAGGCTTTGTTTTCATCTCGCCTGAAGCTTTTAGATATGGAATAAGAGTTACATGAATTAAAATGGCATTCTCATGTCCGACATCATGCTGGAACTGTCTTATTGCTTCTAAGAAAGGCTGGCTTTCGATATCACCGACAGTACCACCGACTTCGATTATCGCAATTTCAGTTTCAGTAGTAGAGTAGTTTCTGTGAAATCTGTTCTTTATCTCGTTAGTAATATGTGGAATAACCTGAACAGTTCCTCCACCGAAGTCACCTCTACGTTCTTTCTGAAGAACAGACCAGTATATTTTACCGGTTGTTACATTAGAATTTTTAGTAAGGCTTTCATCTATAAATCTTTCATAATGACCTAGGTCTAAATCTGTCTCCGCACCGTCATCAGTTACGAATACTTCACCATGTTGTACAGGGTTCATAGTTCCGGGATCAATGTTAATATAAGGATCGAATTTCTGCATTGTTACCTTATATCCTCTTGCTTTTAATAAACGTCCAAGAGAAGCGGCAGTTATGCCTTTTCCTAAACCGGATACAACTCCACCTGTTACAAATACATATTTTACTGGCATTAATTTTTCCTCCTAATATAATCACACGAAAAAATAAAACACGAAATCAATTATACAACGCACAATAAATAAATGCTAGATAAAAATAAAAAAAACTTAAAAAAATATTAAATAAGAAATAACACTATTGATTTATGGAAAAACTACTTTTATAATAGGTAGGAAATTCAAGAAATTTATTCATAACAAGACAGACATTTAAAAGAATATTAATGTTCAACAGATGTCTGGAAAATATAATATAAAGAGGTATTTATGGAAAATAATCAAATGAATGGAGGCGGAGGCAACAACCGTCCGAATAATAATCGAAATGATAATAACAATAATAAGCAGAAAAAGCGTAACCAGACCATAATTATTATTGTTATCGCAGCTTTAATTACAATAGTTGCATCAACTGTTATGTCAAAGATATTTGAAAATGCTACATCTAAGGAAATCTATTATAATGATTTTCTTAAAATGGTAGATGATGGAGAAGTCAAAAAGGTAATATTCTCTGATGATGGTAAAATCTATATAACACCAAAGAAGCAGGAAGATGAATATTTCAAAATGACATATTACACAACACAGATAAATGGTGATGAGGAATTATTACCTAAATTAAATAAAGCTGGTGTTGAATATAAGGGTCAGGTATCAGATAAACAGTCAAGCATACTAACATTTATACTTGAATGGATATTGCCATTTGCACTTATATACTTCATTATGGGACTTTTATTTAGAAAAGTAAGTAATGGTTCAGGTATGATGGGTGTTGGAAAATCTAATGCAAAAGTATATGTTGAGAAAGAGACAGGAGTAACATTTGCGGATGTTGCCGGACAGGATGAAGCTAAGGAATCACTTACAGAGATAGTTGATTTCCTTCATAATCCTGGTAAATATGCTTCTATCGGTGCAAAGCTCCCTAAAGGTGCATTGCTAGTAGGACCACCGGGAACAGGTAAGACATTACTTGCTAAGGCTGTAGCAGGTGAGGGAAAAGTTCCATTTTTCTCATTATCAGGTTCAGATTTTGTGGAAATGTTTGTCGGTGTCGGAGCATCAAGGGTAAGGGATTTATTTAAACAGGCACAACAGTCAGCTCCATGTATCATTTTTATAGATGAGATTGATGCCATAGGTAAGAGCAGAGATGCAAAATATGGCGGAGGAAATGATGAAAGAGAACAGACACTTAACCAGTTATTATCAGAGATGGACGGTTTCGATACATCTAAAGGATTGTTCATATTAGCAGCAACTAACAGACCGGAGGTGCTTGATAAGGCATTGTTAAGACCGGGACGTTTTGATAGAAGAATTATAGTTAATAAACCTGATTTAAAGGGAAGATTAGACGTATTAAAGGTACATTCAAGGAATGTGTCTATGGATGAAACAGTTAATCTTGATGAAATAGCACTTGCAACATCAGGAGCAGTTGGTTCAGACCTTGCAAATATGATTAATGAAGCAGCGATTAATGCTGTAAAACATGGAAGAAAAGCTATTTCACAGGCAGATTTACTTGAATCACTTGAAGTAGTAATTGCCGGAAAAGAAAAGAAAGACAGAATCTTAGGCGAGAAAGAGAAAAAGACTGTTGCATATCATGAAGTTGGTCATGCACTTATAACAGCTTTAGAGAAACATTCAGAACCTGTACAGAAGATAACCATTATACCAAGAACAATGGGTGCATTAGGTTATGTAATGCAGGTGCCTGAAGAAGAGAAATACCTTATGTCTAAAGATGAACTGATTGCAAGAATAGTTACATTATTAGGCGGACGTGCTGCTGAAGAGATTGTATTTGATTCAGTAACAACAGGAGCTTCAAATGATATGGAGAAGGCTACACAGATAGCAAGAGAGATGATTACACAGTATGGTATGTCTGACAAGTTCGGACTTATGTCGTTAGAGACTGTAGAGAATCAGTATTTATCAGGAAGTGCGAGATTAAATTGTTCTGATGTAACAGCAGCAGAAGTTGATGAAGAAGTCAAGAAATTATTAAAACAGTGCTATGAAAAGGCTAAGACACTTTTAAGTGAAAACAGAGCCGCACTTGATAAAATTGCTGAATTCTTATATGAGAAAGAGACCATAACAGGTAAAGAATTTATGAAGATTTATAATGAAATTAATGGTTCTGATGAGAGTTCAGAAGATATTATCGAAGCAGTAAGTGAAGATATAAATTAAGAAATGCTAATAAAATATATTTATTAAATTAATTAAGTTAATGAAAATAGTTATAGAATATAATTAAGAGAAAAGTGAATAAAAATGTTTTGTATTGAAGAAGAGTTAAAGAAATTGCCGGGTTCGCCCGGCGTATACCTGATGCATGATGAGACAGATGAAATCATCTATGTAGGTAAAGCAATCAGCTTAAAGAACAGGGTAAGACAATATTTTCAGACAAGCAGGACAAGAACGGCTAAGATTGAACAGATGGTTTCGAGAATTAGCCGTTTTGAATATATTGTTACCGATTCTGAATTAGAGGCGCTTATATTAGAATGTAATCTGATTAAGGAATACAGACCGAAATATAATACTATGTTAATGGATGACAAGGGTTATCCATTTATTCGTGTTACCGTAAATGAGGATTATCCAAGAGTTATGATGGCAAGAAATATGAAAAAGGATAAGGCTAAATATTTCGGGCCATACACAAGTGCAGGGGCAGTAAAGGATACAATAGAACTGCTTACAAAGATTTACAAGATAAGAACGTGTTCGCGCGTACTTCCAGAGAATATAGGTGTTGGCAGACCTTGTCTTAATTATCAGATAAAAAGGTGTGATGCGCCATGTATGGGATATATTTCATCGGAAAAATATAAGAAGAATATTTCAGAAGTGGTAGATTTTCTAAATGGCAACTATACTAAGGTATTAAATATGCTTACCGAGAAAATGTATAGTGCATCAGAGAAAATGGAATTCGAAGAAGCAGCAACATACAGAGACCTGATAAATAGTGTGAAAGCTATTTCAAATAAGCAGAAGATAACTACTGATGAAGATATGGACAGAGATATTATTGCATATGCGATGGAGGGCAATGATGCAGTTGTTCAGGTATTCTTCATTAGAAATGGTAAAGTGCTTGGAAGAGAACATTTTCATGTGGAGCTTGCACCACAGGCATTAGGAAGAGATGTACTTACTAATTTTGTTAAGCAATATTATGGCAATTCACCATTTATCCCTAAGGAATTATTAGTTCAGGAAGAGATAGATGACGTGGAAGTAATAGAAAAATGGTTATCCGTAAAACGTGGACAGAAAGTCGTAATTAAGCAGCCTAAGAAAGGCGAGAAAGAAAAACTTGTGGAATTAGCTGCAAGAAATGCAAGAATTGTTCTTGAACAGGATAAGGATAAGATAAAGAGTGAAGAAAGAAGAACAAAAGGCGCTGTAACAGAAATAGATAATTTATTGGATATAGCATATACTAAGAGAATAGAAGCTTTTGATATATCTAATATAAATGGTTTTGAATCAGTAGGCTCAATGATAGTATATGAAGATGGCAAGCCACGTAAAAATGATTATAGAAAATTCAAGATAAAATGGGTAAAGGGTGCAGATGATTACTCAAGTATGAGAGAAGTTCTGACAAGACGTTTTACACATGGACTTAAGGAAATCGAAGAATTAAAAGAGAATAATATGGAAGAAAAATACGGAAGTTTTACGAGATTTCCGGACCTTATTATGATGGATGGTGGACGAGGACAGGTAAATATTGCCTTAGAAGTATTAGATGAATTAGGACTTAATATTCCGGTTTGCGGTATGGTTAAGGATGACCACCACAGAACAAGAGGCTTATATTTTAATAATATCGAGATACCTATTAATAAATCAGGTGAGGGCTTCAGACTTATAACACGTATACAGGACGAAGCACATAGGTTTGCAATAACATTCCATAGAGATTTAAGAAGTAAGAAACAGATACATTCTATTTTAGATGATATAGAGGGAATTGGCGATGTAAGAAGAAAGGCACTTATGCGTGAATTCAAATCGTTTGAGGCAATCAAAGAGGCAAGCGTGGAAGAACTTAAAAAAATTCCATCAATGAACCAGGCAGCAGCCGAAAAAGTCTATCAATTTTTCCATTGATATGCTATAATAATGATAGCAAAAGAAAAACAAGCGGCTGCGAAGCAGACATTTGTTTTTCTTGCGTCATTAACGAACGAATATCCTCCGATAGCAGGATAGAGAGCGCGAAGCACGAATTCGTGAGTTGAAAGTGGCGTGTCATTAGCAAGCGAATATCCTGCGATAGCAGGATAGGAAGTGCGAAGCACGAATTCGTGAGTTGAAACTGGCGTATCATTAGCAAGCGAATATCCTGCGATAGCAGGATAGGGAGTGCGAAGCACGAATTCGCGTATGGCGTAATATTATGAGCGAAAGAAAAGGAGAAGGCATATGCAATCAGTAAGTTTATCCAAAATTATTGAAAAAATGGGTCTTAAAAATCTTACTCCTGATATAGATGTAAGTCAGATTAAAGTTGAGCAGACAGATATTAACAGGCCTGCATTACAGTTGACAGGCTTCTTTGAACATTTCCCAACTGACAGAGTCCAGGTTATCGGACATGTTGAGAATACTTACCTGACAACATTAGATGAGGGAAGAAAGAAATATATATATGACCAGATATTTAGTTCTAACATACCATGTATGATTTTCTGCAGGGGTATACAGCCTGATGAATATATATTAGAAGCAGGAAATAAATATGGTGTTCCTGTTCTTGTAACTAATATGACCACATCTTCATTTATGGCAGAGATAATAAGATGGTTAAATGTAGAACTTGCACCTTGTATATCGATACATGGAGTGTTAGTAGACGTTTATGGTGAGGGTGTACTCATAATGGGTGAAAGTGGTATCGGTAAGAGTGAAGCAGCCCTTGAACTTATTAAACGTGGACACAGACTTGTAACTGATGATGTCGTAGAGATAAGAAAAGTAAGTGATGAGACATTAATCGGTACAGCACCGGATATTACAAGACATTTTATTGAGCTTCGTGGTATAGGAATCATAGATGTAAAGACATTGTTTGGTGTGGAAAGTGTAAAAGAGACACAGGGCATTGATATGGTTATTAAGTTAGAGGACTGGAATAAGGATAAAGAATACGACAGACTTGGATTAGAGGAGCAGTACACAGAATTCCTTGGTAATAAGGTTGTATGTCATTCGATTCCTATTCGTCCGGGACGTAATCTTGCAATTATAGTTGAATCAGCAGCAGTTAACCACAGACAGAAGAAGATGGGATATAATGCTGCACAGGAATTATATAGAAGAGTACAGGCAAACTTAGTAAAACACGAAAATGATGAATAATATTTAAGTAATAATATTTAAAGAATAATTTTAAAAAATAATATTTAAGAATAATATTTATACATTAATATATATTTATTAAAGAGGAAAGGATAAAATATATGGATAGTCCATATATGGTATATTGAAATGGGAAAAGTGTGCTTTGGTATTGACGTAGGCGGAACTACAGTTAAAATCGGTTTATTTACAACAGAAGCAAAATTAATTGACAGTATGGAGATTCCTACAAGAAAAGAAGATGATGGAAGCCATATACTTCCGGATATATGTGCAGCAATTGATGCTAAATTAGTTGAGAAACAGATTACAAGAGATGATTTAATCGGTGTTGGAATAGGTATTCCGGGACCTATAACGAAAGATGGTACAGTATTAAACTGTGTTAACTTAGGCTGGGGAATATTCAATGTCGAAGAGAAATTATCACAGATGCTTGGTGGTGTTAAAGTTAAAGCAGGAAATGATGCAAACGTTGCAGCCTTAGGCGAGACATGGCAGGGCGGCGGACGAGGCTTTGAAGACTTAGTTCTCGTTACATTAGGAACAGGTGTTGGCGGTGGTGTAATCATCGGCGGAAAGATAATAGCAGGTTCGAATGGTGCAGCAGGTGAGATTGGACATATTCCTGCAGTATTTGGAGATGATGCTGAGACTTGCGGTTGTGGTAAGAAAGGTTGCTTAGAGACAGTAGGTTCTGCTACAGGAATCGTAAGAGAAGCTAAGAAACTTCTCGCTAAATCAGAAGAAGATTCAGTATTACGTGGTATGGAAGAATTCACATGTAAAGATATATTTGATGCAGCTAAAGATGGCGATAAATTATCAATGGAAGTAGTAGATAAACTTGCATATTATTTAGGAAATGCAATTGCAGGTATTGCAGCAGTTACAAACCCACAGGTAATCGTAATCGGTGGTGGTGTAAGTAAAGCAGGTAAATTCCTCTTAGATAAAATAGAGGAGAACTTCCTTGCAAATGCTTTCCATGCAACTAAAAATGCTAAATTTGCATTGGCAACATTAGGCAATGATGCCGGAATGTATGGTGCAGCAGCACTTATTTTGGATTAATATAATTTGAAATATAAGAAATGACATTGCGCCGCTTAATAAGCGGCGTTTTAGATAGTTGTAAAGGAGTAAAAAGTATATGTACCAGGAATTAATCGATATCTTAGGCAAAGAGAATGTATTTACTGATGAAGATATGAGCAAACATACTACATTTAAGGCGGGTGGTAAGGCAAAATATTTTGTTACTCCTGACAGTGTCGAAAGGTTAGCTGAACTAATTAGATTTCTAAAAGACAAAACTGACTATTACATTATTGGTAATGGAAGCAATCTTTTAGTTAAAGACGAGGGATATAATGGTGTAATCGTTAAAATCGGACAGAAACTTTCTAATATAACACTTGATGATAAGATAATGTTATGTGAAGCAGGTGCATACGTTTCTAAAATAGCTAATTTTGCCTGTGAGAATTCGCTAAGCGGACTTGAATTCGCGGCGGGAATACCGGGAATGATTGGTGGTGCCGTTGCAATGAATGCTGGAGCATATGGAGGCGAATTTAAAGACATTATTATAAGTGTAACACTTATGGATAGATCAGGTAACATCATTGAAAAGTCAAATGAAGATATGAAATTTGGCTATAGAAAGAGTATTGTTCAGGAAGAAGATTATATTGTTCTATCTGCAAAACTTAAGTTAGAAGCCGGAAATAAAGATGAAATAAGTGATAGAATGAATGAACTTCTTAAGCAGAGAAGGGATAAACAGCCTTTGGAGTATCCAAGCGCAGGAAGTACATTCAAGAGACCTGAGGGATATTTTGCAGGTAAACTGATAATGGATGCAGGTCTTAAGGGCTATAGTGTAGGCGGTGCATGTGTATCGGAGAAACACTGTGGCTTCGTGGTAAATAAAGGAAATGCAACAGCTACAGATATAATCAGACTTATGAAAGATGTGGCTGATAAAGTAGAAGCTGAATTTGGCGTGAGATTAGAACCTGAAGTTAAAATAATAGGTTAATTCTCATTGCTATTATAGCAATAAATCATAAATTGTTCAGAATAAGAGAAAGGAGATTAGTGTATGAGATTTGTTATCATTACAGGGATGTCAGGGGCAGGTAAAAGTAGTGCCTTAAAAACATTAGAGGATAATAACTATTTTTGTGTAGATAATCTTCCTATCGAACTTATATTGAAATTTGCAGAGCTGACTTTCAGTGATAAGAATTCTAATGATAAAAATGTTGCACTGGGAATAGATATACGAAGTGGACAGGCATTAAGTGAGTTAGATTATATTCTTGATAAAATGAAGAAATCAGGCTATCATTATGAGATTCTGTTCCTTGATGCTAATGATGATGTGCTTATCAAGAGATTTAAAGAGACCAGGCGTGCCCACCCTCTGACACCTGAGGGACGAGTTGATGAGGGTATTGTAAACGAACGAAAACAGTTAGAATTTCTACGAAAACAGGCTGATTATATCATAGATACAAGTACACTTTTAATACGTGAACTTCGTATGGAAATAGAGAAAATATTTGTGGAAAATAAAGAATATAAGAATCTTTTTGTTACGATTTTATCATTCGGTTTCAAGTACGGAATTCCTGTTGATGCTGACCTTATATTCGATGTAAGATTTATGCCTAATCCATATTATATAGATGAACTTAAGCATAAAACGGGAAATGATGATGAAGTGAAAGATTTCGTTATGTCATCCGAAGTATCACAGAAATTCCTTGATAAACTCTATGATATGATTAAGTTTTTAATACCTAATTATGTTAAAGAGGGCAAGAACCAGTTAGTTATCGGAGTGGGCTGTACCGGTGGAAAGCACAGGTCGGTAACAGTTGCAAATATGTTGTATGACAGATTGTCAGAGGACAAGAATCTTGGTATAAAAGTTGCACATAGAGATGTTATGAGATAAAACATTAAGTTAAAAGAAGAGGAATACAATGTCATTTTCAGGAAAAGTTAAGGATGAATTATCGAAACAGTGTCCGGTTGCAAGACATTGCCAGATAGCAGAAGTAGCGGCAATAATAAGTCTGTGTGGCAGAATTGGAATATCTAAAAATGATACATATTCGGTAAGAATTCATACGGAAAATATTGCTGTTGCAAGAAAATACTTTACATTATTGAAAAAAGCATATAATATAGATACGGAAATTTCAATCAGACAAAGTTCTAAATTAAGAAATTATACGATTACAATTAAACATCATGAAGATGCCATGAAAGTATTACAGGCATCGAAGTTAATTGATGAGTATGGTGAAATATGTGAAAATCTTTCGGTTTCAAGTAATATACTTATACAGAAAGAGTGTTGTAAACGTGCCTTCATAAGAGGCGCATTTTTAGCGTCCGGGTCAATAAGTGCTCCGGAGAAATTTTACCATTTTGAAATCGTATGTACTACAGAGGATAAAGCACTTCAATTAAAGAACATAATTCAATATTTTAATATTGATGCGAAAATAGTTGAAAGAAAGAAGCACTTTGTGGTATATATAAAAGAAGGCGCCGGAATCGTAGACATTTTAAATGTTATGGAGGCGCATGTAGCACTTATGGATTTAGAAAATGTGAGGATACTGAAAGAAATGCGTAATTCAGTTAACCGTAAAGTGAATTGTGAAACAGCTAATCTAAAGAAGACAGTATCGGCTGCTGTAAAGCAGATAGAAGATATAAAGTTTATCCGGGATAAGGTTGGCTTGTCAGTGCTTTCAGATAATCTAGAAGAGATGGCAAGACTAAGACTTGATAATCCTGATGCTTCTTTGAAAGAATTAGGAGAAATGTTAACCCCGGCTGTAGGCAAATCCGGTGTAAACCATAGGTTAAGAAAAATCTGTGAAATCGCAGATGACTTACGTGAAAGCTAAGGAGGATTATTATGATAACCAAAAATATGAAAATCGAAATTCAATCAGGGCTTGAAGCCAGACCTGTAGCAATGTTTGTACAGACTGCAAGTCAGTATGACAGCTCTATTTATGTAGAACATGAGAACAAGAGAGTTAATGCTAAAAGCATTATGGGAATGATGACACTTGGTCTTGCAGCAGGAGAAGATGTAGTAGTATCAGCAGATGGTACAGATGAAGAAGCTGCAATCGAGGGCATTGAGAAATTCTTAAGCAATGCTAAATAGCAATAAATAAGCTGCATAAAATAATATCAATTGAGACAAAATATTACGGTAACGTTAAGTTATAATAAAATAGAAAAGAGGAAAATTATGACTGATTTAAAATGTTCCGTAACCAATTGTTATTACAACAAAGAGAAATTATGTTGCTTAGACAGTATAAAAGTAGACGGTACAACAGCCGAGATATCTGATGAAACCGCATGTGCAAGCTTTAAGGACAGACCAGAGAATAATTTTAGCAACTCATGTGGTTGTAGTTCAGCACCAAATCATTCTATAAAAATCGATTGTATGGCAGAGAAATGTGTGCATAATACCACATGTTGCTGTACAGCTTCATCAATCGATGTAGATGGTGCCAATGCATGTACTTGTCGTGATACAAGATGTTCTACTTTCAGAATGGAATAGAAGATAAAATAATATAAATAAAGTTAAAAATTATATTGACAAAATATCATAACAATGATAAACTATCAAAGTTGTGAAAAATAAATGAAGCAGAGTATCCACTCTCACCTATGCACGAACGAGTGACATATGGTTGATATTTTGAATATAAGCGTAAGCGTTAATTTGAAAGTGGATAGTCTGACTATCCACTTTTTTTGGAGGTGCACTACTATTAGCGAATTAAATATTAACGAACAGATAAGAGACAAAGAAATTCGATTGATTGGAGAAGACGGCGAACAGTTAGGAATTATGTCGGCTAAAGAAGCTCTTAAACTTGCAAAAGAAGCAGATTTAGATTTAGTTAAAATTGCTCCAACTGCCAAACCACCTGTATGTAAGATTATTGATTACGGTAAATACAGATACGAGATGGCAAGACGTGAGAAAGAAGCTAAGAAGAAACAGAAAACAATCGATATTAAGGAAGTGAGATTATCACCTAATATTGAAGCTAATGATATGAAGACAAAAGCAAATATGGCTAGAAAATTTCTTGAGAAAGGTGACAAAGTTAAAGTTACACTTCGTTTCCGCGGAAGAGAAATGGCACATATGACAAGTAGTAAACATATATTAGACGATTTTGCTGAGTTACTTTCAGACATTTCTGTAGTAGAAAAGCCTGCAAAATTAGAAGGAAGAAGTATGCAGATGTTTTTAGCTGAAAAGAGATAATCAATATAAGATATTGTTTATTTATATAGTTAAAAAATAGATGAATTTAAGGAGGACGAACATAATGCCAAAAATGAAGACAAGCAGAGCTGCTGCTAAACGTTTCAAAAAAACAGGTACAGGTAAATTAAAGAGAATGAAAGCTTACAAGAGCCATATTCTTACAAAGAAGACAACTAAGAGAAAGAGAAATCTTAGAAAAGCAACTATTACAGATGCAACAAACGTAAAGAATATGAAGAAAATATTACCATATTTATAGGATAAAATAAAATAGGAGGAAGACTGAAATGGCAAGAATTAAAGGCGGAATGAACGCTAAAAAAAGACATAATAGAACATTAAAACTCGCTAAAGGTTACAGAGGCGCTAGATCAAAACAGTATAGAGTAGCAAAACAGTCAGTTATGAGAGCATTAACAAGTTCATATGCTGGCAGAAAGCAGAAGAAGAGACAGTTCAGACAGTTATGGATCGCAAGAATTAATGCTGCTGCAAGAATGAACGGATTATCATACAGCAAATTTATGTATGGTTTAAAAGTTGCAGGAGTTGAAATCAACAGAAAGATCTTATCTGAAATGGCTATCAACGATGCAGAGGGATTTGCTAAATTAGCAGAACTTGCAAAATCTAAACTTGCTTAATTATTATATAATTGAGAATTAAATAGAGATATAACATATAGATACCAAGGTTTTTAGAAGCCTTGGTATTTTTGTATTGTATAGGAATATATAGGATTATATATGAATTATCCTGATATTAAAGAATTCTTAATAAAGTCATAAGTAACAATTAAAAATCTAAGAATTTGGATATGCTACAATATATAGGTCGATAATAACCGGTAAAATGTGACGAATTACTTAGAAATGAGGATTAATGCTTATGAATAAGAGAAAATTAGTCAGAAGAAGAAAACGAAGAATTAAGTATTTTATTAAAATCTTACTTATGATAATTATGCTTATTACTGTATGTTATGCTGCTGATAAGATACTTCATATGGATGATGACGATAAACAGGTTGCTGAGGAGATACAGAATCTTGTGGTGAGTTCAAGAAATGCCAAACAATCAGAACAGCTTGATTATATAATGAAGAATAAAGATAATTATACGACAGATTTGATAGAATTAGCCAAACGTAATTCAGAAGCAATTCAGTTTGTATATGATTATCCGGAAAATAAGGATAAGAAAATAGATATTTCAATTGATGAAGACACAGATTGCAGAGGTGTGCCTTTATTTATGCAGTGGGATGAGCGTTGGGGCTATGATAAATATGGTGATGGAATAATTGGTATAAATGGCTGTGGACCTACCTGTTTATCGATGGTTGCAACATATATTCTTAAAAATAATTATATGAATCCTGCGTGGATGGCGAACTTTAGCGAAGAATCAGGATATGTTTCAGATAGTGGTACATTATGGGCATTGATGAGCAGTGGCGCAAGAAAATTAGGACTTGAATCTATCGAAATTCCATTAGATGAAAACAGAGTATACAATAACTTAGAAGTAGGCAATCCGATAATATGCAGTGTCGGACCAGGAGATTTTACAACAGAAGGACATTTTATAGTACTTGCCGGAGTTGAAGATGGTAAAATAATAGTAAATGATCCAAACAGTAGAAAGAACAGTAAAAAGAGGTGGACATTTGATGAGATAAAAGGCCAGATTAAAAACTTGTGGGTATTCAGATGAAATAAAAGGACGAACACTAAATACAGATATTAAGCTGAAGTAAAAGGTTGGATTTAAAATTTATGGATATTCAGATGATTTGTATAATTTGCACAAAAAAATAAAAACAAAGTAAAGAAAATCATACTATTGTTAAAAAATGATATATATGGTATAATCATTTTATGTTGAAAAATGTAAATTATAATGCAAGGAGCTGAAGAAGATGCAGATAACAGATTATATTGATTTAGAATCGTTAAAAGGCATAAAGGAAGACTTAGAAGGCTTAGTAGATGTAAAATTTGAGATAGCCAATACAGAGAATAGAAACATACTTAGTGCTGACGAAGAGATTCTTGATGACAGTTTAGCAGTATCGGTTGTGGAGATAACATCAGAAGATGAATTATTGGGAAAAGCATTAATTTATAGTGAAGATGTTCTAGATGAAGAGAAAGTTAATCATCTAGAGGGATTAGTAAACAGACTTATTAATGATGTAATCAAAGATAAGCGTTTAGAAGATGATGAAGAGAAATCAAACAGTGAGTACGTGAATAAAGCTTCAGGATTATTAGATGAGTTAAAAGAGAAATCAAAAGCTCTTGATAAGATTGAATCAAAACAGAAGATACTTGCACTTAATGCCGCGATAGAAGCTGCAAGAGCAGGTGAATTTGGTAAGGGCTTTGCTGTAGTAGCAGATGAAGTTGGTAAACTTGCCAGAAATTCAGGCGATATTAACCAGTCTATCAAAGTTTCACTTGGTGAACTTACAGAGTGCATAGATGTTTTAGTGAATAACTAAAGAATAATTGAAGTATATTAAGGTATAACTAAAGAACGATTAAAGTACAATTAAGGCATTATTAAATCATAATTAAAGAAATAATATGATTTGATGATAATAGCTTTTAATAGCCATATGAAAATAATATTAACGTTATTATTTTTGTATGGCTATTTTGTATGTGAAGTATTTATATAGTTTTAATATCATTATGTAATTGGGGTAGTATATCGAATTTGAAATATGAAATACAAGATATTAAAAAATAAAAGTATTAAAATAAAGAATATGTCGTATTTTTGCTGAAATATTATAAAAAATATTAAAAAATGTAGGTTTGTCAAACATATGTTACACAGATCTCAGATAATCCCTTAATACCTGATTGGGTGTTTTCCAACCTAAAGGACGCATGGGAAAGTTGTTGTAATCCCTGC
>Ga0256404_1004490_pt1 | contig 26324 bp, 23 predicted proteins | sample RumenRJG_01DNA_FD_185990 | JGI IMG/M metagenome (GOLD analysis project Ga0256404, IMG submission 185990) | Bovine rumen microbial communities from Lethbridge, Alberta, Canada - RJG_01 | ecosystem: Host-associated > Mammals > Digestive system > Stomach > Rumen | place: Canada: Alberta | collected...
AGCCCGATTTCCCCTGTGCGGGCCACATGGGTGCCGCAGCAGGCGCACACGTCGGTTCCCGGAAATGTGACAATGCGCACCCTGCCGCTCAGTTCTTTCTTGCTGCGGTAGTCCAGAACCTTCAGTTCATCGGGCGTTGGAAATGACACTTCAACAGGCACATCAGCCCGGATGACGGCGTTTGCTTCACGCTCCAGTTCTCCGAGCTGTTCCTCGGTGATGACGCCGTCAAAGTCGACGGTGACGCGGTCAGGAGCCATGTGAAAGCCCACGTTGTCGTAACCGTAACGGCGGTGTACCAGTCCGGAAACAATGTGTTCACCGGAGTGAGCCTGCATGTGGTCAGAGCGTTTCTGCCAGTCTATTCTGCAGTGAACTTTCATTCCCGGCTCGAACGGACGGTCAGTGAAGTGGTATATCACGTCATTTCTGCGGCGCGTGTCTGTCACAGCGGCCTCGCCGATGAAGCCGGTGTCCGGCAGCTGGCCGCCGCCTTCCGGGTAAAAGGCAGTGCGGTCAAGAGTAACTTCGTATCCCTTTTTGCCTTCGGAACAGCCGGTGACGACGGCATCGAATTCTCTGACATAAGGCATCTGGTAATAAAGTTCATTCATGTCATCCATAGAGGAAACCTCCTTTGCAGCATCTGTTCTTTCTGTCAGTCTGAATTATGCCACTTTCAGCAGCGTATCTCAAGGCAATAAAAATAATAATGTTAATTGTCACTTTAAAAATTTTTTTGTTGACAATATTGTGCGGCGCGGCTATACTTGCGGAGTTGCAAATTCATCCGCAGGAGGAACTTCTGATGCAGAGCGAACAGATTCGAAATATGACTTTAACTGCTGTGATGACGGCGCTGATGTGCATTCTCGGTCCTGTGATGGTACCGGTCGGCCCCATACCTTTTTCGCTTCAGGTGCTGACGGTGTGCCTGTCTGTTGCCGTGCTCGGCATGAAGCGGGGAACTCTTGCGGTTGTGCTGTATCTTCTGATCGGCTTTGTCGGTCTGCCGGTGTTCACGGGATTTTCCGGCGGTCCCGGCAAAATACTGGGACCGACGGGCGGCTTTCTGGTTGGTTTTGTGCCGCTTGCCCTGATTGCCGGATGGGCTTCTGACCATTTCCGCAGCAGTGCAGTGCTGCAGTTTGCCGGAATGTTCGCCGGGCTGGCGGTGCTTTATTTCTTCGGCACGGCCTGGCTGATCTGGCTTGCAAAGCTGCCGGCGGGCAGGGCGCTGAAGGCCGCGGTTTATCCCTTTGTTGCCGTGGATACTGTGAAAGTGCTGATTGCAATGTTTATCGGCAGAGCGCTGAGAAGTCGCCTTGAAAAGATCGGGGCGGCGTCATAAGAATTTTCTTCTTATTAAAGTATTCAGCTCTGCTGCCGGTGATTTCCGGGCGTTCGGCGGAAGGCTGCCTGTTTTCAGGCAGTCTTCTTTATTTTATCTGCCCCTGCAGATGAGAAACTTTTGTGCCGCATCTGAATTTCCGATCTGAAAACTTTTTGTCCTGCGGGGAAGTTTCATGCCTTTTCCGTGATACAATGACACTTGAAAAGGTTCCGGTTCAGCCGGATAGTCAGTACAACCGAATATACCGGGAGGCAGAGAGAATGAATCAGACACGGATTGACAAAATTATGGAAAAGCTGAAGGAAAGTTCTCTGAATCAGGCGCTGCTCAGCGACCCCTATTCGCTGACCTATATCACGGGGGACCGTTTCGCGCCGGGCGAACGCTTTCTCGGCCTGCTGCTGCGCGAAGGGCAGAAACCTCTGCTGTTCCTGAACAGACTGTTTCAGGCGCCGCACGTGGATTCCGGCAGCATTGTGCCCTATGATGACATGGAGCGCGGGGCGCTGAAGGTGATTCCCCATCTTGATGCTTCCCGCCCGCTGGGAATTGACAAGAAGATGCCCTCCGAGTTTCTCCTTGAGCTGCAGGAGCATCACGCCGCAGCCGGCTATGTGAACGCCTCGCCCTGCGTCGATCATGTGCGCGCCCGGAAGGATGCCGGGGAAATCGCGCTGATGGAGCGTGCGTCAGCCATGAACGACGAGGCCATGCGCCGCATTAAAAAGGAGGTCCGCGGCGGCATCACTGAACGCGAGCTTTCTGAAAAGCTCAGCCGGATATACCGTGATCTCGGCGCGGACGGGCTGTCGTTCCCGTCCATTGTCAGCTTCGGAGCCAACGCAGCTGACCCTCACCACAGCCCGGACGGCACTGTGCTGAAGGAAGGTCAGTGCGTGCTGTTTGACATCGGCTGCGTAAAGGACGGCTACTGCTCTGACATGACGCGCACCTATTATTACAAGTCTGTTTCGGCGAAGGACCGTGAAATCTACGAAATCACCCTGCGCGCCAACCTCGCGGCAGAAGCCGCCATGAGGCCGGGCGTGAGATACTGCGACCTTGACGCCGCTGCCCGTAAAATCATAACAGACGCCGGCTACGGACCGTATTTCACGCACCGTCTGGGGCATTCCATCGGCCAGCAGGGGCACGAGTGGGGCGACGTGGGCGGCAACAACACGGAGGCAGTTATGCCCGGCAACGTGTTCTCATGCGAACCGGGAATCTATCTTCCGGGGCAGACAGGCGTGCGCATTGAGGATCTCTGCCTGATCACCGAGACGGGCGTGAAAGTTCTCAACAGCGTTCCCAAAGAGCTCGAGATTATTGATTAATAAAACAAATAATTTATAATTATTTCTTACGGTATTTCAGTTCCCTGTCTCCCCGGCCGGCAGTGGGGAACACCGGACGGTTTTGGAATTTTGTTCCGGCTGGTCCTTCGGAACACGGCTGAAAAAGCAAAAAAACTGCCGGCGTTTTTCTTTCTCGCTTGTTTTTCCCATGCACCGCGAATATAATAAGAGGGCTTTTGCAGAAGGCAGAATAATATTAAAAAGAACTGTCTTTATTATCAAGGAGGTTTGAGTAATGGTAACGTTTCTTTTCTGGGTACTGCTGCTGGTAGTCCTGGCTCTGGGCGTGTGCGCCCTGGGCTTCGCCTACATGAACTACAACCAGGTGATGAACATCCAGATTGACGACGAACACAAAAAAGTCGCCGAACTTTCTGACATTATTCATCAGGGCGCCATGGCGTTCCTCAACAGCGAGTACAAATGGCTGGCGCCGTTTGTCATTGTGGTGGGGATTCTGCTCTGCGCGTTCCTGTCGGTTTCTTCAGGCCTGTGCTTTGTGTTCGGCGCTGTGTGCAGCGCCCTGACGGGCTACTTCGGAATGATCGTGGCGACCCGTTCCAACGGGCGCACCACCTACATGGCGACCAAAAGCATGAACGACGCCCTGGGCGTCGCCTTCCGCGGCGGTTCTGTCATGGGCATGATCGTTGTCGGCGTCGGCCTGATGGGCGTGGTTATCTCCTACATTGTGTTCCGTGATGCAAACGTGATCACCAGCTTCGGCCTCGGCGCCTCTTCAATCGCCCTGTTCGCCCGTGTGGGCGGCGGCATTTACACCAAGGCTGCCGATGTGGGCGCTGACCTTGTGGGCAAGGTTGAAGCAGGCATTCCTGAGGACGATCCCCGCAACCCCGCTACGATTGCTGACAACGTGGGCGACAACGTGGGCGACATTGCCGGCATGGGTGCAGACCTTTTTGAGTCATATGTCAATTCCATCATTGCGGCCATGGCGGTCGGCACTGTCGCTGTTTCACTCAGCGGCGAAGCGCTCGGCCTCATGGGCGTGCTGTATCCTCTGGCTCTTTCTGCGCTCGGAATCTTTGCTGCGGTGTTCGGCGCTCTCTGCGTGACGGGCAGCCTTGAGGAATCGACTGACGGCAAGGTCGGCCAGATGGCCAGCAAATTCTTTGCGCGCTTCATCAGCGGCGAAGGCGGCAAGACTGACCCCGCCAAGGCGCTCAGCATGGGCACCTATATTACCGGCATCATCGAGATTGTCGGAGCGCTAATTCTTTCGCTTATCCTTCTTCAGGACTGGAGAATCTTCTTCGCCGTGGTATCGGGCGTTGTTGCCGGTGTTGCCATCGGCGTTGTGACTGAATACTACACCTCCGCTGACTACAAGCCTGTCAAAAAGCTGGCTGAAACCACTGAAACCGGTGCTGCCACGGTTATCCTCGGCGGCATTTCCCTCGGCATGACCTCCACGGTGGTTCCCGTGATTCTGATCTGCGCTGCGACTCTGATCAGCTACTACTTCAGCGGTCTTTACGGCGTGGCCTGCGCTGCTGTCGGCATGCTTTCCATCACCGGCATGAGCCTGAGCGTCGATGCCTACGGTCCTATTTCCGATAACGCGGGCGGCATTGCCGAGATGTCCGAGCTGCCTGAGAGCGTCCGCGACATCACCGACAAGCTGGACTCGGTGGGCAACACCACAGCTGCCATGGGCAAGGGCCTTGCCATCGGCTCGGCTGCCCTGACCGCTCTTTCCCTGTTCTCTGCGTTCGCCCAGTCGGCGAAACTTACCACCATTGACCTGAACAATCCTCATGTCATGGTCGGCCTGTTCATCGGCGGCATGCTGCCTTTCCTGTTCAGCGCCCAGGCGATTTCCGCGGTTCAGGAAGCGGCCGGAAAGATGGTTGAGGAAGTGCGCCGTCAGTTCAGGGAGCATCCCGGCATCATGGATTACAGCGAGAAGCCCGATTACAAGAAATGCGTCAGCATTTCCACTGAAGCTTCTCTTCACAAGATGATTCTCCCCGGCCTTCTTGCCCTTGTGGCTCCCGTTGTTGTCGGCTTTGCGCTTGACGCGGCTGCACTGGGCGGCATGCTAGGCGGCGCCATCGTCACCGGCGTCATGCTGGCTGTTTATATGTCCAATGCAGGCGGAGCCTGGGACAATGCTAAGAAGTACATTGAGTCCGGCGTGCTGGGCGGCAAGGGTTCGCCTAATCACAAGGCCGCTGTTGTCGGCGACACTGTCGGCGATCCCTTCAAGGATACGGCCGGCCCCAGCCTCAACATTCTGATCAAGCTGATGACCGTTGTGGCTCTTGTTATTGCTCCCCTTATCGTGAAGTAAAACAGCCGCAGCATCTCAGGAAAAATGTATCAGGCGAAGGGAGCATTGCAGCTCTCTTCGCTTTTTGTTTTTTTACCGCGCTTTCCATTTTATTCTGTTTGATGAAAGGGGCAGAACGGCATGTCTGATGAGATTGTCACAAAAATCAAGGAAGCCGTCGACATTGTGGAGCTGATCGGCGACTCGGTGCGCCTTGAGAAAAAAGGGCGCAATTACAGCGGCCTCTGTCCTTTTCACGATGAGAAAACGCCGTCGTTCATGGTTTCGCCCGAGCGCGGCACGTGGCACTGTTTCGGCTGCGGCAAGGGCGGCGATGTGTTTTCCTTTGTCATGGAAAAAGAGGGGCTGACGTTTCCTGAGGCGCTGGAATATCTGGCACGGCGTGCCGGAATCGAGCTTCCCAGGCGGCGGGGGCACCGTGAGAGCACGGATCTGTATACTGTCATGGAGATGGCCGTCAGCTTTTACCGGAATGAGCTGAAAGGGCCGGCCGGTGCCGTGGGAAAAGGCTACCTGGCGCGGCGTAACATGACCATGGCTGACGCTGACGTTTTTGAACTCGGCTGGTCGCCTGCATCGTGGCGTGCCTTGAACGACGCGCTGCGCCGCCAGGGTGTCACCCAGGAGCAGCTTCTGAAATGCGGCCTTGTCATTCAGGGGGAAAAGGGCTGCTATGACCGCTTCCGCGGGCGTGTGATGTTTCCGATCCGCAACGTTTCGGGGCGCGCCATTGCCCTCGGCGGCCGCATCGTGGACGGTGAGGGCGCCAAGTACCTCAACAGCCCCGAAGGGCCGCTTTATAACAAGAAGGATAATCTCTACCTGCTGGACCGGGCCAAGAACATTATCAGAGAAAAGGGTTATTCTATTCTCGTGGAAGGCTATATGGACGCAATCCGCCTTCACATGCACGGACACCGCGAAACAGTGGCGTCGCTGGGAACGTCTCTGACTGAGGAGCAGGCATCCCTTCTGAAGCGCTTTGCAGATAAGTGCTATATCTGCTATGACGCCGACACGGCAGGGCAGAATGCTATTCTCCGCGGCATGTACATTCTGCAGCGTGCCGGACTCCAGGTGTACGTTGTTGAATTTCCGGGCGGCAAGGATCCTGACGAAATGCTTCAGTCTGAGGGCGGCGATGAACTGTTCAGCAAGGCGCTGAAAGACGCCAGACCGCTGGTGCTGCATCATATCAGTCTTTATCTGTCTGCTGCCGAAAAGGGCGGACAGGCAAAGGCCGCCGAAGACCTGCTGAGCAGCCTTGCACAGCTTCCTGCCGTTGAGCTGGCGCCGTATATGCAGGAAATTGCCCACGCTCTGGGCCTGCCTGACTATCAGCTTGCCGCCGAACTGCACAGGCTGCAGCGGGGACGTGCTCCTGCCGCAAAGGCGGAAAACCGTTCTGACGATGCGCCGCTCCCTGTGACCGACAGTCCTGACGCGGGGCGCCCCGTGGAACCTGCTGAAGCGGCTCTGGTCAGCCTGCTGTGGAATTCCGCCGGGCTCCGGGCCTCGTCGCCGCAGGCAGAGACTGTGAAACTGCTGACAGACGAACGGCTTCAGACTATTGCCGCGGCGCTGCTGACCGGCGTTTCACCTGACGAACTTGAGCGCCGGTGGCTTGAAATCGGCGACCGTTTCCCGCTTTCGGCGCTCGCACGCGGGGAAGCGTACTGTGACACTTTTTCAGGCACAGACAGCGAGAGGTGGAACGCCCTGTGCGCCGTGCTGACGCGCAGGCGCCTGCAGTCCCGCTACGACGCCCTGAAAAAGAGAATGTACCGCGGCGAAGCGACGCCTGAGGAACTGACAGAGTATGCGCGGCTGTCAGTCAGGCTGAAAAACTATTAGCTTATTCAATGTGACGAAAAAAACAGCAGAGAAAATTTGCATGAATCAGCAAAATATAGATTGTGAAAAAAGTGCTTTTTCAGGTAAATCCTGTTATAATTAGTCGTTGTGAATAAGAGAACAGGGTGATGTCAGTGATTCGGCTTGATAAGTTTCTGAAACTGTCACAGCTTGTGAAGCGGCGCACTGCTGCACAGGAAATGATCGAAGTCGGTGCGGTGCGCGTCAACGGGCGTCAGGTAAAGCCGTCCAGCGACGTGAAGGCCGGCGATCTGATCGAAGTGGCTTTTCCGCGGCGCGTTGTCAGCGCGGCGGTGCTGGTTGATGATGAGGCGCTTCTCCGCCGCCGGGGCACTGTGGCGTGCGAGATGCGCGGGGAACGCAGGGTCGAGCCTGACGAAAATCCATGGGAGAATGCATGAGGCATTTTCACCAGAAAATGGGAGGAGCTTTCCTGAAATGAGTACAATCGTAGGGGTACACGCAAGAGAAATACTGGATTCCCGCGGCAATCCCACCGTTGAGGCGGAAGTGGCCCTTGAGACCGGTGAAGTTGAGCGCGCTGCGGTGCCGTCCGGTGCTTCAACCGGGACATTTGAGGCAGTAGAACTCCGCGACGGCGGAACCCGCTACGGCGGCAAAGGCGTCACCAAGGCTGTGGAGAACGTCAACGGCCCCATTGCGCGCGAAGTCTGCGGCATGGATGCCGATGATCTCCGCGGAATTGACGCTGCCATGATCAAGCTCGACGGGACGCCGAACAAGGGCAGGCTGGGCGCTAACGCGATTCTCGGCGTTTCCATGGCGGTGGCCCGCGCCGGCGCTGCAAATCACGACATGCCGCTGTGGGATTACATCGGCGGTCTGGGCCGCAAAGTTCTGCCGACGCCGATGATGAACGTGATCAACGGCGGCGCGCACGCCGACAACAACCTTGATATTCAGGAATTCATGATTGTTCCCCACGGAGCGCCTTCGTTCGGTGAAGCGCTGCGCATGGGCGCAGAAACCTACCACGCGCTGAAGAAACTTCTGTCGAAGGAAGGCTTCAGCACCGGCCTCGGCGACGAGGGCGGCTTTGCGCCGAACTTCTCCAGCAACAGAATGGGATTTGAATATCTCGTGAAGGCCATTGAGGCTGCCGGCTACGAACCCGGCAAGGACATTTCCATTGCCTGCGATGTGGCGATTTCCGATCTGTACAGAAACGGAAAGTACGTCTTCAAGGGTGAGGGAACAGAGTTCACGGCCGCAGAGCTTGTTGACTATTACGCCGGCCTCGTAAAGGATTTCCCGATCATTTCCATCGAGGACGGCATGAACGAGGAGGACTGGGACGGCTGGAAACTTCTGACCGGGAAGCTCGGCGGCAGAATCCAGCTGGTGGGCGACGACCTGTTTGTCACCAACCCGAAGCGTCTTGAAAAGGGAATCAGCACAGGCGCCGCGAACTCAATTCTCATCAAGCTGAACCAGATCGGCTCCGTTTCCGAAACGCTTGACGTGATTTCCATGGCTCATGATGCCGGCTACAGCTGGGTTGTGTCGCACCGTTCCGGTGAAACAGACGACAGCTTCATTGCGGACCTTGCCGTGGCGACCTGCGCAGGGCAGATCAAGACCGGCGCACCGGCCCGCATGGACAGAATCGCGAAGTACAACCAGCTGCTGCGCATTGAAGAAGCAATCGGCAGCGAAAACACTTATGCAGGGCTGTCAACATTCCGCTGCAGCAGGTAGCCGTCGTGAATGATCTGGGTTCTCTGATCCCTTCGAAGAAAGAGCGGATCACCGATCCGACGGTGGGGCGTCTTGTTGCCTACCGCCGGCTTCTGATGCGCCTTGTGGATGAAGGCGTGCCGGTCGTCTCATCCAAGGAAATCGGCGATATGCTGCGCATCAAGTCAAGCCAGGTCCGCAAGGATCTGTCTTATCTGGGTGAATTCGGCAAACGCGGCGTCGGGTACGATGTAAGCCGTCTTCTTGAAGACCTCGCGGGCATACTGGCTCCGTTTGAGATGTGGCACATCGGACTGGTCGGCATCGGCCGGCTTGGCGAAGCGCTTCTGAATCACCGTTCGTTTCTCAGTGAAAACTATGAAGTCACGGCGGTGTTTGATTCCAACCCCCTGAAAGTGGGCAACACCTACGCAGGCAAAATGTGCTATCACATCGACGACCTGCCGAAGGTAATCAATGAAAAGAACATCAGCGTTCTGATTCTTACAGTGCCGCCGCAGGCGGCTCAGGGGATTCTTGACGCTGCTGTCAGAACGGGGCGCATCGAAGGCGTTCTGAACTTCTCGGCTGCCGTGCTCACTGCGCCGCCTGAAGTGCAGATCAAGGACGTGGATATTTTCATTGAACTGGAAAAGCTGCTGTTCAAGCTGAAGGCCTCGGAGCAGAAGCGGAAGCAGCATGCATGAACTGCGGCACCAAAATTTGTCACATGACTGCTGTACGTGTTACAATATGCCGCGCATCCTTTCCTGAAAAAAATTTTTAAGGAGGTTTGTTATATGAAATTTACACTTTCTGCACTTACAGTTCTGCTTTCATCAGCCGCTGCCTTTGCAGCCGATGCACCCGCGGCTGCGGCCGGCACGCCTCAGGGCAACGCCTTCTCGGCGTTCCTTCCGCTGATTATTTTCATTGCAATTTTTTATTTCTTCATCCTGCGTCCTCAGAAAAAACGCCAGAAGGCTCACGACAGCCTGGTGAATGGCCTGCAGCGCGGCGACAAAGTCATTACGGCCGGCGGCTTCTTCGGCATCGTGCGTGATGTGAAGGATGACAGCGTCATCATTGAACTTGCCGAGGGACTTGTGGCCCGCATCCTTAAAAGCTCCATCTCAACAAAAATCAATCCCGAAGCTCCTAAGCCTGCGGCAAAGACTGAAAAGGCAGAAGCTCCGAAAAGCGAAACTCCTAAAGCTGAAACGCCCAAAGCCGAAGAACCGGCTCAGGCAGCTCCGGCTGACGGGGAAAAGAAATAGCAGCGCCGTACGGGGCGGATGGTGTTTACGTCTGCCCCTTTTGTACTGATGTGGTGAAAACAACTTTCTGGAGGAATCAATCATGTTGAGAAAGGATCGCTGGCGGCTGATCTTTATGATAGCCGTCATCGCAGTTTCAGCTTTCGTCGTTCTCAGAGGCAGGGTCAATCTGGGACTTGACCTCCGCGGCGGAGCTCATATTGTGCTTCAGGCGAGCGGTACAAAGGATGTGCCGCTGACGCCCGACAGTCTTGACCGTCTCCGCACGGTCCTTGAAAAGCGAGTCAATCAGTACGGTCTGACTGAACCTACGATTCAGAAGCAGGGAACTGACCGCATGATCGTTGATCTGCCCGGCGTTGAAGACCCGCAGGCTGCCCTGAAACTGATCGGCAGCACGGCGCTGCTTGAGTTCCGTCCGGTGGTGCGCACTCTCTACAGCGCTGCGCCGCTTCCTGCGCAGGCACAGCGCAAGAACTACTCAAGCGATGAGGAATACAACGCAGCAGTTCAGCGCTGGAACGATTACAAGAAACAGGTTGATGAGAACAAGGCCAAGGCTCTGGAAGAGGCAAAATCGTTCAAGGGGGAAGAAGGACAGGTCATTGCCAGCGACGAAAACGGGTCGATCTACCTTCTCGGCAAGACCATGCTGACCGGAAACGAACTGAGCAACGCAACTTCCGGACATGATCAGCTCGGCATGCCGGATGTCTCTCTTGAATTCAACAGCGAAGGCGCCAGACTCTTCGAAGATGCCACCGCGCAGACTGTGGGCGGACAGCTGGCCATGGTTCTCGACGGCGAGGTCATCTCGGCACCGCGCGTCAATGAGCGCATTTCCGGCGGAAGAGCCCAGATAACGGGACGCTTTACCGTTGAGCAGGCGCGCAGTCTGGCGATTATGCTGCGTGCCGGAGCGCTCCCTGTGAACGTGTCCATTCTGGAAAACCGTTCTGTCGGCCCGTCGCTGGGCGCCGATTCAATCAAGGCCGGCATGTACGCCGGCATGATCGGCCTGGCGGCTGTGTTCGTGTTCATGATTCTGTTTTACCGCCTGTGGGGCATCACGGCTGACATTTCGCTGTGCAGCACCATGCTTGTGCTCTTCGCGCTGCTCATGGCGTTCAAGGCCACTCTGACCCTTCCGGGCATCGCAGGCATCATTCTGACCATCGGAATGGCCGTGGACAGCAACATTCTTATTTTTGAGCGCATCCGCGAAGAAACCGAAGCCGGCAAGACCCCTCATGCGGCGCTTACTTCTGGATTCAGCAACGCACTGACCACGATCCTCGACTCCAACATCACAACGGTTATCGCTGCAGCGGTGCTGTACTATTTTGGCAGCGGCCCGCTGCGCGGCTTTGCCATGACGCTGACTCTCGGCATCATCGCAAGCCTTTTCAGCGCGCTTGTGGTCAACCGCATGCTTCTTCAGTACATGGTCAGCTACGGCAGCAAAACCTTTCAGGTGCGCAGGTAAGGGGCGGTGAAGAACATGAAGACAAATATTCATTTTATGGATCACTATAAACTGTTCCTTGCCGTCGCGGTTCTCTTTATTCTCGCGAGCATCGGACTTGTGCTGACCCGTGGCTTCAATCTCGGCATTGATTTTACCGGCGGCAACATGCTTCAGCTTGAGTTCCCCGAAAAGGTTGAAGTCGGCGAAGTGCGTTCTGCCATGGCAAAAGTCGGCTACGGCACCGCGGTGATTCAGTCATACAGCGATACGGGTGTGATCATCCGTCTTCAGGGCAGCAGCAACCTCACGCCCAACGAGCTGCGCGATGAAATTGTGAGCGCCGTTGACGCGCTGCACAAGGGCAGCGTCAAACTCCTGAACTTCGAGATGGTCGGCCCGACGGTGGGTTCTGAACTGCGCAATCAGGCGATTCTCGCTTCTGCCATCGCCCTGCTCGGCATTCTGATTTACATAACCGTCAGATTCCGTTTCCGCTTTGCGCTGGTCAGCGTCATTGCGCTGGTTCACGATACGCTGCTGACCCTCGGACTGTTCAGCCTGCTTCACGTGGAAATCGGCATGACCTTTATCGCTGCCATTCTGACCACTATCGGCTATTCGCTGAACAACACCATCATCATTCTTGACCGCGTCCGCGAGAACTGGCCGAAGCTGAAGACCCTCGGCATGGGGCCTCTGCTTGACCTTTCAATCAACAGAACCCTCGGCCGCACGATCAACACGTCTCTGACCACATTCCTGCCGGTGCTGGCGTTCTACATCTGGGGCGGCCCGTCGCTGTCCAGCTTCTCGCTTGCCATCATGACCGGCATCGTTGTCGGCGGCTACAGCTCAATCTGCGTGACAACGTCGATTCTTTACCTGTGGCAGATGCGTTCTCCTGAAAGATAGTCTGAAAACTGACATGCAGTGCAGGGTCCCGCTTCGTCTTCTGAGGCGGGGCCTTTTTTATTTTTCCGGCTGGCATCTTCAGCCGCACACCCTGTATATGTCCGGCGTGATTCAGGCCGGACGTGTACCGCTGACAGGGGAGCGGAAACGCGGCGGCAGCCTCCGGCAATTTCATTCTGCATTTTTTCGTTTTTTAATGTGGAAAACTTGATTTATTGCGGTTTTAGAAGCGATTTTCTGGTAAAATGTCCCTAGGATTTTATTCATTATCCGCTCTGTTTTTCAGAGCAAAAATTTTCCTGCAAAACGCATTTCGGAGGAGGCATCCCTGATGAGAAGTTATGGTCTCGGGTTAGGATTTGTCGCGATCCTGGCGGCTGCGTATGCCATGCAGAATCAGGATATTCTGGCAGTGCGCCTTTTAGCCTGGGATTTTGCGCTGCCCCAGGGGCTGTGGGAAGTCTTTCTCTTTTTCTTCGGAATCGTGCTGATGTGGGTGATTTCCATTGCGGCTTCATGGGAGGCGCGTTTCCGCAGCCGCAGGGAGCTTGAACGCTGCCGCCGCCGCATTGACGCGCTTGAAAAGGAGCGCAGCGCGCTGCTGGCTGCCATGAAAGCGGCCGGAGCCTCTCAGGACGAAATCACCTTCATTGAAAACGGCACGTCGCTCTAAATTCTGTGAAATATCGCCGGCGCGGTTTCCGGAATGGCCGCGCGGAGGCGTCATCTCTGAGGAAGGACTGTTTTTTGTTGATTCCTGTTTGTTCACTGAATGATCTTGATATTTATCGTCCCGGCGAGAGAACGCGCGATCTTGCGCGCCGCCTTGCCTGCACTGACCTGACTGCGGCAGTGCTTGACAGCCGGAACTCCGGGGAGGAGCGGTGCCGGGAGATGCTTGAAACTCTGCCGCTGCAGCAGCAGCTGCAGAAGCTTCAAATGGGCCGCGGCGCCGTTTACGCGCGCGAACTGTGGCCCCGTGCTGTTCCAGGGAAAAAGGTTTTTGTCTACGGCGACTATGATGTGGACGGCGTCTCGTCCACGGTGATGGCGCTGGAACTGGTACAGCAGAGCGGGGCATCGGCTGCGGTGTATTACATTCCCGACCGCCGCACCGAAGGGTACGGCCTTCACGCTGACACGGTGCGCCGCATTATAGCGGACGGCTTTGAAACGCTGATTGTGACTGACTGCGGCTCAAAGGATGTTGAAGCTGTGGAACTTGCCAGAGCGGCGGGCATCAACGTGATGATTTTTGACCATCATGCGGCTGAAGGCGAAATTGTGAAGCTGGACACCCTCGTGAATCCGCATATCGACGGTGATGAACCCTCACAAACGCTGTGCGCGGCGGCCGTTCTCTGGTGCTGGGCATGGCAGGCGGGCATTCTGCCGGAAAAACGGCTTATGGATCTGCTTCAGCTCGCTGCGCTGGCGACAGTTTCTGACTGCATGCCTCTCGGCCCGCTCAACCGCGCGATAACACGCGGCGGCATCAGCCTGATGCGCCGCGCTCCGCGGCGCGGCCTTCACGAACTCCTGTCTGCGCTTTGTCCCAATGACCCGCTGCAGATGCTTGATGAGCAGAAGCTGTCGATGAAAGTCATTCCCTGTCTGAATGCTGCCGGGCGTGTGGAAGTTGCCGACGTGGCAGTCAATGTGCTTTCGGGCATGGGAAGCCAGACAGAACTGGAACGGAGCGTCAGCCAGCTGCTTGCGCTGAACCGCAGACGCCGCGACCTTTCGACATCCATCTGCGCCGACATCAACGCGGAGCTGAGCCGCGGCACGGCATCACAGGTTCTCTTTGACGGCACGTGGCCTGTGGGAATACTCAGCGCCATTGCCAGCCGGCTGTGCTGCGAACACAACAAAGCCTTTGCTCTTGCCGCTCCGTCGGGAAACGGCATCAGAGGCACACTGCGGGTTCCCGCAGGAGCAGATGCCGTTGAACTGCTGAAAAGCCTTGACGGTCTGCTTGATGCCTGGGGCGGCCATAAGAGTGCCGCCGGGTTTTCAGTGAATCAGCTCAAGTGGCCGAAACTTTCACGCGAACTTGACGCTCTGCTGAAAAACATCCGCGTGGAGCATCAGCCCGAAGAGGTGATTGAGTTCGATCCGCGCTGCATCACGAGCGACAAATGGAACGAAGTGCAGCGCATCGGTCCGTTCGGCACCGGCAACCCGTCGCCGTCCTTTTTCGTTCCCCTCGAGTCGGACACAGTGTTCGAACCTCTGGGAAAACGCGGGCTGCACACGAAAGTCTGTTTTGGCGGCGCTTCGCTGATCGCGTTCAACGGCGCCGGACAGATTGAGCGGACAGCGGGGATCCGCGGCTGGATTTACCGGCCGAGACCGAACTACTGGCAGGGAAGAACGAGCCTTCAGTATATCGTTGAAGGCATTGTGGTTGCATAAAACGCGCTGATCTGCGCGTCATTCATATTACTGCAGAAGGAGGATGAAAGCCATGGCATCGGCAGAAAAACGCCCGCACGAAGCCCCTGAGAAAACCAAGACACAGTCTGTGTCCGAAGCCCTCGGTGCGCCTGTGCAGCAGGGAACTGCGGAAATTTCCCGCCACCCGGAAGCTGAAACTTTTAAGTTTGCCGTGTCGCGCATCAATCCCGCTGTGCCCGATGAATCGTCTGCATCTGCATCCTCCGCCGGCGCTGGAGACAGCAGCGAGGGGCGTCCGCACAAAAAGGAACTGTCCCTTCTGCGGGACAGCTACATGGGGCGTCTGCCTGCACCGCAGCGTTCAGTCACAGTGAACTTTGCGTGGCAGGAACTGTGGGGCAAGGCGGCGCGGTATCTCAGCATGGATGATCTGAAAAAACTCGGCGAAACGCTTGTTTTTGCCGCTCAGGCGCACGGCGAACAGATGCGCGCTTCCGGGGAGCCGTACATCATCCATCCCATTTACGTAACGTCAATTCTTTCGGATATGCGCCTCGATCTGCCCACGCTGCAGGCAGGGCTGCTGCATGACGTGCTTGAGGACACGCCGGTCACTGCCGAAGAGATGAAGGCTAAATTCGGCCCCACAGTGGAAATGCTCGTTGACGGCGTTACAAAGCTGGGGAAGCTGCATTTCAAGAGCTTTGAGGATTACCAGGCTGAAAACCTGCGCAAGATGTTCCTTGTCATGGCGAAGGATATCCGTGTCGTGCTGATCAAGCTGGCCGACCGTACGCACAACATGCGCAGCCTCGGCGCGCTCCGCCGTGACAAACAGCAGCGCATTGCCAAGGAAACCCTTGAAATTTATGCGCCGCTGGCGCACCGGCTTGGCATCTACCAGGTGAAACGCACGCTTGAAGACCTGGCGTTCAAATATTACGACCCGGCGATGTACTATGACATCAAGCGCCGTGTCAAAAAGCGCCTGCCTGAGCGCGAGGCCATAGTCAACCAGGCCATGATCATTCTCGGCGAGCGCCTGAAAAGCATGGGCATCGAGGCCAGCATCAAAGGCCGCGCCAAGCACTTCTACAGCATCTTTGAGAAAATGAACCGCAAAAAACTTTCTGTGGAGCAGCTTTACGACCTTCTGGCCATGCGGGTGATCGTCAACGACGTGACGACCTGCTACACCGTGCTCGGCGTGGTGCATACGCTGTGGAAGCCCATCCCAGGCCAGTTTGACGATTACATTGCCAATCCCAAGAACAACATGTACAAGTCGCTGCACACAACCGTGATCGGGCCGCAGGGAGAGCCGCTCGAAGTGCAGATCCGCACATGGGAGATGAACTGGCTGGCCGAATACGGCGTTGCCGCTCACTGGCGGTATAAGGAAGGCCAGGCTCACATCGACGAGCTGGACAACAAACTGGAATGGATCCGCAAGGCCCTTGAAAACGGGCAGGAGACCAACAGCCAGGAGTTCATGGAGCGCCTGAAGGACGACGTGCTCACGTCAGATGTGTTCGTTTTCACGCCCGAAGGAGACGTCAAGAGCCTGCCGCGCGGCTCGTGCCCCGTTGATTTTGCCTACGCCGTGCACAGCAAAGTGGGCGAGCAGTACGTCGGCGCCATGGTGAACAACCGCATTGTAGCAGCCGATTACGAGCTTCATAACGGAGACATTGTCAAAATTCTGACGTCGCCGCAGGGCAAGCCCTCGCGCGACTGGGCAAATTTTGTGAAGAGCAGCAAGGCAAAGACGCGCATCAGAAGCTATTTCAAGCGGCTTGATTCGCAGGAAAAGACAGAAAACATCGCGCGCGGCCGCGAACTTCTGGAACGTGAACTGAAAAACCGCCTCGGCGAGAACTTCAAGCCCATTGATGACCTGATTCCTTATATCAGCCGCATTGCCCGCGACGTGAGCTGCAATAATGCCGACGACGTCCTGGCGGCAGTCGGGGCCGGCACAATCGGTCAGGCAGGCATTGCGCAGAAAATCTGTGTGGCACTGAACTCGCCGGCTGCCAACACGCCGCCTCAGACCATTGAAGAGGTGGCACAGCAGGCTCCGCACGGTTTTGCCAATACTGACGCGGATGTCATTGTCGAAGGAGCTTCGGGAATCACCGTGACGCTGGCACACTGCTGTCAGCCCGTCCCGGGAGACGCCATAGTCGGCTATTCAACAAAAGTGCGCGGCATTATGGTGCACCGCGAAAACTGTCCGAGAATAGAAAAGGCCAGCCCTGACCGGCTGATACCTGTGAACTGGGGCAATACAGAAAAGAAACGCTACAGCGCGCGCGTCATCATCGACGCGCTGGACCGTCCGGGGCTTTTCGGCGATGTGGCGCAGCTCTGCGGGAACAGCGGCGTCAACATCACCTCAGTCATGGCAAGTCAGATGGGGAGCGGCAATTCGCGGATGAAAATGGACATCACCGTCAAGGATCTTGAGCAGCTTTATGCAGTCATCGCACGGCTGAACGGGATTAAAGACGTGATCAACGTTTACAGGGGGGTAGTCCGATGAGAGCAGTTGTGCAGCGGGTGAGTTCGTCATCCGTTGATTCAGAAGGCGTCAGAACCGGTTCCATCGGAAAGGGATTCTGCGTCCTGCTCGGCGTTACGCACAGCGATACTGAAGAGGATGCCCGGTGGCTGGCAGAAAAAATAGCCGGCCTGCGGGTTTTTGAGGACGACGAAGGGAAACTGAACCGCTCGCTGACAGACGTGAACGGTCAGATGCTGATTGTGTCTCAGTTCACGCTTTACGGCGACTGCAGGCACGGACGGCGTCCTTCGTTCAGCGGGGCCGCACGGCCTGAACAGGCCGAAAGACTCTACGAGAAGTTCGTGGAAGACGTGCGCTCTCTGGGAATTCATGCGGAAACAGGCGTTTTTCAGACCATGATGACAGTGAACATCGTCAACGACGGCCCTGTCACTCTGATAATTGACACACCGGAGAAGAAACAATGAACTATAAGCGTATCCCTCTGGGTCCGATCTGGACCAATTCATATATTATCGACAACGGAAACGGCAGCGCAGTGTGCGTTGATGTCGGCGGCGACCCTGCCGATGTGCTGGGGTACCTGCGCCGCGAAAAGCTTCAGCTCAAGGCCGTTATCCTGACCCACTGTCACATGGACCACATCCTCGGTGCCGCAGACCTGATTGCCGCGACAAAGGCTGAAATCTATGTGCCTGAGGACGATCAGCAGCTTCTGATCGACCCCGATCAGAACCTCGCCAATGAATTCGGCTATGCAGTAAAGCCGGTCAGACCGGATCATATTGTGCGCGACGGCGACGTGTTCACCGCTGCAGACATCACCTTCACTGCCATGCACACGCCGGGTCACACCAGAGGAAGCACGTGCTACATTGCCGAGCAGGGCGGGCAGAAACTGCTGCTTTCGGGCGATACACTGTTTGCCCGCAGCATCGGCAGAACAGACCTGACCGGCGGTGATCCGCAGGCAATGGCTCAGTCACTGGAGCGGCTCAGGGCCATCGACGGCGACATGCCGGTGCTGCCTGGACACGGCCCCGAGACGTCGCTCCAGAAAGAGAGAGAATGGAATCCGTTCCTGAACGGTGACAGCCGCCTATGAGCGCCCTGAAAATGCAGCTTCAGGACCGTCCGCGAGAGCGCCTGATCGCGCACGGGCCTGAGGCGCTCAAGGACGAGGAACTTCTGGCAATCCTTTTTGCCACGGGCAGAAAAGGCGTCGACGTGATTAAAATGTCCCGGGAACTGCTGAGCAGATATGTCAGCCTGAAAAACCTTTCAAAAGCCTCAGTGTCCGAACTGACGAACCGCGAAAAAGGCGACGCCGTCAAGGGAATCGGAAAAGCCAAAGCCGTGCAGATTCTGGCGGCACTTGAGCTGGGAAAGCGGGCTGCGCTTGACAGGAAACAGCCTGGGACATTTGAGGAAGAACTGGAAAAATGGGCGCGCGAGTTTGAGAACGAAGAGCGTGAGTTCATTGTGGCGATTTATCTTGACCGCCGCGGCCGCCTGATAGCAGATGACCGGATTTCGTACGGCGGTCCTGACGGTGCGTCGCTTGACGCACCATATCTGATGCGCCGGGCAGTCCGCGTCGGCTGCACTTCTCTGGCGCTTCTGCACAACCATCCGAACGGCGTTCCCGAACCCAGCAGCGATGATCTGTACCTTACGCGCTGCGTGGCAAAGATGCTGAGAGTGCTGGATATCGGTTTTTACGGCCATTACATTGCAGCAGGCGGAAAGACAGTCCGCATTCCAGAAGAAGTGCAGTGAGAACAGAGACGGCATTCTGAAGCGGGAAATCAAAGCACAGCTTCCGGCGGACAGCGCCGGAACAAAGCTAAGGAGGAACGAGCGTGGCTCTTTTCAGCAGATCAGGCGGTGTTGGCGTCGGCATCGACCTTGGCACAGCCAACATCGTGGTTTTTCAGAGCGATAAAGGCATTATTTATGACGAGCCTTCGTGCGTGGCAGTGCGCAAACTGCCGCGGGGCGCGGCGGAGATCATTGCCTACGGGCATAAAGCCAAGTCCATGATCGGAAAAACGCCGGTGGGCGTTTCTGTGATCAAGCCCCTCCGCGACGGCGTTATCGCCAACTTTGACATGACCGAGGCAGTGCTGCGCCATTTTGTCACGCTGGCGTGCCAGACAGGCCGTTTTTCCAATCCGCAGGTAATCGTCTCAGTGCCCGCCAAGGTTACTGAAGTCGAACGCCGTGCCGTTGTAGATGCGGCACTCGGCGCAGGCGCCCGCGAGGCCTATATCATTGACGAGCCTCTGGCCGCGGCGCTTGGTGCCGGGCTGCCCATTGCGGCACCGGACGGCAGCATGGTCCTTGATATCGGCTCCGGCACCAGCGAAGTGGCAGTTATTTCGCTGGGCGGCCTTGTGGTGAACAACTCCCTGCGCGTGGCCGGCGACAGCATGGATGAGGCGATTATCAGCCTTTTCCGGCAGAAACACGCACTTCTGATCGGTGAAAGCACCGCAGAGAACGTCAAAATTGAAATCGGCTCCGTGATGCCTCTGAAAAAAGAACTGGAAATTGAGGTCAAGGGCCGCGATCTGGCAGACGGCCTGCCGAAGGTGAGCCGGATCAGCTCGGTGGAAGTGCGCGAGGCTCTGATGCCCATTGTTTCGCGCATTGAGGACATGGTTAAAGTGGCGCTTGAACAGACGCCGCCTGAACTTTCACGCGACATTGTGGACAACGGCATTGTGCTGACCGGCGGCGCGTCACAGCTGCGCGGCCTTGCCAGAAAACTGACGGGGGTGCTCAACGCTCCTGTCATTCTGGCGGAGGATCCCATTCACGCTGTGATCAACGGCGTCGGCATGACGCTGCAGAACCTCGGCGCCATGAAAACAATCCTCACGACGGTTCATAAGAGTCAGCTCTAGGCAGCGCGATGCCACAGCCCCGGAATTTTGAAAAAGAACTGATTCTTTCGCTGGTCTGCATTGTCGCCTGTACAATTATCGCGCTGACAGCAACGGGCAGTTCATGGACGAGAAGCGCAATGAACGCTGCTGCAGACGTGCTTGCCTGGGCAGAAAAACCGGCAGCCGCGGCAAAGAGCAGAATCGATCTGTTTCTCCGCTGGACCGCGGAACGCCGGAGTCTTCTGGCTGAACTGGCGGAACTCCGGGAGGAAAACCGTACGCTGCGCCTGATGGCCGGCAGCCGGGCGGCAGAGGATCTGAAGAAATACGCGCGCCCCGGCAGCCGTTATCCCGTGATATACCGCGATCCCCGCGAATGGTGGGATTCTCTGCGGATTGACACGGGAGGCGAACCGGCAGAACCGGGCATGGCTGTGCTGGACGGTTCGGACCTGGCCGGCGTCGTCGAATCTGCAGGATCCCGCAGCGCATGGGTCCGTCTGATCACCAGCGAAAATTTCTATGTGCCGGTTGTAGTGCAGGAAACCCGTGAAATCGGCGTTGTAACCGGAGACAGCGAGGGCGGCGTCTGGCTCAAGTACCTGCCGGCCGACGGCGGATACAAGGCCGGCATGAAGATTTTTACAGTGCTGGGGGCACGTCTGCCGGCGGGACTGCCGGTCGGCGAGCTGACCGATGAGAGGCGTTCCATCTCTCCCGGCATCGATGAATACCGGGTCAGAACCGGCGCCGATCTTTTCAGGCTTCAGTATGTCGGTACAGCCGGGGCGCTGCAGCCATGAAAAACTTTCTGATTCTCGTTCTGAGCTGGTATGCGCAGGATCTGCTTCAGGTTTTTATGACGCAGACTTTTCTGGCGCCGGAAATTTACATGATTGCCCTGATCTGGTGCGCCACCCAGCGCGGCGAGGAAAACTCGCTGAAATGGATTGCCGCGGCACTTGCCGGCGGGCTGGTGACGGATATCCGCTGGATCGGCGTGCCCGGGTTCTGCGGCGCCCTTTACACTGCGGCCCTGTTTGCGGCCAGGTTCGTGTGGTACCAGATCCCTCCCGCAAGCCGACGGATGCTGCCGTTTGTGTTTATCTGCGGCGTCCTGTGCATGCTGATGACTCCTTTGCGGCTGATTTTCTGGGACCACAGCGTCATTGCCGGAAGATTCCTTTCAGCCGCGCTGCTGCAGTGGCTCCTGACAGCGGTGGTGCTGACAGTTTTCGCGCTGATGAGGTCTTATGCCTATGATGACGAAGAACTTTGACCGCTCCTCCCAGCGCACCGTTTCGGACACACGACTGAACTTCTGGCGTCTTGTGATGCTTGGTTCATTCATGCTGCTGGCAGCGGCACTGGTGCTTTTTCAGGTGCTGTGGTCAGACCGTTATGTAGGACTGGCCGTGAAGAACCGCCTCCGTCTGGTCCGCATGGCGCCGGCACGCGGGCAGATTTATGACCGCAGCGGAATGCCTCTGGCGCTGAATGTCATGACCTTCGATGTGATGGGCTACCCTCTGGATCTTGCCCGGGAGGGAGTGAAGCAGAAACTTCTCGGCGCCATGGAACGGGCGGGAATGCCGCATGATGCCGCGAAGCTGGACCAGCGGATCCGCCAGCTGACGTGGGCGCCCTACCGTGCTATTTCCCTGGTGCCGAATCTGACACTGCTTCAGATGACCAATCTGATGGAAGATCCGGATTTTCCTGAAGAACTGTTTCCCATGCCAGTCTGGCGGCGGACATATCCGGCCGGGCCCCTGACCTCTCATATAGTCGGCTACGTGGGGGAAATTTCTGAGAAAGAGCTGCAGACCGCAGAAACTTCTCCTGAAAAAAGCTATATCGGCGGCGACATCATAGGCAAGGCCGGCGTGGAAGCCTACTACGAGAGCCTTCTGCGGGGATCTGTCGGCGAGAGCGCAGTTGAGGTGGACGCGCGCGGCCGGCGCCGGCGGGTGCTTGATAGAAAGGAACCGGGAATCGGCCAGGATCTGACGCTGACCATCGATCTTGCAGCGCAGAGCTACGCATCACAGCTTCTGGGAGACCAGAAAGGCGCCATCGTTGTTATTGACGTGACCAACGGCGAAGTGATCGTCATGTGTTCCAAGCCGGCTTATGATCCGAATCCTCTCGCCTGGGGCGTTTCGGATGCCGAGTGGGCTGCGCTGAACACAGACAGGGATCATCCGATGCTGAACCGGGCAATTGCGGGACAGTATTCGCCCGGGTCGATATTCAAGGCGGTTACAGGATATGCAGCGCTTGTGTCAGGCGCTGTGACCACCCGCACGCAGGTTCTGTGCCGCGGCGTCTATACACTGGGTACTTTTGCGTACCGCTGCTGGCGCCGCGCAGGGCACGGGCGTGAAAACATCATAAGGGCGCTGCGCGACTCGTGCGACGTGTTTTTTTACGAGACAAGCCAGACTGTAGGCGTCAGAAACTATGCCGAAGCGGGGCGCCGGTTCGGACTGGGGGCGCTGCTCGGAATCGACCTGCCGGGCGAGGCTGCCGGCATCATGCCGGATCCTGAATGGAAAAGAAAAACACTGAACCAGCCGTGGTACAAAGGCGATTCTGTGAACATGTCTATCGGTCAGGGTTTTGTGCTGATGACACCGCTTCAGATGTGCAGCGTCTATGCGACAATAGCTGACAAAGGCGTGTTCCGGCGCCCTCACGTGCTGAAAGGCGCAGACGTGCCCGCCGTAAAAACAGGGCTCCGCGATGACTGTCTCAGAATAATCAGGGAAGGCCTGAAAGCTGTGACTGCGCCCGGCGGTACAGGTGCCCGCGCTGTGGTGGACGGAATCGACATTGCGGGAAAAACAGGAACGGTTCAGAACTCTCAGGGAAAAGATCATGCCGTGTTCGCAGGGTATGCGCCGGCATCGAAGCCGAAATACGCCGCTGTCTGCTTCATCGAGGGCGGAGAGAGCGGAGGACGTGCCGCAGGCCCTCTGACAGGCAGCATGCTTGCATGGCTGCTGAAGCAGAATAACGGCGGCAATTCATAAATATATAACTGCTGAAAGGGATGGATTGCATGGAACTGGCACAAAAGCGCGACCTCAGCTTCAGAGGCCGGGGCACTGCGCTTCGCGTGACATTTGAAGGCCGGGAGCTGCCCGGCACGCCCGATGTGCTGCGTGAAATCCGCGATGCCGGCGGCGCAGTGCTTGAAAGACAGCTTGTCTTTGATTTCCGGGATCTGGAAGTTTCGAGAAGCTGGATTCTTGACCTGATGCGGGACGTGGTTTTCCCGCTGAATCTTTCGGTGGCGCAGTGGGCCGGAACCAATGAAAAGACGCTCGGCGTCCTTGAATCCCTCGGGTTTCGGATTGACGGGGCGGAACACCCTGTGGTGACCCGCGGGACGCTGAAGATCGTTACGGCGCCGCTCCGTTCGGGGCAGGCGCTGAACCACGAAGGCGATGTCCTGATGCTGGGAAATCTGCATTCGGGTGCTGAAATCAACGCGACAGGATCTATAATTGTTCTTGGCACGCTGCTTGGACAGGTTCACGCAGGCTGCGGCGGGGACAACAGCGCCTCGGTCATCACTCTGGACTATCAGACCAACCAGCTGCGCATCGGCACAATGATCAGCAATGCCATGGAACCGGGGGCTTCCCCGTGGTGGGGGCGCCCGGTGCGGATATTTGTTCAGAACGGCGTTTTAACAGCCGATGAAATTGTACGCGAAAAGTAACAGACACGGAGGCCACTTTAGATGAGCAAAAAGAAAATGACAGCAGTGCCGCACGCGAAAAGCCAGAAACAGTCGGCTCTGATGGAGCGTGCAAGACTCGCGGCCCGTCAGCCGGAACGCGTTCACGCAGCGCCTGAACCCGAACCGGCTGAAGGAACTGACGCGCAGGTGCAGGCGGAAGTGAAGAACGCGCAGGTGCAGGCTGACGCCGCGGCCGTGGAAACGGTTTCAAAGGCATCTGCTGAAAGTGAAAGCCCGGCAGCCGCACCGGCAGAAGAAAAGGCGGCTGATTCAGAGGAAAAGGCGCCGGAACCGGAAGCAAAATCTGACGCGGCAGCTGCCGCTCAGGCACCTGAAGGCGCTGAAAAGCCGCAGGGCCGGCCCGCTGAAGCCGGGAAAGCAGCCGCGGAAGCCGGGGCGCAGCCGGCGGCGGCTGAAAAGAAAGAAAACACCGCGGCGCCTGCGCCGCTTGCTGAAACTCACGTTCAGACGCCGGAACCGGCGGAAAAGGATCCCGCTCAGATGAAGAAAAAAGAAGCAAAGAATAATCAGGAAGGGAAATCACAAAGGAGGAATCCCCCTATGGAGGGACGCTCAATCGTTGTAACTTCAGGCAAAGGCGGCGTCGGCAAGACCACGACGACTGCCAATATTTCCATGGCGCTTGCCAAACTGGGCAAGAAAGTGGTCGTCGTGGACGGCGATACGGGACTCCGCAGCCTCGATCTGATCATGGGGCTTGAAAACCGCATCGTCTACAATCTTGTTGACGTCATTGAAGGCACCTGCGACCTGAAGAAAGCTCTGATCCGCGACAAGCGGGTTGACGGCCTGTATCTGCTTCCCACGGCGCAGACCCGTGAAAAGGACTGCGTCACTGAAGAGCAGATGAAACAGCTGAGCAGCGATCTGCGCAAGGAGTTTGACTTTGTCCTCTTTGACTGCCCCGCAGGCATCGAAGCGGGATTCCGCAACGCATCTGCAGGAGCGGATGAAGCCCTTGTGGTGACCACGCCCGACGTGTCGCCGGTACGCGACGCTGACCGCATCATCGGCATGCTTGAGTCCCAGGGCAAGGAACAGATTCATCTGATCATCAACCGCATGAGGCCGAAAATGATGCGTTCCGGCGATATGCTCGGCGTTGACGACGTACTTGACATCCTCTCCGTTTCACTGATCGGCGTTGTTCCCGAGGACGACGCAGTGGTCAAATCCTCCAACAAGGGCGAGCCGCTGACGCTTGATCCCAGTTCGCCGGCGGCAACTGCCTTCATGAACATTGCCCGCCGCATTCTCGGCGAGGACGTGCCTTTCCTTGACATTGAACACCTCGACAGGGGCTTTTTCGCGAAACTCAGCGCCCTGTTCGGACGCAGGTAGGTGACGGATTATGGGATTCTTCAGCAATTTATTCAACAGGAGCAGAACAAAGGATGCCGCCAAAAAGCGCCTTCAGTTCGTGCTGCTTCACGACCGCAGCGACATTGCGCCGGAAGTGATGGAGGCGCTTCAGAAAGACATCATTGAGGTGATTGCCAAATACATGGACGTTGACAACACAGGCACCGTATGCCGGGTGAGCAACGATGAGAACGTCGCCGCCCTTGAGGTCTCCGTGCCCGTCAAGGGAATGAAGCGCCGTTCCGCAGTGAAAGACCGTCTGGCGGCCAAAAACCGCTGATGTTCGACAGAACTTCCTGGCGCAGTCTGCTGGGTGCCCTGGATTATCCGCTGCTGATCACGGCACTGGTCATTTACTGCATCGGCACTGCGGTTATCTACAGCGCTGCCGGCGGCCCGTCGGGACTTGGCAGGCATTATGCGCTCCGCCAGATCCTCTGGGGGGCGGGAGCTCTTGCGGTCATGGCGCTGACACTGCGTCTGAACCTTGAACTGATCATCAGCAGATCATACTGGCTGTACGGGTTCTGCTGCGTCATGCTGCTGTTTCTCTTTCTGCTGGGGTACCGCGCCAAGGGAGCGCAGTCGTGGATCGATCTGGGCTTTTTCAGAATACAGCCCGCTGAATTTGCCAAACTCGGGCTCGCTTTTCTGCTGGGGCACCATCTGATGAACTATCCCCCCGTAAATCTGAGAAACTTTCTCAGCACGCTGGCGCTGAGCGGAATTGCGCCGTTTCTTGTTCTGCTTCAGCCAGACCTTGGCAGCACTCTTGTCTACGCGGCAATGATCTTTGTGGCGCTGCTGGCGGCGGGCACGCCGAAACGCTACCTGGCGTCGCTCGCCGGGTGTGCGCTGGCGCTGCTCCCGGCAGGGTGGTTTCTGCTGAAGGACTATCAGAAAAAAAGGATCCTTGTCTTTGTCAACCCGGAACTTGATCCTCTGGGCGCCGGCTATAACGTGATACAGTCGCGCATTGCCGTAGGGTCAGGACATTTTTTCGGGACAGGGTATATGCAGGGTGCACAGAGCAAGCTGCGCTTTCTGCCGGAACCTCATACTGACTTTATTTTCAGCGTGTATGCCGAGGAATTCGGACTTGCCGGCTGTCTGCTG
>Ga0256404_1004492_pt1 | contig 26311 bp, 25 predicted proteins | sample RumenRJG_01DNA_FD_185990 | JGI IMG/M metagenome (GOLD analysis project Ga0256404, IMG submission 185990) | Bovine rumen microbial communities from Lethbridge, Alberta, Canada - RJG_01 | ecosystem: Host-associated > Mammals > Digestive system > Stomach > Rumen | place: Canada: Alberta | collected...
ACTTTGTTATCGTTCAGCAGGGCCAGCAGTCCCTCGGGCGACATCCAGCCGCGCAGGGGGCGCGGGATATTCATCGCGTCGCGCAGGTCCTGGAACCAGATGCCGGATTTCTCTTTGTACTGCTCGATGTAGGGGCGGCCGTTCGTGGCGAATATGAAGGGGACGTGGTATATCGTGCCGTCCTGGTCGCTGTAGGAGGCCGGAGGATCGGCGGCCAGCAGTTCGTCGTCGGTCAGGGGAGACACGTCCGCCGCATAGTCCTTCGCCTGTTCATCGAGGACGCTGGCGACATCGCGGTACTGGGCCTTCGCCTCGATGATGCCGACGAGCTCCGTCCCGCAGAACAGGGCGTAGTCGGCTCGCCTCTTCCCGGCCGGCCATTCGGCGATGGCCATGTTGTGGCCCTTGCCCGGGCGTGTGCCGTGGCTGTAGCGCAGGCGATGGGTGTCGGCCTCCCAGCCGGCCCGGCGCAGCTGCTCGTCGATGAGCAGGCGCGTCTCGTCCTCGCTTTTGTGGCGGTGCAGGGCCGCAGCGTTCGCGCGCTGCTGGCGGGCTGCGCGGTCGAGCTGCTCGGCGCGGGCTGACTCGATGGCGCGGGCCGCGACCTGCTCATCGTGGGCGGCCTCGGCGGCACGCTCGGCCTCGGTCTGACGCGCTTCGATGGTCTCAGGCGGGATGAAGTTGCGATGGTCGTGGCGGTAGTCGCCATAGGTCTCGTAGAACCACTCGGTCAGCGTGTAGGCGAGCGGCAGCAGCACATGCGCGTCGTCGACGGACTCGTAGCTCTGATGCACAGCGAGGTTGCGCTTTTTGCGCAGGGTGTGCAGGATGTCGGCGATGTCGGGCGTGATGTAGTCCTCGCGCTCGAGTCGGCGGATGCGGTGCACGGCGTCGTCGGGCACCGGCCGCTCGATGTGGTCGATGTCGTAGATGAGGTTCACGATGGTCTCGCCGATCATGCCGAGCTTCATGAGGCACGAGTTCGCATCGGAATGCCAGTACCGCTCCGCCTGCTGCCCGAATTTTGCGAGCACGGGGAAACGTTCCTGCAGGAAAGAGAAATTTGATTCCATGATGTGCCTCCATTCGCGTGGTAATTAGCGGGACGATGACAATTTTATTATAACAATTTTCCGTCGAAATAAAAAGCCTTCCCCTGAGGGGAAGGCTTCGTTACTTGGCTGCGGCGGCGAAGGCGGTGGCTACGGCGGATTTTATGGTTTCGTAGTCCTGCCCCGGCTGGGCTTCGAAGAGCTTCTTTCCGTCGATGAACAGGCTCGGGACGTAGTAGTAGTCCTTCTGATACGGCTTGGCGGCTTCGCTCTCGTCGTCGATCTCCTCGACCTCGATGTCGGCGTAGGCTGGCTGCTCGGCGCGCAGTTCCTTGATGGCCTCTCTCGCTTTTGCGCAGTAGGGGCATCCGGCCAGTGCCAGCATGACGATTTTCTTCATCTTTATCCTTCCTTTCCGGTTCTGTTGTTGCCAAATATCTTTTTACATATTATACTGCCATTGTCTGAAGTTTGTCGAAGGAAAATTCTTTCCTGTCCGTACAGGGGAGAAAATCCTGCTCTGCTGCCTGGCATAGGCGATTGATAGCTGCCGAGGCCGGAGCTGTGACGGGCAAAACATATACGATATGCTATAATATAAGGGATAAAGATAACGCAAGGAGGGGAAAACATGAAAAAATATCAAGTAGCAGAAGTTTTTCGCCCGAATACAATGCCGTCCTACACGTATGTGAATAGACAGGAAAAGCGTGGAACGACTTACGAGATAAAGCTTAAGCGCGCTTTGCAAAAGGTAGGTAGCCTGATAACCATTTCAGGAGGCTCAAAAACGGGTAAGACCGTCCTTTATCGTAAGGTGGTTCCGGAAGATAAACGGATCGAGCTGAGCGGGGCCCAGATAAATTCGGAGGATGATTTTTGGCGGCAGATAGCTGAAAACCTGCGTATTCCGGACGAGCTTTCCATGGAGTATTCCTCACAAAAAAATAAAAATGATAAGGTATCAGCCGGGGGCAAGGCATCCCTTTGGTCCATGATTACGGCCACTTTGTCTGGAGAGTCAAGCAGGGGAGCCAGTCATGGGGGGAGCGTCACACAGAAGATTATAAGAAATAATACATTGCTGCTGAAAGCCCTTATAGAAGGAGATTTTGTTCTCGTAATCGATGACTTCCATTACATCAATCGCGAAACACAGCTCTATCTGTCCAGAATATTGAAGGCAGAGTTGTTCAATGGATTGAAGGTTATTCTCCTGACCCTCCCTCACCGTGCGGATGATGCCATTAAACGGAATCCCGATCTCATAGGCCGTACGGTATTCATCGATCTTCTTCCCTGGACAAAGGAAGAATTGGAACAGATTGCCCGTAAGGGGTTTGAGCTGCTACAGATCCCCGTGCCGGAGGAGCAGATCGCACATATTGCCCGAGAAAGTGCCCTGTCGCCCCAGCTCATGCAGGAAAACTGCTACAATCTGGCTATCCGCATAAAGGAAGAACACGAGGAAATCTCGATGGATACCGTACACAGAGCTTTTGGGGACACGGTAGAGGCCTATCAGCATTATAAAGAAAATGTTCATCGCATGTGCGAAGGACCAGCCAAAGGCCGGAGCCGCCGTAAGGAATACCTGTTAAAGAATGGGCATCACTGCGATACATACGGCTTATTCCTGCTCAGCCTAAGTATAGATCCGCCAGAGATGAAATTGTCCGCTTCGGAAATACATAGACGTATGACAGAAATCCTCAGAGAGGGAGAGACGGCTCCCAATGGCATGAATCTGGCCAACGTGGTCAAACACAGTGAAGGTATCATCAAAGCATCTGTACCAGCGTTGGACACATTGGAATGGCAGAATAGTACACTTTATATCCTTGATCCGTTTTTGCTTTTCTACCTCCGCTGGGATGAGGAATGGAAACAGGACGCGGTAAGGGAATAGAGCTGGTGTCCTGTCCGTGCAGGCAGAACTATATAGATACGAAAGGATCCTGTTCATGTTGATATTCCCCGGTATCGGCGTGCTCGCGAATGTCGTCGGCATCGTCGCTGGCGGCGTCGCTGGTACGATCTGTGGCGACCGGCTGGCGGAGCGATTCAAGGATACGTTGCTCCGGACCTGCGCCGTCGTTGTCATTTGCCGCCACAAAAATAACTATGAAAATATTTTTCTTTTGAAGGAAATGGTCATGACATGATAGAATGTGTTATGTTATAGATAAATCTGTTAGTGTGGGGGGAACATATGCTGTACGCAAAGATGACCGTCGATGACGATATGTGGTCCTTCTATATCGTCCGGTATTTCGAGGATCGGGACGGCGGCGATAATCTGGTCATGCGGGTTGAGCGCCAGAAGGACGATGAAGCATTCAGCGAATGGGTGCTACCGGATATCTCCTGCAAAAAATCCTACGGCTTTTCAGAAATGGAGATTGGGCGGATCCGTAACTTCATCCGGAACAATCAGTTCCTGATCTGGAAAATATGGGAGGAAGGAGAGGAAACAAGTGCCTAGGTTCGAGATGATGTTCCTCGGTTACATTTTTTATTTCTTCGCCAGTGACGGAAATGAGCCGATTCATGTTCATGCAAGTAAAAAGCGGCAACAAAAAGATGCGACCAAATTTTGGATCACAACTGATTCCGTGGAACTCGCGAGGGATTCCGGGACGGTCGAAGCAAAGGACATGAAGAATGTCCTGGCATTCCTTCGGGCCAATCATGCAGAACTGGTCAGCGGTTGGATGGCATATTTCGGCAAGGGGAAATCTAAGAGATAATAGAAAAGCGGGCGACTGATATAGCTGCCCGCTTTTTTGATAGCTTAGAGGTACAATTATATTTCTCGTTGTTATTTTGCTGTCGGAGTGCGTCTCAGGACAGCAGCAGGCTGTCGCTCGTGAGCTCGCTGCCGGCAGCTTTCTCGAAAAGCTCCAGCAGGTCTTTGACCTGGAGACCTTTTTTCTGTTCTTCCTTTACGTCGACGATGATGCGGCCCTCGTACATCATGATGAGACGCGTGCCGAGGCGCAGGGCGTCGCGCATGTTGTGCGTGATCATGAGGGTCGTGAGGTGCTGGCGCTCGACGATGCTCTTTGTCAGCGAGAGGACTTTCTCAGCCGTCTTCGGGTCGAGGGCGGCCGTGTGCTCATCGAGCAGCAGGAGCTTTGGCTGGGCCATGGTGGCCATGAGCAGGGTCAGGGCCTGGCGCTGGCCGCCGGAGAGCAGGCCGACGTGGGACTCGAGCCGGTCCTCGAGGCCGAGGTGCAGGCCGCTCAGGAGCTCGCGGTAGTGCTCGCGCTCCTTGGCCGATGAGCTCCAGCGCAGGGTCGGTGTCTTGCCACGGCGGGCAGCGATGGCGAGGTTCTCCTCGATCATCATGTTGGCAGCCGTGCCCATCATCGGGTCCTGGAATACGCGGCCGATGAATTTCGCGCGCTTGTGCTCCGGCCATTTCGTGATGTCGGTGCCGTCGATAGTGATGGTGCCGGTGTCGACGGGATAGGTGCCGGCGATGGAGTTCATCAGGGTCGATTTGCCGGCGCCGTTGCCGCCGATGACGGTCACGAACTCACCGGGAGCGAGGTGCAGGCTGACGTCGGTCAGTGCTACTTTCTCGGTGATGGTGCCGGGGTTGAATGTTTTCGATATGTGTTTGATGTCCAGCATCTCAGTTCGCCGCCTTTCTGTTTTTCTGGAATTTGCGCCAGTGCGACTGGATGAGCGGCATCGAGAGCGCTATGGCGACGAGGATGGCGGTGAACAGCTTCAGATCGTTCGGCGGCATGCCCATCTGCAGGACGACGGCGATGACGGCGCGATAGACGATGGATCCGAGGATGACGGATATGAGGCAGTTCTTGAAGCTGCGCGTGCCGAACAGGACTTCGCCGATGATGACGGAGGCGAGGCCGATGACGATGGTGCCGACGCCCATGCCGACATCAGCGAAGCCGTTGGACTGGGCGACGAGGGCACCCGAGACGGCGACGAGGCCGTTCGAGAGCAGCAGGCCGAGCACGACCATGATGTCGGTGTTGATGCCGTTGGCGCGTATCATGTGCGGATTCACGCCCGTGGCGCGGATGGCGGCGCCAATCTCGGTGCCAAAGAACCAGTAGTTGACGACGGCTGTCAGCAGCACGACGATGAAGCCGATGGCGAGCTGGGCCGTGGCCTTGTCGAGGCCGAAGCTGTAGAGCGTGAATATGGTGTCCTGCGTCAGCAGCGGCAGGTTGGCCTTGCCCATGATGCGCAGGTTCACGGAGTAGAGCGCGATCATGGTCAGGATGCCGGCCAGCAGGGCCGGGATCTTGAGCTTCGTCGTCAGCAGGCCGGTCACGACGCCAGCCAGACAGCCGGCGAGGCAGGCCATGAGCATGGCCGGTATGGGCTGCCAGCCGGCCGTCAGCAGCGTCGCACAGGTGGCGGCGCCGAGCGGGAATGTGCCCTCGACCGTCAGGTCGGCGATGTCGAGCACGCGGAAGGTGATATACACACCTATGGCCATCAGCGCCCAGAGGAGTCCCTGGGAGACGGTGGCTATGATTAGAGCAGTCATAAGATTATCTCCTGTCGCAACAAACCGGCGCGAACCTGGGCAGAGAATAGCGGCTGGCTATTTCCCTGGATGAGGCAGCGCCGGCTCATTTTCGTATTGGAATCGAGAGTGGATCGGCTTCTTACTCGACGACGTCAGCGTCTTTCAGGAGGTCGTCCGGTATGGTGATGCCCAGGGTGGCAGCGTCTTTCTTGTTGACGGTGACCTTGAGTTCCTTGGCCATCTGGATCGGCATGTCAGCCGGCTTTGCTTTGCCCTCGAGGATGTCGGCAGCCATGCGGCCCGTCTGCAGGCCGAGGCTGTAGTAGTCGATGCCGTAGGTGATGAGGCCGCCGGCTTTGACCATGTTCGGCTCGCCGCAGATGACGGCTTTGTGGGCGGCGTCGGTGATGGCGCAGAGGTTCGGCATGGCCGATGCGATGACGTTGTCGGTCGGCACGTAGAATACATCGACATCATTGACGAGGCTCTGGGCGGCCTGCTGGATGTCATTGACGGTCGAGATGGTGGCTACCTTCACGGTGAGGCCCTTCGACTCGGCGTATTCCTGCATGGCCTTGACCTGGACCTCGGAGTTCACTTCGCTCGAGCAGTAGATGACGCCGACGGTCTTGGCGTTCGGGACGACCTTCATGAGCAGGTCGACCTGCTCCTTGATCGGGTTCATATCGCTCGTGCCGGTGACGTTGGCACCCGGCTTGTCATTCGAGGCGGCGAGTTTCGCGCCGACATAGTCGGTGATGGCGGTGCCGACGATCGGGATGTCATGCGTGGCGTTCGCGATCGTCTGGGCGGCCGGTGTCGCGATGGCGCAGATGAGGTCGACTTTGTTGTTGACGAAGCGCTGGGCGATGTTCTGCAGGTTGGACTGGTCGGCCTGAGCGTTCTGGCGGTCGAACTCGACGTTCTCGCCTTCTTTATAGCCGCGCTCGGCCAGGCCGTCGACGAAGCCTTTGTTCGCTGCGTCGAGCGCGTTGTGCTCGACGAGCTGGACGATGCCGATGTGATAGGTCTTCGCACCCGAGCCCGAGCCGGAGCTCGCGGACTGCTGTCCACCGCAGCCAGCGAGAGCGGTCATGGCGAGTGCCGCCGTACCGAGAGCCAATGCTTTCAGCTTTGTTGAAAATTTCATGTCAGGTCCCACCTTTACAGAGTTACAATCCACACATAAAACATGGTTAAATAATGTACTCTACCATTATACATTTTTCACTACAAAAAATCCATTATTTTGTTTAAATTTCTAAGGCGTCATTCAATTTTTTGCTGATAGCAAAAATGGCTCGTCCGCGCTATAATGAAAGAAATGATTTGTAACAGGGGGAGTATGGCGGTGAATAAAAGCAGATTTGCCGTGCTGGGGCTGGCTTTGCTCGTGCTGGTCCTGGCGGCAGGCGTGATATACGGCTCGGGCTGGATCATGAATGCCACGACGAATGGTCCGGCGGAGAGCGATGACAGCGAGCTGACGCTCGACCAGCGGGTCGATGAGATGATGGAGGGCATGAGCACGACGGAGAAAGTCGGCCAGCTCGTGATGATCGGTGTGCACGGCACGGAGATGGATGAGGATATAAGGACGCAGCTGCGCCAGTTCCATTTCGGTGGCGTCATACTTTTCGACCGCAATATCAAGTCGACGGAGCAGGTGCAGGCCTTCGTGCAGTCGTTGCAGGATACGGCGCAGGGCGAGGGCCGGGAGCCGGCACCGCTGTTCATCGGCATCGATGAGGAGGGCGGGCAGGTCGTGCGCGCCCGCAGCGTCATAGCGCCGCCGCCGTCGCAGCACGAGGTCGGTCTCGTGGGCAAGCCGGAGTCGGCCCGGCGCTGGGCTACCCGTACCTCTGCGCAGCTGAAGCGGCTCGGCATCAATGTGAATTTCGCGCCAGTGGCGGATATCGGCTCGGGCAAAGGGCGCTCCTACAGCGACGATCCGCAGGTCGTGGCGGACTTCGTCGCAGCGGCGGCCGATGGCTATACGCAGCGCGGCATGATCTATGCGCTGAAGCATTTCCCCGGCATCGGGCGCGGTCAGGTGGATTCGCATGATGAGCTGTCGTCGATCAAGGCCAGCCGCAGCGAGCTCGAGCAGAGCGACCTCGTGCCGTTCCAGCAGGCTATCGAGCAGCAGTCGGCCGAGAACTATTTCATCCTCGTGTCGCACTATATCTATCCGGCGCTGGACAAAGATCATCCGGCCAGCCAGTCGCACGCTGTCATGACGGACCTGTTGCGGCAGGAGCTGGGCTATGAGGGCGTCGTCATCACCGATGATATGGAGATGGGTGCGCTCGCGAAGCATAAGCCCTGCCGCCAGATGGGCGTCGACGCCATACTGGCCGGCGCGGATATGGTCATGATGTGCCATGAGTATCAGCATCAGCAGGATGTCTATATGGGGATCCTCGAGGCCGTGAAATCGGGAAAGATTAGCGAGGAGCGGCTCGACGAGTCGGTGCGCCGCGTGCTGAAGATGAAGCTGACGCACCTATGAGCCTTCCTCTCTGAGGAAGGTGGCATCATACAAGCTGCCCCCACTGGGGGAAGTGCCGAGCGCAGCGAGGCGATAGGGGTGGCGAGACGCTAGGTAGCGCTCGGCAACACATTGATGGATCGGCTGCGTGGGCTATTTGTTGGTGGGCCGTTTATGCAATAGTACTCGAGTAAGATTACCGGCTCGCCACCCCCACCACCGCTAGCGCGGTCCTCCTCCCCCAAGGGGGGATGCTTCATATACAAGCTGCCCCCACTGGGGGCTAAGTGGATAAATTAAATTATTTGACCTATTGACTTTTTGATTAATACGCCCTATAATAAAACCATCGACAGGGACAGCGGCCGGGAGGCGGCACCTGGCGATGGTTAATCAGATTAGGGCCTGCGGGCTTTACATAACTGATATTTACGAGAAGGGAGTTTTAGATATGTTTGGTTTAGTTCCTTTTGGCTCACGCAACGGACTCGCGAAGAATAATGAAGGTCCGCGCAGCGTTTTCGATATCTTCAATGAACCGTTCTTCCAGGATGACTGGTCGCCGTTCGCTGGCTGGTCGGGCTCGGCGAGCTTCAAGGTCGATGTGAAGGATAACGGACAGGCGTATGAGCTCGAGGCCGATCTCCCTGGCCTCAAGAAGGAAGACATCCACCTCTCCTATGACAACAGCTATCTGACGATATCGGCACAGCAGCAGGGGGCCGCCGACCAGAAAGACTCCGACGGCAACTACATACGCCGTGAGCGCCGCTCGGGCGCAGTCAGCCGGTCGTTCTACATCGATAATATCGATGCGTCGAAGATCACGGCCGAGTTCCACGATGGCGTACTGCAGGTGATGCTGCCGAAGCTCGTGGAGGAGTCACATGCCACTCAGATCGAAATCAGATGATACTTCCCCATCCGTTTGATTTTCTGTTTTGTTCTTCCAATTTGCAATCTCCCAATTTACTCAATAGATCATCCAACTCTCTCTTTATGACACAATGTTTTTCCCACTGCACATGGGCCGGCAGGACCGGCCTGTGTGCAGCTTTTTTTGTCTGGCCGGTCCCCGCGGAATGGGAGAGAACAGCTCTCGGCGGAAAAGTCAATATTGAAAAAAAACGGACCTGATGGTACAATATATTCCGGTCGCATCACGCTGTGACCACAATATGTAGTGATATAAGGGCAGAAGCCCACTATATACAGATATCACAAAATTCGACATGGGAGAGGAACTTTATGGAGGATATGAAGCTGAAAACTGTCACGAAGCGCTCGGGCAGCCGGGTCGTCTATGACCGCTCGAAGATACACAATGCCATCGCCAAGGCGAATGTCGAGGTCGATGGCGACGGACACATGAGCGAGGCGCAGGTCGACAAAGTCACGCAGGCGGTCGAGGCGGCCATAGCGGAGCGGGATGGTATCTCGGTCGAGGAGATCCAGGATATCGTCGAGAAAGAGCTCATGAAGGCCGACTGCTACGATGTGGCGAAGCGCTATATCACGTACCGCCAGAAGCATACGGAGCGCCGTGAGGCCCAGCATCATCTCATGGAAGCCTACCGCGACATATTCTTCGCCGATGCCGTCGACTCGGATATGAAGCGCGACAATGCGAACATCAATACCGACGCCTCGATGGGCATCATGCTGAAACTCGGCGCCGAGGGCGCGAAGCATTTCGTCGATAACTATGTGCTCGACGAGGAGTACCGCGAGGCCGACCAGCAGAACTTCATTCACATCCACGATAAAGACTTCAGCTTAATCACATACAATTGCTGTCAGATCGATTTGCTCAAGCTGTTCCATGGCGGATTCTCGACGGGGCATGGGTTCCTGCGTGAGCCGAACAGCATCCGGGCCTATGCGTCGCTCGCGTGCATTGCGATCCAGTCGAACCAGAACGATATGTTCGGCGGGCAGAGCATCAATGCTTTCGACTATGCGATGGCCGAGGGCGTCGCGAAGTCGTTCCGCAAGGCCGTGCTCGATGAGACGTACAAATGCCTGGCCTATCGTGCCGGTCATGTTGCCCCGGAGCGGTATAAGAATCTGCGCCAGGAGCTCGATGAGAATATCGATTTCGCGAACTGCCGCTACACGGAGCAGGAGGGCTCGGAGCGCGACAAGGGTGTGCAGGAGATCCTGAATGCGCTCGATCTCGTGACGAGCGGCGATCATACGCAGGATGAGGCTCTCGAGGAAGCGCGCTGCATCTACGACCTCGCGTGTGCCGATGTCGTCGAGGAGACGCATCAGGCCATGGAGGCCCTGATTCATAATTTCAACACGCTGCACAGCCGCGCGGGTGCGCAGGTGCCGTTCAGCTCGATCAACTACGGCATGGATACGTCACCGGAGGGGCGGCTGGCTACGCGTGAGACGCTGAATGCCATCTGGGCCGGTCTCGGCAATGGCGAGACGGCCATATTCCCGATATCGGTATTCCAGCTGAAGGCCGGCGTGAACTACAATCCGGAGGATCCGAACTACGACCTGTTCCAGCTGGCCTGCAAGGTCAGCGCGAAGCGCCTGTTCCCGAATTTCGTCAATATCGACGCGCCGTATAACCTGCAGTACTATAAGCCGGGCAACTATAACAGCTGCGTGGCGACGATGGGGTGCCGCACGCGTGTCATGAGCAATGTGAACGGCCCGGAGGAGTCCGGCAGCCGCGGCAATTTCTCTTTCGTCACGATCAATCTGCCGAAACTCGCGCTCGAGGCGAAGGGTGACCTGAACAAATTCTGGGAGCTCTTTGACAAGTACATCCGCATCAGCCACGACTACATGCTCTCGCGTCTGGCGGTCATCGAGCAGAAGCATGTCTACAACTACCCGTTCCTCATGGGGCAGGGCGTCTGGATGGGTAGCGAGAAGCTGAAGCCTACGGACACGATCAAGGATGTGCTGAAGCATGCTTCGTACTCGATCGGCTTCTGCGGTCTCGCCGAGTGTCTCGTGGCGCTGACCGGCCATCATCATGGCGAGTCGGAGGAGGCACAGCAGCTCGGCCTGGAGATCGTCGGGCACCTGCGCGATATGACGGATAAATACACGGAGGAGGAGCATCGCAACTGGAGCTGCTTCGGCACTCCGGCGGAGAGTACGGCCGGCCAGTTCCAGCGGGCGAATCGCAAGGCCTATGGCATCGTGCCGGGCGTGACCGACCGCGACTATATGACGAACAGCAGCCATGTGCCGGTCTACTATCCGATCAAGGCCATCGACAAGATACGCATCGAGGCGCCGTATCATGCGCTCGAGAATGCGGGCCATATCGCCTACATCGAGATGGATGGCGATCCGACGAAGAACCTCAAGGCTTTCGAGGCCGTCGTGCGCGCTATGCATGATGCGAACATGGGCTATTTCTCAATCAATCATCCGGTCGACCGCGACCCTGTCTGCGGCTACACCGGTATCATCGAGAACGAGTGCCCGCATTGCCATCGCAAGGAGGTCAAGACCGGCCACCTCGAGGTGCCGCGCATGAAGTGAGCGCATAAAGGCGCGATGGCCCCGCCTGCCGCAGTGGCAGAGCCGGCAAGGAAATTTGGCGAGCTTGAGGGCTTGATTTGTGCAGAGGTCGTTGCGATGAGCTGGCTATCATAGTATACTAGGCTATATATGGTAGGACAGTTTTGGAGGAGGAATCGTCATGAAAATCATTCATACGGATAAAGCACCAGCGGCAGTAGGGCCGTACAGCCAGGCCATCGAGGCGGGCGGCACGCTGTATCTCTCGGGGCAGATCGCCATCGACCCGTCGGTGGGCAAAATCGTCGCGACGGATATCGAGGGACAGGCAGAGCAGTGCTGCAAGAATGTCGAGGCTGTCCTCGCGGCCGCCGGCACGGATATGAGCCATGTGGTCAAGACGACCTGCTTCGTGGCTGATATCGCGGACTTCAAGGCATTCAATGATGTCTATGCGAAGCACTTCATCAGCAAACCGGCGCGCAGCTGCGTAGCAGTCAAAGACATCCCCGCCGGAGCTCTCTGCGAGATCGAGGCTACAGCTGTCCTCTGAACGGAATATTGAGATAACAAAAATGGCAGTGAAGATGCAAGAGCATCGGACACTGCCATTTTTGTGCCTTCCGCCCAAAAAGTGGTATCATGAAGCATCCCCCTTTGGGGGGCGCGTAAGCGCGGGTTGCCGGTGGCAACCCCGGACGGAGGACCGCGCTAGCGGTGGTGGGGGTGGCGAGCTGGTAAATATACTCGAGTGCAAAAGCTGAAACGGCCCACCAGTCGAAAAGCTTAGTTAGCCGGCCTGTCCATGTGTTACCGTAACGCAATTCAGCACCTCGCCACCCCTATCGCCTCGCTACGCTCGGCACTTCCCCCAGTGGGGGCAGCTTGTATAATTAAAGCATCCCCCTTTGGGGGGCGCGTAAGCGCGGGTTGCCGGTGGCAACCCCGGACGGAGGACCGCGCTAGCGGTGGTGGGGGTGGCGAGCTGGTAAATAGACTCGAGTGCTAAAGCGAAAACGGCCCACCAACCGAACATTTTCTCAGCTGCGCATAAAGGAAATAGGCGTTCGGACGCGAATTTATAACTAGAAGCCGGCGGTGGCCGGTCAGGTTTTGTGAGGTGTAGCAAATGCAGAAAGCAGTATATACCGTATTGGCTCTGGCGCTGCTGCTGGGGCAGCCAGCCGGGGCACAGGCCGCAGACAGCACAACGGCACAGCCAGCCGCTGAAGCCGCAGGTACAGCATCGACGGCAGCAGCGGATAAGACGGCAGCGCCAGCGTACAGCACGGGCAGCTCCGACCGGATGTTCATTCGCCATATTTCGCCGCCGACGACGCAGAAGGATGCGAATGCCAAGCAGCCTGCTGAGGCGAAAAAGACTGCCAAAGCCAAAAAGGTCAAGAAAGCTCCGGAACGCTTCGTGGAGATATTGCAGGCCGATGGCTTTACCTACTACATGGATTCCCGCGATGTACGCTGGATACCGATGCCGCATTCGGCGGGCGAGCAGATCATCGATGTCTGGATCAAGCTGGTCCAGAATGAGGCACCGGGCGCATCGTCTGCCGCCGGACAGAGTGCAGCTGCGTCGGGTACTCCGTCCGCTGCCGGACAGGATGCGACAGCGGCGCAGCAGCGCACCTATTATCTGGAGCATTACTATATGCGCCCGGATAAGCAGCAGATCCAGTTCCTCTGCGAGCTCGAGGTCACCGGTCGTCCAGACAATGCCGTCTCCGAGCGAGCCTATAATCCCCAGAACTGGGAGAACCTCGTGCCCGGCTCGCTCGAGGATGATCTGTATCATGCGGTCGTGACGCGCATGGGCAAGAAGAAGCTCAGCAAGAAGAGTGACGCCCCGCGCAGCGTACACGACATGCTCGATGAGTACCTGCACATAGCGATTTGAGAGAACATCAAGCCTTCCCCACAGGGGAAGGCTATTTTTTTGAAAAAAAATCAAAATTTTTCTTTTTGACCTATTGACTTTTTGACCTTTTTGAGTATAATAATAATTGTAAAGAGGTTAGGGACCTGAGAAAGGGGACCGGGCCTCCGGGAAAAGTTTCTTTTAAGGTTTAAGGATTTCTCAGAAAGGGGATCTTGATTATGTTTGGTTTGGTTCCATTCGTATCTCGTAACGATTTGGCACACGAGGAGAACGTATTCGATCGCCTGCTGGATGTCTTTGACGAGCCGTTTATGTCGAGTTTCCACAGCCCCGCGTTCAAGGTTGACGTCAAAGACAATGGCGATGCCTACGACATGACGGCAGAGCTGCCGGGACTCAAGAAAGAGGACATTTCCCTCTCGTATGAGAACAACTATCTGACCATCGCTACGAAGAGCAATGAGTCGAAGGACGAGAAAGACGACAAGGGCAACTACGTACGTCGGGAGCGCAGCACGAGTTCGATGAGCCGCTCGTTCTACATCGATAATATCGATGAGAACAAATGCACGGCCGAGTACAAGGATGGCGTGCTGAACATCCATATGCCGAAGAAGGCTGAGGCCGAAAGCAAGGGGCACGAGATCAATATCACCGGTGTCGCCTGATTGGCCAGCCTGCATAGGCTGACGAGGAGCCGCTTCCGTCGGGGCGTTGTGCCGGCGTTGAAATAGATGAACGTACATTCTCTCCCATAGGGACAGTCGCCAGGATTTCCTGGCGGCTGTCTTTTTTTCTGTCATACGGTCTGTTCCGGATTCTGCCGTATTAGCTATCATTGTGTCATATGTCCTTTTGTTTCGGAGAGAAAGATGGTAGAATATAGCCATGTGAAAAAGATGTCCTCACCGTTGCAGGTGAGGGGCGGAGATTGCTTCTGCCGGGCTTCGCAGCAGGCGTCACAGCAATCATTATGCAGCCGACAGCCCGTGCCCCGGCCCTGCCAGGGGCCGCAGGTGCTGCTGGAGACTCGAGAAAGGTGGAAAACAGTATGACACTCAAGTATGTGAAGAATGACGAGGAATTCCATATCAAGATTAAGAAGGGCGATGTGGGCCGCTATGTCATCATGTGCGGGGATCCGGCGCGCTGCGAGAAGATCGCTGCTTATTTCGATGATGCGAAATTCGTGAAATCGAATCGTGAGTACACCATCTATACGGGTACGCTCAACGGCGAGCGCATCTCGGTCTGCTCGCACGGCATCGGTGGCCCGTCGACGGCAATCGCAGTCGAGGAGCTCATCCACTGTGGTGCTGATACGTTCATCCGCGTCGGCACTTCGGGCGGCATGGCCGTCGATGTCCTGGGTGGTGACCTCGTCATCGGTACGGCAGCCATCCGCATGGAGGGCACGACGAAGGAATATGCGCCGATCGAGTTCCCGGCAGTGGCTGACCATACGGTGGTCGAGGCACTCGTAAAGGCAGCCCAGAAGGGTGATACCCGCTATCATGTCGGCGTGCTGCAGTGCAAGGACAATTTCTACGGCCAGCATGATCCGAATTCGATGCCGGTAGCCTATGAGCTCAACAATAAATGGGATGCCTTCCTCAAATGCGGCGCGCTCGCGAGCGAGATGGAGTCCGCGACGCTGTTCATCGTCGGCTCGGTCCGCAAGGTCCGCACCGGTGCCATCATGGCCGTATTCGCCAATCAGACCCGCCGCGCCATGGGTCTCGATGATCCGGAGAACTATGATTCGGAGAAGTCTATCCAGACGGCCGTCGAGGCTATGCGCATCCTCATCGAGGAGGACAAGAAGAAAGCCTGAGAGACAATTTAATCAGGAGATATATGCAGCGTCGCAAAGCTCAGCAGCTTTGCGGCGCTTTTTTGATGCGCGGCAGATGGAGAGAGCTTCGAGTGGCTGCAGTCTACAGAGGACGGAAAATTTTTTGCAAAAAATGTAATAAAAGTGTTGACAACGTAATTGTAACATGGTATATTACAAACATGAAATGTAACGAACGAAGTTACATCAAAGAAAATGGTAAAAATTGTTGGAGGTAATTATCATGTCGAAGAAAATAGCAGTTGTAGCCGCAAATGGTCGTGTCGCAAAGAAAGTCATCGCCGAGGCTCTGAGCCGTGGTCATGAGGTCGTCGCCTTCGGCCGCCATGCCGAGAACGATACCCCGGCCAAGGAATATGTCCAGAAGGATATATTCGATCTCACGAAGGCTGACCTCGAGTCGTTCGATGTCGTCGTCGATGCGGCTGGTGCCTGGGCACCGGAGACGTTCCATATCATCCCGGACGCAGCGAAACACCTGAGCCAGGTGCTGGCTGGCACTTCGGTCCGTCTGGTCGTCGTCGGTGGTGCAGGCAGCCTGTTCGTCAATCCGGAGCATACGCTGACGGTTGCGCAGACGCCGGACTTCCCGGACGCATTCAAGGGCGTGGCCGACGCTCATCAGCAGGCGCTCGATTTCCTGCGCACGGTAAAGAATGTTGACTGGACCTACATCAGCCCGGCCGGTGATTTCCAGGCCGATGGCGAGCGCACGGGCAAGTACATAAAGGCCGGCGAGGAGCTTACGCTCAACAGCAAGAACGAGTCCATCATCTCCTATGCTGACTACGCGATCGCGCTGGTCGACGAGATCGAGCAGGGCGGCCACAGCCAGCAGCGCATCTCCGTCGTCCGCGCCTGAGGGGAATCAGCCATCCTCTCTGAGGACGGGGACCGCGTCAGCGGTGAGGGATGTGTAGCGATGAGTGAAGCATCCCCCTTTGGGGGAGGAGAACCGCGCTAGCGGTGGTGGGGGTGGCGAGCTAGTAACCTTACTCGAGTACTATCGTATAAACGGCCCACTTACAAATAGCCTAGATAGCCGAGTCATCCATGTGTTGCCGAACGCTACATAGCAGCTCGCCACCCCTATCGCCTCGCTGTGCTCGGCACTTCCCCCAAGGGGGCAGCTTGCATTACTACGGAGCCTCCCCCTTGGGGGAGGCTTGATATCTTTAGGAGGTGTTACCAATGGCGTTCTGGCATAGAAGTGTGCGCCGCCGGCAGGATGATTTCCTGGCCGGGGTGGCGCAGCTGCGGGAGTGGCTGGCGGGGGCCGAGGCGATATTCATCGGCGCCGGCGCCGGCCTGTCGACGGCGGCTGGCTTTGATTATGCGGGGCCGCGGTTCGAGCGGTATTTCGGGGATTTCGCGCGCCGCTATGGCATCCGCGATATGTATGCGGGCGGCTTTTATCCGTTCGGCGAGCCCGAGATCTACTGGGCCTGGTGGAGCCGTGCCATCTATGTGAATCGCTATGTAGCACCGCCGCGGCCCGTATATGAGGAGCTGCTGTCGCTCGTCGCGGGACGGGATTATTTCGTGCTCACGACGAATGTGGACCACCAGTTCCAACGGGCCGGCTTTGACAAGACCCGCCTGTTCTACACGCAGGGTGACTACGGACTGCTGCAGAGCGTGAATCCGGCCATCCAGAAGACGTATGACAATGCGCACTGGGTGCAGGCCATGATCGAGGCGCAGGGCTTCGTGCGCAATGATGAGGGAATCTATGTGCCGCCGGAGCAGGGGCATCTGGAGATGCGGATCCCGACGGAGCTGATCCCCGTCTGTCCCGATGACGGCAGCGAGATGACTACGAATCTGCGCGTGGACGATGGCTTCGTGCAGGACGAGGGCTGGTATGCAGCCCAGCGGCGCTGCGCGGAGTTCCGTGCCCGCCAGCAGGGACGGCGCGTGCTCTATCTCGAGCTCGGGGTGGGGCTCAACACGCCGGGGATCATAAAGTTCCCGTTCTGGGAAGCGGTGCGCGAGGGACATCAGAACCGCTACGTCACGATCGACGCGGCGCGGAGCATCTGTCCCGACGATATCGCTGAGCGGTCCCTGTGCCTGCAGGCGGATATCGGGGACGTGCTGGATGCACTGCAGAAAGGGTGATTGCTATGACGCGTTGGGAACAGTTGCGCTTCCTCATCGGGGAACTGCAGCATGAGATGCCGGAGTACGGGCACTACGCCGTGCCGCAGGACGAGCGGGAGGCTTTCGACCTCTTCCGCGCGCTCTGCAATGTGCGGCCGCCGGGACCGGCATCAGCCGAGTTCCTCGCCGTGGAGCATGAGCTGCTGCAGGCCGTGACGGCAGCCAAAGGCATCACGGAGGCGGCGGACCTCGCCCCGACGAAGCTCGACGCGCGCCTCGCGCTTTGGCAGGGCGACATTACGACGCTGCGCTGCGATGCCATCGTGAATGCGGCGAACAGCCAGCTCTGCGGCTGCTTTCGCCCTTTGCACGGATGCATCGACAACATCATCCACACGATGGCGGGCGTCGAGCTGCGCGAGCACTGTGCGCGGCTCATGCGCGAGCAGGGGCATGAGGAGCCGACGGGGCAGGCCAAGCTGACGCCGGGCTACAATCTGCCGGCGCGCTATGTGCTGCACACCGTCGGTCCGATCGTGCGCAGCGGACGGCTGCGGCCGGAGCATGAGGCGCAGCTCGCGTCATGCTATCGTGCCTGCCTCGACCTCGCGGCCGCGCAGGACTGCGCCACTGTCGCCTTCTGCTGCATCTCGACAGGCGTATTCGGCTTCCCCGCCGACCGCGCGGCGCAGATCGCCGTGCAAACGGTGCGCGAGTGGCTCGATGAACAGGCGAGCGACATCCACGTCATTTTCAATGTGTTCAAGGATAGCGATTTGGTCCTGTATCGTGATATACTAGAGGTATAGAGATATGAAGAGAGGCTTTTACCATGCAGGTTTCCACGAAATTCACCATCGCGATCCATATGCTGACAGCGATTGAGTTCTTCCGGGATGAGTATAAGATAACGAGCAAGTTCCTCGCGGGCAGTATCGGCAGCAATCCGGTCATCGTGCGCAACATCATGCTGCAGCTGCAGGCGGCCGGGCTCATCGAGGTGAAGCGCGGCCCGGGCGGCATGAGCCTGCAGCGGCCGCTGACGGAGATCACGTTCCTCGATGTCTATCGGGCGGTCGAGACGGCCAGCAGCGAGGAGCTGTTCCGCTTCCATGAGAAGCCGAACCCGAAATGCCCTGTAGGCCGTCATATTCACGAGGCCCTCGACGGAACGCTGCAGGAGCTGCAGCAGGATTTCGAGACCGACCTCACCCACCATACGGTGGCCGAGGTGTACCAGACGATTCTGGCGGACCGGTGATTGAAATGATGGTCAAGGCGTGCGATACTGAGAGCCGCTGAGAAAGTTTGCGAGTTCCCGGCAGGAACGAAGCCCCGCGGTGTATGAGACCATGGGGCTTCATTATAGGACGAAAAACTACTGCTTGAAAATCCTCGTGCAGTGGGGCGGGACAATTTGGAAAAACTTTGCAACTTAAGGTTGACATGCCGCTACAATAGTGCTAATATGTAAACAACGTAAGTCAAGGGTACCTCTGCAGAGTACGATTTTAGACCTATACGTCGCAATGATATATTTTTACAGACACTGACGTCTGAATGAGCTGTTTGCTCGTTCAGGCGTTTTTTGTTTGCTGAGGAGTGATATTTATGGACAGCAAAAAATGCAGTCTGAGGGCGAGATTCACCGTCCCCGCTCTGCTGGCGCTGATGGCGATTCCGTCACTGGCGTTCGCAGCGGAGCCTGAAGGACGCTATTCATCCGTAGATACGATCTGGGTACTCATCGGTGCCTTTCTGGTGTTCTTCATGCAGCCTGGCTTCGCGATGGTCGAGACCGGCCTCACGCGGGCGAAGAACGCCGGCAACATCGTCATGAAGAACCTGATGGACTTCGCACTGGGTTCGATATTCTTCTGGATCGTGGGCTTCGGTCTGATGTTTGGTGAGGATATCAACGGCATCATCGGTACCCCGGATTTCTTCGTTTCGGCTTATCAGGTGGCTGAGGATGCCGGCTATCCGGCCATGGCCTATCTGATATTCCAGACCGTGTTCTGCGCGACATCGGCTACGATCGTCTCCGGTGCTATGGCCGAGCGCACGAAGTTCTCATCCTACTGCCTCTATAGTATCGCCATCAGCCTGCTGATCTACCCGATCTCCGGTCACTGGGCATGGGGCGGTGGCTGGCTCTCCGAGCTCGGCTTCCATGATTTCGCTGGTTCGACTGTCGTCCACATGGTCGGTGGTATCGCAGCCCTCGTCGGTGCGAAATACCTCGGCGCCCGTCTCGGCAAGTACAACTCCGATGGTACGGTCAATGCTATTCCGGGCCACAGCCTGACGCTGGCGGCGCTCGGCGTATTCATCCTCTGGTTTGGCTGGTTCGGATTCAACGGTGCTTCGACGGTCTGCGCGACCGGTGATGAGGCACTGGAGTCGATGAGCTCGATTTTCGTCACGACGAACCTCGCTGCGGCCGTAGCTACTACGACCGTCATGTGCCTGACCTGGATCCGCTATGGTCATCCTGATGTATCCATGACGCTGAACGGCGCTCTGGCCGGCCTCGTGGCCATCACCGCCGGGTGCGATGCCGTCAGCCCGGCTGGCGCAGCCATCATCGGCCTCATCGCCGGTATCGTGGTCGTCTACGCGGTCGAGTTCATCGATCAGAAGCTCAAGATCGATGACCCGGTCGGCGCTGTATCCGTTCACGGCGTCTGCGGTGCTCTCGGTACGATACTGACTGGCCTGTTCGCTGTGAAAGACGGCCTGCTCTATACGGGCGAGGCTCATTATTTCCTGATCCAGGTTCTCGGTGTTGTTGCTGTCGCTGCCTATGTATTCATCGCGATGAACATCATCTTCGCGCTGATCAAGGCTACGGTCGGCCTGCGCGTTTCCCGCGAGGAAGAGATTGCCGGCCTCGACTCCGAGGAGCATGGTCTCTCGTCGGCTTATGCAGACTTCATGCCGTATCCGGAGCACATCGCTGGTGTGCCGGATGCTGAGATCATCGCTGACAGCCCGGTTTTGCCGGCCGCTGTTGCGGCGCCGGCCGAGGCTGCACCTGCTGCTGGCGAGCATCCGATCTATGGTGTCACCATCATCACGGCCGAGGATCGCTTCGGCAATCTGAAGGTCGCTCTCGAGAAGATCGGTATCACGGGCATGACGGTCAGCAAGGTCATGGGCTATGGCCTGCAGAAGGGCCACAAGGAGATGTACCGCGGCGCCGAAGTCGCTTCGCGTCTCGTCCCGAAAGTCCGCGTCGATATCGTCATCTCGAAGCTCACGCCGCGCACGCTCATTGAGACGGCGAAGAAAGTCCTTTACACCGGCAAGTACGGCGATGGCAAGATCTTCGTCAGCCGCCTCGATAATGCGGTCAAGGTCCGCACGGGCGAGGAAGGCTACGATGCGCTGCAGGATAAGCCGATCGAGTGAGCCTGACCTGAGTTTTTCCACTGACTAACAAAGATAATCCCTAACCTTTTCAATACCCCCTATAATTATCCCCCGGGCAGTCCCCCTGTCCGAACAGCCTCCGGTCGTTTGGCCGGAGGCTGTTTTTTGTGTGGGATGATGATTTCATTTCTGCCACAGTTCCCGGTTTTCCTCGAGGAAGCGGGCCAGACCGTCGGCGGTGTTGGGGGCGGCCTGGTGCGTGGCGGCTTTCTTTACGGCGTCGGGGGCGTTGCCCATGGCGACGCTGATGCCGGTATAGGCCAGCATTTCGAGGTCGTTATAGTTGTCACCGAAAGAAAGGGCCTCTTGCCGCGTGAGGCCGTAGTGATCGAGCAGGACAGCGAGACCGGTGGCCTTGCTGACGGTGCGGTCCATGATCTCGAGCAGGAACGGCGCTGAGCGCACGACGTGGAACATGGGATAGGCGCCCGAGAGCTCCTGCTCGAGGCGCTCGCAGGCGGTCGGATCGGCCATGATGAGTATCTTGTTCGACAGTTCACCGGCGTCGAGACGCGTGGCAAAGCCCTGTGGCAGGACCTGCGGGCGGGCCTGGGTGATGTCGATCTCCATCTGGATGCGTGGATGGGTGGCGTCGGTGACGTACCAGTGATGGCCGGCGTAGTAGTTCAGCGTGAGGCTGTCATCGGCTCCGAGCTCCTGCAGCAGGCGGCGCGTAGCCGCCGGATCCATCGTAGTGCTGGCGAGGGTCGTGCCCTGCTCATCGAGCACATAGGCGCCGGAGTAGCTGATGAGCGGGATCTCGAGCCCGATGCTGTGCGTGAGCGGGTATATGGCCTCGGGCATGCGGGCAGAGACGAGGGCGAACCGCACTCCGTGGGCGATGGTTTCCTTTACAGTCGCTGCCGTACGCGGGCTGACGTGGCGGTCATCGCAGAGAAATGTGCCATCGATATCGGAGAATATCATCTTGATCATGAGCATCGCTTCCTTTTTTCACAGTTGTTTGTCGACATCTTGCATCTATGGTCGAGTATACCATTACTGGCGCGGAAATATAAGGGAAAATGACAATATATGACTTGTTTTGCGCAAAATATGACAATTGTCATGCGCAGAAAACGAATTTCGTGACATTTTTCCGCTGACTTTGACTTGTTTTTACGATATCATAAGCAATGTAATCACAAACAAGCCATAATAACTATAACGGGGACTGTATTGGAAACGAAAGGGGAACTATCATGGAAATCGCATTCTGCCGCATTGATGATCGCCTGATCCATGGCCAGGTCGCTACCGTCTGGACGAAGGTGACGGGCTGCAACCGCATATTCTGCTGCAGCGACGAGGTCGCTCAGGATACCATGCGCAAGAAGCTGCTGCTGCAGGTGGCGCCGCCGGGCATCAAGGCCTATGTCATACCGGTCGCTAAGGCTTGCGAAGCGTATAAGAATCCGAAATACGCGCCGTTCAAGACGCTGTTCCTGTTCACGAAGCCGGCCGATGTGGTGCGCGCGGTGAAGGGCGGCATCCCGTTCAAATCGGTCAATCTCGGTGGCATGTGCTACAAGGATGGTGATACACTGATTTCGCAGGCCGTGGCGGTCAATGCAGAGGATGTGGCCGCGATCAAGGAACTCGTCTCCATGGGGATAGAGGTCGAGATCCGCAAGATCGCGACGGAGCAGAAGATCGACGCGATGGACGCGCTGAAAGCCAAGGGGCTCGCGTAAGTTTAGAAGCCTTTCCTACAGGAGAAGGCTAAAGATACGAATGGGAAATCATATATACATCATGGGGGAGGATATCATATGACGACGATACAATTCATACTGCTGATCATCGTGGCGGCTGTGGCCGGCATGGGATCGGTGCTCGATGAGGCGCAGTTCCACCGGCCACTCGTGGCCTGCACGCTCGTGGGCCTCGTGCTCGGCGATATCACGACGGGCATTATACTCGGCGGTACGCTTGAGATGCTGGCGCTCGGCTGGATGAATGTCGGTGCGGCCATGGCACCGGATGCGGCGCTGGCTTCGGTCATCTCGACCATACTCGTCATCGTCGGGCATCAGAGTATCGGCGCCGGCATCGCGCTGGCCGTGCCACTCGCCGCTGCGGGCCAGGTGCTCACGATATTCGTGCGTACGATCACGGTTTTCTTCCAGCATCTCGCTGATAAATTTGCTGCGGACGGCAATGGTTTCGGCATCGAGATGTGCCATCTCGGCGGCCTGCTGCTGCAGGCAATCCGCGTGGCCGTACCGGCGGCTATCGTCGCTCTCGTGGCTGGCACGGATACGGTCAACGCCATGCTGGCCTCCATACCTGAGGTCATCACGCGCGGCCTGCAGGTCTCGGGCGGCTTCATCGTGGTCGTCGGATATGCGATGGTCATCAACATGATGAACGCGAAATCGCTCATGCCGTATTTCTTCCTCGGCTTCCTCATCGCCGTGTTCACGAACGTCAACCTCATCGGCTTCGGTGCGATCGGCCTCATCTGCGCTTATTTCCACATCAAGGGGCTGCAGCGCGATCTGGCAGCTCAGGCGGCCGGCCCGGCGAAGTCCGGCGACCCGCTCGATGATATCGACGATTCGGACCTGATGTGAGGAGGGCAGGACTATGGCTACTACACTGAACAAGAAAGACCTCGTAAACATATTCATTCGTTCCAACTTCCTGCTCGGCTCGTTCAACTTCGAGCGCATGCAGGCCATCGGCTTCTGCGTATCGATGCTGCCGGCCCTGCGCAAGCTCTACAAGGGGCAGGACCTGGCTGACGCCATGAAGCGTCATCTCGAGTTCTTCAACACGCAGCCGTTCCTCGCGACACCGATCATGGGCATCGTGGCCGCGATGGAGGAGAAGCGTGCGAATGGTGCAGATATCAGCGATGCGACGCTCTCCGGCGTGAAGGTCGGCCTCATCGGCCCGCTGGCCGGCGTCGGCGACCCGATATTCTGGGGCACGCTGCGCCCGGTCCTCGCCGCTCTCGGCGCCGGCATCGCGCTGACGGGCAGCATCCTCGGCCCGATCCTGTTCTTCGTGCTGTTCAATGCTATCCGCCTCGCCACGAACTGGTACGGCGTCATGTACGGCTACAACAAGGGCACGGAGCTCGTCGAGGAAGTCGGCGGCAACAAGATGCGCTACCTCACGGAGGGCTCGTCCGTCCTGGGCTTGCTCGTCATGGGCGCTCTCGTCGCGAAATGGACCACGGTCAACATGCCGCTCGTGCTGTCGTCCTATACGAACAGCCAGGGCGAGCAGGTCGTGACGACGGTGCAGACCATCCTCGACAGCCTGCTGCCGGGCATGGTACCGCTGCTCATGACATTCGCCTGCATGTATCTGCTGAAGAAGGGCGTGAACCCGCTGATCATCATCATCGGCCTGTTCGCACTCGGCATCGCTGGCTACGCTGTCGGCCTCTTCGCTTGAGAATGTAAAAAAAGGCAGTCCATAAAATTCTATATAGATACCCTTCCAAAACCAGAAGAGGCTGCCGGTGGCAGTCTCTTTTGGCATGAGAGAAATCCTTTTCAAACGGCAATCTCTCGTGTAGAATGATAGATAGATGGAACTCGAAGCAATAGAGGAGGTGGGCGGATGCGTCACGGTAGCAAAGCAGGCTGGGTGTTCCTCGCTATCGGGCTCGGGTTGTTGCTGGCGGCAGGAGCCTGGCGGTTCTGGCAGACGGATTTATCAGCCCGCCAGAGTGAGCAGCGGCATAAATTCGGGGCCGTCTATATGACGCTGAACAATCCTTTCTATGAAGTCATCGATGAGGAGATCCGTGCGACGATCGAGGAGCGGGGCGATGTGCTGCTGACGCGCAATCCGTCGCTGTCCGTCGAGCGGCAGATCGAGGAGGTTCGCGATCTGCTCGCGGCGGGCGTGGAGGTGCTGTTCATCAATCCGGTCGACTGGCGCGAGCTCGCACCGGCGCTCGACGAGGCTCGGCGGATGGGCGTGCCGGTCATCTGCATCGATACGAGCGTGGCCGATGAGTACGCGGATACCGTGGCGGCTACGGTCGAGTCGGACAATTACCTGGCCGGCGTCCAGTGCGCCCGCCATCTGCAGAGCCATGCCAGCGGCGGGTATATAGCGATCCTGAAGCATTCGGAGGCGCGCTCCTCGGTGGACCGCATCCAGGGATTCTGCGATACGATCGCCGGCGATGAACGGTTCCAGATCGTGGCAGAGGCGGAGTGCGGCGGCCAGCTCGAGCAGGCCATGCCGGCGATGCGCGATATGCTGCGCGATCATCCGGAGATCGATGTGGTGATGGCGCTCAACGATCCGGCAGCGATGGGCGCCCTGGCGGCCATCGCGCAGGCCGGACGGCTGGCCGGAGCGCCGGCGTCCGCGTCAGACATATCCGGGCCCCGGCCCATACTCGTCTATGGGGTCGACGGAGTGCCAGAGACGAAAGAGATGATCGCCTCCGGCCACATGATGGCGACGGCCGGGCAGTCGCCCCGCACCATCGGCCGGCTGGCGGTCGATATCGCCTATCGCATCCTGCACGGCGATACCTATCCGCACGAGGTGAAGCTGCCAACCGAGCTCATCATGCGGGAAAACGTGGCCGCGCATAACCAGGGAAGGTGGGACTGATGGAACAATCGCGCTGGATGCCGGGGTGGCGGTCCTGGAGGCTGACGCCGGGCGCTGCCCACAGGCTGCTCTACATATATAATGTCATCGTCGTGGCGGGGCTGGCCTGCTTCATGGCCGAAACCCAGGCGAAGATCCTGCGCTCGATGTCGGCGTATTCTTTCCTGTCGAGCGTGCCGGCCCTGCCGTGGCCCATCGACCGGATGATGACGGTGGCCCTGGGCTCGCTCGCGGCGCTCATGGCGCTGGGCTGGGTGTACCGTCATGCCCGCACGAAGCGGTACCGCTATGCGGCGGCCGTGCTCGAGACGGGGTGCTGCCTGCTGCTGATGCGCAGCCTGAATCTGTCCTATGACGGAGTCGTGCTGCTCGTCGTGGCCGACCTCATCTATCACTATGCCGGGCGGCATCAGACGGGCGTACTGCTCGTGACGATGCTCGTGCTCTATTTCCTCGCGAACTACAATCTGGCCTGGCTCAGCAGCGGCGTCGTGCCGTTCGCGAGCTATGCGGCCTACTACGCACCGGCTGTGGCCCGCAATATACTGGCTGCCCAGAATGTCTGCGCCTCGCTGAACATGGTGCTGTTCGTGCTGTATCTCGTGCTGCTCGTGCGCAGCCAGCATGAGGAGCGGCGCCGGATCGCCGAGCTCAACGCGCGTCTCGGCGCGGCCAATGAGCGCCTGCGGGCCTACGCGAGCCAGGCCGCGACGCTGGCGGAGACGCGCGAGCGGAACCGTCTGGCGCGCGAGATCCACGATACGCTCGGCCATGCCCTGACCGGTATCGTGGCCGGTCTCGATGCCTGCATCATGACGCTCGATACGGCGCCGGAATTCACGCTGGGACAGCTGCGCAAGATACGCGATATCGCGAACCGCGG
>Ga0256404_1004493_pt1 | contig 26309 bp, 20 predicted proteins | sample RumenRJG_01DNA_FD_185990 | JGI IMG/M metagenome (GOLD analysis project Ga0256404, IMG submission 185990) | Bovine rumen microbial communities from Lethbridge, Alberta, Canada - RJG_01 | ecosystem: Host-associated > Mammals > Digestive system > Stomach > Rumen | place: Canada: Alberta | collected...
GCATTATAATTGATAAATAAATTTTAATACTATATATACAAAAACATAAATAACAATGCAGAACTTACTATAGCAGGTCCAAACGGCAATTTTAACATATCTGCTTTTTGCTCGTTATCTTTCTTATTTTTTATAGATTTAATTATCATTATACAAAGAGCTATTCCACATACGGAAATTGCAATTGTAAATAATATTCTTATAATATCTGTAAAATTATTACCAAAAATTCCATAAATAATTGCTAATACTGTAAATGTCAAAAATACCGTAAATGTATAATAGTCTTTCTTTTTTATTAGATTATAAAAATATATCGGAATAATTATTATCACTTGTAAAACAAAAGCGAAAACAAGAATAGGTATAATGTACTTAACTCCAAAGCAAGCCCCAACTGCACCTGAAATTAATATATCTCCTATTCCTATTGTTTCCATTTTAAGTAATAAATGACCTAATCCTAAATATAAAGCAATAATTAATGCACCAACCAAAAGCCCGATTAAAGATGCGATAAAAGATGTTTGAAATATCCACGTATATCCTTGATATAAATTACCAAAATTAAAAAAGTTACATACAATTCCTGCCATTGCAAGAATATAACAATGCCAATCAAAAGTTACACATTCTTTTATATCTGTAACAGCGATTACAATAAATAAACTTAAAAATATAAATACAAATGGAAGAAATAATGAATATCCAAATTTTAGAAATGATGTTAAAAACAAAATTGCCGTTAAAAGTTCAATTAAAGGATATTGTATAGAAATTCTTTGCTTGCAAAATGCACATTTCCCTCTTAAAAAAATATATGATAAGACAGGTATATTATGCCACCATTTTAGCGGAGTTTGACATTTTGGACATTTAGATGGCGGAAATACAATAGATTCTTCACTTAAAGCACGCAAAATAACAACATTTAAAAAACTACCAATACACAAACCTGTAATAAAAATGAAAAAACCGACTAAAAAATTTAAACTCATAGTTATTGATTACTTTTGCCGCTAATCATGTCATACATTTCAGAAAGTGCTTTTTTTAAACGTCTTGAAACCTGCATTTGAGAAATACCAAGCCGGTCAGCTATTTCACGTTGATTTAAATCATCATAATAACTTAATTCAACAACTTCTTTTAAACTTTCCGGAAGCTGATTAATAGCTTTTGAAAGCATCATTTTTTCTTCATACGAATTCAAAAATTCCTGATAATCTCCAGCTGCAATCTTATCTGCTAAAGAGAAACAATCATCTTCATCATTATAAAGAGTTTGATCTAATGAAATAGGATTTTTTCTTCTGTCTACTTCAATTACATCATTTATTTTTTTTACGGGAAGTGCCATTACTTCTGCGATTTGTTCGGATGACGGATCTTCAATACCTTCCTCTGCTAGCTGTCTTATAACATTATTTATTCTGAAAGCTAATTCTTGTATCTCTCTCGGTGCTTTTATCATAGATGCCTTATCTCTTAAGTAATGCCTGATTTCACCTGTTATGAGATAACTTGCATAAGTCTTAAATTTTGTACTAACATTTGGATCAAAAAAATCAATCGCTTTTATTAATCCGACAGAACCAACTTGTATTAAATCATCAACAGGGTCTGTTGCACGTCTTGCTAGAGAACATGCTATTTTTTTTACAAGCGGCATTGTTGCAACAACTATAAGATTTTTAAGTTGTTTCTTTTTAACTTCATTAGTTGAATTTTTATAGTCAACTAACCATACATTTACTTGTTCTGTTATTTCGTCGGATATATTCAGCAAAAAACTATCCTCAATAATATTGTTATAACAATTTCATTATAACATAAAAAATTTATTTTTAAAATTTTTATTTAATATTAAAATCTTGTCCACCTACTATTTTTAGATGTCGTTCTTCTCCCTCACCAATACTTTCACTTTCAAGATTATGCTGTTCTACAAGTTCATGCTGTAATTTTCTTATTTGTTGATTTTGAGGTGCTAGTTCAATATTCTTAGCCCCTGCTAAAATCTTATTAATAGCAATTTTAGCTTCATCTAACGCTTTTTCCGCATCATCATAATACCCTTGAAGTGTTTGTGATGATTCCTGTATACCTAATGCCTCTTTTAAAACTTTTTGAATTTGTGCCATTGAATTTGTTTTTACATAAAATATCTGCAATCTGTAGTTATTTGCAGTATTTAATATCTTAGCTCCGCCCTTTGCAAAGTTTTTATGTGCTATTACCAAATCTGCATCATCAATATTTTTTGTTATTTCAGCATTCAAGTCTAATCGTTCAATAAGTTTTTCTACTATTGTACGAGATACTGCATACAAATAAACTTTTTTGAATTTTTTTGCCTCTTTAACATATTCTTTTCTTGAAAAACTGAATTTTAACCTATCAGAAGCATTTTGTTTAGCAATTGTATTTTCGGTCTTATTAATTTGTCTGATAATATCTTCATCAGTTCTTTTTTCTTGCGTAGTTTCAGGTAATGGCATTTGAACATTAACCAAATGTTCTTCTTTTATCTCTGCCGGTTTGTTATCATAAGTTTTATCAATTTTTCTTATCTCAGGTCTTATAGGCCAGCCCCTTAAAATATAATCAACTGCCTCAGATGCATCTTTATAAACAGCCAAAGTATTTCTATCTATAATTTCAATAACAATATCAAATGTAGGTTGTTTTTCTCTTTCCAAAACAGTTTTTTGAGATGCACGTCTTTTTGCCTCATCATCTCCCAATGTAACAGACTGTATACCACCAACTAAGTCAGATAATACAGGGTTTTTTATTAAATTTTCAAGACTTTGACCATGAGCCGTTGCAATAAGTATAACACCTCTTTCTGCAATAGTTCTTGCAGCTTGTGCTTCAGCTTCCGTACCAATTTCATCAACAACGATAACTTCAGGTGTATGATTTTCTACTGCCTCTATCATTATATCTTTTTGAAATTCCGGCTGTTTAACCTGCATTCTCCTTGCTTTACCAATTGCAGGATGAGGTGTATCTCCATCCCCTGCAATTTCGTTAGACGTATCAACAATAACAACTCTTTTACCTAAATCATCTGCAACAAGACGTGAAATTTCTCTAAGCTTTGTTGTCTTACCAACACCAGGACGACCTAAGAATAAAATACTTTTATTCATCATAACAAAATCTTTTATACAATCAATTGTACCTGTTATAACACGTCCTATACGGCAAGTTAAACCAACTATTCGACCTTGTCTGTTTCGGATTGCACTAATTCTGTGCAAAGTTCCCTCTATACCAGAACGGTTGTCTGATGTAAATTCAGGAATACGACTTGTTGTATAATCCAAATCGTCATAACTTATAGGTGCACAATTCAAACTTTCAATCTTACCTCCGGCATGTCTTATTTCCGGTAATCTGCCAATATCAAAAACCAGCTCAATTACATCACTCAATGCTTCTTTATTAAGCATATTTGTAATTTTTGGGGGTAATACTTCAATTAATCTGTCAAGATCATTCTGAAATTGTGTGCTGCTCATTTAAACCTTATCTTGTAAGTTTTTGTGTACGAATGCTTACACTTATATAGTACCACTTTTATTAACTTAAATATCAATTATTAACGCTCAAAATAAACATGTGTAATAAAAGTTTACAATTTGAATTATTTATTCTTCAGAAATATTTTCCCTAACTTCTTGAGGTACAGTTAAACCTTCTCTGTAAATGTTCGCTAAAACACAGCTTATAGTTGCCGTAACAGCAAAATTTGCCATAGAAAATAAAAACGGAACAGTAACTTCTATAAGATAAAAAATAAATCCCGTACCTGATTGGATAGATGATTTTTTTAGAAGCTCATTAAAAATGAGCAATACCAAATAATTACATATAAACATTGTTATAGACATCAATATAAATAGGGCTAAAACTAAAAAAGCAAATAACAAAAGAACAACAATTGTCTTTTTCCAATTTTTAAAAAATATTTTAATAATATTTATCCACCTAAAGGAATCTTTAATTGAAAAATTTTCAGAAAAAGCTATAGGTATTAATGTAAATAGTAAAATTACAAATGCTATAATTACTAGTGCTTCTGTTAACATAACAGGATTTTTCATCACTATATCCATATTTGATTCAGCAGGCATAATTTTCAATGCAAATGCCGTACCAATTATTACTGCTGATAATCCTAACCCCCATATTAAAGAGTTTAAAAATATTGCAATAAACCCCTTTGCTGCAATTAAAAATGACTTGTTAAAAATATCTTTAAAAGATGCTTGTTCATCAATCAATTCTTTTTTATGAATTATATTATTTAATACATTCATAATATAACCATGAGGAATGTATGTTAAAAAAATTACTGCAAGTGATATTAGTGTTTTTATTATAGAGGTATTATGGTTGTAAGATATAATAAAATTAAGAGTTGAACCCATTGCATATAAAAATACAAAAAATTGGAAATACTTTAAATTATATATATTTTTAAAGTTTTTTACGATTTCTAAACTCATTATTTCTCCTTAAAATTAATTCAATTAGTTATATCAACTTTACACTAATTTTTTACTTAATTATTTGGAAGCAAATTGAAGAATGTTAGATTTTTGTTTAATATTATCATTTTTAGCATCAGGCAATTCCCAACATTTTATACAACGAGCTTCATAAGTTTCATCACCGCCAATCATAATTAACGGTGAATTTTTATCTGCCGGCATTCCGTCAATAAGACGTTGAGTTCTGGTTGCATGGTCAGAACCACATTTCATACATACAGCATGCAATTTATCAACTGTAGTTGCGATACACATCAATTCAGGCATTGAACCGAAAGATTCTCCTTTAAAATCCAAATCCAAACCTGTTCCGATTACCTTTTTACCTTGATTCATTAAATAAGAAATAACTTTTACAATATTAGAATCAAAAAACTGTAATTCATCAATCGCAACAATTTCATCATCATCTTTTACAACACTCATTATCTGTATGGCATGTTTTACTTTTACAGCATCAAGCCATAAACCGTTTCTTGATTTTATATAATCGCCCTGTTCACGTGTATCTAAAAGAGGTGATATAACTTTTACTTTCTTTTTGGCTATTATACTTCTTCTTATTCTGCGAAGCAATTCTTCAGTTTTACCACAACTCATAGGACCGGTTATTAATTCAAAACAATATCCTTGCATTTTAATATTCCCCTCTAAATTTTAATTCCAAGATTTATGAATAGTTTATATGATATATTTTACTACTTAAATATAAATTTACATCTATGGTTTAACAAAAATTTGCAAAATAAATATTTATTTACAAGCATTATTTATCAATATTTTTGTAAAAGTTTTTTCGTTTTTCTTCTAAACGTTTTTGCTTATATCCATAGAAAACATATATTAACACACCACCAACAAGCCATGCTACAAACCATGCAGAAGAAGTTTTTAATTCTTTAAAAGAATAAAGCATTAAACCACCGCTTGTTAAAATACCTAAAATTGGAAATAACGGTACAAAAGGTACTTTGAAAGCTCTAGGTCTGTCAGGTTCAGTCTTTCTTAAAATCAATACTGCCGCACAAACAATTATAAACGATAAAAATGTTCCAAAATTACATAATTCTGCGGAAATTTTTAAATCCATAACCAATGAACCCAAAATTACAACAATCGCAGAAAGCCATGTTAAAATATATGGTGTTCTGTTGTGTCTGTGTATACGTCTTAACCCTTTAGGCAAAAATCTATCTCTGCATATAGCATATAAAATACGTGTTGTACCAAGTTGATATACCAAAAGCACAGATGTCAAACCTGCCAAAGCTCCAATAGAAATACAGCCGGCAATTTTATTTTGTCCTACAAATCTCATTGCAGATGCAATAGGTGCTTGAACATCAATTGTTTGATAATTTACCATTCCTGTTAAAACAAGTGCAGTTGCAACATATAATATCGTACAAATTAAAAGCGTACCTAAAATACCAATTGGCAAATCTCTCTGAGGATTTTTTGTTTCTTCTGCCGCAGTTGAGATTGCATCAAATCCAATATATGCAAAGAAAATAATAAATGCCCCCATAAATATACCCTCAAATCCGTTAGGTGCAAACGGAACCCAATTTTCCGGCTTTACATAGAAGCAACCAACAAGGATAAAAGACATTATTATAAACAAATTAATAAATACCATTACAGTAGCAACTTTAGTAGATTCTTTAACACCTTTAACAAGCAATAATGTCAACAGCAAAACTATAAATATTGCAGGTACATTTATTGCAACAGGTATAGTATCAAACAAATATGGTATAGTATCATGAGGATTTACACCTGTTTTATCACAAATAGCAAGTGCTGTTCTGTAATCATTAACAAGCCAAATTGGAGGATTAACAAGCCAGCCCGGCAAAACATGGTCAAAACCCTTCAAAAACTGCATAAAATATCCTGTCCAGGCACTTGCTACAGTTATATTTCCGATAGCATATTCCAACATTAAAATCCAACCGACCATCCAAGCCATAAATTCACCCATTGTTGCATAAGTGTAAGTATATGCACTACCTGCTACAGGTATCATTGATGCAAATTCACTATAACATAATGCAGAAAATATACATGACAATGCAGCTATTATCATAGATATTGATAATGCAGGCCCTGCTGCAATACCGCCATTTCCGCCTTGAGCCGCAATTCCTACAATTGTAAAAATACCCGTTCCAACAACTGCTCCAATACCCAATATAATTAAATCAAAAACATTCAGTGTCTTTTTTAATTCAGAATGTTTACTTGCAGAAATTAAATCATCTGCATTTTTTACTGAAAGCATATTCTTAAAAATATCTTTTAATTTGTTAGCCATTTGCAGACTCCGTTAATTTTGCTTTTTCAATGGCTTTTAATTTAAGAGCCAATTTTTTTGCCTCTTTTTTACGATTTTTTCTATATCCGTAAATAAAATATATAGCTATACCTATAAAAATCCATAAAGGGAATAAAAGAGCTGATTTTGAAAGATTTCTCATTGAGAAGAACATTAAACTGCTGCAGCACAAAATGCCAAGCATTGGAAACCAAGGAGAAAACGGAACTTTAAATGGTCTTGGTCTGTCAGGATCGGTATGTCTGAGTATTAAAACCGCAACACATACAATAATAAATGATGTAAATGTTCCAAAATTACATAATTCTGCCGCAACATTTAAATTTAAAGTCAAAACACCAATTATTGCACATAAAGCAACAGTGTAAGTTAAAATATTCGGTGTTCTGTTTTTTCTGTGTAGTTTTCTAAATATACGAGGTAAAAAATTATCTCTGCTCATTGCATATAAAATACGAGTTGTGGCTAACTGCATAACAAGAAGTACAGAAGTAAGTCCGGCTAAAGAACCAATAGAAATAAATCCTGCAACCCAATTTTGATTAGCAACCTGCATAACATAAGCCATAGGTGCATTCAAAAATCCATCAGGAATAGCAGCTCCTGATGTACTTTGCATTCCTGTTAATACAACTGCAACAAGAATATAAATTATAGTTGTTAATGCAAGAGAACCAATAATACCTATCGGTAAATCTTTTTGCGGATTTTTACAATCTTCTGCAGTTGTTGCAAGAGCATCAAACCCAATATATGCAAAGAAAATAATAAATGCCCCCATAAATACACCCTCAAATCCGTTAGGTGCAAACGGAACCCAATTTTCCGGCTTTACATAAAAGCTTCCGACAAATACAAATACTCCGATTACTAAGAGTTTTACCGCAACCATAATACTTGCAAGTATCGTAGAATCCTTTGTTCCATGCTTTAATATCCAAGTTATTATTAAAATTATACAAATTGCAGGAAAATTGATACAAAATGGAATACCAAAAATTGTTGGTATAACATCATTCGCAGATGTTCCTAACTGATTAAGAGCTGTATTATAATCCGTAATTAACCAAATAGGAGGATTAGTTAATATAGCAGGTAAATGCCCTTCAAACCCCTTCATAAATTGAACAAAATAATTTGACCATGCAAATGATACAGCAATATAACCTATTCCATATTCTATCATTAATATCCAGCCAATCATCCAAGCCATGAATTCACCTAACGTAGCAAATGTATAAATATAAGCTCCGCCGGCTACAGGTATCATTGTCGCAAATTCACAATAACATAAGGCAGAAAATACACAGGCAATTGCAGCTATAATCATTGAAATAACAAGCGCAGGCCCAGCTCCCGGATTACCGTTTCCGCCTGCTGCCGCAATTCCTACAACTGCAAATATTCCCGAACCAATAATAACACCTACACCTAATATGATTAAATCAAAAAGATTAAGTGTTTTTTTTAATCCGTTTTTATTCGCATCCTTTATCATTTCATCTGGATTTTTACATCTCAATATATTCTGCAATATTGATTTTTTAAATCCATTATTAGTATTTTCTTTCGTTGCCATAGTCTATTTTTTACCCTTATTTGCAAAGAGGAAATCCCATTTTTTCTCTTTGTAAAACATACAATTTGGCAACTTTCGATGCCATAGTCCTTATTCTGTTTATAAAATTATTTCTTTCATCTTTACTAATAACACCTCTTGCATCCAATAAATTGAACGTATGAGAGCATTTTAAAACATAATCATAAGCAGGTAATACAAGTTCATGCGAAACACAGTTATCTACTTCACTTTGGAACAAATCAAACATTTTAAATAATGTGTCTGAGTTTGAAACTTCAAAATTATATTTAGATTGTTCAACTTCATTTTGCATGAAAATTTCACCGTAATTATAATTTTCATTCCACTTTATATCTTTAAAATGCTGAACATTTTGAAGATACATTGCTATTCTTTCAACACCGTAAGTTAATTCAAGTGCTACCGGTTTTACTTCTAAACCACCTACCTGTTGAAAATACGTAAATTGAGTAATTTCCATACCATCAAGCCAAACTTCCCAGCCAACACCTGCTGCACCTAATGTCGGAGATTCCCAATTGTCTTCAACAAAACGAATATCATGTTTTGTTAAATCTATTCCTATTGCTTCAAGACTATGCAAATATACCTCTTGAGCATCATCAGGACATGGCTTCATAATAACCTGAAATTGATAATAATGTCCAAGTCGATTAGGGTTTTCTCCGTATCTTGCATCAGTAGGTCTGCGGCATGGTTCAACCATAGCCGTATGCCATGGCTCTGGCCCTAACGCTTTTAAAAATGTTGCAGGGTTCATTGTTGAAGCCCCTTTTTCAATATCATAAGGTTGTTGAATAATACAACCGCATTCTGCCCAATACTTTTGTAAATTAAAAATTAATTCTTGAAAATTTAATGCCATTCTTTTACTTTCAACTAGTGATAACTAATACAATTGTAACAAAACAATTGTTGAAATCAAGAATTATTAATTAAAATATTAATTTACTTCACAAGAAAAATTTTTTTATAAAGATATTTACGAAATGTATATATTTTTGTAAACAACAATTGCATTTTATTTTAAAGTATATTATAATGCATTTGTAATTTATTATTTAGTGTGTGTTTATAAAAAATTAAAAAGGTTATAGTGAAAACAAATTTTAGCAGTAAAGATACTATAATAAGTCAAGAAAAAGAGATTTTATATAAAAAATCACTTTCAAGTAATCCAATATCCGGAACCGGCTTTATGCCAAGAATGACGGCATCAGTTTCAAGAACGACTCAAAACAGATTATTTTCAGGTTATAATCTGGGAGCTAATAACGATAATGTTTTTGGTTCTACAGATTATAGAGAGATAATATCAAATCTAAATTCTGCCCTAAAGGGAAAAACAAATGCAAAAGATTTTTATAATGCTTTACACCACTTATTAGTACATAATTTGGGTGTACAATTTACTGCTTTAGGAATGTATAACAAACAATCCAAGAGTATTGGACTTAAGTTAACCGATAAAACAGGCGGAACTTTTTCAACAAAAGTATTTATGTCAGATGATGAAAATCCTGTAACACAATGCTTTATTCACCAGGAGCCAATTATAAAAAGAGATGCTAAATTTTTGAAGCTGTCTTACTTACAAAGTCCTTCTGTTGCAATATTACCTTTAATGTCAGTTAACGATTGCTTAGGTGTAATGATTATTGGGGATAATAGAGTTGAAGAAAATATTGATTTATATTCTTTAATATCATCACATTATGCTTTGTTTATGCATAATGCTGAATTGAGAGAACAGGCAAACTTACATATAAATATAGACCAATTAACATCATTGAATAATCACAGAGGTTTTCAGGAAATTCTTTCAAAAACATTAAATACTGCAAAAGAAGAAAACTCAACAGTTTCAGTTGTAATGATTGATGTTAATAATATTTCAAAAATAAATAGAGAACTTGGTCATGCAAAAGGTGATGAAGTAATCAAACTTGTTGCAGAAAAGGTAAAACAAAATATAAGAACAAATGATATTGCAGGTCGTTATGGCGGAGATGAAATTGCTATAATACTTCCTGACACTGATATAAAAGAAGCAAAATACTTGGCTGAATATTTAACTTACAGCTTATCATGCTGTTTTATTGATGATGTAGGTCCTGTAAAGGTGTCTGTTGGAATATCAAATTATCCAAAATGTGCAAAAGAACAGGAAAAATTATTGATTTCAGCAGAACAAGCAATGTATGTTTCAAAATCTAAAGGTTACAAAGATGGAATGAGTGTAATCATTAGTTCTACTGACTTTAATTTTTGGGATGATACAGCATTGCATTCTTTTGCAGAGGTTATTACAAAAAGACATTCACAGTTAGGTGTAAGCTTTGAAGATGAACTTGTTAACAGATTTGCAAGTGAAGAAATTTTATCACAACACCATTTGGAAGAATTGGCTTCATCTTTAGCTGGAGCAATTGATGCAAAAGATACATATACAAAAGGTCATTCAACTTCAGTTTCTAAGTATTCTGAAGCTTTAGCAAGGGCCTTAAATCTTCCTGAGGCAGAAGTTCAACGAATTAAAACAGGTGCATTGCTTCATGATGTTGGTAAAATAGGTATTCCTGAAAACATATTGAAAAAACCAACAAAATTATCTGACGATGAATGGAAAGTTATGAAACAACATCCTACTATCGGAGCAGAAAAAGTTCTTATGCAAAATGAAGCATTAAAAGATTTGTTACCGATGGTTAAATACCACCATGAACATTTTGACGGTTCAGGTTATCCTTGCGGTTTAAAAGGAGATGAAATTCCTTACGAAGCAAGAATTGTTGCTGTTGCTGATACATATCATGCTTTAATAAGTGATAGACCTTATAGAAAAGGTATGAGTGTAGAAAAAGCATGTGAAATTTTGCAAGACGGAGCAGGCAAACTTTGGGATGCAGAATTAGTTAGAAAATTCATTCAGATTGCACCTTCTTTAGCAGGACTTGTTTAATTCAATTACAGTATTTTTAAGTTTAAATTTGTAATGTGTTTCAAAACATGCTAAAATGGGCATATACTAAGTAACTAGTATTAAAATAATGGAGGATTTTAATATGGGTAATATAATTTCATTTTCCGGCTTGGCCTCTGGTATGGATACCTCATCTTGGATTGAAGCTTTAGTTGCTATTAAACAAGAAAGTGTTACGGCACTTCAAACTAAAAAGAATAATGTGTCTGCGACACAAAATAATGTTGACTCTATAAAAGCGAAAGTATCATCTTTACGCTCGGCTGTTGAAGCATTTACAGACGCAAAATTTGGCGGTTCATTTGATTTATTTTCAAAAAATAAGGTATCGTCATCAAATGAAAGTGTTGTAACCGCTTCAGCAACAGGTGAAGCTGCAAGACAAAGTTTTGATGTTGTAGTAAAAGAACTTGCAACATCAACAAAAGCAGTATCTTCAATTGGTTCTTTGGGCAATATTTCTAATGATACTTTATTTAAAAATTTAGCATCAGGTAATGCGGTAACAGGTGATTTAAGTATATATGTTAACGGTTCTAAAAATACCATAAATATTTCAGATACAAGTACATTAGGTGATATTATTTCACAAATAAATTCAATTGACGGCATTAATGCCTCTATCACTGACGGAAAATTATCTGTAACGGCTGAAGATGGAAACAGTATTGTAGTCGGTTCATCTTCTGATAAAACTAACTTTACATCTGTACTCGGTCTTGTTAGGGATGATGATGGCAATTATAGCAGTAATAATACTATATCAAGCATAAACACTTCTTCAACATTTGATGAAATATTTGCAAATTCTGATATTCCATTTCAAGGTGGAACTTTAACTATAGGAAATGCCGAGTTTAGTGTTTCCGGAGATACGACATTAAAATCATTTATAAATTCAATTAATAGTAATGAAGATGCTCATACCACTGCATATTGGGATAGTGTAAACGGTGAACTTGTTTTAACTGCTAAAAACGAAGGTGCTTTTAATATAAATATTGAGGCAGGTACAAGTAATCTATCTCATTTAATGGGATTAACCAAAGGTGTATTGGATGGCGAGGGAAATTACACTACTGATGAAAACGGAAAGCTTGTATCTTCTTTAGCAAATCAATCATTGGGGCAGTATGCAAAATTAACAATTAACGGTAATGACATTACATCTTCTTCTAATACTGTTACTAGTGATATTTCAGGTATTACCGGTTTGACTTTAACATTAAACGCCGTATCAAAACCTGATGAAGAAGGTAGTATTACACCTGCAACAATTAATATTGAACAAAATCAAGAGTCTCTTGTAAGTGCAGTAAAGACATTTATTAGTGCATTCAATTCTACTATATCAACAATAGACAATAACACTAAATTTGGCAGTAAACTATATGGTGATACCGGTTTAACTACATTGAGAAATTCAATAAGACAAACTACAACTTCATCTATAGCTTCAGATTCAATAAAACTATTATCTGATATTGGTATTACAACAGGAAATGCAAATACATCAACTGATACATCAGGTGTAAATACATTACAATTGGATGAAGAAAAATTTAAAGAAGCTTTGTCAAAAAATCCTGAAGGTGTTAGAAAATTATTAATAGGAGATGGCAAAGGTACTGAAACATCAGGTGGTATTATGAACTCACTTGAAACACTTGTAGAGGGTTCATTAGATTCCACAACAGGTTATTTTGCAGTAAAAACAAAGTCAAATAAGTCTACTACAAGTAGTTTAGATTCACAAATTGAAAGGGCTCAGCAAAAAGTCGACAACTATAAAACCAGATTACAAAAACAATTTAGTAATATGGAAAAGCTAATATCAACAATAAAAGCTAATTTTAGTAATTTTGCTGTTGTTTAATGCTTTTATAGTTTTTATAATTTGACAGTACAACCTATTTTGATTATCATGTTTGATAGCTTAAAAGGGTGCAAATATGAAAAAAGGAATATTATTGGCATTAATACTTGTTTTTATACTTGTATTTGTATGTTTCCGGTTTTATTTTAATGAAATAGATTTTATTAGACCATTTTCTATAAAAACAAATACAGATATAAAATTATCTGAAAGCACTAGCAGCGTTAAACAAAATAATTCTAAAAAGAATGATATTGATAATTTAGAACCATTTTCTCAATATGAAGTAAGACATTTTAGAAAAGTAACATTAAAAAATATTTATAAAATTAAAGAAGATAAAAAATATAAACTTGCAGATGAAAATGGTAATGATATTACAAAGCCGATTTATAATGATATACAACCTATAGATGAAAGCGGTTTATATTATTTAACGAATATTAACAAAAAATATGGTGTAATAAGTTATAACGGCAAAGTTATTTTACCTGCAAAATATGTAGAAATCATACCACAAGCCAATAAATTTGTATGTATTATAAAAAACAATTCTTACTATGGCTTATATGATATAAAAAAGAATAAACTTCTGTTACCGTTAATATATGATAAAATTGAAAGTTTAAGTAATTATAATTGGGTTATAAATTATTCCAAAAAAGCAGGACTTTATCATTACAAAGATGGTAATCATTTAGTAATAAAACCTATTTTTGATAACATATTAAGAGATAACTATTTTATAAGAATAATAAATAAAGGTAAAAATGGAATAGTTGACTTACAAACAGGAGAGATATTACTCGACAGTAAATATGATACTATAGATTTATTAAACAGCTCAAATGCATTTTTAACAGATATATACATTTATAGAACCCAAACTGATAATCGCTATGGTGTTGCGTTTCATTCGAATAAAGGTACAATTATAATACCTCCGATTTATACAGATGTAACATACAAAGGACTTGTTCACGTTGTATCTGACGGGAATACTCAAATTCTTGATAATGAAGGTAACATAATGAAACCGGAAAATAAAAATAAATGATTTTTAGTTTAAATGAATTTTTAAGAAGTAATAAATGTTTCAAACTAATTTGTGGTGCAGGCAACTACGATATTTCTTCTGTAGAAAAACTTGTATATTTATATTCTAAAGCCGGCTGTAATCTTTTTGATATATCAGCGGATATTGATATAATAAATGCGGCAAAATCCGGCTTAAAAAAAGCAGGTATAGTAGAAAACAGGTTTTTATGCGTGTCTGTGGGCTTATCAGGAGATTATCATTTTAATAAATATTTGATAAATCAAAACAAGTGCAATAAATGCGGCATTTGTTCAAAAGTTTGCTTGGAAAATGCCATAGAAAATTTTTCAATAGATGAAAAAAAATGTATTGGCTGTGGAAAATGTTTTGAAATATGCAAAAATAACGCATTTTTAAAAACACCTTTTTTTGCTGATATAAAACAGATTTTACCATTATTAAATAATTTAAATATTGATTGCATAGAACTTCATTCGTCTAATAGCAATAATCATGATACATTTAATATATGGAAATATATTAGTGAAAATTACAAAGGTGTATTGAGTTTTTGTATAGATCGGCTCAATTATGGAAATAATTCTTTAATAAAAAGAACAAAAAAAATGCTTTCGATAAGAAAACCCTATACAACAATTATCCAAACAGACGGAAGTCCGATTAGCGGAGGAATAAATGATTATCAATCAACATTACAAGCAGTTGCATTGTCTGATATAATCTTAAAAGAAAAGTTACCCGCATACGTTATTGCATCAGGCGGAACAAATGAAAAAACATTTGAACTTGCACATCAATGTAATATTGATATAAATGGAGTTGCAGTAGGTTCATACGCTCGATATATTGTAAAAGATTATTTGTCAGGTAAAATGGATTTTGATACTGCACTAAATATTGCATCAAAATTAGTTAATAGCATAAAAATGAGGAATAGTTAATTTATGAAAATAGGTATAAAACAATTTTCAAATCAGCTTGAAAGCTATAAAGATGATATTCTAGCTTTTAAAAAAGAAAATTTATTTGATTATTTGGAATTATTTGTATTTCCGGGACAAATGGAATACCTTGACGGTTGGTTAGAATTAAAACGTAAGCATGATATAAAATTTACTATCCATGCACCTCATTTTAGTCAAGGGTGTAATTTAGCCGATAAGGATAAATTACATTATAATGAAATGGTTTATATGCAGGTAAATACTTATGCAAAATCATTGGATGCTGAATATACGGTAGTACATGGCGGAATGGACGGCAGTGTAGAAGAAATCGTAAGACAACTAAATATAATAAAACCTTACAAAATGCGTATCGAAAATAAACCCTATGTTGCACCGAGAAATCCGGACAAAATGGTTTGCAGAGGTGCAACTCCTGAAGAAATAGAATATATTATGCAAAACTGCAAATGTGAATTTAATTTGGATATTGGACATGCATTTTGTTCTGCGGTTTCACAAGGTTTTAATCAATTTGAATATTTAGAAAGATTTTTAAAACTTAATCCAAAATCATATCACTTAAGCGACGGTGAATTTAATAATCGAATTGATATACATTATCACTTAAAAGACGGTGATTATGATTGGGATAAAATATTTAAAATGCTGAATAAAAATCTTAATTGGACATTAGAAACATTAACCAAGAAAAATACTGACGGATTAAAGTTTGTAAGAAATGATATAGAGATTATAAAAAGATTTTAAAATAATGAAACGCTTGAAAAAGGTATAAATTTATGAAATAATCAAGTAGTGCAAAATAAGGAGTTTAATATGCCGACAGTAATCGATGATATAGTAGCAAGACAAATTTTAGATTCAAGAGGAAATCCGACAGTTGAAGTTGATGTAATATTATCATCAGGAGCTATTGGCAGGGCATCTGTCCCATCAGGTGCATCAACAGGTACTTATGAAGCATTAGAACTCAGAGATAATGACAAAGGTCGTTTTGGCGGTAAAGGTGTTACTAAAGCCGTTAATAATGTAAATAACATTATTGCACCTGAACTTATTGGTGAGGATGCATCAAATCAATTCAATATTGATAAATTAATGCTAGAACTTGACGGAACTGATAACAAGTCAAGATTAGGTGCAAATGCTATTTTAGGTGTTTCTCTTGCTGTTGCAAAAGCAGCGTCTGTTGCATACAAAATGCCATTGTATAGATATTTAGGCGGAATTTCAGCTATTACATTACCTGTACCAATGATGAATATAATTAATGGCGGAGTTCATGCAGATAACAATATTGATTTTCAGGAATTTATGATAGCTCCTGTTGGTGCAGGAACTTTTCAGGATGCTGTAAGAACAGGTTCTGAAATTTTTTACACATTAAAACATATTTTACAAGATAGAGAATATGCAACATCAGTTGGAGATGAAGGCGGATTTGCACCTAATATTTCATCTAATGAAGAAGCTATTGAAATGATTATTAAAGCTATCAATGAAGCAGGGTACAATACTGATGATGTAAAAATATGTATTGATTTGGCTGCAAGCGAATTTTATGAGGACGGAAAATATACTCTTGCAGGTGAGGGTAAAATATTATCAAATGAAGAAATGGTTGATTTTCTTAACACCCTTGTTGATAAATATCCGATAATTTCTGTTGAAGACGGTATGGCAGAAGAAGATTGGGAAGGATGGCGTCTATTAACTCAAAAAATAGGCAATAAATGTCAGCTTGTAGGAGATGATTTGTTTGTTACAAATACAAAACGCTTACAAGAGGGAATTTCAAGACATATTGCAAATTCTATTCTGATAAAAGTAAATCAAATAGGAACATTGACAGAAACCTTATCTGCTATAGAAATGGCTCATTCAGCAGGATATACCGCAATAACATCTCATCGTTCAGGTGAAACAGAAGATACATTTATAGCAGATTTAGCCGTAGCTACTAATTGCGGTCAAATTAAGTCAGGTTCTGCTTCTCGTTCAGATAGAATGGCTAAATATAATCAATTAATTAGAATTGAACAAGAGCTTGGTATGTCTGCAAAATATTTGGGATTAAAATCATTCAGCGGCCACAGAAGTTATAATTCCACTTATTTTGTTTAATCAAATTTGGTAACAATATATAATGTTAAATATAAAATTAGAAAAATTTTTGAATGACGAAGATAGCCGGAATATTGAAAGTACATTTTTTGAAAAATGGAAAACTGCACCCACAATAAGACTTGATACATATAATGAATGGTTATAAATTGCAGATATTAAAGAGCTTTGAGCAAAGGTTAAACAATTTTTATTAGATGTCATAAGAAAAACATCCATAGGACGAAAAGAAATTGGTATAATAAGATTTTCAGACAAATCTGTTAATGAATATATATCATTTTCTGCTGATAGAGATAAATTATTAACAGCAAAACGAATACCACAATTTATAAAAGAAGGTAAGTTAGGTGAGTATTTTGAAATTCCGAAAGACAGGTCTAAACAAGATACTATAACAGGTTATTATCCGATTTATTTCAATTTAGAAACTTAACAGCACTTCAAACAGATGAGCTTAGTTAGTATATGAAATTAATTACTACTAATTCAAGGATATTTTCGGCAAAGTTTGTTACTGTCGAAATGAAACTTTATTAATTTAATTTCTTATTAACAATTTTTCCTCAAAAACCATGATATGAGCAATTTTTAGCCGTAAAATGTTTTTATATATATGTACAGTACAATTGTAACAATTGTAAAGATGAATTTAAAAGGTCATAAAACATTGATATAACAGTATTGTACGGGTTTTTGGTTAAATTTTGCTATTAAAGAAAATAGTAAAACATGCCGAAAAAAATATAGAATGTACTATAAAAAAAGGAGCATGCTATGGTTGATCAAATTGCTAATGTACAAAATTTTCAAGCGGAACCTATTGTAAATAAAAAAATAAAGATTTTATTTGTAACAAAGGATGCTCTGAATGCTCAAGAAAAGGCTAAAGTATGGGAAGGTCATCGAGGAATAGATGATGCAAACGACGATATTGATGATGCAAATTATCAGTTAACAGATGCTGATGAAAATATGGATATGGGTGAGGATACAGCTGTTGATGGTGATGAAACAGGTGTAGAAGGTGAAGACCAAGGCGTAAAAAATGATGAACAAAAGGCTGAAGGTGATGAAGAAAAAGAGGAGTCTGATGGTGAAGAATCAGAAATTTTATCATATTCAGAAGAAGCTACCGAAAGAGTAGATGAATTTAATGAAGGTGTAGAAGAAACCACCGATGGAATGGAAGATTTTGATGAAAGTACTGAGGAACTTGAAGAAAAAACTGAAGAAAGAGATGCCTTACTTGAAGAATTAGGCGGAGATTCCGGCTCAGGTGAAGGTGAAGCAGGTGGAACAGGCGCAGGATTAGGTGGCGGCGATATTACAGGTGAAGGTACAAACAGTGCATATTCATTAAAAACAAGTACTGAAGTAAAAGAAGAAAACAGTAAAGATGGTGGTGCAGCGGCTAGAGCACGTGCTGCAGCAGCTCCTGCTCCTTCAGATAGTAAAGGTGCTTCATCTGCAGATGAAAGTAAAATGGCAGAGTTAGAAAGTTTAAATGATGAAGTAGCTGAATTAATGGAAGCAGTTGCTGAAGAAACTGAAGCAAAACAAGAAATTGTAGATGAACAAACCGAAACCGCAGAGGATATGACAGGTGAGAGCGAAGAAGGTTTACAGGCATACGATGACGGAACTGAAGAAAATGATGCTTTAAGAGATATGTCAGCAATGACTAAGCAAATTGCTGATATAACTAGTCAAACTTCTCAAATGGTTGGTATGACGGCTAATGTAATGAAAACAACTGCAGGTATAATGGATGCAGTATCCATGGGTACTGGTGTAACAGCAAAGGGCTTAGGAGCCGCCGCATTATCTATGTTTGGTTTAGGTGGAATTATGAAATCTAATCCTTATACAGTAGGTGCTGCCCCGGCAATAGATTCTGGTGCAGGAGCTGAGCAAGGAGCTAGCGGTTCCCTTGAAGGTGCAAGTGGGGCAACAAAAGGTGTAGCCGGTACATTACGTGGGGTTGGTTCTACACTGGATGGTGTTAGCAAGGGCTTGAATACAGCTGCTAATATAGCAAAAGGAACCGCTGCAACTATGGATGCTGCTGTTGCAATCAGAGATGGTGATTTGAGTGCATTAATGTCAAGTATGACAGAAATGGCTTCTTGTGCTGCCACTGCAATAGGTGATTTAGGTGGTGCAAGCGAAGGACTTCAAAAAGCTGCTGATATTACACAAAAAGCTGCTGCTGGTATAGATGCCGCAAAAACAATTATCGAAGGTGATGGTAGTTTAGGCAGTATTATGGGTGCTGCCGGCACTATTGGCGGTGCATTTTCCGGTGATAAAGGTGTAATGGGTAACATAGGAAACGGTTTATCTGCAGCAAGCCATGCTTATAATACAGGTGTTGCAATAAAAGATGGTGATTGGGCTAGAGCAATTCAAGAGGGTTCAAGTACTGTTGCAAGCGGACTTCAGGCAACATCATATACCAAAGACGGTGAAAGTAAAAATATCCTAGGAATTGATGGTGATACTGCTAAGAAGATTGGCAAATGGGCTCAAACTGCAAGTAATGGTGTAAATGTTGCAACAAGTGCTGCAAACGGTGATTGGGGTGATGCTATGCGTGCAGCAGGAGATATGTACGATAGTGCTTACGGTGCACTAACATATGATTCTAATAGTGAAAAAAATGATCAAAAACATATAATAAATCTTGGTAATGGCGGCTATATGGATATTGGTCAGACACTAAGAGGCATGGGAAATCTGTACAATACCGTTGATCAAACAAAGAAAAATGGTTTCATGGGATTTGTTGGCGAAATGAATCAAATGTGGGCTGATGGTGAAGCATGGTCAGCTCAGGTACAATCACAAGATAATGTTAAGAATATTACCGCCAAAGCTGAACTTCAAAAAGGCGGTGATGTTGAATACTTTGAAAAATCAGCTAATAAATCTAAAGATACAGCTGAAAAAGCTCAAAACGAAATAAATGGCTCTAAAGCTGCCGATGCACTAAAAGGTCAATTTAAAAATATTGCAGATAATTCTGTTTCAAAAATAAAGAATGATATAAGTGATCTTGGAAGTATTAAAAATGAAGTGAAAGACATTAGTAATAAGTTTAATGCTGAAACTGATAAATCTAAACAGGATAAATTACAATCTGATTATAATACTGCAATGAATACAGCACAATCTTTAGCGAATGATGCAACTAATGAAGCACAAAAAGCTAAAGATGCAGCTAAAGATTTAGAAAAAGCTGCTAAAAATGACGGAAAAGCAGATGCGACAAAGAAACCTGAAACAACTGATGGAACAGGTACAACAGATGCAGCTAAGAAAACAGATGGTACAAATGGAACTGAAGGAGCTAAGAAAACAGATGGTACAAATGGAACTGAAGGAGCTAAGAAACCTAATGTTACGAGAACGGAACAAGGTGATTTATACGTAAAAAATAAAGCTAATGTTAGATTTTACACTGAATCAGAAGTTTCAGGTAAAGAAGTTGTTAAAACAGATAAAGGTTATGTATTAGCATACGAATTTAATAATAAGAATATAATTAATCAAAATGACTTTAACAAATTGAGTGCCGAACAACAAGCTCAATATAAAAAAGATAATAGTGCAGGAGCTGGTACTACTCTAAATGTATTTGCAGCTATTGAAGGTGGAGTAAATGCTTACAATAAAGGTGCAGAAATTGTTAATGGAATAGCTAATTTAGGTAAAACACCTGAAACAGGTGATGTATCTACAGATATAAATTCAGGATTGACACCTGAACAAATCGAAGCACAGGAAAAAGCAAAAGCCGAAGCTGAAGCTGAAGCTAAACGACAAGCAGAATGGGAAGCTGAACTTGCAAGAATTTCTGCTGAAGCTGATAACTTTGATTGGGGATCATTATATAGGTAAGTAAATAAAAACATCTTGAATTTATATTCAAGATGTTTTTTATTATTTTAAGTTATTTATTAAGAATTAAATTCTTTAAAGAACTCTTTTAAAAGTTTATAGCCATTCAAAAAGCTTTTATAATCAATTTTTTCATCAGGAGAATGCATATTATACAAATCTGCCAATCCCATTAAAAACGGAATAAACCTTTCTCCGTTTGCATTTTCGTATTGACAATAGATATGTGTTTCTGCTCCTGCATGGAAAGAATTTATTTCATATTTTATTCCAAGCTTTTTAGCAGTTCGTTCAAAAACCTCAGGTATATATGTGTCATTAGAACGCTCAAATGCAGGCATTTTTTGCTTAAATACCGCATCAGCATGTGCTATACCAGCATATTTCTTATTAAATCTATCAACAATATTCTTAACTTTTTCGATAAGTTCGTTTTCTTTAGGTAATGAAGCACTTCTAATTGAATATGTTGCTTCTGCATGAGGGTTTAAAACATTAGTAACATTTAAATCTCCACCCTTAATTCCACCTAAATTGATAGAAGTAACTACACCTGTTTCATCTTCATAATAAACACCTTGTGGAATTTCATTACACAATTCTGCCATTAATTTTGCAGCATTTGGTTTTGTTTTATCCGCAATTTCAATACCTGAATGTCCGCCTTTACAGTTTATTTCTATGTGTCCGTTACAATAACTTGCACCTGACACTTGTAAAACACCAAATATGTCTGCATCACAAACAATTACGTATTTTGAATGTAATCGTTTATAGTCTAAATTTCTAATACCAGACATTCCGTTTTCTTCATCACGGGTAAATACAACTTCTAAACCGCCATGTTTCATATCAGATTTTTTTATATCAGTTAATAATTTTAAGCAGGATGCAACTCCGAATTTGTCATCTCCTCCAAGTGTTCGATTATTTGCCCTTATAAAATCTCCATCAAGCTCAGGTATAACAGGCGAATCATCTCCTACTACATCCATATGTGATGATAATGCTAAAATTGGTTTTGAATTATCAGTTGCAGGTAATTTTATAATTACATTATTATAATCATCTGTTTCAAAATGTAAGCCCTCATTTTTACAATATTTACCTATCCATTCAACCACTTTTTCTTCATGTAATGATGGTGATGGTATACTTACTAAATTGTAAAATATATCAATTAAATCTTCTTTTTTTCTTAATTCCTGAATATCCATTATTTATCCTTTCTATTTTATTTATTAGATTATCGTCCTCTGAAAAACCTCTGACCGGTACCGTTTTCACCTATAGGAACCTGTACAATACGCATACATCTCGGACAACGTCCGACATAGGCAGTATTTTCTTTATTTTGATAAATTCTACCGTACACATTACAACAATCAAAATATATACCTAAAAATTTTCTTGGTGTTCTTTTATTTTCTTGTTCTTCTTCAGTCATTACTTCTTTTTTCCATTATTATTTTTTTTTTGTGCCGCATTCATTACTGTTATAACAGGGTTAGAAAATATACTTGTTGACAATAATCTAATGTATTTTTCCTGTAAATGTGCATAATCAAATAGAATAACTCCGCCCAAATTTAATTTTCTGGTTTCATGAATTTGTCTGATTAAATCTTCCTCTGAACCACCCATAAATGTTACAAATAATCCTGCATAGAGCTTTGTTTTAGGCGACATTTCTTTCATCATATCAAATATCATTGCTTTTATACTTTTTGGATCACAGGTTAAAAATAATGGTGTAAAAGCATCAATATAATTGTAATTAGACCAAGTTACCCAATCCTGTTGTTTTGTTTCCAATGCTTTTCCCCTATTAGGAAAAACAACAGCAGTTAATGTTGTTTTGTTATCTCTGCAGATTTTAGAAACAGATGCTATAAACATTGTTATTTTATCACGTCTATAGTTCGACCAATTATCAAACATTTTACTGCCATAGATTAAATTTGCGGGATCTTCACCATATATAAGTTTAAATTCATCTCTGGCATATTGAGTATATCCCCAATTTGAAGTTGTGTAACTCGAATAATTTGATGCAACGGATTGAGGATATCTTATATAATCTAGGTTTATTCCGTCAGGATGATATGTTTTTATTATTTCAGTTATTAAACTTGTTAAAAATATCTGAACATCAGGATTAGCAGGATCTAAAAAGTATCCGTTATGCTCTGACACAGAAGCAACAGGTAATGGTTTATCTATTCCTCTAAAGTTTACATTTGACCATTCCGGTTTAACCGTTAAAATTGAAGTTTCTGTAAGCGGTTTGTTACCTGTATAAAAAGATTCAAACCAGATATGAATTTTTATACCTCTCTTGTGTGCTTCACTTAACCAAATTTTAAGCGGATCTATACCTGTAAAAGCAGGGTTTTGTTCCGTAAAACCGTAACTTTTCATTGTAGCACTAGGAAATATTGTATATCCATGATAAAAAGTTTCTAAAAAGACATTATTTATTCCTGTTTTCTTTAAATAATCCAAAGTTGCTATAATACCTGATTCAGTTGTATTTGTTGGTCTTAACCAAATCCCCTTAACTTCACTTTCTTTATAAGGTATAGCAGTTGCCATTGCAAGCTTTGCATTATCCATTGCAAGTGTTGAATACTGCTGAACTGCTGTAGTATTTCTTTCTGCTTTTTTTAAGTAATATTTTGCTCTCATCAAATAATCTTTAGGTATTTTAGAGTTATATTCAGGAGTATTGTTTTTATAGTAGTTCATGATTGCATTTGCTTCATTTATTTTTTCATGAGTTTGAAAAATATAACTGCTTGAAGATGTTACAGCTGTAACTTTCATATTTTCTCTATCTACATATATTTTTGTACCAACAGTAATATTTTTATTTAACCATGTTTTAGCATTACCATGTGCACTGATTACTACTCCATCTGTCGGTATTAAAGAATCAGCTCCGCTTAACTCAACTACCCTGTTTCCTTTTACAATTGCCTCTCCGCCATATTCATTTGTACCTGTCGATATTCCATAATTTGATGTATATATTATCAATTGATTTGCTCCACGCAATCCCGGATACATACCTGCTGACCAATTGTTTGTAAGTGTTGGATCAATTGCATTTATTTTATATGTGCTTTGATTTAATATTTTATCTGATGTATTTGTTTCATATTTATCAAAAACACTTTCAGATGCTAATGAATATAAAGGAAGTATAAAACTAACTAAAATAATTATCAGATATTTTTTTATCATTTATTTTTTATTCTCCTGCCAAAATAATACTGCGATTTGTCATATTTTAAATCATCTATTGATTTAATTTTTGCCTGTAAAGTTTTATCTCGTTTTAAAGCATAAGCTTTTTTGTAATAACTGTTTGCCGCAACCAAATCACCCAATTTTTCATTTATTATACCCATATTATAATACAAAGAATATTTATCGGCATAATTATATTTCTCTGAACGTTGATAGTAATAAACAGCTTTGTAATAATCATAGTTATCAAAGTAAAAACGTGCATACATATAGTTTATGTAAGGGCTGAAAGGATTCATTGCAAGACCTCTTGAAAAATAAGATTTTGAAAGAGTATACTTGTCAAGTTTATTATATATATATCCAATCTTTCCATATAAATCTGCGTTTTGAGGATTAATTTTTATTGCCGTGATATAAGCACCTAATGCTTCACCATAGTTATGATTTTTTTGAATATCTGTTCTTGATTTTTTTTCGGCTTTTTCAAAATATTCATCGCCCCTCTGTACATATTGCTTCTCTTTTAAAATCGAATAGTCTATATTGACACTGTTATATTCTACACCGCCTTCCAATGATAATACAGGTGTTATTCCAAATATAATAAAAAAAATAAGTAAAAATATTCTGTTGTTTTTCAATAACATTAGCATAATAAAATATTATACCAATAAATGTAATCTTAAGATTAAATGTGTACATGGGTTAACATTTAAATATATTTTTGGAGCATATTAAATAATTTATTTTTTATTATTTAATGATAAAATTTTTATATGAAAAAATTTATTATTAAATCAATGGGATGCAAAACCAATCAGTTTGAAGGTGATGTAATTCGTGAAAATTTAATCAATAACGGATATACTGAAACTGATAATTTGCAAAATGCCGATATATACATTTTAAACTCTTGTTCTGTTACTCATAAATCAGATAATGAAGCATTATACCTGCTTCGTAATGCTAAGCATTTAAATAATAATATAATAACCGTTATAACAGGATGTGTTGCTCAAATTGAAAAGGAAAATTTATTAAAAGAAAATTATATAGATTATGTTATAGGTAATGATGAAAAACTTGAAATTACAAAATTTTTAGATTTAAAATCTCCCGTATCTGCAGCTGATATAATGAATTTGTCAAAATTTCACATTATAGATATTCCTAAAACCTCAAAAACAAGAGTTTTTCTAAAAATCCAAGACGGCTGTGATAACAGATGCAGTTATTGTATTATACCTTTTGCAAGAGGTAAATCCAGATATGCGGACATTAGTGAAGTAATTTCCCGAATAAAAACTTGTGAAAATAACGGGTTTAAAGAAATAGTTTTGACAGGTATTCATATTGGACAATGGGGATTAAATGAGGATAAATCACTTGTAGATTTATTGTTTGAAATAGAAAAAAATTGTAATATTAGGTATCGGCTTGGTTCATTAAATCCTTTGGAAATAACTGATAATATGTTGGATTTTTTATCAAATTCAAAATATTTTTGTCCGCATTTTCATCTGTCCTTACAATCTGCTTGTAATAGAACATTAGAGAGAATGAACAGGTTTTATAAAGTTGAGGATTATCTTAAACAGATAGATAAAATAAATGATTTATTTAAATTACCGTTT
>Ga0256404_1004494_pt1 | contig 26295 bp, 24 predicted proteins | sample RumenRJG_01DNA_FD_185990 | JGI IMG/M metagenome (GOLD analysis project Ga0256404, IMG submission 185990) | Bovine rumen microbial communities from Lethbridge, Alberta, Canada - RJG_01 | ecosystem: Host-associated > Mammals > Digestive system > Stomach > Rumen | place: Canada: Alberta | collected...
TGTAAAAGAAGCGGCGGAAACAGTTGCGGAAGCCGCAGAAAATAAATAACGGTGAAGATATGCTGGGTATTGGCTGTGATTTGGCAGACGTTGAACGAATCAGAAACGCAATAGCCCGTAACGGGTTTAAAGAAAGGGTCTACACGCCGGAAGAAATCGCCTACTGTACCGGTGCCCACGGGGATAAAGCACAAAGCTATGCAGCCCGCTTCGCGGCCAAGGAGGCTTTTTTAAAAGCAATCGGCACAGGATTGCGGGGCGGACAGCTTACAGAAATTTCCGTCAGCAACGATGAGATGGGGAAACCGGAACTGAAAGTAACCGGTTACTTCGCAACGTATATTGCGAAGATGGGTGTGAAAAAAATTCATTTAACATTAAGTCATACAAACACTACTGCAATGGCAGTTGTGATATTGGAATAAATCAGTATTTGATTCATACTGACAGGAGGCGTACCTATGCAGATTTTGCTGGCGGAAGAAATGCGGGCCCTGGATCGTGCCGCGGAAGAAGAAATTGGTATTCCCGGCATTGTCCTCATGGAAAATGCCGGCCGCGCCGTAGCGGAGGCGGCAGAAAAAATGCTGGGCTCCTGCTGTCATAAAAGAATTGTAATTTTTGCAGGTAAGGGAAATAACGGCGGTGATGGAAGCGGCGCCGGGCGCTGGCTCCACAACCGGGGAGCGGATGTGGCTCTGGTTCTGGCAGCCAGGGCGGAAGAACTTTCCGGCAGTGCCGCTGACGAATTGCAGTATTATATTTCCTGCGGAGCGCCGGTGATGGAAGTAACCGATCCAGAGGATGAGGTGCAGTTTGGGAAGATTGAAAACCTTGCGCTGCGTGCAGACCTTGTGATCGACGCCCTTTTGGGCACGGGATTTTCAGGAAAAATGCGGCCTTTGTTCAGTCGCCTGTGTCATTGCATTAACTCTGCAAAAAGAGAGAATCCCGGTTGCAAAGTGCTGGCAGTGGATGTTCCCACCGGCGTCAGCTCGGATACGGGCGCTGCCGACAGGCAGGCGGTGTGTGCCGATGCCACGGTAACCATGGCATTGCCCAAACTGGGATTGTACCTGTACCCGGGGGCAGACTTTGTGGGAAAACTGCAGGTGGCGGATATTGGGATGCCTTCCTCCTTATTGGCGGAAGCGGCCGGGAACCGTCATCTGATTACGAAAGAAACCGTTACGGCCATGCTGCCGGACCGTCCGAAAAATGCCCATAAGGGTACGGCGGGACGGGTGACGGTAGTGGCCGGATCGTACGGATACATTGGAGCAGCCGCTCTCTGCAGCTTTTCCGCAGTCAAAGGCGGAGCCGGTCTGGTAACGCTGATGACCCCGGAAAGCGCCCGGGAGATTCTGGCGGTAAAACTGACGGAAGTAATGGTAAAGGGGATACCGGAGGAAGAAGGTGCCCTGGCGACCGAAGCTTCGGATGTGATTGCCGAAGCCATGGACAAGGCGGACGTGCTGGCCATTGGGCCGGGTCTTGGGGTTTCGGAAGAAACCGGGAACATGATCCGGGAAATTCTGGTAACGGCCGAGGTTCCCTGCGTCATTGACGCGGATGCCATTACCGCCTTGCAGGATCACACAGAACTCTTGTCCCACATGCTGGCGGAAAAAGTTCTGACGCCCCACCCCGGCGAGATGGCCCGCATTACCGGACTGACCGTAGCCGGTATTGAAAAGGACAGGGTGGAAATTGCCCGTTCCTGCGCAGAAAAATGGCAGGCGGTCATCGTATTGAAAGGCGTGCCTACTATTGTGGCGCTGCCGGACGGCACGGTTTATGTCAATACCACCGGTACCCCGGCTATGGCAACCGGGGGAAGTGGCGACATACTGACCGGTCTGATTGCAGCGCTGATCGGACAGGGACTTACGGTGGCCGATGCAGCCGTAGCGGGCGTATACCTCCACGGCCTGGCCGGTGAGCTTGCGGCGAAAGGCAGTATAGGTTTGGCGGCTTCCGAATTGTTGCACATGTTGCCGGAAGCACGCAAGTTGGTTTTGAAGTAAAAATCAGAATTTATGTGCCAAAGTTATGCTGTCAGGCAAAGGCATCGCAAACCCGTCACCGATTGCTATTCCATGGACTCATTCGCCTGTGGCTTCGAAACTCGGGGCTTCGCCCCTCAGACAGTCTCGCCACGACGGCGAATTTCATCTCATGGAATGACGCAATCGCTTCCGACGGTTTGCTCACGCCTTTACCTTGCCGCATAATTTTGGCACAACTTCAATTTGCATTTACATCCATTGCGTGCTAAAATAAATTGTTATAGTACTTTCATAGTTAATCAATCCTTGTTTTTGCGCAAAGGAGGTAGCGGTTTGCGTAGAAAGTTTTTTGCATTACTGCTCTGGACCATCTGTCTCCTAGTCACCTGCACTGCTTCCGCGGCGGCCACGGTTACGGATGTAAACTGGGGTGTAGATAAATTTAACGTGCTCCGTATGGTGGTGGATCTGACGGATAACACAAGCTATAATGTCAGCGTCCTTAACGAAAGGGAACTGCAGATAAAAGTTGCCGGGGCGCTGGATGCCAAGGTTGCCCGCCGGGGATCTATCAAAAGCGATCTTGCCCGTTCATTTATTGTTGACAGGGATAGGAACAATGTTATTGTCCGTGTTCCGATGAATAAAAAAGTACAACGCTCGGAAGTGAAAAGTTTTCTTTTAAAGAAAGACGCCTCTACCGGCAGACCGCCCCGTATCGTGGTTGACGTTTCCACAAACAAAGTGAAAAACGCTTCCATGAAATATGGGGCTACTTCGGTTCGCCGTCCGGTTATCCGGCCCAGCAGTACGCCGGCCACGCCCGTAGGAAACCGGATCAATTTCGCTACCACCGGCGGCCTGAAAGGGAAACGGATCACTATTGACCCGGGCCACGGCGGTTCCGATCCCGGTGCCATCGGACCCAGGGGAAATAAGGAAAAGACTTCCACACTGCTGATCTCCAATTACCTGAAACAGTACCTGAGTGCGGAAGGGGCTATCGTTTCCATGACCCGCACTACCGATGTGGATGTGTACGGTAAATTTGCTTCAGCCAAAAATGAATTGCAGGCCCGTGTGGATGTGAGCACCAGAAATCGCGCTGATGCATTTGTAAGTATCCATCATAATGCCAATAATAACCGTAGCATCGGAGGCATTGCCACGTATTACTACCCGAAGTCGGGTTACGATTATAAACTGGGGAACGCTATCCAGAAAAAGATAGCAGCTGCTTCCAAGATGCGGAACATGGGTACCCAGCAGGCTAACTTTTATGTAATCAAACGTTCCTACATTCCTGCTGTTTTACTGGAGGTTGGGTTCCTGAGCAATCCTAATGAAGAACAGAAGATAGCCAGTACCTGGTTCCAGAAGACCATTGCGAAAGCGATTTTTGACGGATTGAAAGAATATTTTGGCGGTTGAGGACAGGAGGCGCGTAACCATGTTGAAAAAAATTAGCATGTTGCTGATGCTTATCCTGTTGCTGGCCGTGACCGGCTGCGAACCTACGGAAAAGCTTACCGGAAAGCAAGGCGAAGTAAAGGATGTAACGGGACAGAAAAATCCTGTGACTACGGAACTTAAAGATCCCAATCCCCTGACCAGAGAATTTGTCGTGTACCGGGTGCAGAAAAACGGGGAAGAAATCCTGATACCGGAAAAGGTACGGTATGCGGCGGGGAAAAAATCGCGGGAAGAAGGAGCGTTGGAAGCCCTGATCAATACGGATCCGGTTTCTAAGCAGCTGACGAACCTGTTCCCTCCCGGTACTCAGGTTATCAGCGTCAAGGTCAGCAACGACCTGGCAACGGTGGACTTTAACCAGAATTTTGCCTCCCGGGGCCAGGGTTCTTTCAATGAACGGATGATGGTAAATGCTGTTGTCTGCACCCTGACGGAGTTCCCGGAAATTAAGAAGGTAAAGTTCCTGGTGGAAGGTAAGGAGATCGATACCATCAGCGGGCACATGGACCTGCTGGATCCTCTTACCAGGAATCCGGACGTGTTGCCTAAGCCGGGGAATAAAGATAAAAAAGAAAAATAAAACTTCAGCGCAGTATTTCTGCTGCGCTATGCTTTTATCAGAACAGAGATATAGTACAGACGAAATTCAATAAACAGAAAATAATTTGACAAGAAAAACTTTGATAAAACAGTCAGATTGAAAAGGAGAAAAAATTTATGGATACCCACTCGCGACGGAAACATCACCAGACGGAAAATAATTCTGACGGCGCCGGGCCTGTACCCGAACCGGATCCGGCACTGGCCGGCATTACGGTTCAAAAGGATCCGGCGGAAGAGACTGTCCGATTCTTCCTGGCCGACGAAAAGGCTACGGAAAATTTCGGCAAGCTTTTGGGAAGCCTGGCGGCAGACGGTGACGTGTACTGCCTTTCCGGTGATCTGGGAGCCGGTAAGACGCTGCTGAGCAAGGGCGTCTGCCAAGCCGTGGGCGTAGAGGAAGAAGATGTGGTAAGCCCTACATTTTCTCTGATGAACATCTATAATGGGAAAGTGATGGAGGTGCGCCACTTCGATCTGTACCGGTTAAATTCGCTGGAAGAGCTGGCGGACATCGGATTTTATGAGTATGTGGGTGGCGAAGGGGTTTCGCTGGTTGAATGGGGCGAGTTGTTTACATCTGAACTGCCCCCGGAATATTTGCAGGTAAATCTATCTATCGTGCCGGAAGGGCGGATTGCGGAATTAATTCCCTTCGGTCCCCGGTACGAGGCCATAAGCAAGGAAGTGTTGCGGCATGTTGACGCTGGCGCTTGATACGGCGACAGGTGTTTGTACGGTTGGGCTGGTACGGGACGGTCGCGTCCTAGCGGAATATGATATTTCCATCGGCCTGACCCATTCGGAAGGGCTCATGCCCCAGATGGACCAGATGTTTTCCCGTACCGGGATAAAAAAAGAAGAAATAGACCGGATCGCTGTCAGCATGGGACCGGGTTCCTTTACGGGTCTGCGTATTGGGCTGGCGGCGGCGGAGGCCATGGCCTACGCATGGAAGTGCGGCATCTGCGGTGTGAATACGCTGGAGGCAATGGCGTACAATATTCCCGTAGAAGGGATAGTGCTGGCCCCGGTGCTGGACGCCCAGAAGGGGAACTATTACACAGCGTTCTATCGGTGGCAGGCCGGAGTGCTGCAGGAAATACATCCGGTTGAGATGACGGACGGGGATACGCTTTTGCGACAGCTGCTGGAGCTGGAGGCTCCGGTTATTCTAATGGGAGAGTGCGCAAAGCTGGCAAAGAAGGAATTGCCTTCCGGCATTTCTGTGGCGCCTAAACAGGTTCGGCTGCCCAAAGCTTCTTCTGTGGCCCTGGCAGCGGAAGGAAAGCCTGCCCTGACAGGTGAGGAAATTTTCACTCTGCGCCCCTATTACATCCGTAAATCGGAGGCGGAAGAGTTATGGGACAAACGGCATCCGAAAGCGTAGAAGAAAATATTTTTAAAGTAATTGAATCTGGGAAAACCGAGGGGCTTTCTTTTCGCCTGTGTGAGGAAAAAGATCTGCCAACGGTCATGGAAATTGACGGGGAATCTTTTTTTGACCCCTGGAGCCTGGCTGCATGGAACCGGGAACTGGAAAATCCCATCGCCCTTTGGATTGTAGAAGAATTGGGACAACGTGTCATCGGGTATGCCGGCATCTGGAATGTAGCAGGGGAAGCCCAGGTCATGCGGGTGGCCGTGAAAAAATCACTGCGTAACCGGGGGCTTGGCCTGGTCCTTACAAAAGCTTTGATACAAAAAGCCTGGGAGGCAAAGGCGGAAGCGGTCACTTTGGAAGTACGGGAAAGCAACCTTGCGGCACAGACCGTGTACCAACGATGCGGATTCAAATCCTGCGGCGTGCGGCCAAACTATTATGAGGATACCCACGAAGGAGCTGTCATCATGTGGCTGTACCGGTCAGCGGAAAAGGGATGAATTTTCTATATGATTACAGAAAGGGTTGCCGGCGTATCGCCTGATACCCCTGTGAATACTATGAAACGGTAAGAATTATAGGCAAAGTAGACCAATAAATAAAGTAAATCGTTCAGGAAAAAAACATGGAACAGAAAGATATTTATATTTTAGGAATTGAGAGCAGCTGTGATGAAACAGCTGCTTCTGTAGTTAAAAACGGCCGGGAGGTACTGAGCAACATTATTTCCTCCCAGATTGCCATTCACAGAAAATACGGCGGCGTGGTGCCGGAAATTGCTTCCCGGAAACATATCGAGCACATCATGCCCGTCATCGACGCGGCCTTAGAAGACGCGAAGGTGACGTTAGACCAAATCGATGGGGTAGCTGTTACCTACGGACCCGGTCTGGTAGGGGCTCTGCTGGTTGGGCTTTCTGCCGCCAAAGCTTTAGCCTGGGCCACGGGCAAGCCGCTGATCGGGGTCAATCATCTGGAAGGCCATGTGTTTGCCAATTTCCTGAATGACAAAGATCTGGAGCCGCCTTTTCTGGCTCTGGTGGTATCCGGGGGTCACACGGCCCTGCTTAAGGTAACAGGGTATAACAGCTTTGAAATGCTGGGGCAGACCCGGGACGACGCGGCGGGGGAAGCCTTTGACAAAATTGCCCGGGTCATGGGGATGCCTTATCCCGGCGGTCCGGAAATCGAGAAACTGGCCCTGGAAGGCAACCCTGAAGCCATTAATTTTCCACGGGCCATGCTGGACGATCCGTTCCAGTTCAGCTTCAGCGGAATGAAATCGGCGGTGATCAATTACCTGCACAATGAGGAGCAGGCCCGGCGGCCGGTGAATAAAGCCGATGTGGCGGCCTCCTTCCAGGAAGCGGTGACGGATGTGCTGGTGCAGAAAAGCTTGCTGGCCATCAAGGCCACGGGACTGAAAGAAATCGTACTGGCAGGGGGCGTTTCCGCCAATAAAACCCTCCAAAACAAACTGGCGGCAGCGGCGGAAAAGGCCGGGGCCCGGCTGGTCCATCCCACGAAAATTTTATGTACAGACAACGCGGTGATGATTGCCTGCCGGGGATATTACATGTACCGGGCAGGCGTAGCGAGCCCTCTGAACCTGAACGCGGTACCTGCCCTGAAGTTAGGATGAAATGTGATCCTTTGCGGTGATCCGTCACGGGAGCCGCTAAATATTCTGCCGGGTAGTTCCGGATTTTTCCCGGTATGTTGTGTTAAAGAATGCAAGAAAAAAGAAAAATCAAAAAGTCAAAAATAGAAAAGTAAAAATTAACGATTTTTTCAAAATCACAGGAAAATTTGTAAAAATTGCCTGTGATTTTTTATTTTCATCATCATTTTTTCAAAAAGAATCGATTATTTTTGAAAAAATTATGAAAAAAATGTAAAATCTGTGAAATTTGTCATTTTGACTATTGCATTTTTTTTCTGTATGGCTATAATGATATTTGGAAGTTGGCACTCGAAGAATTTGAGTGCTAACGGATCCGTAAATTTTGTTTTAAACTTGGCAGGCGGAGCTGGAGTGAGTTGAGGATTTCATCGGAATCCAACCTTGCCGAAAGGTGTGGCGGAAGTTTGCACCTGTGCAGTAGTTGCAGGGCTGGTGCCGGAACTTGATCCGGGGCTTTCCAAATTACTGTCTGCCGTAACTCTCACACCGATAAGGGATCGCGCAAAATGAAAGGGCGTTTCCGCAAACAAGAAAGGGGACATAGTAATGTTAAGACCGTTAGGCGCAAATGTAGTAGTAAGAGCAGATGCTGTTGAAGAAAAAACCAAGAGCGGTATTTTTATTCCGGATACGGCTTCCAAGGAAAAACCCATGCAGGGCACCGTACTGGCCGTTGGCAACGGGGCTATCGTTGACGGGAAACGGGTTCCTATCGACCTGAAGGTCGGGGATTCCATCGTGTTCGCAAAATACTGCGGTACCACGGTTAAATACGAAGGGGAAGAACTGCTGATCCTGGCGGAGCGGGATATTCTGGCAGTGGTTGAACCGGACAAAAAGAAAAAGTAATTTCTCGTAAGGATGTCTGTAAAATTTAGAACGTAAAGGAGATCATTAACATGGCAAAACAGATTCTTTTTAATGAAGAAGCCCGCCGCAGCCTGGAACGCGGCGTTGATGCGTTAGCTGACGCAGTAAAAGTTACCTTGGGGCCCAAAGGCCGTAACGTAGTGCTGGAAAAGAAATTCGGTTCTCCCTCCATCATCAACGACGGCGTAACCATCGCCCGTGACATTGAGCTGGAAGACCCCTTTGAAAACATGGGCGCCCAGCTAGTGAAGGAAGTTGCCACCAAAACCAACGATGTAGCCGGCGATGGCACCACCACCGCAACCCTGCTGGCCCAGGCCATGATCCGTGAGGGCATGAAGAACGTAGTGGCAGGCGCTAACCCCATGATCCTGAAAAAAGGCATCAAGACTGCCGTTGACGCTGTGGTTGACGCCCTGAAGAAATCCTCTAAGAAAGTTGTTACCAAAGAAGCGAAAGCACAGGTTGCTTCTATTTCCGCAGGGGATGAAGAAATCGGCGGCCTGATTGCCGATGCCATGGAAAAGGTTGGGGACGACGGCGTTATCACCGTAGAAGAATCCAAGACCATGGAAACCCATCTGGAAACTGTAGAAGGCATGCAGTTCGACCGTGGCTATATTTCTCCCTACATGGCTACCGACGCGGAAAAGATGGAAGCGGTTATGAGTAATCCGCTGGTATTCATCACCGACCGTAAGATCAATGTGATCCAGGACATCATGCCTGTACTGGAAAAAGTTGTTCAGGCCGGCCGCGAACTGCTGATCATTGCGGAAGACGTGGAAGGCGAAGCCCTGGCTACCCTGGTTGTAAACAAACTCCGCGGTACCTTCAAGGCTGTAGCTGTTAAAGCCCCCGGCTTCGGCGACCGCCGCAAAGCTATGCTGCAAGATATTGCCATCCTCACCGGCGCTACCGTAATCAGCGAAGAAATGGGCCGTAAACTGGACAGCGCTACCATGGAAGACTTGGGCAGCGCAGGCCAGGTTCGGGTAAGCAAGGAACTGACCACCATCGTTGACGGCGGCGGCAAGAAAGCGGAAATCAAAGCCCGCGTGGAACAGATCAAAGCCCAGATTCCGGAAACTACTTCCCAGTTCGATAAGGAAAAACTGCAGGAACGTCTGGCAAAACTGGCCGGCGGCGTTGCCGTTATTAAAGTTGGCGCTGCTACCGAAGTAGAGCTGAAAGAAAAGAAATTGCGCATTGAAGACGCTCTGAACGCTACCCGGGCAGCCGTTGCGGAAGGCATCGTTCCCGGCGGCGGAACCGCGTTACTGGAAGCCCAGGCTGTACTGGATAAAGTAAAAGCTGTCGGCGATGAAAAGACCGGCGTGATGATCGTACGCCGCGCTATTGAAGAGCCGGTTCGCCAGATCGCCCACAACGCAGGTCTGGAAGGTGCCGTTATCGTTGACAAGATCCGTCATTCCAAGAAAGGCGTTGGCTTTGATGCCATGAATGAAAAATATGTAGATATGATCGAAGCCGGTATCGTGGATCCTACCAAGGTTACCCGCAGCGCCCTGCAGAACGCTGCTTCCATTGCGTCCATGGTACTGACCACCGAGACTCTGGTTGCGGACAAACCGGAACCGAAACCGACAATGCCTCCCATGCCTCCCGGAGGAATGCCCGGCATGATGTAATAAAAAATTTACGGCAGACTGCTTATGCAGCCTGCCATTTTTATATTCCTTAAGCATTGCAGTAAAAAACTCCGATGCTGTGATGATTCATTACAGCGTCGAAGTTTCTGTTTTTGATCAGTAATTATTTTCTTCTGCGTCAAAGTAAGCACAGAGCCGGGAACGGTTTTTCACATTATATCGCTGATATAATTTGGCCAGGGCTTTTTTGATGGTTATTTCCGCAAGACCAAAACTTGCTGCAATATCCCGGATAGGCATGCCGTTGCGGAGCATCTGGACAAGTTTCTTTTCTCGTTCCGTAAGATCGCTGTATAAGCGTGTGTTACGCCGGTTTTTATTGGCCTGCTGGATTGCCAGCATCTCATCCGCAGAAACTTTTGATGTTGTTATGGACGTGTTGATATGGACAAGTTCCCATTCGTTCTGCCCGGGAGCAACATCTTTCCGGCGGCGGAATAAAAAAGTTTCGTGAAGACATTCATCATAGGGTTCGCTGTCCGGCTTGTTTACTGTCAGGTCGCAGATGGCTTCACACAGCCAGTGATCCCAGCCGATCCGTTTTGTCAGGTACTTTTCCACATTAACGGTACAGGGAAACAGATTGGAAAAGGCTTTTGTCAGGAAAAACTGCAGTTTTTTTCTTCCCTCTGCCTGCATGTTTTTGCCGGCGCCAATATAATATACATCGGCAGCCAGTACAGAAAAAAGGAAATCCAGACGGTTTTCACAAAAATAAGAATGAACGATCTTTTTTGATAAAATTTTAATTTGGTTTTCAGTGGTTCCGCGCATGAAATTACACCCCCTCAAGTATAAACATACGCCTTCACTATTATTTTATCTATTCAAAAGTATGAAGTCAATATTTTTCACAGAATTTTATTGCCAAAACGCTATAAGTAGAAATTCCCAATAGCTTTATCAAAACAAATAATGTTCTTCTTTCTAATCCGTGATTCATTAATATTTATATTGCCAAAGCAGGATTTCCTGTGGTATATTTTTCTTGTTTAGGGAAACACTGATTATAAGCGTGCAGACGGATTAATCAGCGATTCCTTGGATTAATTTGCTTTCTGTTCAATTTAATGAGGAGGATCCCAAAATGAAAGATACTCATGAACTGGTGCTGGTCATCGACTTCGGCGCCCAGTACGCCCAGCTCATTGCCCGGCGGGTGCGGGAGTGCAGTGTGTACTGTGAAATTGTGCCTTATACCTGCCCGCTGGAAAAAATTAAAGAGATGTGTCCTACGGCCATCATCCTGTCGGGAGGACCGGCCAGCGTATATGTGGAGAATGCGCCGAAAGCGGACGCGGGAATTTTTGAATTGGGTGTACCGGTTCTGGGCATTTGCTACGGCCATCAGTTTATGTGCCAGACTTTAGGTGGAAAAGTTTCCGGCGCCGACATCCGGGAATACGGGAAAACTACCGTGGAACTGGAAACAACATCGCCTCTTTTTGCGAATTTAATGCACAATAACATCTGCTGGATGAGCCATACGGATTTTGTGGAAGTTCCCCCAGCTGGGTTTACGGTACTGGCCCTGACCAACGACTGTCCCGTGGCTGCGGTGGGAAACCCGGAGAAAAAATTTTACGGAGTCCAGTTCCATCCGGAAGTGGAGCACACACCGTTCGGTAAAAAGATGATCGCCAATTTTCTGTTTGAAATCTGCGGATTAAAAGGCGACTGGTCCATGAAATCTTTTGTGGAACGGAAAGTTGCGGAAATCAAAGCCAAAGTGGGCGACAAAAAAGTGCTTTGCGCCCTCAGCGGCGGTGTGGATTCTTCCGTTGCGGCGGTGATGGTACATAAAGCGATTGGCAAACAGCTGACCTGCATCTTCGTGGATCACGGCCTCTTGCGCAAGGACGAAGGGAATCAGGTGGAAAAAGTTTTCAAAGATACCTTCGATATGAATTTCATCCGGGTCAATGCGGCGGACCGCTTCTTGGACAAGCTGAAAGGCGTGTCCGATCCGGAACAGAAACGGAAAATCATCGGTGCGGAATTTATCCACGTGTTTGACGAAGAATCGAAAAAATTGGGCAAGGTAGATTTTCTGGTACAGGGAACCATTTATCCCGACGTGGTGGAAAGCGGCGGCACAGGAACAAGCGCAACCATTAAGAGCCATCACAACGTAGGCGGCCTGCCGGAAGACATGGACCTGCAGCTTATCGAACCTTTACGGGAACTGTTCAAGGACGAAGTCCGGGCAGTGGGAACCGAACTGGGAATCCCAGAAGCCCTGGTATGGCGGCAGCCATTCCCGGGACCGGGCCTTGCTATCCGGGTGCTGGGGGAAGTGACAGAAGAAAAACTCAAAATCACCCGGGAGGCAGATGCTATTTTCCGGGAAGAAATCGCCAACGCAAAACTGGACCGTACCATCTGGCAGTATTTTGCCTGCCTGCCTAACATCCACAGTGTCGGCGTCATGGGTGACGGACGGACTTACAGCTACACGGTGGCGCTGCGGGCGGTGCTGTCTACCGACGGTATGACCAGCGACTGGGCTCATATTCCTTACAGCGTGCTGGATACGATTTCCCGGCGCATTGTCAACGAAGTGCAGGGGGTAAACCGTATTGTGTACGATATTACCAGCAAGCCCCCGGCTACGATAGAGTGGGAATAAAAAACAGAATCCCCGGAACACTGATTATAACGGGTGCTCCGGGGTTTTATTTTTTTGAATCGTAACACTTGTACAGAATATAGAAAAACAAAAAACCGAAACGCACATTTTCATGTGGTTCCGGTTTTTCTTTTTTATTATGTGAATTTGTTTTCGTAAGAAAAGTTAAAGTTTATTTAGATATTACATTCTACAGCAACGATATCATACAAACCGGCACACGTGGTCCACGGCGATGTCGGAGAAACCGAACGCTTCCGCTTTCGTCATTTTCCCGTTGCAAATGTCCCGGATGGCGTCGACCATTTCCCGTCCCATTTCCTGATAAGTCTTTTCGCCCCGGACGATGGGACTCAGGTCGATGTCCATGTTATCTTCCATTTTCTGATAAGTGCGGCCGTTGGCTGTTACTTTTAGCACGGGAACGATGGCGTTACCAGTGGGAGTGCCACGGCCTGTAGTGAAGATGATGGCCTGGCAGCCTGCGGCGGCCATACTGGTTACGGAAGAGATGTCGTAGCCGGCAGTATCCATTACAATGGCGCCGTGTTTGGAAGGCCGGACGCCCTGCTCCAGTACTTCCACAACAGGACGGGTGCCGCCCTTGCGGATGCAGCCCAGGCTTTTTTCATCCAGGGTGGACAGGCCGCCCGCTTTGTTGCCCGGGGTAGGCTGGCCGGCCCGGCAGTCCTGTCCTGCGGCGGTCAGATGCTCTTCGTAGGCCCGGCAGATTTCAATGATCTGGTCGTGGATTTCTTTATTGGCCGCCCGTTTGGCCAGTACATGCTCGCCGCCGATCCATTCAATGGATTCGCTCATCATGGTGGTGGCGCCCATGTCTACTAATATATCGCTGAGTTCCCCAACCGCCGGGTTGCTGGCGATGCCGGAGGTGGCGTCGGAACCGCCGCATTCGATGCCCATCAGGAATTCGGAAATGTCGAACAGTTCCTTTTGCTGCATGGCGGCTTCGGCTGCCATGTCCCGGGCGGCCCGCACAGCTTTCTCAATCGTCTTCAGGGTTCCGCCTTCGTCCTGGATGCCAAAGGAGACAACAGGCTTTGAAGTCATGGACTGGATCTTTTCCCGCAGTTTGTTGTGGGGCACCGTTTCGCAACCCAGGCCGATGATGACCACCCCGTACACGTTGGGGCTGCAGGCAAAACCGGTGAGGACCTTCTGGCTCATGGCGGTGTTAGCCGCCACGTCGGAGCACCCTGTGTTGAAAATAATATTTACCGCGCCCCGGACCTGGCTGGCTACGATGCGGCAGCTTTCGCTTCCGCAGGCGCAGGTAGGAAGAATCAGTACATGGTTACGGATACCGGGACGTCCTTCCGCCCGGCGGTACCCCCAGAACTGAAAAGGCTTCAGGTCCGGTGCGCCCTCGGATTGTTTCGCGCACATTTTGAAATTATCAGAGGCCAGTTCGCTGTCGTAATCCCGGGGTACGCTGAACAGATTATGGTCGGCCACCCAGCCGCCTGCAGGGATATCTTCTGATACAGTGCCCAGGCTTTCCCCGTATTTGATCACGTGTCCGCCTTTGGGAATGGGATTCAGCGCAACTTTGTGGCAGTAGGGAATATTTTCCTTTGCGGTGATGTTGCAGATAGTATCTCCGTTCCGGTATACTGCCTGTCCGCCTGCCGGCACTTCGGTCATACAGGTGACCACGTTGTCTGTGGAATCCATTAAAAGAGCGTTGATGTCCATGATTCTTCTCCTCCTTTTATAATTATTTATAAATGAAATGTCGAGGTATGCGTAAAAAATTTGCAACGATGCAAAACAATCACTGTTATGAATACAAAGAAAGTGCAGAAAAATTGAAAATATTTCTTTCTTACCATGTACAATAACATAGTTTTGTTGTGAAAGCAAATGAATCGGGAGTAAGTAACGTATTGGACCGGATGGATGAAATGAATCGTTTGTTAATACTGAACATATGTGCTATAATAATACACAGATTCAGAACAAACCAGTTTTAATTTCTTTTAATTTTTTTACAGGTAACTGATATGAAAAAAATACGCATTACCGTACTTCGCAAAGTCTGCCACAAAGACTTAATCGAACAATACGAAAATCCTATTGAAAATGCCTGTTGCATGGAAGAAGGTCAGGTGTTTATCGCTAACGGTTGGCAGCGGCCGGAAGGTTTGTGTGAAAGCGCCTGGGAAACCATGTCGCCTTTCGTGATGGGGCTGGCCCATGGGGCAGAAAATTTTTATGATGGCTGGATGAAAAATCCAAAGTCTGCCATGATTTCCTGTAATGACGGGTTCCGTCCGGTAAGTTTTTTCATTGAAACGCTGGAGGAAGAAGTATAATACGAGGTACACGACCATGAATTTCTTTCATCTTTCCGACCTGCATATCGGGCTGAAACTGCTGAACCGGGATATGCGGGAGGATCAGGAATACATTTTAAAGCAAATTGCGGATCTGGCTGGGGAAAAACAGCCGGACGCCGTAGTCATTGCCGGGGATATCTACGATAAAGCCGTTCCTTCGGCAGAGGCGGTGGAAGTTTTCGACAAATTTATTTCCCGGTTGAATGAAGCGGCGCCCAGGGCGGAGATTATGATCGTCAGCGGGAATCATGACAGCGGAACCCGGGTCAACCTGTTCCGCAGCGTGCTGCAGCGGCATAAGATCCATATGATCGGGCTGCCGCCCCAAACACCGGAAGAGTATATTGAAAAGGTCACGATGCCGGATGAGTTCGGCAACGTGAATTTTTATCTGTTGCCCTTTGTGAAGCCTTCTATGCTAAAAGCCATTGTGGGCACGGACGAAAACGGGAACAATCTGACCTACGATGAAACCCTGCGCCGCCTTTTGCAGCGGGAAAACATCAACACCCGGGAACGGAACGTGCTGGTAAGCCACCAGTTCTATCTGCCGGCGGGAACGGATCCGGACGAGGTGGAACGGATGGATTCGGAAATCGTGACTGTTGGAAATGTGGACGAGGTGTGCGCCGATGTGCTGCAGCCTTTCGATTACGCGGCCCTGGGGCACATTCACAAACCCATGCAGGTAGGCAGCGACCGGTTCCGTTACTGCGGTACGCCTCTGGCCTGTTCTGTCAGCGAAGCAGGGCAGCAGAAGGGAATCATCTGGGTGAAGATAGGCGCTAAAGGTAATGTTAGCACGGAGGTACTGCCCCTTATGCCCCTGCGGCAGGTACGTGTGATCCGGGGCGATTTGGAGGAAGTGCTGCAACAGGGCAGCGACGATTATGTAACCGTAGTGCTGACAGATAAAAGGGATTACGACGTGATTGATATGAAGGACCGGCTGTACCTTGCCTTTCCCAATTTGCTGGAGATTCGCAGGGATGTGCAGCGGACGGTGGATTATTCCCTGCGGCGCGAAGCAGCGGAAAAGCTGGCTCCTTTCGACTTGTGCAACGCGTTTTTGAAGGATCTGGACGAAGAAGAAAAAATGATACTGCGCGATGTGATCAACGCCGCGCAGAATGGGGAGGGGCAGGCATGAGACCGATTACACTGACGATGCAGGCCTTTGGTTCCTACGGTAGAAAAACAGAAATTGATTTTACGAAAGCGAACCGAAATCTCTTTTTGATTACAGGCGATACCGGCGCAGGCAAGACGACCATCTTTGACGCTATTGTCTTTGCGCTGTATGGGGAAACGGGCTCTACCAACAATAAAAAAGACGGCGTGGAACTGCAGAGCCAGTACATTGCGGTAGAGCAGGAAAAGGTCAACCGGACAAAAGGAACGGAGAAAACCCCAACGGCAGGGGTTCCTTATGTGGAACTGACTTTTTCCGAAATGGTTGGGGGCGAGACCCTGCGTTATACGGTGAAACGTTCCCCACGGTTTGTGCGGCCGGCCAAACGTAAGGGTGGGAAAAAGGAAATCGACGTACAGGAGGAAGTGGAACTGACCCTGCCCAACGGTCAGGTGTTCAGCGGAAAAATCGGGGAGACCAATAAAAAAATTACGGAAATCGTAGGTCTGACCCAGGGTCAGTTCATGCAGATCGCCATGATCGCCCAAGGGGAGTTCATGGAACTGCTGCGGGCCTCTTCCGATGACAAGAAGGCTATTTTCCGCAAACTGTTCGGTACGGAACTGTTCCCACGCATCGTGGCGGAACTGAAGACGCGTAAAGATGCAAAGCAAAAAGAAATGGACGGCATTTTCGCTGACTGCAAAGCGGAAGTGGGACGGGTTGTGATACCGGAAGATGAGTTTGCGGACAAAATTTTTGCAAGTGTCGATGCGGAAGCTGGTACAAGGGAAAACAATGCAAAAATAAGTTCGGACCATGGCGCGCAACAGGATTTGTTCGCGGAGGAGGCAGATAACGAAACTGTTGCAGATGCTGATGAAAGAAGTACTGCAACCGCTACAGAATTAAAGACAATACAGAAAAATATTCTGGCCTCCGCCCGTCTGAATGTTCCGGAACTGGAACGTTTTGTGGAAGGGCTGAAGGTCCTTTGTGAAAAATTGAAAAACCTGCAGGAGCAGACAAAAAAGACAGAAGCGCTGGCACAAAAAGAGCGTGACAATACCCGCGATGCATTGCAACAGGCTGAGCTGCTGCTGCGTTCTTTCGAACAGTTGGAAGCGGCGGAAAAAACGCTGGCAGTCTGTGCGGCGGAAGAAAAGGAATTTGCGGAAGCTACGACGCTGATCGATAAAATTTCGGCAGCTTATGAAGTGCAAACCGTATATCAGCGTTTTGCTGACGCGGAAAAAATATTTGCGGAAACAAACCATAAACTGGCTGTGCAGGAAAAAAATCTGCCGGAGCTTGGGGATGCATTTGCCAAAGCAGAAAAAGGGGAAGCGGCGGCAAAAAAACTGCGCGACACAGAAAGAGAAGCTTTTGCGAAACTTTCGGAGCGGATTGCAAAGTCCCTTGATGTTTTCACACAAATAAAAAATGCAGAAAAAGAACTGGCGCAGAAGAAAACGCAGATGAAAAAGGCAACGGCTGATGAAGAAAAAGCCAAAGGCAGTCTGCAAAAGTTTGAAATCCAGGAACAAAATTGGAAACAACAGGCGGAGGCGTTAGCCGACGCGGAAGTGTTGCTGGAACAGTGGAAGCAGAAAGTTGAAAAGGCCGACAATTTACAGACCCTATGGCAGGAAGAAGCGGACGAATGCGAAGACTGGCAAAAGCAGAAAAAGTTTGCGGAAAAGGCGGAACTGGATTATCAGAAGATACGGCAGGCATTTATCGAAAAGCAGGAGGAATATGCCCGTAAGAACATTGCTTTTATGGATGATCAGGCCGGCTTTATTGCAAGACAGCTGAAACCCGGGGAACCCTGTCCGGTCTGCGGTTCCAAAGAGCATCCGCAGCCTTGCGTTCTGACTGGGGAACATACCGGCCTGACCCGGGCCGTCATCGATGGGCTGGCAAAAGAAGTTTCTATGTTGGAAACCGACAGTTCACAAAAAGCGAATGCGGCACATGCTGCCAAAGAATTGCTGGATGACAAGACGAAGCGGCTGAAAGAAAATCTGGCAAAGCTGCGTAACCGGATGGCAGAAATCATTCCGGACGTTCCGGAAAAAATGGCGCTGCGCGATGCCAAAATCATAATCGAAAACTGGCAAAAGCAGCTTGAAAAGGAAGGCGTAATACTGAAACAAAACGCAAAAACATTGGGGGACATCCGTGAAGCATTGCGGAACGCAGATACCAGAAAGACGGAACTGAAAGCAGTTCATGAAGCAAAACAAAAAAATGCGATGGATGCACGCACAGTGTTTGCGGCTGCGGAAGAAACGCTGAAAAATCTGGCGCGGCAAAAAGAATATGCGTCTGTGGAAGAAGCGAAGCAGGTTTTGGCGGATGCCGAAGCAGAAAAAAATAAAAAAGACGCCGCATATGAAGCGGCGAACAAAATACTAATGGCAGCGAAACAGGCAAAAGAAGCTGCAGAAACGCTGATCGCTCAATATAAAAAGGCACTGCCCGGACAAAAAGAAGAACGGGATGGGCGGCTCGCAGCCTATGAAACTGTTTTAAAAGAGAAAGCAATCACCGAATCCCTATGGCAAAACATTGTTTCATCCCATCGCAAAGAAGAAGTGGCTCAGTTGCAACAGAAAATCAGCAAATATAACACAACACGTATTGCAGCCCAAAGCGCTGCGGATACAGCGAAGCAAACTATTGCCGGACGCCCAAAGCCGGAAGTGGCTGCGTTGCAGACGGCAGCTGATGCTGCAGAAGAAAAACTAACGGCGGTGCAAAGGGAATTGCAAGATACAAAAAACCTGCTGGGGAAAAATTCTGTTGCCTGTGATGCATTGGCAAGCAATCTGGAAGATAACGGTAAAATAGCCCGTGACTTTGGGCGCATTGCCCTGCTGTATGACCGGCTGAACGGCAAGACCACCGATGCCAGGATGGATATCGAAACCTTTGTGCAGCGGTACTATTTGGAACGGATTTTGTTCGCTGCCAACCGCCGGTTCCGGGAAATGTCCGCAGGGCAGTTCGAACTGCGGATGACCGGGGAGGAGCAGGCAGGAAAAGGGAAGAACCGGGGGCTTGACCTGATGGTGTATTCCGTTATCACCGGAAAAGAACGGGAGATCCGTACCCTGTCCGGCGGTGAATCCTTTATGGCCGCCCTGTCCCTGGCCCTGGGGATGGCGGACCAGATACAGGAAAGCTCTGCGTCCCTTAACCTGGACGTGATGTTTATCGACGAAGGATTCGGTTCTCTGGACGAACATTCCCGGAACCAGGCGGTCCGGGTGCTGAAACAGATGGCAGGGGGCTCCAGACTTATCGGCATTATTTCCCACGTGGCGGAGCTGAAACAGGAGATCGAAGACCAGCTCATCGTAACCAAGGATGAATACGGAAGCCACGCCCGATGGCAGATCAGCTGAAAAATAAATTTAAACAGTCCGTGTGGACGGTGAACATGATGCTGGAGGACAGTGAGCTGAAAACACTGGTAGAGTAAGCAGGTCCTGACAGTTATTAACGCCGGGTACAACAGCCTGGATATTTCCACCCGGCACCCTGTTCTGCTGCATGTAAAACTGTGATAAAATACAATATATCAAAAACATCCATACGTTAACAGGGAAGTTTTAGTCATGCCATATTACACTTACATTTTAGAATGTGCCGACGGTTCCCTTTATACCGGCTACACAGATGATCTGGAAAAGCGGTTGGCGGTCCACAACGCCGGGGGCGGTGCTAAATATACAAGGGGACGGCGGCCCTGCCGGCTGGTATATTCGGAGCTTTTTGAAGAAAAAGGCGAGGCTATGAGCCGGGAGTGGCACATCAAACACAAGATGAGCCGCGAGGAAAAGCTGTTGCTGATTGAAAGCAAAGCCGGGCGACAAAACTGAAGTGTACGAAACTTTTATTATTATTTGGAGGAAATCGAAATGTTTTCATATGTCTGGCCTATGGCGCTGGTGGTGCTTTCGAACACAGCGTATCAGATCTGCGCAAAATCTGTGCCGGGAGGCATGAACCCCTTTGCGTCGCTGACGGTTACCTATCTGGTAGGAGCTCTTGCTTCCGGATTGTTTTATGTGGCGTTGGGGGACGGCGGCAATATTTTGCAGGAATATACAAAACTGAACTGGGCTCCTTTTGTGCTGGGGCTGGTCATCGTGGGCCTGGAAGTGGGATGGATCTATGCGTATAAGGCGGGCTGGCCTGTCAGCACTGCGTTTATCTTACAGAGTGCGATCCTTGCGGGTTTCCTGCTTATGGTCGGACGGATGCTGTATCAGGAGCCGGTTACGCTGAATAAAATAATCGGCATCATAATCTGCCTGATCGGTCTGTATTTCCTTTCCCGGCAGTGAAGCGGTATGCCGAATTATATACGCCTGACCATTCGCAATAAAAATTTTCCGGAAATTCCGCTTACCTCTTGCATTTTTAGCATTCTCTTGCGATAATTTATATTAAGAAGAGTTGTCGGCGTTTATAAAAGCATGACAATGAAGTCTGAGAGATCAGGTGTCAGGGTCATGCTTTATTTATATTTAGGGAAGCGCTGTCTCACCGGCGGTTCCTAAATGGGGGGTTGTTTATGAAAACGCTGTTGGCACACACAAAGGAGATCAATGAACAACTGGCCCGGTACGGCGTGAAGTTCGGAATCTACAAAGACGGAACCTTCAACGAGAGGCTGTTCCCCTTTGACCCGGTACCCCGGCAGATTCCGGAAAAAGATTACGCCGTGCTGGAAAAAGGGCTGATTCAGCGGGTGACGGCGCTGAACAAATTTATTTACGACATCTATCACGATAAAAAGATCGTGAAGGACGGAGTGGTTCCGGAAGAGTTCGTATACCGTTCCCCGGGATATCTGGCCCAGTGCGAGGGCATTACGCCGTCAAAAAATGTGTACAGCCATATTTCCGGCATCGACCTGGTAGAAGGTAAGGACGACGAATGGTATATTCTGGAAGATAACCTGCGGATTCCTTCCGGCGCTTCCTATCCACTGATTGCGCGGACCCTGTGCCGTCGCTGCAGTCCGGAAACTTTTAAACGCTACCATGTCCGGGACAACCGTCAGTATGGCGCCCTGCTGAAACGGACCATGGATTACGTGAACACCGGCGGCATTAACGTAATTTTTACGCCGGGCCGTTACAACGCAGCCTACTTTGAACACTCCTATCTGGCGGAACAGGCCGGGGCCGTGCTGGCAGAAAGCGGCGACCTATTTGTAGAGAACCAGACCCTGTATTATCGTACCAGCCGCGACCCGGTCCGTGTGGGCGCGGTGTACCGCCGGGTCAGCGATGAGTATATGGATCCCCTTTGCTTCGAGCCTTCGTCCCTGATCGGTGTTCCTAACATTATGGACGCCTACCGGGCAGGTAACGTGGCTATGATAAACGCTCCCGGCAACGGGGTGGCGGATGACAAAGGCATTTATTATTTCGTGCCGAAAATGATCTCCTACTATCTGGGTGAAGAGGCGATCCTGAAAAACGCTCCCACCTATCTGCCTTATTACGAAGAAGACCGGAAGTATACTCTGGACCATATTGACAGGCTGGTCATTAAGGACGTGGCTGAGGCAGGCGGTTATGGCGTTGTCTTTGGTGAAAACCTGACGAAAGAGCAGCGGGAAGATCTGAAGAACACCATTAAGAACGCACCCCGCCGTTTTATTGCCCAGGAGGTCATCGATTTTAAAGACCTGCCGATTCTGGAGAACGGCGAAACGGTGGAACGGAAAGCCGATTTGCGCGCTTTTGTCCTCAGCGGTGAGGATGTGCAGGTCTGGCCCAGCGGCCTGACCCGGTTCTCCCGGAACCCGGACAGCTTTGTGGTAAATTCTTCACAGGGAGGAGGCTTCAAGGACACATGGATAGTTTGTCAGTAAGCAAGGTGAACCGTCTTTTCTGGCTGGGACGGTATTATGAACGGCTGGCCACCACCCTCAGCTATTTGTGGGACTGGTACGATGTGATGATTGACGGGGAGATCGATTACCCTCTGTTCTGTAAAAAGCTGAGCATTGACTGCTGTTACAAAGACGATAAAGAATTTATGCACAACTATGTGTTTGATAAAAATAATCCGGATTCCCTCCGGACGGTGGCAGAAGCCATGCTGGGCAACGGCATGGTGCTTCGGGAAGTCATCGGCAGCCGTACCCTGGCCTATCTGGAACTGGCGGTGCTGGGGCTAAAAAGTGCCGAGACCAGTGACAGTCCGACCCTTCCCCTGCAACGTGTCATTGATTTTATCATGGCCTTCCGGGGCAGTTACGACGACATGATCGATGACGAAAACGTGCGGAACATCATTAAATGCGGGGCAGGCGTGGAACGGCTGAGTCTGTACCTGCGGCTGGGGTGGCATCTGGATTCCGTGGAGTCGGAAATCGGCAAGCTGATGAAACGGATGAACCGGACAACCTTGCAGCCTTCCCAGAGTTCCCTGCAGGTGCTGCTGTCGGCAAAAAATCCGGCAAGTTCTGAAGAAGGAAAAGAAATCCTTGAAGCTGCGGAAAATTTATTCACTGTGTAGTGCCAAAAGGTTACTTGCGGGGACTGACGCCACGGCAGGCGCGGGACTGGAAACGTGCAGCATCAAAAAGTTACTTGCGGCCTGACAGAAAAATATAGTCGGCAATCTGCCTGTAGCAGCAGAGGAAAGTTTTATGGAGGAACGATACATGCATCGTGAATTGTCCTTTTACTTTGATACAGTTTTAAATTTTTCCGGCTCTGTGACGGAACATAATTTTGTTTTACGGTGCATTCCTGCCGATAATCCGGAACAGAAAATTCTTTCTTATACTCTAACCGTCCTGCCCAATGTGGGGCCGGGAACGGTGGGAAAGGATTCTTTCGGAAATTATATCCGCACAGGAAGAGTGGCAGAGGCCCATGATTCCTTCCGGTATACACTGCAGGGCATGGCTTACCGGGATGATTCCCTGCGGGTTCCCGAAGAGGCGGCGCCATTTTATCGATATGCTTCACCTCTGACCCAGGTCACGCCGGAGCTGACGAAATTTTATGCAGATATTGCAGGCAGCGTGACGGATTGGAATGATCCGGCAAAATTGAATGCTTTGGATAAAGCTAAAATTTTATGCAGCAGGGTGCATGTGCATTTCGCTTATACTCCCGGTGAAACTAATGTGCTTACAACGGCGGGAGAAGCATTTGCGTCGGCCAAAGGCGTGTGCCAGGACTATGCCCATGCGCTCATTGCGTTGTGCCGTTTGGCCGGCATGCCGGCCCGGTATGTAAGCGGCCTGTTTACCGGGGAGGGGGCCAGCCATGCCTGGACGGAGATATGGATGGACGGGCTTTGGTACGGAATCGATCCTACCCACGACTGCCCGGCGGATGAAAAATACCTGAAGCTTTGCGTTGGCCGGGATTATGCTGACTGCCCCATTGAGCGGGGCGTGTTCTCCGGCTGGGCAGAGCAGACACAAAAAGTTTTTACAAAAGTAACCGATTAAGGAGACCCCATGATAGAGACCGTTATCAAAGCGCCCCTTCCGGTAGGAGAGGCCCTTACGATCCAGAAGAACCGTATCACCGGAAAAGATGCGAAAAGCCGCAGGCTTGCCATCGTTACCGGAACCCACGGCGATGAACTGGAAGGGCAATATGTAGCCTGGCAGCTGGCCCGGGTACTGAATGAAAAAAAGAAAAACCTGTGTGGCACGGTGGATATTTATCCGGCCCTGAACCCTTTGGGAATCAGCACGATTTACCGGGGGCTTCCGGGCTTTGACCTGGATATGAACCGCATCTTCCCGGGGAGCCGCAGCGAGACTATGTATGAATACATTGCCAACGGCATTATCCGCGATATCAAAGGCGCGGACCTGTGCATCGATATCCACGCCAGCAACATTTTCCTGCGGGAGATTCCTCAGGTGCGGGTCAACGAAAAAACAGCGCGAGAACTGGTGCCGTTGGCAAAGCTTCTGAACATGGATTACATCTGGGTTCACAGCGCGGCTACGGTACTGGAAAGCACCCTGGCCTACAGTCTGAATGTGATAGGGACAAAGACCCTGGTGGTGGAAATGGGTGTGGGCATGCGCATCACCCAAAGCTACGGGGACCAGCTTATTACAGGGATTTTATCCGTCATGTGCCAGCTGGGTATGCTGGAAGAACCGGCGCCGGATGTGAAGGAACCTGTAATCAGCACTGACGGCAGCGTTGCCTTTATCAATGCAGATGCTTCAGGATTTTTTATGCCTCAGGTCATGCATGGGGAATATGTGAAGAAGGGGCAGCTTGTAGGTTTCATCGCCGATGCCCTGAACGGCGTAACAAAAGAGGAACTGTTCAGCCCGGTGGACGGTATGGTGTTTACCCTGCGGGAATATCCGGTGGTGAATGAGGGTTCCCTGATTGCCCGGATCTTGGGAGACATTGGGGCGAAAAGGAAAAAAACGGAAGCTTTAAAGGCGGGCGACGCAGTCAAAACGAAAACTGCTTCAGCAGCAGAGAAAGACATACCTGTAAAAATGAAGAGAACTTCCGCTGCAAAGAAGGGAGGCGGGATGCGATGAGAAAAGTTAAACTCTTTACCATTGACGCCCTTCCTTACCGGCAGCCTATTCCGGTGTACGGATACCGCTTCGGTTCCCGTAAAAAAACGTTAGCGGTTATGGGTGCAATCCGGGGAGACGAAGTGCAGCAGATGTATACGGCGGCCCGGCTTGTGAGGCGTCTCGCTGAGCTGGAAGAACAGGGGGCTTTTGCCAAGGACTGCGGCGTGATGGTGGTTCCCTGCGCCGGGCAGTTTTCTATGAACGTGAGCAAACGGTTCTGGCCTTTGGACAACACGGACATCAACCGGATGTTTCCCGGTTATGATGAAGGGGAGACGACCCAGCGGCTGGCTGCCAGAATCTTCAATGCACTGCAGGGCTACAGGTGGGGCGTTCATCTGGCAAGCTTTTACCTGCCCGGGGATTTTGTGCCTCATGTGCGGATCGTGGACACCGGTTACCAGCCCAATGAAGAAGGGCTTGATTTCGGCCTGCCGTATCTGTTGATACGCAAGCCTCACCCTTACGACACCACTACGCTGAACTATAACTGGCAGGTGTGGGAGACCCGGACATTTTCCGTCTATTCCCGTACCACGGACCGCATTGATGAGGAAAGTGCGGAAATGGCAGTGGACAGCATACTCTATTTTCTGGCAAAAAAGGGAATGCTGCCTTATAAACATCCGGAGAGCGTGCTTCGGTTCCTGTCAGAGAAGGGGATGCTGGGATGTGGATTACCGGAGGGTTCAAAAACAAAAACAGTAAAAGAAGAAAATCTCGTGAATGTCCACAATAAAAAAGGCGGTATCCTGATGCGCTATCATCATCCTGCCGATTTTGTCAAAAAAGGAAACCTGCTGGCGGAGATTATCAATCCCTATACTACGGAGATACAGGAAAAAATTTTAGCTCCGGCTGACGGAATTCTGTTCTTCGCCCATCACGCCCAGCTGATTGCAGGGCACTCCATCGTCTTCCGGTTAATTCCGTAACTCATTGTAATCTGAAAGCATTGACAAATAAGCAGGCGAAAGAGTATAATCATCAATTGAGAGAAGCTGCATAAAAAGTAAGACAGGCAACGGGGCCTACCGCGTGCCTGTCTTTTTTTCATTTTTATTGTATATTTTAACAATTTTTTCTTGCAGTCTTTTCTATAGTACGATAAAATAAATTGCAATTTGTGTCAGATGTTTTTCACAGGAAAAGTTGAGAGGGATTAACAAATGAGCGGATACTTTGGCGTTGTATCAAAAGAAGATTGCGTATTTGATCTGTTTTTCGGCACGGATTACCATTCCCATCTGGGAACCCGTCGGGCCGGTCTGGCAGTGTACGGGGAAGAGGGGTTCAACCGGTCCATCCATAATATTGAAAACTCTCCCTTCCGTACCAAGTTTGACGATGACATTCATCACATGCGGGGCAACCTTGGTATTGGCTGCATTTCCGATTTTGAGGCCCAGCCCCTGATCGTCCGTTCCCATCATGGAACCTATGCCATCACTACCGTCAGCAAGATCAACAACATTGATGAACTGGTAGCGAAGATCATGAAAAAGACCGGAACCCATTTCCTGGAAATGAGCGGCGGCAGCATTAATGCCACGGAGCTGGTGGCTACCATGATCAATCAAAAAGATAACCTGATCGATGGCATCCGCTATGCTCAGGAAAGCGTGGACGGATCCCTGTCCCTGATGATCATGATGCCCCAGGGAATCTATGTGGCCCGGGATAAAGTAGGGCGTACTCCTATGATCATCGGTCGCAAGGCAGAAGGCTTTTGCGCTACCTTTGAGTCCACTGCCTATCTGAATCTGGGGTATGAGGATTATAAAGAGTTAGGCCCCGGGGAAATCGATATCATGACTCCGGAAGGGGTGCAGGTGCTGGCAAAACCCGGCAAGAAGATGCGGGTCTGCAC
>Ga0256404_1004496_pt1 | contig 26291 bp, 20 predicted proteins | sample RumenRJG_01DNA_FD_185990 | JGI IMG/M metagenome (GOLD analysis project Ga0256404, IMG submission 185990) | Bovine rumen microbial communities from Lethbridge, Alberta, Canada - RJG_01 | ecosystem: Host-associated > Mammals > Digestive system > Stomach > Rumen | place: Canada: Alberta | collected...
AAGCTAAAGCCTAGCGGTACACAGACCCTGAAACCAGTTCAGGGTGACGACCTTCATCCCAAGTAGCAAACGTCATCCCAGCCCCAACACGAAATCTGGGTGCAAACAGTCATTCCAGGTGCCAACCGTCATTCCGGGCCCCGACCCGGAATCTGTTAAAGCCAAAATCCCACGGTATGCACAGACCCTGAAATTACTTGTGTGCAAGTGCGTTCAGTGTGACGGACTTTGTTCAGGAGGACGGTACACACTTAGTGAACCCTCCGAGTTATTTCGTAACTTGCAGCGCAGCTTTGAGGGGCCTGTCGAATGGCAAAACATCCACTGGCAGCATTTGCAACAGAGCAGGCGTTGCGGGCGGCGTTTGAGCCCGCAGAGGGGGTAGCGGAAGACACGACAAAGCGGAGAAAATGGCGGAAGTGGCTTGTTGAAAAAAAATGTATTTTGGTATTGGCCAGACACTGAAACTAGTTCAGGGTGACGGTCGTTCGCTTAATGGACTTGCCACTTACGGCATTTTTGGAGCGACTCGTGGCTGGAGCGAGGGGGAGACTTTCCCCCCTTGTATAAATCACACCTTAAACTGGTTAATCTGGTTACCAATATTGTTTATGGAAGACTCAATGCTGGAAGAAACCTGGGAAAGCGAATTGCCCATAGAATCAATCTTCTTTGCACCAGAAGCCATCTCCTCCATACTGTCCCTCATGCTAACAGTCGAATCCTGCAATTCCTTTACAGAACCCAAGATAATCTTGTTGCCGTTAGCCATCTCCTTTGCAGAAGCGCGAACGTCTGCCGTACTGTTGTTCATCGTAGAAAGAGCCTCGCTAATCTCGTTAGAGCCAAGCGTCTGCTCATCCATTGCACTCTTAATCTGCTGAACCAAAGTATCGGTTCTCTTTATCTCCTGGAAAACAGTATCAAAAGACTCTTTGGACATGGTAGAAGCATTAACAACGTTCTCTATAGACTTCCTAATCTTACCCAACTGCTCGCGTATAGACTTAGACTGCATGGAAGAAGTCTCGGAAAGCTTACGGATTTCGTCCGCAACAACCGCAAAGCCCTGCCCCGCAGCCCCAGCGTGAGCCGCCTCAATAGCCGCATTCATAGCCAAAAGGTTTGTCTGGCTTGCAATGTTGGAAATAGCCTGGTTTGCAACCTGCAGCATCTTTGACTGGTCTTCAATATCCACAACCCTCTGGTTTACAAGAAGTTGCTTCTGGGAACCCGCCTCTACGTTACTAAGCAAAGAAGTAAAGGATTCCGCAAGCGAACTAACCGTCTGGTCAACCTGCTCAATGCTCTTAATCATCTGCTCAACGGAAGCAGAAGCATGCTGAACCTCTGACGCCTGGTTTTCTACCATACGCTCAAGAGAAGTAATATTGGAAGCAATCTCGTTAACAGCGCTGGCCGTCTGGTTTACGTTCTCCGTCTGCTTAAGAATCTGCCCGTCAACATTGCGTATGTTTTCTAGAATCTCGCTAATCGACTGGGATGTAAGCTGGGTTCCCTCCTGCAAGTTGTGCCCCGCCGTAGAAAGCTCCCCTTCAGAATTCTTTATGTCCTTAACAATCGAATGCAACTTTTCCGTAAAGCTGTTGAAGCCTGCAACAACATCGCCAATCTCATCCTTTGTGGTAACGGTAATGCGCTGGGTAAGGTCTGCATGCCCCATGGCAATATCGTTAATGTTAGACTTAAGCTTCTGCAAAGGACGCATGGAGCGCACGATTACAAAGCCAATAAAGAGGATTGTAATAAGCGTAGAAAGCACAAAGACAATAACAAGAATCCTTATCATAAAGTTAAGGCCGCCAAAAAAGTCGTCAACAGGAACCGTAAGTATAACAGCCCAGTCGCAGGAACCTTCAACCGGCCTGTAAACACAGGCAAGCTTCTGCTTTGTAACTGAATCCGTATAGACAACTTGGTCGTTTCTTCCGCCGCACACCTGGTCAATTATCTTAAGGAATTCCGGGGAAGCTCCGTCCCTTATGCTCCTCTGCTCCTGAACATCCGTAAGGTCAGAAGAAGCAACAATGGCACCGCTGTGCATCTCCACAATAACCGGGTGAGACTCCTTCCCAACCTTTATGGAACTTACCACATAGCTTAAGTTAAGGCCGTCCAAAACAGAAACAAGCACGCCCTTCATCTTGTAGCCGTCAAAATAAGGCTGGGCATAGAAAGTGGAAACGTTGCCGTTAATGGGGCTCCAGTTTGGCTTCATTATATAAGGCTTCTGGGTCTTTATAGACTGGGCAAGATACTCGCGGTCGGAAAGGTCCTTCCATTTTTCTGTGGTAGTCCAACCAACACCCTTCTCGTTGTAGATTGCCATACCAAGATATTCCTTGTCGGACTTTGCAATAGAATTCATCATGCGCCACTTCTCGTGCATGTCTATATTGTCATCAATAATCTCCGGAAGGCGGCTCAAAGAACGCAAAAGCCTAAATTCCTGCTCGTTTATAGCCCTAATCTGAGACGCAACAAGATCCGCCTTGCACTTCATCTCTTCATTAATAACATCAGAAAGTTCCTTCTTTGAAATACTTCCCGCAACAAACAAAAAAATAGAATTAGTAATAGAGACAATAACAAGAACAGTTAAGATTAATTTATGAGAAATACTTTTCATTAAAAAAGGCCTCCAAAAGCTATAACCCTTATTATAATATACCGCTTTTTCTCCAAAATAGCAAATCTTATTTTTTAGGCCTATAATCTTTCGGACGGAACCTTTTTTAGGACGAAGTCCTGATTGCTCTACCACTTTACTCTTCGGCTAATCCGACCGCCCATGCCCCTCGTCACCGCCCTTCCACCCTTCGCTACCGCTCATTGCCGCTACGCGGCAACTAAAGGGGTTCCACGGCGGCGTAGGTCGCATAAAAAAACCCCTCACAAAAACAGCAAACCATCGTTGCCGTGCGGTTGGTGAGCCTGTCGAACCACACCCAGTAATCCATAAATATCAGTAATACAAACAAATAGCACACAAAACCAAGCCTATCACCCAGAGCGCAGTACGTCACACAGAGCTGGAACCTGTCACCCTGAGCTTGACTCAGGGTCTGTATAAGTCCAACCCCTATCTTCCACAGATTCCGGGTCAAGCCCGGAATGACTGATGTCTCGTCACCGTGAACGCAGCCCGTCACCCTGAACTTGATTCAGGGTCTGTAATAAGAAAGAGAATAAATATGCATTAAGCACAAGCTATTTATAGTCAGCCAAAACCTTGTCCAATTCCCTACGTCCATAAGCAACATGAATAACAGTTACCACAGAATTTTCAGCAACATCGAAAATAGAATAATTCCCAACGGAAAAATAACGCACGCCCATAGAGTGCCAAGGCTCATTAGGATATAAGTGATAGGTTTCTGCCATGTAGGTCAAATCGTTCATTGCAGAATACAATCGGTTCAATACAGATTCAGCATTTATTTCTGATTTTAAGACATTTAGAATATAACCATAAATATCCGCAATATCGTCTTTTGCCTGCTCGGTCAAAACTACAGTATATTCCATTACGCAAATCTTTTCTTTATCTCGGCAAAAGCTTCATCTAATGGAGTTACACGGCCATTACGCAAATCATCAAATCCGTTTTGCATCTTTGCAGAAAATTCGTCATCAGACTCTGAAAGCTTTTCATACAGAGATTTGTTATATTGAAACAATAAAAAATTTAGATATTTAGAGGCATCTTCAAGACAAGATTCGGGCAAAGTTCTTACCTGTTCACAAACTGAATCGTATGACATTTCTACCTCCTTCTACTTAATTATACCACTTTTCAAAAATTAAATCACCCGATTCACATAAAAAAACAAGAAAATTTGCATGCGGCACCAGCTATTAAAGCCAGTCTGTCACCCTGAACGCAGTCCGTCACCCTGAACTTGATTCAGGGTCTGTACAAGTCAAACCCCTACCTTCCACAGATTCCGGGTCGGAGCCCGAAATGACGGATTTTGGCTTTTACAAGATTCCAGATTGTAGCTCAGAACGGCTGATTTGCTTGCGCTCCGTGCTTTCGCGCCCCTTGGGGCGCTCCTTGCACGGAGCGTAAATTTTTATTATTCAGACCTAGAACAGACAACGCAAAAGCCGTTGCCGCCGCGGCCGTACGGGTTGCTGCCGCCCCGGACGAAGACAGAGCAGACGGACGCAAGGCGGTTCCAGTCGCCACCGCGATCGACGCGGTAAGAACCCGACGCGGCACCGTGGACGGGGGTGCTCGTGCTTATGGAGCCGTTCCAGTCCCAGCACCACTCCCATACATTACCGCTCATGTCGTAAAGGTTAAGGGCATTCTTGGCCTTTGTCTTTACAGGATGGGTTCCGTAATCCGGGCTGTCTGTGCCAACGTCATAAGCATTTTCTCTATACCATGCGACGCTTCCTATTGTGTTGCTTCCGCTGTAGGTGGTCTGGCCGCTATTGGTAAGGTTTCCGCCCCGAGCAAGGTATTCCCATTCAGCATCCGTGGGCAGGCGGTAGCCGTTGGCGACAAAGTCGCATGTTGCAGAGTTCCACGTTGAGTTGCTGCTCGTTGGAACCGTACCCCATTCAGAAGGATTGGTCTTTCCGTTTATTTTGTAGCAGGGCGTCTTTCCGTCTGCAAGGCTTCTCTTGTTGCAGTAGACCAGGGCATCGTACCAGCTTACTTGCTCAACAGGCTTGTTTGTACCGGAAAAGTAGCTTGGGTTCGCTCCCATAACAGACTGGTATTCTGCCTGCGTTACCTCGTGGTCACAAACAAGAAGGTTTGGTATGGTAACAGTGCGGTTTGCAATAAATACACTGGAGCCGGTTATGGCGGTTGTTCCGTCGAATGTTGCGCCCGGAACTGCCACAAAATCCGAAACAGGGGTATCGTCGTCATCTGAGCCACCGCCGCCTCCACAGGAAACCAGCAAAAGGCTAAGAGCGCAGGCTATAAGTACCCCCCCCCGACACCATACAGAAAACAAGTGTTTTTTCTTCATAATACTCTCCAACACATTTTAAAATATTTCAGCAGCCTCAAAAAGCCACCTCTAATATAGATATAAGTATTGCACAAGATTTTCCTTTTTTCAATTATTGTTTAAGAAAATTATGTTAGGAAAATACTGTCACCAAAATAAAGTCATTTCTCAAAACGCAGCCCGTCACCCGAAGACGAAGCCCGTCACCCAAAGACGAAGCCTGTCACCCTGAACGCAGTCCGTCACCCAAAGACGAAGCCCGTCACCCTGAACTTGATTCAGGGTCTGTATAAGCCCAACCCCTACCTTCCACAGATTCCGGGTCGGAGCCCGGAATGACATCCACCACGGTTGGGGAGCCTGTCGAACCACGGTTGGTGAACCCAGCCGAACCACGGCATGGCAACCTTTAGCCATCAGCAATAAAAACAAATAGCACACCAAATCAATTACGTCACCCTGAACTTGATTCAGGGTCTGTATAAGTCCACCCCCTACCTTCCACAGATTCCGGGTCAAGCCCGGAATGACATCCACCACGGTTGGGGAGCCTGTCGAACCATGGTTGGTGCTCTCGCAGCGAAGCTTCCAGCGGCACTGTCGAACCACGGACAATCACCACCTATCCCGCAAAAGAAAATCCGCTATATTAACGATCTCTATCCCATTATCGTTTCCAGATGCAAGGCTGTCATAGCAGACAACATACTTGTGGTAGTGATCCTTTATCTCCATAAGATTGGCGGTCTCCCTGTCGGAATCTTCCGGGAGCTTTACACATACTTGGGCGTATATCCTTTCCCCCCGTCTTTGAGCTATAAAGTCAACTTCCTTATCCTTGTTCTTGCCTATAAAAACATCATACCCCCTGCGCTTCATTTCCAGAAAGACCACATTTTCCAACATAGCAGAAAGCATTTTACTGTCAAAACCCATCTGACTGTATTTGAGGGAAATATCAGAAAGGTAGTATTTTTCGAATGTTTTAAGCACAGCCTTTCCTTGCATATCATAACGCTGGCACGGATAGATGATGAATGCCTCTTCAAGCCATTTGATATAATTATACACTGTTTCGACTGACAGCTCTCTCTTTTCGTTTTTCAGGAATTTAACAATGGTATTTGCAGAAAAGGTTTTACCAACATTTTCTATAATATATTTTACGACTCTGTCAAAAAGATCCTTGTTCCTTATCTTATGGCGTTTTGAAATATCCCTTGTGATGACCGATGAATAAATTCCCTCAACCACCTGATAGGCTGTTTTTTCTTCAAAGCTACTTATTGCAATGACTGGGAAGCCACCGTATTTGATATACTCATCAAACATATTCCTGGCAACCGAGATGTCCTTGCCCTTAAAATCAAGATACTCCCCAAGAGAAAGCGTATAGGCTGGTATTAAAACATAACGTCCTGTCAAATATGTGGAAATTTCACCGGACATAAGCTTTGAATTTGATCCGGTTACATAAATGTCAACATCATCATTTTCAAGAAGGTCGTTGAGCACCTTTTCCCACCCATCTATCTCCTGCACCTCGTCAAGCATCAGATAACACTTGCCCATGCCAGATATTGCAGCCTTGATATCATTGTGCATATCCTTTGCGGACATATCATCATATTCTATTTCACTGTACCTGCGGACAATTATATTGTCACCAGAAATACCTTTGATCAGCAGCTTATCCCTGAACATTTCGAGTATAGTCGATTTTCCGCAGCGCCGTACACCAGAAATAATTTTTACAAGAGGCGTGTCTATGAATTTTAGTATTTCATTTACATAACCCGGACGAAGTATCATATTATCATCCTTAAAAAGTTTTTCCCATTATACCAAATAACTATCACAAAGTCAAAAGTTTTTACGATATAGAAGAAAAAAACTAAACACGCATCCGTGCCCAGTGGCCGCTCCTTACTTCCACCAGGGGAAGCTCCCGGTCTTCCGGGCTGGGGCTGTAGACTATGCGCTTCCGGCTTCTCTCGTAGTCTGGGTCTGGAAGGGGGATTGCACTCAGGAGGGACTTTGTGTAGGGATGCAGGGGATTTTCAAACAGCTCCTGGGAAGATGCAAGCTCCACGATTTTTCCAAAGTACATTACCGCAATCCTGTCGGAAAAATATTTTACAACGCTAAGGTCGTGGGAAATAAATAACACTGTAAGCCCCATGTCGTGCCTAAGGTCGTTGAGCAGGTTTGTAACCTGGGCCTTAATGCTAACGTCCAGTGCGCTAACAGGTTCGTCGGCAATGATAAGTTCAGGCTCCATTATTATGGCGCGGGCAATCCCAATGCGCTGCCTCTGGCCACCGGAAAATTCATGGGGGTAGCGGTCGGCGTACTCGGGGACAAGACCAACCCTTTTAAGAACGTCACTTACCTTTTGCTCAATTTCTTTTTTGTCGCGCACGCCCCGGATTCTAAGGCCCTCTGCAATAATTTCGCGGACTGTCATTCTTGGGTCAAGGGAAGTTACCGGGTCCTGAAAAATCATCTGCATTTTTGTAAGCTCGTCGCGCTTAATTTTTTTTGTCTCGCCAAGTTTTTCCCTGTAGATTTTTTTCTGCTCGGAAATTATTTTGGCACATTCGCTTTTGCTTATTTTTTTTGCCACAAAGTCGCTTTTTGCCTGCTGAATATTTTCTTCAAAGTCAAGCTTTCCAACAGAAATAAGCTTTCCGTTAAAAAATATTTGGCCGCCTGTAATATTGTAGAGCTTTATTATTGCCCTTCCGGTTGTAGTTTTTCCGCAGCCACTCTCCCCTACTATAGAAAACACTTCGCCTTTTTTTATGTCAAAGCTTACACCGTCCAAGGCACGGAAACTTCCACGGTTAAAATACTGGCGCAAATTTTCAACGCGCAGCAAAGATTCTTTTTCTTCCATTATCTTTTACCTCCGTCCGCATTGCGTCTTTCCTTCATTCTGGCAATTCTTTTTGCAAGGGTTTCCGGCAGTTCCACCTTTGGGGCATTGGGGTGCAAAAGCCAGGTGGCCGCAGAATGACTTTCGCTTATCCTAAAAAGAGGAGGCTCCCTTTCAAAATCTATCTGCATGGCATACTTGTTGCGAGCAGCAAAGGCATCTCCTTCCGGCGGGTAAATCATGTTGGGAGGAGTACCGGGTATTGCTTCCAGTCTTCCGCTTGAATCCAAGTCCGGCATTGAACCAAGCAGAGCCCAAGTATAGGGATGGGCAGGGCTGTAGAAAACATCGTCTACGCTTCCGGTCTCAACAATTTTTCCCGCATACATTACGGCTATTCTGTCTGCAACGTTTGCAACAACACCCAAGTCGTGGGTAATAAAAATTACGCTCATGCCGCGTTTCTTTTTTAATGAATTAATCAGTTCAAGAATCTGCGCCTGAATGGTAACGTCCAAGGCTGTGGTTGGCTCGTCGCAAATAAGAAGGTCGGGGTTTGCGGCAATGGCAATGGCAATCACTATGCGCTGCCTCATTCCGCCGGAAAATTCAAATGGATACTGGTTGAACCTTTTTTCTCCGTCGCTAATGCCAACTTCCGCCATTATCTTTAGGGCCTTTTCGTAAGCCATTTTTTTTGTAACGCAAAAGGCCGAGCGGCAAATGGCATCGTTAAGTTCTTCAAATTCTTTTTGCAAAAGAATATTTTTTGCAGGACTTAAGCATTCAGGAATTTTTACCTGCGGCTTGGCTTCTTCAAAATCATAGGCTAAAGAAAGATTTTTGAACTGAATGGAATAATCTTTTTTTGCAAGCTTTACAGCTTTTTTTATTCCGGCAAGTTCTTTTTTGTAAGAATCATTTTTAGAAAGATTCTTTATGATAAGGCGAAGTTTTTTTTCTGCAAGCTTCTGCTTTCGCCTTCCGTTAAGAATTGCGGCTTCCGTCATCTGCGGGCCAATCTTTACGATAGGGTCAAGAGAAGACATAGGATCCTGGAAAATCATTGTAATCTTGTTTCCGCGGATTTGATTAAAATCTTCCTCCGTAAATTTTAGAAGGTCACGCCCCTCGTAAAAAATGCTTCCGCTTTCTATTATAGCATTGGGCGCTTCTATTCCAAGCATGGCTTTTGCTGTTACAGATTTTCCTGAACCGCTTTCTCCAACCAGGGCAAGTGTTTCGCCTTTTTTTAGGTCAAAGGAAATTCCCCGGACTGCGTGAACAATTCCCTTGTTGGTTCTAAAAGAAACCGTCAGATTCCTTACGCTAAGGGCTACGTCGCCTGCATTAATGGATTCACTCATTTTCTGCCCCCCTCAAAGACGGATTAAAGGCATCGCGCAAACCGTTTCCAAATTCGTTAAAGCAGACAAGCAGAATGGAAATGAATGCAGCCGGAAAGAAAACCGTATGCGGATATGTGCTAAGGGCATTCGTTGCACCGTTAAGCATTGCGCCAACACTCGTTATCTTGTCCGAATCCAAATTAACAATGCCAAGGTATGTAAGTGATGCTTCGGAAAAGATTACGCCCGGTATGCTAAGTATGCTAACAGTAATTATAAATCCTATAGCGTTGGGAAGTATGTGGCGGAAGATAAGACGCGCATCACTTGCTCCCAAAGTGCGGCTTGCGTTAACATAGTCCTGTCCCTTAAAGCGGTAGAACTGGGCGCGCACCGTAGAAGAAATTCCTATCCAGCCGTAAAAGATAAAGGCAAAGAAAAGTGCCGCTATTGGCCCAAGTTTTTTTGCAAGGTAGAGCTGGAAGAGAACCATCGTTACCTGGGTGGGCACCTGGTAAATAATGTCCTTAACGCGCTCAAAGATTATGTCAAAAGTTCCGCCGTAGTAGCCTTCAAGTGCGCCAACTATTATTCCTAAAAAAAGGTTTATCGCAGAAACGACAATTCCTAGGACTAGCGAAAGACGCGCACCGTATGCAAGACGGGTAAAAATGTCGTAGCCTGAATTGTCAGTTCCAAAAAGATAGGAAGCGTAGCGGTTGTTTTTGTAGTAGAACCATTCGCTGTAGAGGACACGGGTCTCGTACTGCTCTCCGTTCATGCGGCTTGTGTAGTAGGAATAACCATCTGCTGAATTTTCATCTTCCATAAAAATAGCCTTGGGCTTTCCTGTGGCGGCATTATTGTTTGCAATTCCCTTGGGGTCGCTTTCAAACCAGGCATTCATGTCATTTTTGTAGGCAGGATTTTTTACAAGCTTCTGGTTTATCATTGGATAGAAAAGTTTTCTCTGGGTCTTCTTTTCCCATTCGCGGGCAGCCTCGTATTCATCTTTGGAAAGCAGCATCTTTACCCAGCCAACCTTGGCATAAGAGTCGAGTCTTATTGAATACCACTTCTGCTTTCTCTTTGCAACATTGTGGATTTTCTCTCCGTAGAATTTTTTTACTGCTCCGGGAATATTGGAATAGTATTGGTATGTCGCAAGGTTCACTTCCGTCTTTTTGCAGCCGTCCCAAAAACCAAGCTTTGCAAACAAAGGATTTTTTGGCAGGGCGTAAGAATAATATGGATCCTTGCTGTTGATTTTATATGGCGAAAGCAGGGGGCCAAAAATTGCGTACAAAAAAAGGCAGACTATTATAAAGAAGCACACGACTGAACCCTTGTTGGTAACAAAGCGAAGCATGGCATCCTTAAAGTAGCCGGTTGGCTTTGTCTTTAGCGCAGTGTCAGAAAGCCTTTCTTCTTTTTGAACAAAAACAAATTTTTCCTTGGAAATGGATTTGTATTCATCAGAATTAACGTCACAGTTCATTAGACTTGTTTCCTCCCATGCGGATTCTAGGATCAATAAAACCGTAGCTAAGGTCGCTCACAATTCCTGCTGCAAGGCCAATTGCAACGTAGAACATGCTTATTGCCATAAAGACGCTGTAGTCGCGTACTGCAATTGACTGAACGTAAGTCTTTCCAATTCCGGGAACCGCAAAGATTTGTTCTATTATCATGGAGCCGCCAAGTATTCCAATAAAGTCTCCCAAGAAAGAGGGCATAAGGGGAACAAGTGAATTCCTTAGTGCATGGCGTACGGTTGCCTGTCTTTTGGTAAGCCCCTTTGTGCGCGCAAGAAGCATGTACTCGCTTGTAAGCTGTTCGGTAAGCTCTGCACGGATAAGCCTCATGTCTCCTGCAATCGGCCCAAATGAAAGCGAAAGAACCGGAAGAATTGCGCTGTGGAACATTGCCCAGGTAAAATAATCATCGCCGCCCTTAAAAATAAGCGGACACCAGCCCAGCTTGTAGCCAATAAAATACTGAAGGATAAAGGCGTAAATAAAAGATGGAACAGAAATAAAAAACATAATCACAACCTGAATCACGTGGTCAGGCCATTTATTTTTGTTAACAGCCGCAACAATTCCAAAGGTAATGCCAACAGGAAGCGAAAGCAGCACAGAAAAAACATTCACGTAAATTGTTGCCGGAAGTTTTGATGCAAGGTAGTGGGTAACAGGCTGCAAAAAAGTTCCCATGCTGGTACAAAAGCCCCAGTCCCACTTGGTAAAGACATTCCTAAGGAATATGCCGTACTGAACCATTATGGGCTTGTTGTAGCCCCAGGCTTCCCTCATGTCCCGCAAGGCCTTGTCAAAACCACCGGGAACTGCGGTTATGGGATTGGGCAAGAGGCGCACAAGCACAAAGAGCATGGTCATGATTATAAAAAGACTCACGAGCATGAGTATGATTCGCTTTATTACATATTTTAACATGGCCTTTTCCCGCTAATACTTAAGCTGATAGTTGTTTTCCTTGCAATAGGAATCCCACTCTTCGTCATCCATGGTGTAGGTCATAAAGCGGATTCCGCCAAATCCAACCAGCTGGTTTATGTAATGGTCGCAACCCTGAACTATGCGCTGGGAATCAAGCGAGGCTGAATTCATGTAGCGGACAGGAATCATATTGTAGTAGCCAAGCAAGGCCTTTTCCACGGATGCAAGAATTGTATTCTTAACGGCAATCGGGGCAGCGGTATACTCTCCGTTGCACAAGGCCATGTACCATTCGTTGTAGGTCTTGGTATAATCTTTTCCTTCTATATTAATGGTAAGCGTCTCGCGCTCAGGATGGAAACCGTATTCGTTCAGCGCAGCCGTATCGCAGTAGCACCAAAGGATTCCGTAGGGGTCAAAAGCGCCGCCTCCCCAGCCAGTCATTGCAAGGTCTACCTTTCCGCTCTTCATGTTGGCATAATAGTTTTCATCAACAACGGCATTTATTGTAACCTTGCCTTCAAGCGACGTTCCCTGTGCGGCAGAATTTATTGCTTCCTGAAGGAATGCAACCGTACGCTTGTTTATGTCGCTCTCTGAATAGATGTGGTAGTCAATCTGAATTTTATCCGTAGCCTTTAGGTCACCTGCCGCAATAGCCGCATCGTATGCCCTTTGAAAACATGATGCAGCCTCTTCCCTATTGTAACCGGTTATGTCTTCCACGGAAGAAGTGCCGTAGAATTCGCAGAGTGCTTTTTTTGCCTGTGGCGTGTCGCGGTAAAGAAGACCAGATTCCGGCTCTGCAACATACATGTAGTTTATAAGACCAAAGCCCGGGTCACTTCCTATGGAAATTGTGTCCACGTATTTTTGCCTGTCTATGCAAAGGGATATTCCCTTGCGGAAGTCAAGGTAAGAAAGAATTGAGCGGTTAACGCCAGCAGTCTCTTCTGCCTTTAATGCACGTTTGTCCATGTTAAAGCTGAATTTCCATGTGTAAGACTGGGTGCATCTTTTCTGTATTCACTGTTGCCGAATTTTTCCATGCGCACGGCATCAAGACCAAGTGTGTCTATCTTTCCCTGAAGGAAAAGGTTTGTAAGCGTTTCCAAATCCGTAATGAACTGAATGTCGTAACCCGTAGTCTGGTACTGTTCCTTGTGCCTGCCGTCCGTCCAGCCGTACCAGTTTTCGTTCTTTTCCAGATGAATGTATTTGTCCGCCTGGAATTCCGTAATCTTGTAAGGGCCGCATGATGCAGACTTTTCTGCGGAAGTGCAGTAGGAAGTTTTTACAATGTCGCCCGTCTTCTGCTTGTTTGCCTCGTACAAATCCTCGCGCACAAGGGATATGGAAGAAACTGCGTAATAGAACATAAAGGGCGTAAGCTGCCTGTTAAGGATAAGGGTAAATGTATAGTCGTCATTCTTTACAAAGCCAACATTTTCCCAGGGCATTGGCGGATTTTCCTTTTTTACAAAACAAAATTCCTTGTAGGCAACAGGACGCTTGTCCCCGCAATTTACGGCAACCTTCTGCAAGACTTTCTTAACTTCGGGAGTAAGCTTTGCGTAGGATGAATTTCCTGCTGCAGAAGAAAGCTTGGGATACAGGTCACTTCCTCCGTCTGCAAAATATTCTGGATTGGTTGAATAGATGTTGGCAAGGGCAGAGTCAAAAAATACGCACTTGGAGGTAAGGCTTATGTACATTTCTGAATCATCACAAGGAAGATAGGTCTGCTTTTTTGCATCGGTGCAAACATTTTCCCAAGAAACAATGCCGTCGTAATAGGCCTTTGCATTGGCAAGGGGAAGCCCGTCCTGGTAAAAAGAATTTGCCCTGTAGTTTTTCATTTCGGGATTAAGGAACTGCTTTAAGGTGTATTCGTAAGTTCCAGCGTCAATGGGACTTCCATTGTCCCACTTGGCATTTTTTATAAGGGAAATCTTCCAAGCCCAGCCGGAAGTTGCATCAGCAGGAACTCCATAAGGCTCCTTGCCTGCATATTCAGCAGTTACGTCCACAGGGGAAGATTCCGCCATCTCTGGAACAATGTCGTAGCCGTTCTTTGCTTCGTTCATCACAAAATCGTAGAGCGAAGAATTCGTAAGCGAAATTATCGTAGCCTCATCACCAAGGCTATAGTCTGTAGGGTTCCAGGTCTGGGGAACGCTGCTGTAGGCATGGTAGGTGTACCTCTTTCCAGATGCACCCTTCCCCTTTCCCGAGCAGCCCAAAAGCGCAAGAGAAAAAATCACGGCAAAGGCAAGGCAAAAGAGCTTGCTGCCACTTGGAAAATTCATTTTTGAATTCATAAAATCCTCCCGATAAGAATTCATTTCCTTAATATTCCTAATTTTAAATCACTTTCAGCGCGTTCCATAAGAGCGTGGTGAATCTTCTTCCCTGTTGCAGTATAGGGAAGGGAATCAACAATCGCAAAGTAACGCGGCCTTTTGTATTTAGAAAGCATTGGACTTTTCAAGCAAAAAAGCCCAAGTTCATCCGTAGAAAGAGAGGGGTCTTTTGGCACAACATAAGCACAAACAGCCTGCCCCCTTAGCCTGTCAGAAACGGCGGTAACTGCGCAGTCCTTTACCTTGGGGTTCTGCATAATGGCTTCCTCTATCTGGGAAGGATAGATGTTCTCGCCGGAAACAATAATCATGTTGTCCTTGCGTCCCTTTACGCTAACATGGAAGTTTTCGTCCCAAGTGCCAACGTCTCCTGTGTACATCCAGCCCTTGTAGAATTTTTTCCTTTCCATCTCAGGGTTATTGTAATACGAATAGGTTGTTTTTTCCGGGCAAAAAATAATTATCTCGCCTTCAGATGAATTGTCATGCAAAACCGTATCGTCTGGTTCTGCCTTGCGGCCGTCATAAATTTTTACCACCCTCACTTCATCGTCTATGCAGCTTCCACCGGCAGAACCTGCTGCTTGGGGCAAATCGCATGGCCTAAGAAATGAATTCCAGAAGGTCTCGGTTGTGCCGTAGCCGTTAAAGATGTTTTTGGTAAGCACATCCATAAAGCGCTTGCATCCCGTCTTGGAAAGAGGAGCCCCCATTGCAATGATTCCCTTTAGCAAAGAAAGGTTTCTTGGGTTTCTTTCCTGAACCCGGCAAAGCATCTCCAGGTTGGCAGGAGCACCCATCAAAAAAGTAATGCCGTATTTTTCCACCCAGTCAAGAACATTGGCCGGCTGGAACCTTCGCATAACAACAAGGGCCGCCCCGCAATACAAGGAAGGGCAAAGGCCACCGCTGTGGCAGCCGCCCCTGTGGAACCAGGGAGTCATGTTAAGGGTAACGTCGCTAAAAGACATGGGGTACTGCATTATAACGTCATGGGCAGAAAGAACCTCGTTTATGTCATTCAGGGGAACAAATTTTGGCATTGCGGTAGTTCCGCTGGTGCAAAGGCGCAAAACCTCATCGTAAATATGCGGGCGGAAAGTTACCTTTGGCTCAGAAGAAGGCTTACCCCTTACAAAATCCTCGTAGCCCACATGCCCCTTTGGAAGAGCAATTCCTTCTATATTATCTGCCAGAATAAAAAGCTTTGGCTTATGCTTGCACAGGCTAAGAGCGTCCAAAATTACCTGGCAAACATTCGCAGAATATATTATGGCCTTGGGCTTGTTCTGGTCTATTACAAGGGCCATCTCCCCCGCGGCAAGGTTAAAGTTTGCGGCAAGAAGAATGCAGCCAATCTTTCTGGGTGCAAGGTATGACAAAACAAAGGCAGGGGAATTTCTAAGGGCAGCCATTACAAGGTCATCTTTGCCAAGACCAAAGTCTAAAAGGGCATTTGCAAAGCGGTTTGATTCTGCCTCAAGCTCTCCGTATGTCCAAGTAAGGTTCTGCTCCGGGTCTATAAGGGCAGTCCTCTGCGAAAACCTTCTTGCGTTGCGGCGGAATCCATTCAGCCAGGTGTATTCGTGTTCAAAAGCATCTATAAACCTTGAATCGTCATAAGTGCGTGCCATTCTTAAATTTATATCAAAACGTAGCCTTATTTTCAAGACAGAATTTCTGGACGGTAGCCTACTTTGCTCTACCATTTTGCTTTTTGGCTAATCCGACAGTCCAGGCCTTTGCGCCACCGCCGTTCCGCCCTTCGGTAACCCTCATCCCGCTTGCGCGGGACTAAAGGGGCTCCATGGCGGCGTAGGCTCATCGTCAAAACCCATCCATGGGCTTTCTAACTGTTTTCAAGTATGCAGACCGTCACCCTGCGCTGCTACGCCATATTCGCACGTACTTGCTACGGATGTGGACTCAGGGACTGTACAGATTGGGGGATTTTAAGGGGGCTTGCCCCCTTAGGCGAGGGGGTAGGCGAAAATGAGCGAAGCGAATTGAAGCCGAGGGGGAGACTTCCCCCCCTTAGGTTAATAAATTCAGGGGTATTTTTTTTGTCTCCATTTTGCTATAATATATGCAAGCATGAAAAGTTCATGCGCAATGGAGGACAAATGGCGGCGTACAATGTAGCTTTTAGAATCAGGCGCTGCATGGCCCTTGCTTTTATTGCACTGACCACGGCGGCCCCCCATTCTATTTTTGCAAAAGAAGCAGCGGCTCTTTCCCTGTCTCCAGAGGAAGCCGTAAAATACGCACTGGACGGAAACATAAACATAAAGCGGGAAAAGATTTCCTTGGGAAGCGCAAAAAGAACATCTGGCACATCGTGGAACAAATTCATCCCAAGTATAAATGCAAGCGGAACAATGACAGGCGGCGACAACATTGACGACCCTACCCTTTCAGCCGGAGCCTCCCTTTCGCTAGGACTTACGCCTTCTGTATACACAGCAATCCGCTCGGCATCGCTTTCCTACCAGAAGCAGCAGATAGACTACGACACGGCGGTAAGGACAATAGAGCTAAATGTGCGGAAGGCCTACTACAACCTTCTCTACGAAAAGGAAAACCTGAACCTTATGCAGGCAAACCTTTCCACAGCGCAAAGGCAGTACAACTCAAACGCAGCCCGCTACAACCGCGGTGCACTGGCAAGGCTGGACGTTCTTTCCGCACAGGTATCTTGGCAAAACGCACAGGTTGCTTACGAAAAGGCACAGATAACCCTGGAAACAGACATGGATTCATTCAAGCAGATTCTTGGCATAGCCCAGGAAACCCAGCTTGAACTTACCGGCAGTCTGGACAAATTCATTTCCATGGGGGAAATAAAAAAAGAGGACACGCAAAAGTCAAAGGTTACCCCGCCGGAAATTGCATCCCTGGAAAAACAGGTGGAAATTGCCCGCAACAACCTGCTTGCATCCCGCTTTAACGCATGGGGGCCAACTGTAACGGGAAGTTATTCCTACACGATGAACGGAACCTTGGACACCGGCATAGACACTGACTCCGGGACAAAGAGGTGGACGCTTGGCGTTACAATTCCGCTGGACGGCTTCATACCCTTTTCGCAGAGGGCAGTCGCTATATCCGCGCAAAAAGATTCACTTGAGTCTCTGGAACTTGCGCTAGAAAATGCAAAGTCAACATTCAGCACAAATGTGGACAGCTCACTTAGGAAGATTAAATATTCGCAGTCGGTAATAAAGCTTAGGCAAAGCAGCGTAAACCTTGCCGCGCAAACCTACAGCATGAGCCTTGACGCATACAACCGCGGTTCAAAAGATTTGCTTTCACTTCAGACGGCACTGGACAATCTTACCCAGGCAAAGGTGAACCTTCAGGCAGAGGCATACAACTTAATCTGCAACATTCTTGATTTGGAAAACACACTGGGAGTACCCTTTGGTACGCTCATAAAATAAGGAGCAAAAAGTGGAAAACAACAATCGCTCAGGCGCAGCAACCATCATAATAATTTCTTGCGCGACAGTCCTTGCACTTGCCGCAGCATACCTTGTCTATTACAAAAAAACTTCGGACGGCAAAAAGGCTCCCGGTGGCCAGCAGGGTGCGGTAACGGTAAGAAGCATGACGGCAGAAGTTCAAACCCTGCACGACTACGTTAACACAAACGGCGAAATAAAAACCCAGAGTTCAATAGAAGTATTCCCGGACAACAAGGGAAAAATCGTAGAAACATACGTTTCGCTTGGAACTGCGGTAAAAAGAGGAAGCGTCATTGCAGAGATAGACCCTTCAGAACCGGGAATGCAATTTGCCCACAGCAGGGTCTATTCCCCAATAAGCGGAACGGTAACGGCAGCCCCGCTAAAGCCCGGCACAAAGGTAACAACTTCAACAGCAATCACCGTAATTGGTGACGTTGCAAACCTCCAGGTAAACGCAAACATCCCGGAACGCTTTGTTGCAGCCCTAAAGATTGGGCTAAAGGCAAACATAATACTGGAAGCCTACCCCAACGAAATCTTTACCGCAACGGTTTCCCGCATTTCGCCTGTTGTGGACAGCACAAGCCGCACAAAAGAAATCATCCTTACCTTTGACCAAAACGATCCAAGAATCAACGCAGGCATGTTTGCAAAGGTAACGCTCTACACACTGGACTACGAAGGCTTCCCTGTAATCCCTTCAAACTGCATCGTAACAAAGGGCGGCAAAGAATTTGTCTACAGCGTAAATGCAGACGGAGAAACTGTTTCCAGAAAGGAAATCCAGACTGGCGAAACTGTAGACAACATGACCCAGGTAAAAAGCGGAATCAGCGCAGGAGAAAAAATCGTCATAGAAGGCCAGCGCGTACTAAGTGACGGTTCCAAGATAAATGATATTACGGATGGAATAAAAAAGCCCCAAGCAGCTGAGCAGGCTAAGCAGGAAGAAAAGGACGGTAAAAAGTGATAAGCGAAAAAACCTTACAGCACCCCGTCCTTGTGCTCATAACATTCATTCTTCTTGGCGTGGTGGGAATCTTTACAATAAGAAAAACAGCCATAAGCCTTATGCCGGACGTAGACATGCCCTACCTTATGGTAAGCGCAAGCTACACTAATGCAGGCCCGGAAACTGTAGAAAAAGCGGTAACAACTTTAATAGAAAATTCCCTTTCAAGTCTTAGCGGCCTTAAGAACATAACTTCAACTTCAAGGGAAGAACGCTGCACCGTATCGCTGGAATTCAACTACGGAACAGACTTGGACATTGCAACCAATGACGTGCGCGACAAGCTTGACCGCGTAAGAAGGGCACTTCCAGACAACGTAACGCCAACCATCTTTAAGATGGACAGCAACAGTATGCCTATCATGCGAATTGCAATCAGGGGCAACCGTTCCGCAGACGACCTAAAGCAGATTGCAGAAGACGACGTTGTGGACGTACTTGAGCAGGCAGACGGTGTTGGAGAAGCATCCGTCATGGGTGGCCGCTCAAAAATTGTCCGCGTGGAACTTGAGCAGAACAGGCTAAAGGCCTACGACCTTACCCTAAGCCAAGTGTCATCCGCCCTTTCCAAAGAAAACCTGGAGCTTGGAGGCGGCACAATAACGGAAGGAAAAACAGACTATTCAATCCGCACCACAGGGGAATACTCCAGCATAGAAGAAATAAACGACACTGTAATCAAGCACCTTACAGGCTACGACGTAAAGCTTAGCGACATTGGAAAAGCCTACATGGGCTACGATGACCAAAAGAGCATAGTCTACATAAACGGGCAGGAAGGCGTATACATTTCCATAACCAAGCAGTCCGGCGAAAACAGCGTAACGGTTGCAAACAACGTCTACCAAAAAATGGAGCAGCTAAAGACCATCCTCCCCGGAGACGTAAGCCTGGAAATTATCCGCGACGACACAGTTTCAATCCGCGACACAATAAACACCCTCTTGGATTCAGCGTGGCAGGGACTTCTTCTTGCAGTCATAATCCTCTACATCTTCCTCTGCTCCTTCAAGACAACAATCATAATCGCAATATCAATTCCGCTTTCCATAATGATTACCCTTTTGGCCATGAACTTTGCGGGCATCACGCTCAACATGATGACTCTCACAGGGCTTATCCTTGGCGTTGGCATGATAGTAGACGCGTCCGTCGTTATTATAGACAACATCTATTCCTACCGCTCCAGGGGAACAAAGGCAAAGGTTGCAGCCGTCCTTGGAAGTTCAGAAATGATTATGTCCGTAACAAGCGGAAACCTTACGACTATCTGCGTCTTCATTCCCTTCCTCTTCTACCTAAAGGATTTGGGCTGGATGGGACAAATGTTCAAGGGAATTATTTTTACGGTTGTAATTGCCCTCGTAAGCTCTCTCTTTGTAGCGGTATTCCTAGTTCCAGTCCTTGCGGGACACTTTTTGCCTCTTACCAACAGAAACGAAAAGCCCATCAAAAGCGAATTCTTTAAGAACCTCTACGCATTCTTTGGGCGCTGCCAAGATAAAATTCAGAACGTATACGGAAAGGCTTTAATGGCAGCCCTTAACCACAGGTTCCTTACAATCGCAGTCTGTACAACCGCACTGGCAGCATCGCTCATCCTTATCCCAACAATGAGAATCAGCATGATGACAGGCGGCCACGATGACAGCGTAACGGTTCAGATGAGCCTTCCAATAGGAACAACCCTTTCGGAAACGGAAGCAGTCGTAAGCCAATTCCAGGAAATCATAGAAAAAGAAATAAAGGGCTACAAGACCCTCATCACAAGCATAGGCTCTGGAGGAAGAAACGGCTCTTCTTATTCAGGCTCCATACAAATATCCCTTCCGCCAAGCAAGGAACAAAAAGCCGGCGACGACAACGACGAAACAATACAAAAAAAGCTAAGGGCACACTTCGCAGACTTTGCAGACGTAACCTTCAGCTTCGGCAGGGGCTTCAGAAGACAGATGACCGGTGCAGACCTGGACATAGTTCTCCGCAGCGCAAGCCTTGACGATGCACTCGCAGTAGCAAACAAAGTGTCCGCAGTAATGGAAGAAATTGCAGACATTGGCGAGCCAACAATAGACACAACGGAAGGTTTGCCCCAAGTAGAAATATCTATCGACCGCCAGAGGGCCTACAACTTTGGCGTGGATGTCCGCACCGTTGCAAACGAAATAAATTATTCCATAGAAGGTGTAAACGCAACAACCTTCCGCAAAGACGGAGACGAATACAGCGTATACGTAATGCTCCGGCCGGAAGACAGGCAAAAGGTAATAGACCTTGAGCAAATTTACGTGCAGGGCTCAAAGGGCATGGTAAGCGTTGCAAACTTTGCAAGCGTAGACAAGGGATTCGGGCCTGTAACAATTGCCCACGAAAACCGCACAAGAATCGTCCACGTAACAGCAGACATCCTTACGGAAAAAAATGCAAACGTAGTGGAAGACCAGATAAAAGAAGCAATCGCAAATTCTTTCATCATCCCGGAAAACGTAAACCTAAGCTACGAAGGTTCATGGAAAGACACCCAGGAACAGGTGAACGTCTACAAGTACATAATCCTCATGGCAATGCTCTTGGTATTCGGAGTAATGGCCGCAACATACGAAAGCTTCAAGGCACCGCTAATCAACATGTTCACAATTCCCTTCCTTGCAATTGGCGTTATCATAATCTACAAAATCACAGGCCAGGCAATTTCCATGATGAGCGCAATCGGCCTTATCATGCTGGTAGGCATCGTAGTAAACAACGGAATCATTCTTGTTGACTACACAAACCTTCTCATGAACCGCGGAATGAAAATAAAAGAAGCCTGTTACAAAGCAGGAACAAGCCGCCTTCGTCCGGTTCTTATGACAACGCTCACAACAATTCTCGGCATGATTCCAATGTGCTTTGCAACAAGCGGAAGCGCCGGCATGGTTCAGCCAATCGGTGTCGCAGTCGTTGGAGGCCTTACCTCTTCAACCTTCATCACGCTCTTCTTTATCCCGGTCTTGTATTCGCTCATTATGAAAGAAAAAAAGCCGGCAGACAGCACAATCAAAATAAATTACGACGGAGAATTTTAATGTACCGAGTGGAAATTATTTCAAACAAATCCGTACAGGAAGACATAACGGACGCACTGGAAGTTAACGTGCCAAGCATTTTGTACACAATCATTCCCCTTGCATACGGACGCGGCGGCAGCGACTACAAGCTCGGAAACCCCACATGGCCAGAAACAAATTTTGTCCTCGTAAGCTATGTGCAGGATTCAGAAATCAAAAAAGTCCGGCAAGTAATTGCAGCAGTAAAAGAAAAATTCAAAAACGAAGGAATAAAAATTTTCACGATTAAATCGGAAGAATAATTTTTTTTCTATTTCTGGAGCAAAGGCCATTTTCAACTGTGTCCGGCACTCCGTGTCCGGCCAGACTCCATGCAATTTCTACCCATTCGCAAACCGATAGCGCCATGGACGGCGCGTCAAATGTTGGCAATAAAAATACGGCAAGTTTCCGAAGGAAACTTGTGGGTAGAAATTGCACGGATGCAATTTCTACCCGCTTTCCAGGGTTCCGGCTTTCGCCTCCATTGCCTGACGGCAACGCGTTCCGCGCCCTTCCAATCGGGGCTAGGCTTAATTTGCATTCACAGTTAAGAGTCACTCAAATTTGGCAATCTCCATCTGGCAAAGCTGGTCACACACTTCGTTGTATTCAACACCGGCGTGCCCCTTTACCCACTTCCATTCAACATCAAGGGAATTGTAAAGCGTATCCAACTGAACCCAAAGATCCTGATTCAGCACAGGCTTCTTTGCCGCAGTCCTCCAGCCGTTCTTCTTCCAGTTTTTAATCCAGGAAGTAATTCCGTTCTTTACATACTGGCTGTCGGAATACACAACAATTTTCCGCCCTTCAAGCGCAACAGCCTGCAAAGCTTCTATAGCCGCACTAAGCTCCATGCGGTTGTTGGTAGTCTGCTTCTCGCCACCGCTAAGCTTCCTAACTTTCTCTCCATCTATTACAACACAACCCCAGCCCCCAGGCCCAGGATTCCCATGGCAACCGCCATCAGTATAAATAACAATTTCATCCATGCCCGCCATTCTACCGCAAAAGCACTTATCTTTCAACATTTGCAAAAAACAAAACTCCGTTCCCTGAGCCTGTCGAAGGGAACACCCCTAAAAAAAAACATTTGTTGAGAATTGGGGTTCTTAGGGGCCATGTTGCTCAACGTATCGCAACATGCCTAAGCCGTGCCCAGGGATGAGACAGTAGCAAGTGCGTACCGTCGAAGGTGGTTTGGAGGGGAGGAAAACAGTTTTGGGCGCAACGGGAAGAAAAATATGGCTGAAAATTCATTTGCGCGGAGCGAACGAAGTGAGCGAAAGTCCTATTACCGCGCACCATGAATTTTCAGACAGATTTTTCTGGTAGTGGAGCCCAAAACCGTTTTCCTGACTCTCTCTTGACAAACAGTTTAATTTGATATAAAACTATTCTGAATGGAAAATAATTTTATATCAAACCATTTTGAAGATTGCCGTATCAAGTACGGCAATGACACAATTGTTTTGAGCAGCCGTCCATGACTTAATAGTCGTTGCGATAAAGGAAAAAACTTTCCCTGAGCCTGTCGAAGGGAACACCCCTAAAAAAAACATTTGTTGAGAATTGGGGTTCTTAGGGGCCATGTTGCTCAACGTATCGCAACATGCCTAAGCCGTGCCCAGAGATGAGACGGTAGCAAGTGCGTACCGTCGAAGGTGGTTTGGAGGGGAGGAAACAGCGGGCTTCGGACTCCGAGCGGTTTCCTCCCCTCCAAGACCGGGGTCCAAGGGTCCACCCTTGACAAACCCACTAATTTGATATAAAACTATTCTGAATGGAAAATAATTTTATATCAAACCATTTTGAAGATTGCCACGCATCCTGCCAAGATGAATGTGACGAATACTTCATGGACATGGCCATTAAAGAAGCTCAAAAGGGAGAAGGCTTTGCCCATCCCAATCCTCTTGTTGGAGCCGTCATCGTAAAAGAGGGCAAGATTCTTGCAAAAGGCTACCACCGCAAATACGGTGACCTTCACGCAGAACGCGATGCCTTAAAAAATGCGGCAGAATCAAATGCAGACGTAAAAGGCGCAACCATCTACGTAACGCTTGAACCCTGCTGCCACACAGGAAAGCAGCCGCCCTGCACCCAGGCCATAATTCAAAGCGGAATAAGCCGTGTTGTAACAGGAAGCAAAGATCCAAATCCCTTGGTAAACGGAAAAGGAATCGAAGAGCTAAAAAAAGCCGGCATCCAAGTCCGCGAAAACGTTCTAAAAGACAAATGCGACGCCCTCAATGAAATTTTCTTCTATTATTTACAGACAAAAAAGCCCTACGTCATTTTAAAATATGCCTGCACCACAGACGGAAAGACTGCCCTTGATTCAGGAAAGCAGGAATGGATTAGCTCACAAAAATCAAGGGAAAACGTTCACAGGACAAGGGCAAACGTAATGGCCGTAATGGTAGGAGTAAACACCGTACTGGCCGACAACCCAAAGCTAACGGTCCGCATTAACGACGGCAAAAAACACTTCCAGCCGCTAAGGATTGTTGCAGACTCCCACCTAAGGATTCCCCTTGATGCAGAGCTTGTTACAAGTGCAAAAGAAATACCTGTCATCCTTTGCTGCATAAAAGAACTGAATGAAGAAGAAGAAAAAAAGAAAGCCATACTCTTGGAAAAAGGCCTTCAAATCATACAGACAAGCCAAAACGAACACGGCCGCATAAACCTGGAAGAGCTCATGGTCATACTCGGACAAAAAGGCATAGACAGCATACTTGTAGAAAGCGGAGGAACCCTAACCGCAAACTTTTTGTTTCCTCCATGCGCACAGAAAATTCAATGCTACCTTTGCCCCAAAATTTTCGGGCAAAGCAGGTACACACCGGTATCTGGTCTTGGGGCAAAAGACATTGGCGACACTGTAAAACTTTCACGCCCGTCTGTCACATTTTTTGAAGACGACCTATTGCTTGAATACAAGGTGCTGCCAGCAAAGACGCAGGCTTCATCAGGAGAACTTTAATGTTCACAGGGCTGGTAGAAGCGCAGGGTAAAATCACAAGCACAGAAAAAACTTCCTATTCCTACAGAATAAGAATTGAATGTCCCTTTGCAGAAGAATTGTCCCTTGGAGAAAGCGTTGCGGTAAACGGAATATGCCTTACGGTTATCCAAAAAGACACAAGTTCATTTTTTGCAGACATAAGCCCGGAAACCCAAAGCAGAACATCCCTTGGACAAGCCACGTCTTGCCCGGTAAACCTTGAGCGCGCAATGAAGGCAGACGGACGCTTCGGGGGGCACATCGTAAGCGGTCACATAGACGGCACTGCAAAATTCCTTGGTTCAAGAAAAGACGCCAATTCATTCATAATAAAAATACAGGCTCAAAAAAACATTGCCAAGTTCATCATAGAAAAAGGCTCAGTTTCAATAGACGGAATAAGCCTTACGGTCGCAAGCGTTGGACACAGCGCAAGCGGATGCGTTTTTACTGCGGCTGTGATTCCCCACACATGGGAAAACACAAACCTAAAACACAAGCGTCCCGGAAACCTTTTGAACATAGAATGCGATTTAGTCGGAAAATACATAGCTCATTTTGTAGATAAAAAAAATGGAGAAGAATATGGAATGCAATCCCTTTGGAAGTATTGAACAGGCACTGGAAGATCTTGCGGCCGGAAAAATGATAATCGTAACAGACGACGAAGACCGCGAGAACGAAGGGGACATAATCGTATCCTGCAAATTCGCAAGTCCCCAGACTGTAAACTTTATTGCAAAAAATGCCTGCGGCTTAATCTGCATGCCGGTAAGCAAAAAGGTCGCACAAAAATTAAACTTTGACCCAATGACTGCAAACAATACGGACAACCACTGCACAGCCTTTACAATATCCGTAGACCACGTTTCAAATTCAACAGGCATCTCCGCATTCGACAGGTCTGCAACAGCAATGGCGGTAACAAAAGATGACACCCTACCTTCCGACTTTAGAAGACCGGGGCACATGTTTCCCCTTATTGCAAAGGAACACGGCGTTCTTGAAAGGGCAGGACACACAGAAGCAACTGTTGACCTTTGCCGTCTTGCAGGCTTACCGGAAGCAGGCCTCTGCTGCGAAATAATGAGCCAAGACGGAAGTATGGCAAGGCTCCCGGAACTTTGCGAACTTGCAAAAAAATGGGGAATGACAATTGTAAGCATCAAGCAGCTTATCGCATACAGAAAATCCCATGAAAAAATAATCGAAATGGTTGCAAAGTCAAACCTTCCAACAAAGTACGGAATGTTCGAGCTTTACGGATTCAAGGACCTTGTAACTGGCGAGCACCACGAGGCACTTGTAATGGGAGACATAGCGGACGGCGATCCAGTTCTTTGCAGGGTTCACAGCGAATGCCTTACAGGCGACACCTTTGGCTCTTTAAAATGCGACTGCGGGCAGCAGCTTGACCTTGCACTTAAAAAAATATCGGAAGAAGGAAGGGGCGTCCTTGTCTACCTTACCCAAGAGGGACGCGGCATTGGCATTCTTAACAAGATAAAGGCCTATGCCCTTCAGGACAAAGGCATGGACACCGTGGACGCAAACCTTGCGCTTGGTCTTCCGGAAGATGCACGTGACTACAACGTTGGCATTCAGATTCTAAGAGACCTTGGCGTAAGCAAGATAAAGCTTATGACCAACAATCCAAAAAAGATTTA
>Ga0256404_1004499_pt1 | contig 26285 bp, 18 predicted proteins | sample RumenRJG_01DNA_FD_185990 | JGI IMG/M metagenome (GOLD analysis project Ga0256404, IMG submission 185990) | Bovine rumen microbial communities from Lethbridge, Alberta, Canada - RJG_01 | ecosystem: Host-associated > Mammals > Digestive system > Stomach > Rumen | place: Canada: Alberta | collected...
GATGAAAGCCTTCAGGTCATGCCTGAAGGGAATAAGGGATATACCCTTCTTTTTCTATAGATGTGTTACTGTCTTTGGTTAGGCAGCGGCATCTGCCCGCCACGGACAATCCCCCTTGGGCCAGAAAGAATTGATAGGCAGGTGATAGGATTCCATTTTATGAATAATGGAGATGCCTATGTTGGCGCAGAAGATGCAGCGAATGTTGAAAAAACAGGTTTCTTCTTTAAATTTACCAATGTTGGTCGTATTCAGATTGGATTTTTTAGCAAAGGCCAATTGGTTAAAGCGATGGAGCCTAAGGACGTTATTGAAGCAAATAGATTGGACGCTTCATTAGCATCCTCATACGTGGATACTGACAGAAAATACTTTTGACAGATCTATTTCGCATAAATTATAGAGTATCCATAGGGGCGTCTTTTGGTACGCCAACCGAGCAGTCAGCCACGGTGGTACAATGATGGGATGTGAATTGTAGAACAATTTAAACTGACTATACTGGAGACATATAATACATTTGTATTGAACGAGCCACATGGAGAGAGCGTAAAGCCCTCTCCAATCATGTTGCTACGGTAATACGTACATATAGAGGCTATAATCTTTATTTACTCAAAAAGATTTGTAGAATTGCTAGAATCACGAATGCAACTACGATAAGCCATCGGTTCATTTTAATTTCCTTAGAGTTTCGAGCTGAATTCATATCCAACTTCTCTTTCAATTCTTTAATAGATTTGTTTAGAGAATTGGTTGAAGAGGTTATAGTGGAAGTTAGTTTATCCACAATAGAAGTCGCATTGTCGGAAAGGTTTTTCCTCATAGCGTCTAAAGCCTTTTCATGCTGAGTTAAAACTTCTTCTAGCTTTGACAATGACATATTTGCCACATTAAGCTTCTTGCTAATATCTACAATAGTCTTGTCTTGTGACTTCAGTGAACTTGACACTCCCTCTTGAAAAGCCTTGACAGAGCCATTTAGTTCGGAAAACTCTCTTGAAATTACTTCTACCTTATTAGTTAGTTTATTAGCTTCGCCTATGGACTGATCAAAACGCTGAACTTGTGATGAAAATGCGCTTAGATTTCTACGTGTATCATCAGAGAAACGTTGCGAGGTAGAAACAAGCTCACTTTTCGCCTGGCTGACAACTGCATCGCATGTATGCTTCAAGTTGTCAATTGCATTGACAGATTGCGAGTCGACAACAGATTTGTGATTCTGTAGTAGCGTAATCAGCGAAGATATTACCGCTTCTATCTGCTTTAGGTTGCTAATGTACGAACTGATTTCTGTTTGAGTTTGACCGTAAGCTTTAACAGTCTCACTAACTTGTTCGCGAGCAGATGCCACATCTGAAAGTGTATCTTTCAGATGTTCAATCATTAGGAATAATTCATTATTCTTCATCTTTGTGCTCTATTAAAATGTTGATATATTGCTTTTTGAATTTCTCTAACCAATCTAATTGGTACTCAATTTCACTTATTTGTTGCCATTCTTCCATTTTCGACTGCATTTCCTCTGATAGTGCATTCTTTTCTTTGAGTGTATTGATGAACAAATCCATTTTCTGGTAGAATTCATCATAGTCTTCCGACCTAAGTTTGAACTCCTTGTATCCATTTACAAAGCTATCACGCAGTTCCTTTTTCAGATGTTCATTGTCTTGATTGTTCAAATACAACAGACAGAACACATTAAGAAAGTCCAATGCTGGGTTACTATCAGTGAGTGCCCGCCTGATAAGACGTATGGCACCTTGAAGATGTTTTATGTTGTCCTTTGGTGATCCAGAGGATCCAACAACGTCATCATCTACTACTTTCATGTATTTAAAAAGTATATCGTATGAAGATTTCTTCCCATGTTCTGTATCTGTAGTCAAACTGAATGGTTCTCCATTTTCAGTTACATAGTCTTCACGGGCGAATTTAGAATTAAAGTAATAGTAAATGAAGTCTTTTAGGTCTTCATTTGTTTCCAACCAATCCGTTGGTGAGTTAATAGCCTGCTCACAGAACGTTTCCATATCACGTATAGCTCTTTCCCGCTTAGTAGCGATCTTATTATATACGAACTCCGTAATATAGCCAAGGCACTTTTGCATTGCATTATCACCTTTGTATGTATAAGCATTATGCATTTCAATATCTGCCCTTTCCTCTGTATAGTACCGCATGAGAAATAATTTAAGGTGTTCAAAGTATTCTTTGTCACTTTTTCGTTTCGTCACGATGCGGAATTGCTGATTTACATAGTCTCTGGTGTAATCGTCAATGATGCCTACACAACTCATTCTATAGATGGCTTTCTCTATTGTCGCGACGAATTCCACCTCACCGGTCCGTAAATCTTTGGCATCCTTGAAAACCAATATTGGATAGTTTCTATTTCTTAGCCAGATGTTTATTCGCTCTACTGAATCAGCATTTATTTCAGGAGAGTAGGATATGTATGAGACGAGGTTGTCGCCCTCACTCGCTGCAAGTAACTCGTTCATAAACCCAGCAACTTGCTTATGATTAATTTGAGGATTTTCAGTCAACTCTTCATCAGTAACATCAGTAATCGATAAGGTAAGAAGATAATACATAATCATCTTCTCGAAGTCTTTTCCTATGAAGTTATTATTGTAAAAGAATTTATGCACACCATAATCAACGGGGACTGCTTCCATTAATCTAGTTCTCGGATTTTGTTCCATGTATTGGTTTGGACAATATAGTATCGTAGCCAAAGCCATTTTTCTGTCTCGTCCTGCACGTCCTGCCTCTTGAACAAAGGCCTCTAAAGATCCTGAGAAGTTAACATTATATGTAAATCGGACATTAGGTTTATCTATGCCCATTCCAAAGGCCTTCGTCGCGACCATTATGGAAGTTTCGCCAGAAATAAAACGGTCTTGTTCCGTCAATATATCGCCGCCGACATAGGTACTTATTCTTGCATTCTCCAAATTTGTGCGGAGCGAGGATGCAATTCCTACGTTTGCCTGGGTATCATTAACGCCTATACTGCCCCTTCGATGAGGGCAAAATACAATTGCTGCAGCTTTGTTAGGCTCTTCGCCAAACCAATCTTCAGAAACATTAATTTCCAACGATGCTTTCTTAATCTCATTTAGAATTGACTTATCGGTAATGGATTCTCTCTCGACGAAGCGCTTTTTGATGCGATTAACGTTTTCTGGCTTCTGTAATTCCTCAAGCCGAGAACTACTGTCTTCTATGATAGAGGGAAGCGTGTCATTCTTTTTGCGATATACATCCCATTTGCTTGCACAGTAAGTACCATCAATAGGAATAACATGATATTGTAGTTCCAAACGATTTGTGTTTTCATACCGTATAATCGCGTCATCGTCAATTGGAAAAGCGCCATTACCTGATAACTCCCTCTCAACATCAGCGAGAACATCAAATGATGCGGTTGCGGTCAATCCAAATAGTGTAAGATGCCTTGATTTATCTTTAGTTCGTTTGGGAAGCACATAATTATATAGATTTCTACCTAAATGCAGATATGTGAATCTGAAATCATGTCCCCATTCAGAAACACAATGTACTTCATCAATTACGCCATAAGCAAAATACACATGTATATCATACATATTACGTAGGCGACTTCTGAAGCCTCTGATACACAGCCTTTCAGGAGAAAGGAAAACGAACTGCACCTTAGACCTTTCCATCATTTCTTCCCTACGTGACTTATCGTTAACAGTAGAATTGATATATGTGCAACTGTCGATCTTAGCGTTCAACAAACCATCATACTGATCTTTCATTAGAGAAATCAGCGGGTCAATTATTACTGTTATACCCGGTTGCAGCATGGCAGCCAATTGGTATGTCAATGACTTACCACTACCAGTGGGCAGAAGCCCGATAACTGGAAGATTTGCCATTGCCCTCGTCAGGATAGGTAACTGTCCATTTCTAAACTTCTCTTTCCTGAACAAAAGATTTAAGAAGTATGTCAGCTTCGCCGATTGCTTGACATTTTCAACATAGCCACCTTGTGGATTTCTATCCACAAACGGCTTGTAAGTTATTCTATCTGTAGTATACACATACCTCTCTGCCGTCAGATTTTCTTTGCTTGCAGAGAATACCGCAAAATAGCAATCATTTTTTGCCCTGAATGTACTGAAACTATAATTGGAATCTTTCTCGGATGACGAATAATGAATAACTAGATCATAGACCGTATTCTTTATATCGTCTGTTATCTTATCTAGATGATATTCACCCATATGTAATGGCGAACTGTCATATTGGTTGTTGCTGATGATAGTCAGATTAATTTTTGGCAATCTCATATCTGAGTATTCAACACTCATGCTAGTCAGGGTATCGAACATCTGCCTAAAGTCTTCAAAGGCCAACGCTGCACAAGGAACATCTTTCTCTTCTACCAGGACATTCCATTCTTCCATGTCAAGGCTCAACCGGCCAGAGATTAAAATTTCTATTAGTAATTTCTGAATTCGCGAAATTGCTAAGGGAGAATAAGCTATTTCGTTCAGAGGTATAAAGTTGCTAAAGTTAAGTTCGTTTCTTTCTTTTAACGTATTGAGAAGATTGCCCATAACGCATTCAGTAGCATGTTGTCCAAACAAGTCGAAATTGATAACGCCATTGCTAGAACTTTCATACATCAAATTATGTGCTTCACAGAAGGCACGCTCTATAAAGGGAGATGGCATTGTAGGCAAGCCTCTTGTTATTATGTTATTAAGAACAGCCAATATGGGATGCACATCATCGCTGACGCTTGCCCCTAAATCAAATGGGGCATAGACATCAAAATATGTAAGACGATTGTCATACTCAGACATACCATTGATTGCAGACAATTCATAGGAAGCCCTAAATTGGACAGCAGGATAAAACTGGTATTTTATTAATTGATGTTCAGCATTCGGCAAAAGTTTAGCAAGCCTGATATAATAGGTAAAACCGCGTTGGGTTTTATCTGACAGTTGTTCAGACTTCTCTAATGAGAGCGGGCGGCTAAAGTAATTGAAGAATGAATCAATGCGCACATTTCCGCTATAATAGTAGGGACTAACACAAACAATTGTATTGTATGTGCTGAAATTCGTGTAAAGTATTTGGCATAGATGCTTGTAATCGATGCCACTTATGTCTAGAATATTTGAAAAAAGTTGGAAAACAGGAGCTGGATGATGAAATTGGATGTCTGCAGAAGTCACGTCATCAATCTTCTTATTGACTGCTTTGATGGCTATGTCGGAATCTTCTGCATGGATGAGATATTCTGCCCGCTTTAAGGCAACCTTTGAGGGCTCTATCAATATAACCTCACGTATAGAACATGCCAAATGCTTTGAATGAATATAATCGAGCATAAACAAGGTTGCTAAACCTTGTCCGCATGCCCAGTCAATAATGTTTATCTGTCTTGGCAATGGCTCATCCAACAATTCGAAAGCTCTTGCAAGCTTGCCTTTATGCCAATCTACATAAGCTGCCAGATATGCGTCCAACTGGAGCTCGTTAGTGTATATAGTATTATTTGGGTCTGACCCACCTTGGCAGGTAAGTGTCCAAGGACATTTACGATACTCTTCTGGTAAAGCCTTTCTTGCTGCATTTTTAATGCTGTCAAGGTTGATATTGTTGGTTTGTTCTATGTTTTGTATGAAGGTTTGCATATGTTACTTTCCAGTTATAGTATCAGAGAATTTATTCTGCAGATGTTGTTTCCAATTTTGCAAGGCCAACTCTTTTGTTGTGTTGGCATAGCAGTACTCACAACCATGAACACAGGTGTTGTATTGTCCGACATCCTTACTCATTATGCAACCACAGAACTGTCGTTGCCCATTGTCCTTGTTGTTTCCGTGTGTTGCATAAGTGCCATTTGGCAATATAATTGCATCCTTTGGCAGTGGTTCGCTATTTCCAAATATATCGGGTTGCGGTAAAGGATGAAACTTAACTTTCAGAAAGTTCATCAACTTTGCATCCTTATATGCAAAGCGAATCATCAACTCGTCATCGACGCACTTGTTTGGTTCGATACCGAACTTATCCTTTAGCAACGCCGTTCCACGCTCCGGGTTGAGCCTTTCACCGCAAGTAGCAAGCCGGTAGTTCCAACCTTCCCGTTTATTCAATTCCGCCAACCGTTGGGCAAAATTTATCATTTCGTCATCTTGCCATTCATGGTAGTGGACACCATTCTTATCAAGATTTGCTTTCACTTTTTTGTAAGCCAATATATCAGCATAACTGAATACCAGCTTCTCCGTGTAACCTTTCAGTTGGTTGCCAATATTCTTTATCTTGTCAAGTAAATCGTCCATTCCGATTGTATCTGTAAGGACAAGAGGGTCGAAACGCCAGATAACATGACCTTTGCCTAATTTATCAACAAGTCTTTTGAACGTATCTATTCTTTCTTGCAAAGGTCGCACATGCTTTTCCAACCTCTCATGCTCATAGTCATTAAGGGAATACTGGATGTAGCATCCGATGCCACGCTCTTCCAGATAATCTAGATGTTGAAGCAATGGTTGCGGGTTCTTTGACCAAAACACGATGAACCGTGTGTCTCTGTAAGACACATACAACTTCATTCCATTGAACGGATTTGTCCATGCTGAGTATCCCACCTTCAGCCTATGGAAGAACCAATCAGCATAGAAGGCAGGAATGTCTGTACTTCTGCTTGCAGAAACAATGATAGGTGCCTGTGCTTTGACAGACAGCCCGTCAATGAGAATGTTTGTATGTTGCCAAGTTGCCATATATGTTAAAATTCTATATCCCCTTCCTTGATCACTTTGTTCTCAAGATAATGAAGAATTTCTTGATGCAAGACACCACCTCTATCTCTAATTGTTGTATTATTTTGATCGGAACCAAAGAATCCTTGTGCTATTTTGTCCCGTAAATCAACATATTTTTGTTGAAATATGCTGATATTCAAAAGCAGCGGGCTTCTAAGTAAGTCTGCAAACTCCATCTTATACATAGCGTCACGAGCCTTGAATTGATTCAGATTCATAAACATGAAATCTTCATCTTTATTGACGACAGACGATACTGTGTATTCAAAGGCTTCATGATTAGAAATCATGAGGATTAATCTGTTTTTATATAAGTTTATATCTTGTGGTGACTTCTGAATCGCTTTGCTTATGAAAAGATACGAAACACTTGCAATCTGCTGGTGTGCGTCGATGTCAGAAACAGTTCCGTAAGAAAGGAATATCATTAATCCCATCCCATATTTACCAAAGTCTTTGATGTGTTTTAGCTGCTCTGGATTATTCTGGAAAGAACGCCATGCCTTATAGAGAGGATGATATACAGCATCGCCATCATTTCCTGCTGATAATTGAGACAAAGCCTCTTGAACAAACTTTTCTGTTTCTGTTGTCTCTTCTGATAATTCTGCTGTAGCATTCTCCTTTGACAAGTTTGAGTTTACCTTGTATTCGATACGGATGTCTCTATCGTACATGTAAAGAACGCATTTGTCAACCTTCCCATTCTTATAGTACACGACAAAGCCATAGTCGCTATAATCTACTTCCTGCCAACCAAATGGAGACAGAGCCTCAATCGGGAAGCCACGAAGTTCCACCATGTCAGAAGTTTTACGAACAACCTTCATGGGCTTGTCTGACATGTTGGGCTTACCGAGGTCGTCGTTATAAATTTTTACGATGTAACCAATGCCTGGTTGTAGCTTATACCCAGGGCAGCCACTTGTGTTCTTAACCACACTGATAGTCCTTTTACATTCTTGCAAACCTTTGACAGGCACGTTACTCTCGTAACGTTGATGACAAGTCGATGCAAATGTAAACGGTTGTATTGATTCGGATTTCTCAAGTACCTTCCGTTCTTGTTTTTCTTGTTCTTTTCGCTGGTTTTCTGCACGACGACGTTCTCTTTCCTGATACTCTTGTTCAAGTTTCCTTTTCCGAGCCTCTTCTTCAAGGCGAAGTCGCTCTTGCTCCTTTCTCTTGTTCCCAAAGATAAAATCAAAAATTCCCATAATAAATTGATTTTAAAAAGGTCAACGCCTAACTTCATATGACTATCTTCATAGTAACGTACTATCAGTGGAAGACATAGTTCTTGGATATTTCTCCATGTGGTGAAGGCATACCCATCTGTCTTCCTGCAAGCTCAAACAAGAGCAGAGCTTCCTGTTCTGGGTTCTTGTGAACGTAATGCAGATCGCAATACACCAAGAGCCACTTTAGATCTGTGTCTGTAAGCTTTCCCGAACATTCATTACGCATGGCGGTTGCAGTATCAGCATTCCAGTCTCCCTTTAGCTCTAACGTTCCTAAACCGCGAAGCAATAAAGCTAGCATTTCATTTTCAGTAAGATTGAGTTTGGTCAACTCAAGTAATTCTTTTGCATCGGCAAGTAGTTTGGGGTTTGACCCATTGAAATACTTTGCCACTATTTCGTCAAGGAAACTGTTTGCACTATTCCCACTCTCTGATTTCTTTTTTTTGAAAAAATTAAATAGTCCCATAATTGTTATAATTTAGTTGTTATCTTTATGATTATGCTCTTGAAACTTTTGTGGCAACATAAGGATATTTATCCTTGTCGTCACATTCGTTATTGACTACTTCTTCTATCTTGACTAGACCGCTTGTAATGGTAACAGACGAACCCAACTTGCAACTTCCGCAATAGTAAGTTGCTCCATCTTGCATTATCAAATAGGTGCGTCCCTTTACCTCATCTATAGAAAGAGTTTTAGAGACAAGCGAGATCTTTTCTTTTTTGCTCGCTTTACTCTTTTCCTTTCTCTCTGTATCTTCTGAAGGCATTTCAGTAAGAACTTGATTCTTCTTGTTTCCTTCAATGTCGGAATGCTCTTCTGAATATTTGCCAAACCATTTGATGACATGGCTAAGCTGCATCACGTAACCGAAGAACAGTTCTTTGCTTTGCTCATCTATGAAATAAGGCAGTTCCTCGTAGGTATGTGAGTCAGAACTTGAATAGTTCAAAATGTTCTTAACCAGCATGGCAATGTCTTGCGGGAAAACGGAGTCACCACCATCACCGTCTTTGCCTGGTCCCGGTTTCCCCCATCTTGCTTGATGGGTTATTTTTTTACCTTGATAGCAATTGATGGTTTTACCAGCCAAGTATCTACTGGCATCAAGCAAGACGATATGGTCTTTGCTGTCGAAGCACTTATCTGTTAATAACCCCATTTTCCGAGCAGCTCTAAATATATATTCCACGACTTTGCGTAATGGGTTTCCCGCATATTCATACTTGATGTTTTCCTCTGGGTAATAAAGAGCACTAAGCATTTTCAGCATCAGCTTTCTCGCTCTCTCATCAATGAGTTTGTCTTTCCCCAAATAATCGAAAACGTCTTTATGGCGGAACAATATGGTATTGTTCGCCTGAGCCTTCCCAACCCTGCGGATATTCTCGTATAAGAAGCTTGCGTTTTTAGGATCATCATCTGGAGCATCCTTAATATACTCCATATTCCCCCATTCGGGGATTTGGTGATGATACTTGGCAATCTTGACAGTTTCTGAGAAACCGCTCATAGTTCCGGAAGACAGAATATACCATGGGAGAAACTTGTGCTTCTCTCCAAATAAGGTTGCCAATGAAGGCAGCACAACATGGATAAAACCCTCTTGAATGTCTTCGTTAGGACTTATTTGGCAAAATGCATCCAGGATGATTGCGGTATAATCGTCGAAATTGTTCTTCAGGGCAACTTCTGCTTCCTGCCAGTTCGAATAATGATCAAGCTCGATGCCGTATGCATCGGCATCTATTTGGGTACCTTTAACGATAGTCTGATCGTCATCGACCCATAGCACTTTATATATTATTTCGTCCGTCATTGTTCTTCAATTCCAAGATTTATATTTTCTATTCCGGTATTATGGAAAACAAGTTTGTACTTAACAGGGAAAGCATCGTCTGGTGCAGAAACAAATTCTGCGTCGCCGTCAAATTCCCGCATCAGGTGTTTTACCTCGTATCCGCCAATCCCATAATGGTTTTTTCCGTTTTGGGTACTCCTGTTGTATGTAAAGACATAATCTTCGTTTACACCTTTACCCACAGGTTTGCCATTATTGGATATGGTGATGACATGGTCAGTACCATCGGTTGTGAGCTCAATCTTGATGATGTTGCCATCACGATTGGCTTCTCTTCCAGCAAATCCATGACTGCAAGCATTACTGACAATATTGTCAAAAACTATCGTCAGTGCTTCTGGAGCAAAGACCGCATTCTCGAAAGTTACTTCTTCCTCTCTGCCACCTTTTACACCAATAAGGTTGCCCTTATCGTCGTACACTTCCTCCATATCCACCATCATCTTTGTATAATGGGCGGCTTTGTCGTACTTGTATTGGAAGATAGGACTTTTATGCTTAGCGATGTAATCCTCTATGAATTGAGTAAGCGAGATATTCTCAGTTACAAGCCCATTCCCCCTGTCAAGTTTACTTATTTGTTGCTGTAGTTGATTAATGGCATTCTGGATATTCTCGTAGATGTCACTAACAGCAACTTTATGAAAGTTGCCTATAACAGCATTGTCATCAACGATGCCATTACCTTCTTTCCGTGCCCGCAACAGTTGTTTCCACCAATTGTTTAGATTGAAGATGGTCTGCCCGATGGCATGCTTTTTCATGTGCATGTCACGGCGAAAATCATCATCAACTTTTTGCTGCTTAACTTCGACATCAGAAAGGCTCTGCTTTGTGTCGGCTTTACAAATGCGTTCTTGCTCTTCAAGGGTGGGTACGATTATCTTCAAATCAAGAAAATCCTGCTTCTTAATTCTTGATATTGTCACACCTGTAGACATCATCTGCCCTTGACGTGCCACATTATCGGACATAATGCTCCTAAGCAAAAAGTCTTCGATTACAGCATCTGACTTTAACTTAAAAGGTATCACTTCTGGCCGCAGGGCAACAGCATTCTTCGTGGAAAAGTCAATAGACCTTCCAACCTTAAACCTCCCGCCGATAAAGCCAGCTAAAAGGCAATCTTGGGTTAACAAACCAAAGTGATGAGCCTGACGAAGAGGAATGTCGCTGGCTTTGATGTCACAGTTGAGATAGTTGGAAGATAATTCCTTTATCCCAAGCAAAGGAGAATTATCTTCATTGCCCGTGTTTCTCTGCAAACTCGTAATATCAACAAGGTCACGCAAAGGCATTAATCTCTCTCCTTTTTTAGGATGTGGAAGGTGTCGAGATATGAGATAGCGTGATGGCAACAGATTGACATCACCAACCAAGTCAGACACGTTGCCTCCCCATACATAACGTTCATCACATTTCTGTATCGTCTCGATTATGCTTTGCACTTTGAGTTCAAACTCCTTATCGCCTGCAACATCATGTCTTGCACAGAAACTCTCGCTTGATGCGTCCACAAGCACAATATTGCCTTGGTTATTCTTGGTAAGAATGAACATGCAAGTAGCAATTGATGTAGAGGGGAATAATAGGGGACGAGGCAAAGAAATGACAGCGGCACTGTATTGATTCTTATAATCCCACAGTATCTTTCGAATGTCAAACCATCCAGAAGTGGCTGTACAGAAAGTCAGAGGAAGAATGCAACACAATGTGCCACCTTCCTTCAGTGATTTTGTCGCCAAATGATAGATGTTATCGATTACGGTTCTCCCTTCCCTTCCCATCAAAAATGGAGGAAAGGAAAAAATGTAATCGTACAGCTTCCCTTCGGGCAGCGCATCAGACATGTTACCTGTCAGCTTGATGTCTGCGTCTATTCTGAAGCATTGCAAATAAATCTGCGAAAAAGCCCAAGTCTCAGCGCCTGTCTCGAATCCCGCATATTTGGCTTCGGGGTTCTTAAAAGCAAGTTGAGCTGTAGCCGAATAAGGTAAGAAAACCTCACTTCCCACTTTAATTTCCAACAGTTGATTGCACAGCTCCAACATGGAATCGGGTATCAACAACGGGTTGTCGTCAGACGAACGTGTATAACCCAAATCCGGACTTTTTTTTGTATGACAGTATCTTACGACTGCCTTGAACTCGTTTCGAAGAATGAGGATATCATCTTCTGTCAGGCTATCATTCAGATTAACAACAAACGGATTCACTATGCCAAGTACTTCTGGCTTGGCATCGTCAGACATCGAGTACAAAGAAGCAACCAACTGTTTCTTATTCTTATCTTCGAGTAATATGCTACCTGAAAGATACTTTTCGACGATGCTTTTACCTGCAGCTGAAAGATTTACCAACTCTACCATGTTCTACACGTTTTGAAGTTTAACATCCATTTTAGCGTCATCATCATGATTGACGGTGCAAAGGTAAGCATCTTGTGTGCAGTTATCCTGCACAGGAAAATATTTTTTGTAATTTTCTGCAATTTTTTCTTGAATATGGCTTCTAAAGCCTTCCGGAGACAACACTTCAACATCTGCTCCAAACGACAATATCTGTTGGTCAAGCTCATGGTTTGGAATAACCTTAATACCTACTATACGTTTGTCTTTATCAAGTATTTGTTGTGAGTGATGCAGTGGCTTTGACGCTGCATACATAAACCTGCGTTCTGTGAATTGCAATGTGATGTCAATAGGGCTTGATTGGGGTATGGTAACACCAATCACATTGTCGAAGTAATGTTCAAAGTCTATAGAATGATTTGGAACGAATTCAATATCAGAAGCCAGCTCCATGGATTGAATTCTGTCTAATGCCAGATTTGAAATTTCTTTCCGACGATTATCAAGTCCAAATAAGAACCAACGGTTATTGTATTGTTTAACATAGTATGGATGGATGACAAACAGCAAATCTTTCCCACCTTTCTTATAATTGTGGTACTTAACCTTTAATGCTTGATGATTTGATGTTGCGTCTATGACATCTGATAAGTATTCGAGGCCTTTCAGATTGGGATTTTGCTCGAATCCAATTATATTATCTTTATTACCCTTCAGATTAAACCGCCATTCAAGATTGGATATAACATCTTCCACCCACTCATTTGTGGGCAAGCCACGGAAGCGACCCAGAGTTAGTATCACGGTTTGCAGTTGCTGAGCTTCCTCGTCAGTCAAAGGCTGCTGATTAATGGAGAAGTCAGAATCATAGTAAAGATAATATACTTTCTTGCCGTCTTTCTTGCGCTCCAAAGGAATGCTCCATCCCGTGTCGCTCTCCATGAATTTTATGTCCTCAAAGATCTGACGGCGGCTTACCCCACCAGCGCCATTATAATACAGCAAAGCTTCATTACACGCATCTATCAGGTCTTCTATATAATACCGATGACGTCTGTCGCGAAAGCACTTGTCAAGTGCCTGATAGCGAATAGCTGCATTCTTATTTGTAGGCATATTAAAATTTTTATCGTATTCTAAATCATTTACGTCAGCCTCAAACTTGGCGATTTCAATTAATCATCCCAAAATTATGCGGGACTGAATTAGTACACCCTATGCAGATAGTAGTATCATCTTTATCTAATTGGATTGGGAACCATTTATTGGAACGATTCTTATCTGCAATCATGGCATTTAGACGATTCAAGATTTTGTTTTTCATTGCAGTTTTGACAATATTATTTTTTTGTGTGCAAATATAATACATTTATTACAAATAAAGTTCATTTTTAGAAAAAAGTTCTAACTATTTTTTTTGCTAAGTCGACAATACAATCTTTGAGAAGATATTAAACGCGGTCATTCTATTTTGGCTTATCGAGTAGTGAAATTAATAAACTCAAAGCTATATTGGGATATTACTCCTAATATCTGCCAGTCGCCAGTCAGAACGGTCTGATGCGGATGATCTGCTTTTGATTGTCTATCTCTACAGATCCGAGGCGGGATAGGACGGATTGGCCTAAAAGCAAGGGAGCCTTGAGGTTACTGACCACGCTTGCCTTGACGTTGGTCAGTTCTGTATCACCGAATGACACTTTGCGAAGGTTAAGCACCGTGCCCTCACTTACATTGCCATTGGCGTCCAAGTAATAGGAACTGCCGACAACATCATCTTTAGTCAGATAGCCGTTCTTCATCATGAAGGTTGCCTCAACCATTGACAGCGACACATCGCTCGCGCCGGTATCAAGCCAGAAAGTCAATGGCAGGCCATTGATCTCACACTTTACACGACACAGTCCTCCAGACTCACGTGTAAAGGGTATTTCAGAGAGTTGGCCTGAAATTACACCATTATTAGTCTCAGCCTTGAAGAGTGAGGTACTTGGAGAAGCCCCGTTCACTTTAGCTTCAAATTCCTTTATCATCGCTTTGAAGTCAGGGCGGCTCTTCAGTCCGTCCAGGTCTCTGTCGTTCATGATATGTGTGAATCGACGGAAACCTTTCTGAAGGGATGTCCGCAGGTAGCTCATGGCTTTGTCATACTCGCCCATCTTGGAGTAAAGACAAGCCGCGTCATAATAACTGCCCTTGTCGTGATTGTGAGCCAATATGCTGTCCTGTACAGCAATGGCAAATTCTTTCTTCCCCAAGCCCCAATAAGCATACTGCGCATTGCAATCTTCATCGTAGGAGATGAGCTTTAGGTTCTCTGCATCATTTATGTCGAGATCACTGTTCTCAGCATGTTTGGCAGAGGTATCTTCAACAGCCATAGTATCTACAACCGTTGAGTCAATCATACTATACTCTATGGCCTTGATAAAATCAGCCCGTGCTGCTGTCATATTCCCCTTATGCCTATAGCATTCACCTCTTTCAACAAGTGCATAAGTATAATCGGGCTTCAAGACAAGCGCCGTCGTGAAATCTTCTATGCCGCCGTCAAAGTCATCGGTACAATATTTGAAGAATCCTCTGCGATAATAGCCGTAGAACTCATCAGGCTCTTTGCTGATGTAGTAAGTAAGGACATCAAGAGCATCACTGGTCCTGCCTAACTCATAGAGGCAATCTGCCTTAATAAGATAATAATCAGTATCAGTGGAGTCCATCGCCAACGCACGATTGATCTCTTCCAGCGCATTTTGATATTCGCCAATTTCACTATGGCACAAGGACAATCGGTATACCGTGAAACTGCTCGCGCTAATATTATTCGCTGCTTTGTAAGCCTTTATAGCGTTATTGTACTCATCTATTGACTCATAGATTCCACCCAGCAGGTTGGACCAGAGAGCATTGTTCTTGTCTTTGGCTTGTTGTATGCGGAGCTTGGCAAGCAGGATATCCTTGAACGGATACTTGATACCTTCTGTAAGGGAAAGAGCCTTGCGGTTATATTCCATTCCAAGAGCTTTAATGATATCATCAGCTGCCTCATTGTACTTGTGAAGAGCAATGAAGGTCTCGGCGCGGAACGCATATTCCTGAGAAGCTCTCGGTTCAAGGGTGATGCTATAGTTGAAAAGTTTCAAGGCAGACTCAAAGTCCTTCCTAGCCAAGGCATTTCTTCCCTTACCCATGTAGCCTAACGTATTGGCCGGATGCGCAGAAATCATGATGTCATAGTCAGCATCTGCAGCGGAGTAATCTCCATGATCATAATAGTACTCCGCCCTGTCTGACAAGGTGTTTTCATCAGTTGGATTCACCTTTAATGACTCTTTCCAGTCTTTCTCTGCCAGTTCATCATTTCCCAACTTTAAATTTACCTTTGCCCTCAGTCTGTACACGTATGAAATCCAGTTCTTATCTTTTTTGAGCAACGGCACAGCTTTGTTTAAACAGTCAAGCGCCTTTCCCTCTTGACTGTTGTCATCATATATAAAGCCCATGCAATAAAGAGCATATCCGTTGTTTGGGTGTTCTTGCAGTTCTTTCTTGAAAAAGTCCAAGGCTCCCGCCTGGTCAGGCGTACTACTGAACAGCAATTCCTGTCCCCGTTTGAAGTTGTAACTGCCCAAAAAGTCTTCTCTGCTTTGTGAAAAGACACACACGGATTGGAAAATCAGAATGGCGAAAATAATCAGTTGCTTCATATCGATTGATTTATATGCTTGTTTCTTTTTCCCTTTTATGAGAAAGGATATCACAAGGTTAACAATTGATAGAAGATTTTTCTCTCGCTCACTCAGTATCTCCTCACCCTTCTATACTTCAGCACATAAACCTTATTGAAATATTGCTCCCACGGATTGTTGGTTGAGCTAATGTCGCCGTCCGTTATCCGCAGGCCATAGAAACGGGTGCCGGTGCGCTGGTAGGCAGCCATCTTTCGGGCGAGGGCTGTCTCCATGGGGATGTCGAAGTCGGTAATCCACAGTACGTCGGCATTGGCATAGTGATGACCGTCGAGCAAGGAGAACATCATGCCCATCATGTTCCTGGCACTGGTTCCTCCGTTTATAAAAGGAATGATCGGCTCCTTGCGTGGCACATCCCTCTCCGTTGCACCCAGGGCCTTCAACAGACGGTTGTAGCGCTGGGCTTTCAGGTCAACGGGGTGCACCGATACCGAGAAGTCGATGAAGAAGCAGTCGCGTTGTTCTTCCTGTACCATTGCCGTAAGCTGTTCCACCAACAGTTTCTCCACACGCTCCGGCAGTCCCTTCATGCTCGCCGAGGTGTCAACGCAGATGATGATGGGTCCGATACGGCTCGCCGACGTGAAGCTCAATCGACGCGACGGCTTGCTGATATTCGATTTGTAACGGAAGACCTGCAAGTGCTTCGTAAGATATTTATAGACGAAGAGCTTCTCCAGACTCTCGTCGGCACACTGCGCCCACTCGGAGGGGAGCAAGGCATTGACATCATTGCCGATAGTAATGCCCTCGATGTCGCTGCCTGATGCGTGCTCTATCATCAGGCTTGTGCCTTCTGCCGCGCAGAGCCGTTCCTTACCAGCATCGTCAGCCTTGCGTCCCATTTTCTTGATAATCTCATCAAGGATGGGATAGCGGTCACGGAGTTTGATGACCTGGAGATGACGTTCAAACTCTGATTCCGACCATGTGCCGTCCATCATGTCATAGGCTGAGGCAGCATCGTCATCGTTCGCACCGAGTTTCTGTGTAATGCGTGCCATCTGCTTGTAGGCGGTCTCCAATTGCATCGGCACTTGCTGTCCCTGCCTGCGAATCCATTCATACTCCTTCCTGCACAACTGATCGAAGATAGCCTCCTGCCAGTCATGGCGCAGCTTTTCCCAGTTCTCCTGCTTGTCAGCACCGCCCGGTGTGGAAAACAATTGGGTGAAGAACTTCTCATCGAACCCGTCCTCCTTGTGTTTTTCACCGATATTATCCACGATGCTCTCCCAATGGCGTCGCTCGCCAACCGAGAGATCGGGTACCTCACGGCTCTGCTTGTATTCCGTCCAAGTGCGCTTGCTCTCGAACTGCGTGTTGTGGAGACAGCTCACGATGAAGCGTCCCACCGTGACAAAGAAAACCTTGCCAGCAGCCTTGTTGGAGAGTACCTTCACCTGCACCATCGGGTCGGACATCAGACGGATGAGATATCCGAGCAACGGATCGTCGAAGGAATCCCATGGAGCGTCCGGTGACTTCACCGTGTCGCTCTTGGAAGGGATCTCACCCGAAGCCACGAAGTCCCTCACCATCTTCAGGTAGCGTTGCACGTCCATGAAGCCACCCCGCTCGTAATGCTGCCAGAAAGTCTCGTCTCTGTTCTCCATAGTCGTCAGTCGTAGATTTTGCCAATATCCTGGCGTGTGAACGCCATCTCCTTGTAGAATGCCGCCACATAGACCTTCACCTCTTTTTTGTCTGCCGCCGAGACAAAGATGTTGTCGTAGACCGCATGCTCCGTCTTCTGCAAGTCATCGGCAAGCGCGTCTATCTCTTTGCTGAAGTCACGTAGTCCGTTAGCAGCATCCGTTGAGGCCGCGTTAGAGAAGAGGTTTCGCTCATCAGCGTGAATTTTCTCAATGTCGTATTCAATGCCGTCCATATACAGATGATCATCGTCTCTTGAAAGTTTGACCAAGGTACTGCCGATAGGAGCGACGAACCGGTCGTAGTAAACGCGGATGACGTTCTTCCCTTGCAGGGTCTTCTCTTTGTACATAATGCCTTTCTCCGGTTCCTCATCCTTATGGCGTCTGATATAGTATGGAAGCATCTGGAAATCAGAAGCCATGATGAAGGTTTCTTTTATTCCCTTCCCTATCACATGATAATAGAGTTGATGGTAGAGCCGTTTGTCACTGTCACGTTGCAGTTTGCGCTCCGATATCTGTCCTGCCGCCCTTTTGATTTTTGCATTCTTGATTTCCTCTTTCAATGCCGTTTTCAATTCTGCCAACCTGTTTGCAAAAGGCGAGAAGACCGACTGTAAGACGACCTTACGCACAGAATTCCGCTCCTCCGGCTCCTGCCACAGGCAATGGTACATCGGCACCAAGTCTTCGAGTTCTACCTTCCCACGGTCTTGCAGGAAGGCTGAGGTGCGGAGAAGCCGGACGATATTCTTCCACCGTCGGTCGCTCACATAGATATTGCGTCGCTCGCTGTCGGCATCAACCATTACATTCTTTAGCGACCTGCGAATGGCGATGATGGCATCCAATACCGGTTGTGAGAGGCCGATGCGGTCAATCTCTTTCATCCATTTCTCATATTCTTCGTTGCTGATCTGGTCTTCATCTTTCACGCTGATGGCGGAATCGTCGGGAGTAGTGAGCATCTCGAGGAAGAGCGTGTCGCTGGAGATGTTCCTGCACTCAAGCCTGATGATGAATCGGTCCCACAGAGCCTCCAGCCCCTCCCCTTGCGCCGGGAGCTCATTGCTTGCAGCCACAAGGAGTTTCAGCGGCAGATGGAGCTCATGACTACCATTGCGGAAGAGTTTCTCGTTCATCACTGTGAGCAGCGTGTTCTGTATGGCCGGCCCAGCCTTCCACATCTCGTCGAGGAACACCACGTCGGCTGTGGGCAGATAGCCCTCCACACAACGCTCATAGGAGTCGGTCTCCTTCAGCTTCGATATGCTCACCGGTCCAAAAATCTCGTCGGGGGTGGAGAACCGCGACATCAGGTATTCGAAGCCCTTGGCATGCCGGAACGCCAACTTCAACCGCCTTGCCACCATCGACTTGGCCACACCCGGAGGACCAAGCAGGAGGATGCTCTCGCCAGCTATAGCTGCGAGCAGGGACAATGAAATCTCTATATCCTTATCATAGATGCCACACTGCATCTGATGGATTAATCGCATGATTCTATCTTTCATCGTTGTCTGTCTTTTTATAAAGAAACATTGTGGTGCCTAATTTAAAAATTCTTTATTGCTAACAGCTTGGCCTCATCCGTCATGGCAAAACATCGCTGACAGTCTAGCATGGCAAAGGATTTTTCAATGACGGGGTGGTCAAACTGGGTGTGGCCAAAGACTTGAAAGTCAAATTCTCCCTGACTCTCTGTTGACCAACTGAAGATGACGTGTTCTCCTGCATCGGCCCATAAAGGGCTCCCAGTTTTGTAGTTACCCATTCGGCTCAGACCTATCTCGGCTAAAGCCCTCCATCCAACCTCTGTATCTGTAAGATGGTTGAGATTTTTTGCGCAGAGTTTTCCTATCAAATCTTTATGCCTTAAGTACCAGCTCTCAGTGACACCGGCATGGGTGAACAATATTTCCTTGTCCCCAACCCTGCCTTCGTATGCTATTTGAAGTAAATGACAGCCTGTCAGCAATGACTTTATTTCATCAACATGTTCCTTACTTTTCCGACTACTGCCACCTAACTTGGCAAAAATGCTGCTCATATAGTGCGCGTCATGATTGCCGATGAGCATGGTTGTTTTGTCCCATAGCTCATGATCAGCTATGAAGTTCATTATCTCGTGCCAGTTGTCAATGGCGTCCGATTCCGTTATTTTCTCATTAGGGTAAGGGTCAAAGTAATCGCCAAGGAAGATGATATGCTCTACCTTTTCGTTGAATTTCTCTATTGGTTTCCTCCAAAACGTCCGGCCATGGATGTCGGGAATGATGAGGTATTTGATGTTCATGTTATGACAGCTATATATAATACTTCTTCTATTAAATTTCCTCATTCCCCTTTCCCTTGGAGATATTCCAGCTCATGTTGCGCGAAGTCATGGCAGAGTGGGTCGTTGAGCATGTTTTCCAGCAACTGCTTGGCTTTATCGATCATGCCCCAGTCTATCAGGACATAAGCCATGCGACGGTGGAGGAACGCCCGTGAGGCTTCGATAGTCGGTCCGAAAATAACGTCATCACTCAAAAGGTAATTTTGAATGACGGCAAGAGAACGGACATCCTTATTGTTTACAAGGCAATTGATATACTCTCCGACTCGATAGTTACAATCTGCCCCAATTTTCAAGTAATATTCTGCTACGTCATTCATATTCAACTCCAAAAAGCATGAGCCCATATGTGAAGCTGCAACTACACAGTTTTCCTTCTCTTCTTGTGGAATGGAGTCCATCTTGGGCAGCAACGATATATATACGTAATGATAACCAAGCAAAGCCTCCACGCATCGCTTGTCTTTATATAATGTGTTCGCACATTCCAAAAGATTGTCAGTGCTCAAACTGAAATCATAGGTATTATCCTCTGAGGGCATGACAAAGCTGCTATAAATAGGCATATCACCTTCTTTCGGATGCACACGGTCTGTGTCGAACACAAAAGGAGGGACCATCATATCTATACGGAACATCGACTGGCCAGGAATAGCTGTTACATGAAGAATGATGACATTGTCAGGACAGAGCATTGAATGGTCATTCTCTTGCTTACACTGATTGTAGGCTTGAGAATAAGAAATGACAATGGTGTTACCGTCAGCCAATGCGTCTGAAATACGATATTTCCATACCGTATCAAGTTCCTTGATTTCTTCACGTGTATAGGTTCCGTCCTTATGGTGATAGACACGCATTCCAAAGATATTGTATGGATGGATCCGTAACAACTGAGACAGCACGAAGCCCATGCTGACATAAGGACATTCTACTTCTATCATTTCCTTATACTTGTATTTTGATAGCGCATAGCCAGCCCGAATGCCACGAACTGTATTTGACTCATATTTATCAGCTTCCCGATTAATGATTTGAGGCAATCTGAAATCGCAAAGAGAGGATAGTAGTTGCAGCCAATCTATGCGTAAGTTGCCATCGAAGAAATTCGCGACTTCCATATAATGAAACGCTCTTTCTTGATCTTCTGTTTGGACAAGGCATTGTGCAATGCTGTGATTGATAGTTCCGAAAACAGTCCCATTATTAAGGTCCTGCTGAGGATTGTCAATGATGTTCATCAGGCGCATGAACTGGCGCAAAGCGTCATAAGGACGTTTCTCATCCAAAAGCCAGCTGCCATATTCAAGATAATAATCAGCAGTTCTTAGACCGAACCGCCCCCGCAAAAATGCTATATGCAGTTCATTTAGACTACTATCTTTATCCTTTATAAGCTCGTTGGTCTCTTTCTCAATGCTATTATAGAAAGGAAAGAGAACACTGATGTCATCGTTGTTGCGTCGAAAGGACAAGAGCGTAGAACGGAATTGCGGCATGTCGTTCTGTCGGAATGAGCGCATGTCATCTTTGTCAGATGTTCCACTGACCATCGCTGTTACTTTGGAATAGACCAGATATGGAATAGACAGTATGTTTCGGATATGAAGAACAACAGGAAGTCCGTTGTCACGGGTTATGGTGAGCACCACGTTATTACCTGTTCTCAAACATGGCTCTCCATCTTTGTTTTTCTCAATCAGCCAGTCGATGATATTCAATTTTAGAATCTCATCAGGTGAGCTGATATAAGCTGGCAAATCGATTCGTTCAAACGTGATGTTTGAAGAATCCAATGCCATCCCTGTAAGATGGTGAGACACATTCTCCCCCATCAGTGTGTCCAAAACCAGCTCAAGTCTAATTGGCTCGCCATATTCATATCTCTTGATGGCAATAGGCTGGTTTCGATATTCGGCTTCACCGATTAGGAAAGATTGTTTTAGGCTTTCGTCAAGCATGTCATCACCCTTAAGAAAATTCTGTGGTGTCTCATCTTCGTTACTGTCTTCATTGGAGACTTTACTGGCAGTCTTCTCTTTTGAGAAAAGAGATTTGACTATTTTAAGTAAGATCATATTTTTGTTGACTCTTTGTTAATGGTTTCTTTAGTTCTTTCCTTGTCGTATTGGAGAACGATTTCATGCTTTAATCGGAAGAATTGGGTCAGCCATGCCTGGAAATATTGCTCTGGGGCTGGGAATACCTCATTCAGCAGAAAATCACATTTTGAATAAACCCGAAAAGTCTTCTTGTCTGTATCGACATAATAGTATGCGGTGCAGCAGAACCTTGAATTGCAGAGATTGATTGCTTTTTGCATATAACTGATATTCTCCAGTTCGTCTAAGGAACACGCAAACCATTGCATGTCATAGATCCTCACCCAAAAAGAATCTTTGTCGTATGAGACATTAAAGTGTTCTCCTTGATATGTAAACCAGTAATCATCATCTTCTCCTGCTTGATACTGACAATTAAGCTGGGTGAGTATGGTCTTAAGCAGGTCTTGATTGTCCATGGCTGCTTTGGGCTTTTCATTCTCCCTGTTACTGACCTGTGCTGTTTGTATATCATTAGAAGCCGAAGAAGTGGAAGACGACTGCAATTCTTCTTCGTCATCTTCTTCCGCCTTTTTCTCCGCCTTACGGATAAAATAAAACACAGCTATTACGGCGACAGCTATTGTCATCATAAATTGGTAATCATCCATGTTTTTTATTCTAACTTTAGTATTCTCATTATTTTCTTTACGTCTTCATCTGTCACACCGATGATGGGACTGATCCTCATGAAATGGCTCTGCTGCTCTGGGAGCATGCTGTCTTCATCATCAACGATGGCATACTGGGAAATATTGTCATGTTGAGCAAGCCAAAGGTTGATTTCATGGCCTTTACTTGTCAACCAACGTATCTCGTCCGGTGTTGCCTGACTGATGACTTCCCGACGGGGCTCACTCGGTGTGATGTCAACCAACTCACCGGGCATCTTCCGCTCATCCCATAGACTTTTCATCTCATCCAAGCCAAGACATTTCCACGATGAGGAAATTACAACGCCAACATCCTGATGTCGCACTATTTTCGCAAGGTTGGCTACAGACTCTGGGTCGAAGCTGTAACCAAAGCGGTCAATGATGGCATTTTTGCCCTCATGCTCGCGCCATCTGAGCGTATTAAGTACGCCGTCAAAGTCGAGAAACAGTATCTTGTTCTTCATATTGCAGCTTAGCAAGGCAGATCTTCTTTAATCCTTCTACCGCGTCATCGAGTTGGTCTCTATATATCAGTCCGTCAACATATTCTTGCGGTATGGAATTGAATCCGAACTTTGCACCGAGGATGGCGCATGCGGCTGCAGCGTTGGTATCAGCGTCTCCACCGGCGTTGACGACGACCAACAGCCCCTCCTCAAAGGATGCAGCATGCCAATAAGCCCACAAAGCAACAGACAGAGTCACGAGTGTGTAACCCATGTGGTCATCATCCATCAGCTTCGTGATGTCTGTTTCATTCCAAGCAAGATCTATGTAGTCAGCTATCCGCTCATCATATTCCATCGCTGTGTCAATCAGGTCCTGATAGTTAGGCACTTTGCTGTCATATACCAGTGCATGAATGAGATTGGATACGATGACACAACTTCCTACGCAGCGTGGATCGTAATGAGTGAGTTTGCAAATGTTTTCGGCACATTCCGTCACACACTTGGGAAAGAGTCCCACTACGGATGTCCGCATCAGACCCCCATTGGCTGCAGACTGACATCTGCTCATCTTCCAAACCATTCTCGAGACATCGAAAGGCTTCTCTACATAGTCGGCGATGTTCAGAACATTATATGTATTCTCACCTATACCCATCGGCTCGTCCATAGCCCACATTTTGAAATGGCGGGCAATGTTGCAGTAGTTCACACCTTTGTCTTCAATGACAGCGTGGGCAATGCACAGCATCATGTCGGTGTCGTCTGTCCAGTCGCCAATCTTCCAACGTTTGCGATGCCGGTCCTGGAATATCTGACTATAGTGCTGCAGCCCATGAGGATATTTCCATGCCATATCCTCGTCGGTCATGCCCTCTGTACCAAGACCAAGTGCATCACCGATAGCCTGACCATAGAGACAGCCCTTGAAGCGGTCAAAGACGTGGATTGTATCCACATCTGAAATAATTGTGTTATCGTGTCTGCTCATTTAATTCTCTTGTATAGATCTGTCATCAGAGTTCTCACACCTCGTATTTCATCTACTGACGGTTCTATTTCCATATCATGATTGGCGTAGTAGATTTCCTTTAATTGCTCACACCCGTCGAAAGCTCCAAACTCTATGAGTTTGACACTTTTAGGAAGTAACATCTTCTTGAGACTATCGCAGTTGCAAAATGCACAGCGCCCTATAATGTTTACGCCATTGGGTATACTGATAGACGACATGCTTCTGCATCCACAGAATGTATAGTCCGATATCTTTCTAATTCCCGAAGGAATGTTTACAGACATGAGTCCATCGCATTGACTGAATGCGCTTTTCCCTATTCGAGTAAGACTTTCTGGAAGAACAAGTGATTTAAGATTTGCGCATTTTTCGAATGTCTCTTCTCCAATACTTTCTACCCCCGATGGAATCTGAATATAACCTAATGATCTGCAATTCTTAAATGCCCTGTTACCAACTCTTTTAAGCCCTTGAGACAGACATACTGTTGAGAGTCCATTACATTCTTCAAATGCTGATACGCCGATAACATCCACGCTTCCAGCAATTGTTACTGTACGCAGATTCTTACAAGCATAGAAAGCACTATCAGCTATTTCCTTTACTCCTTCAGGAATTTCTATTGCTTCTATAGTTTTTATTCCCCAGAAAGCATCTTTGCCAATGACAGTAATGTCATAAGGTATGACAGTTGATGAACATCCAGCAATAAGATTACCTGTCTTCGACTCTATGATGGCGTTGCAGTTCTCGCGTGAATCGTAATTCGCATTTAGAGAGTCGATCCGAATTGAAGTCAGGCTATCATCTCTCATAAAGAGCCGTTTACCGATATTTTCTAACCCTTTCCCAATTTCTATTGACTTCAAATCATAGCATTCCATGAAAGCTCCATCAGCGATCATCTTAACGCTGTCAGGAATTGTGATCATTTTCAACCCTGAATATTCAAATGCGGATTCTCCGATTTCTCTTAACAGTTTTGGGAGCTGTACAGTATCCAACTTCTTACAACCTTTAAAAGCCCTGCAGCCTATAACAAGGACACTATTGGGAATTTCTATGGTTTGCAAATCCTTACAGTCGTAGAAGGCTCCGTCACAGATTACTTCTGTACCATGTTTGATCTTGTATTCCACAAGATTTTCCGGAGCTGACATCAGTCGTTTCCCATCAGCACTATATTTCACCCCATGCTCATCTAACACTGACGCATCATATTCTCCCTCCAGCAAATAGGTTGGCAGATAAGAAATTAAGTCACTATCGGGGTATTTATCCTCCATATTCATTCTCAGTACAGCTCTCTTAGCCTCATAAAGTCCTTGCGCAGCAGCCTTCTTATACCAATCCAAGGCTATTGTTCTGTTTTTTGCGACTCCGCGTCCCTCTTCGTAGCAGCCTGCAAGGTTGTATTGTGCGAGTTCAACACCCAGTTCAGCAGCTTTTTGGTACCACTCTACAGCCTTTGCATAATCTTGCTTGACATTTTTTCCATAATAAAATCTGTCGCCCAACATACCCATGGAGTAAGCGTCGCCCCGCTCGACCATCATGATATTGTAATTCAAATCCTCCCGCACGACAAAATAGTTAGGAAAGTCGTCATCAAATAGTTTATCTAATGCAATAAGAGCCTTTTCTGCCACAACATTTCCGTCATAAGTTGCCCTGTCTATCTGCTCATAGGCTTCGCTGATACTATGGTGTACATCAGTATCATTGATAGTTGGCACTGTTACAGCAGAGCATTCTTTTTCACTTTGACTCTGCATGAGGTTGGCGTATTTGTTGATAATCTCAATGCATTGAGCCTCTTTTCCTGCTCCAGGAAAGTAGCAGGCTTCTTCTGGATATAATTTAATGTGTGACATTTGATAATGGTTTTAAGTTTAAATTCTCATGTCCCTTAATTCCGCATCACTATCATTTAATATTTTTTATAAGCACCTGAGCAACAATAAGTTGCTCAGGATTTTGTCATGTCAGATTTTTCACTTACCTTAGTGCTGCAAATCAAGACAAGCAAAA